>Ga0129297_10000056_pt1 | contig 49796 bp, 42 predicted proteins | sample I18A1metaG_FD_94708 | JGI IMG/M metagenome (GOLD analysis project Ga0129297, IMG submission 94708) | Lake sediment bacterial and archeal communities from Gulf of Boni, Indonesia to study Microbial Dark Matter (Phase II) - ​I18A1 metaG | ecosystem: Environmental > Aquatic > Freshwater > Lake >... | reverse complement strand
GAAGCGAACGAGATAGGAACAAAGGCCACCCGGGCTGAGATAATCGAAACCCTCGCTCGAAGAGGATACATCAAAGGAGATAGAGTCGAGGCCACGCCTCTCGGGATTCAGATAGTCCACGTTCTCGAGAAGTACTGCCCAAGAGTTCTGGACGTCGCGTTCACCCGCAAACTCGAAGAGATGATGAGCAACATTGAACTGGGAAAAGAGGAGAAACAGCGGGTTGTTGACGAAGCAATCAGCCACCTGAAACCTATCATGGATGAATTGAAGACTCACGAGAAAGAGATCGGCGGACAGCTCAGCTCCATGATCAAGCAGGCAGGTGCTGCAGAGCTAACTTTGTCCGTTGCATGCCCGAAATGTGGAGGAAGGTTACAAGTTGTTAGGAGCAGAAAGAGCGGAAAGAGGTTCATCGGATGCCTGGCAAAGTGGGAAGGGGCCTGCGACTTCACCCTTCCGCTTCCCCAGCTTGGAAAGTTGACCTTGCTGGACGAGAGGTGTAGTAAGTGCGGTTTTCAGTTAGTCAAGGTGAAAGCAAAGGGCAGGCGACCTTTGACAACATGTCAAATGTGCTACGTGACGAAGCAATGGGCTTACTAGGTGGTCTCAACTGTTTTCCACGCCACGTGGCGTCTTCCACCCAAGATCGTCGGGATCATTTCTCGTAACCGCAGAGATAGTTGATCTGGTCACCATCCTGACGGCCTCTTCGCTGGCATATCTTGGTTTCCATCCCGCCGGCTTGAGTCTAGTTGTGTCGAGCAGCATCTTTCTCGCGTCGCCGATCCAACCCCTCGCGCCGTCAACTCCGCCAGTGAACGGAGGATGACGGCTTTCTTCTTGTAGGCGTGGCAGTAGGATGTGATGAGGGCCCCCGAAGCCAGTTTTGATGCGCCGTAGATCGATATACGCTCCAGTGCGCTCTGGTTTTCCGCGGTTGGGATGGTCTTGGCGTCGCCGTAGACGGTCGATCTGGATGCGAAAACGATCGCATGCACATCGCTCTGCCTGACCGCCTCAAGTAGATTATGAGTAGCGTAAACATTCTCTCGGAAGCAAGTCTGCGGATCAGCAAGCTAGTCGTCCCTCGCGGCGAAGTGATAGAGGACATCAGCCTCAGCGAGCGCCTTTCTAACGTCTACAGGCTCCTTGCAGTCGCCTACGATCAGCTTGACGCTGCTTGTGGATTTGAGGACCTGTCGAAGGTTCTCTCGTCCCAGATGAAAGATTGCCCATTATTATGACATCTTCACCGCGACTTGCTAGAACTTCGCATAGGTGGCTCCCTAGGAAGCCAGCGCCACCAGTCACCGTAACACTCAAGCGCAAGAGGCTCGGCCGGGTTCTATTCGCCTATTCGTTGACTAACTCTTCTTGTGACCGATTCGAGAGCTGTGAGTGGGCACATTTGGGAGTGTGATCGGCGTGATTAGTATATTGGCGAGTTTGATCCTGCTCATGGTTGGAGAAGGCTGCTTCGCGGTGTCAACCGTCAATATAGCACGTGCTGTATCCCAGTCCTTAGATCTAGCCAAGCAAGCAGCCTGGTGACCACCTCGAGTTCTAGAATGAGAAGAGCTCGAACGATGCTGCTTGGCCGCGAGGCAGTCTCCAAGGGCATGGCTCATACCAGGGTCCAGGTGTGATCAAGTGCAATCTCGTTGATCCTCATCTGGAACCCTCTGCGTTAGGAACGTACACTCATCCAGGTGGGACATAGGCTGGGCCTGAGCGTTTAGTTGCAGAGGTCGAATCTTTTCATTTTGCTCTCTTTGGATGACAAAGAACTAATACCGTCTCTTCTGCCATATCGGTTTGTACGTGGTTTCGTCGTTGGCCCTATGCTGGGTGGAACGTGTCCTCGCAAGGATCGACCCTCGTACAGCACTCTCGTCGTTTCTTCTCAGTTTGAGTCTAGTCGCGGCATACGCGATTGTGGGGGCTCTGGTTGGGGCGAGGATTCTGTACGATCTATCTTTGCCTATCTGGATGCTATTGTTCTGGGCAGTGATGTACACGACTGGAAGGCACTGCATCGTCATGAGAGCAACTGTACGATGGCTTTCTCAGGTCTGCAACAACACGAAGGCAACTGGGCGAAAAGGATATGAGCTATGCGCCTACTTCGAAGAGAAAGCACTCCGAAGGCCGTCGACGCTTGTTGGCGCCTTAACCTATGTTGTTAGCGTTGCATACTTTCTCGTGTCGGCCAAGCGTGAAGTGCTGTCACATATCCATGATCGGCTGTGGGAGACCTATCGATGCTTGGAAGCAAGAAGCGGCAAAGATCTCTCAGATAGGAATCTTAAGGAACTGAACGTCGAGGTTTTGACGCTTTCGAAAGTTGAAGCTGATATCGAGAAGAAAAAAGTGTTTCCTTTCTCGGCCGAAAGCGCTTTGCGCTTGTTCTTCTCGCCTGCAATCTCTTCTGGCGTTGTGATTTTGCGCGAATACTTCAGATCAGTCACCGGATTGTAAGTGACGCGAGGCTTTGGGTGAACGTGGTGATCACAAGGCAGGACGGGAAAAGTTGTCTCACGGTTGGTATCTATGCCCACAACGAACAGGCAAACATTTCACATGTCCTAGAGAGCGTCCTGAAAAGGCAAGAACTACCCGATACGACAAGAGTGATTGTGGTGTGTTCGGGTTGTACTGACTTGACTGTTCCGACCGTTCAGCATTTCGCAGCTGATGATAAGAGAATAGAACTCGTGATTGAGCGTGAGAGACTCGGGGTAGGCTCGGCTATCAATAGGATTCTAGAAAGATGCGCGACCGATCTTCTGATCTTGATAGAAGCCGACACTAGGCCGTACAAGGGCACGGTGCATCAGCTGGTAGCTGAACTCGAAGAGAACAACGCTGGGCTGGTCGGGGCCTGGCCGATCGTAGAGAACGAGAACAACGGGCTGATTCCGCGTGGTCTGGCTTTCATCAGGAGGGTTGTCCTTCGGTCTCTGTTTGATTTGAGATCGTTTGACGACCGGACATATTCAAACAGCGAGTTCGTTTGCATCAGAAGGCGCCTTCTCGATCCGGTTCCAACTCAGATCGTCAATGTCGACACGTATATCGATCTATGCATTCACAAGAGGGGTTATCCTGTTTTGCCAAGCCGAAAAGTCAAGGTATTGATCAGGTTGCCGGAGAGTATTCCGGATTTCCTGGCTCAGCGACGCCGGATCTACTATGGCCACATGCAAATTAAGAGGCTCTTTGGCACCTACGCCTCTTCGATGGAAGGCATCGTTTCAAGGAAGCCTCCGCTCGCGGTTCGTTCAGTGGTTCAAGAGGTTCGCATCAATCCGAGGCTGACGTTCGAAATGTGGCCGGTCCTACTCTTGGATCTGCTGGCATATGCGGGGGCGTGTCTTGACCTCGTGCGACGAAGCGACCATGTGAGATGGAAGATGATTTCAACGGCAAAATGGCGACCGACGTCATGCAGATGCTCCCCGTAGGAAGTCCTGGCGCTCATCGAAAGTTTTTGCGGAACTCTTATGTAGAATCCCGCGCGGTCACATGGGTCAGTCGAAGATTGGTGGAGTCTTCTGTCGGCGCTGCCGTTTGAATCTCTTAGTTTGTCACAACAGGTTATCTTGGTTCTATCGGCCGCCGTCTCTGGGCTCCTTGCGATCTACGCTGTCCACCTGTGGATGCTGACACTGTTTGCGTTTCGAAGAAGGAGGCCTCCCGCTGTCTCACCTCCGAGCGTTTGGCCGTTCGTATCGGTGAATGTGCCCGTCTACAACGAGAAGTCGGTCGTATCGCGGTTGCTTGATTCAGTTATTGCGATTGACTATCCTCATGACAAGCTTGAGATAATCGTGGTTGACGATTCAAATGATGAAACGACAGCGCTGCTTCATTCCTACGAGGAGCGCTACCCAGAGCTAGTGACGGTTATCCACCGCGAGAGGCGCGAAGGGTTCAAGGCAGGTGCGCTGCAGATGGCCCTGGTCAGGAGCAAGGGCGAGTTTCTAGCCCTCTTCGACGCTGACCACCTGCCGCCCTCCGATTTCCTTCGACGGATGATCCCATACCTGTGCTCTGACAACACGATAGCCTTCGCGCAGGTGTGTCCAACCTACCTGCATGATGGCAACTCGTGGGTAGCTCGTGCACTTTCTCTCGGGATGGACGCCTATGCTTTCGTTGACCAAGAGGCTCGATTCACGGCCAATCTTCTGACGCACTTCAGCGGTAGCGGTGGCGTATTCAGAAGGACAGCCGTCATCGGCGTGGGGGGATGGAACTCCCAGACGCTTGCTGAAGATCTTGACCTGTCGATACGTCTCCGATTAAATGGTTGGGGCTACATGTACGATGATTCCATCTCATGCCCGGGTGAGGCTCCTACCTCATTTCCGATACTTCGGCAGCAACAGTTCAGGTGGGCCAGCGGTTTTTCAGGGTGTCTAAAGAAGTACCTATGGAATCTGCTCGGGACGAAGCAGATGTCGCCTGTGCAGAAGGTGGAGGCCATGATCTACTTGACAGGCTATGCCGCTTCTCCCCTTATCGCAGTCGGAGTTGTCCTCGCAGTTCTGTACTGCCTTGTGTTTCCGCTCGACTTCATATTGAACGGGTTCCGGTACAATGCGTTCACCACTTTTACGGTCCTGATGTCGGCATTCATCTACACCGCGCCGCTCGCCTTGTTCGCTGTTGCTGTATTCAGGTCGACAGAGGGCTGGTTCCGGAGGATAAAACGAGTCGTAGACCTGATCTACTTGGGTACGCTGTCTATCGGAATTTTCTTGACAAGCGCTAGAGCTGTATTCCACGGCTTTCTTAACAAAGCCACATACTTCTACAGAACGCCGAAAAGAGGAGATGCCGCGCAGAGGCGGAATGCTCGAGGAGGAGCTGAATGACAAGAGTCTGCGTTGCCGTTCCGACATACAACGAGCGCGAGAATCTCTCCAAGCTTGTCACATCGCTGCTTCACGTCTTTCAGCACAGCGCAATTGACGGATGGGTCTTGATTGTGGACGACTCAAGCCCAGACGGGACGGGAGAGGTCGCCGATGCACTCTCTACGGAGCACTCGAACATCCAGGTCATTCACAGACAAGCAAAACTCGGTATTGGGAGCGCCTACAAGGACGCATTTGACAGGGCAATGATGGATCGGCAGACCCAAGTCATCGTCGAGATGGACGCCGATCTCTCCCATGACCCAATCTACCTTCCCTCAATCGTGCGAGCCGCTGAGAACTCGGGCGGGATCGGCCTTGGCTCACGTTACGTGGAAGGAGGTCAGGTCGTGGGCTGGTCGAGGAGGAGAAGGATCGTGAGCTGGGGGGCAAACTTCCTTGCTCGCGCGATCCTAGGTCTGCATGTCAAAGATGCAACAAGCGGATACAGAGCGTATGGGAGGGAAGTCCTCAAGAAGGTCTGCTATTTGGATGCCGGCACCAAAGCGTATGCCTTTCAGGTCGAGATGCTTCACAGATGCGCAAGGCATGGTTTCCCCATTGAAGAGGTGCCGACTACTTTCTATGAACGCCAGCTGGGAAAGTCAAAGCTCACGAAGCGAGACATACTTGACTTTCTAGGGACGATTCTGCGGCTTCGGTTTGGGCTCTAATTCATCTTACTTGAGTTGGCTGCGTCTGTCTACGACAAGGAGAAGCGAGATGACTAGGCCTACTATGTATAGGATGAGCGAGGCGTTGAATATGGCCACAGCGCTGTTGGTATACCATCCGGACACTGTGACTGAGTAGGAGAGCGTCGACAGCGTCTCGACTGCACCGGGGGGGAAGAGCAAGACGGCAAGCCACAAGGCGAACCGGCGCCCGAAAAACGCTCCCAGTCCAGCTGCGATCGAGGCCAAGCTCAGCGCTATTAGGGGAATGAGTCCTAGGTCGTACAGGGCCGAGAATACAAGTCCGTAGGCCCCGAGCAGAATGAATATCCCGCTGGCGACCAGCAATCCTGTCGCGTGCGTACGTTCAAAGCTTGTTTTCTCAGACAACGCTTGCCACTAGCGGCGGGACGGTTAATACAAGCTCACGTATATCGTTTTTCGGGTTCCATCTGCGTGGCAGCCCTCGATCCGAGCGATACCATCGATTTCAATTTCTTTGACACGGTCACGCTGCCAATCGACGGGACAGAACTGAGCTCATGTACTGAAGGACCGCTCTAGGCCGCAGGTGACTCAGGGATCTCTTAGCTGCACCGCGGGCCAGATTGGCCATGCTGCGCTTTGGGGGCATCCGTATTCGTCATAGAACTCACGTCCGAACGTCGGCCAGGCATAGGCAATTGGTCAAATCATAGGACCACTTAAGAAAAGATGCTCAGAATAGACTCGTAGGTTGGTATCGTTGATTCCAGATCAGATCAGACTACATGTGTCCCCATCGCAGATCTTTTCAGGGTTTGGGAAACCCTTTGGCCAGTCGAGGTTCGTTGTTCTCGGCGCACCGTTTGACAAGACCAGCACGTACCGCTCTGGTTCAAAGTTCGGTCCGTCGGCCATACGAGACGCTTCTTTGAACATCGAGACCTATAGTGTCCGCTCCAAATTTGATGTAGAGGACGCTCAGATCTGTGACATCGGGGATTTACATGTCGTGAACGATGTCGAAGAGACTCTACGCCGGCTCTCCGCGGTCGAAGGCGGGATCGTTGCGGCTTCAAAGGTTCCCGTGGTCCTAGGTGGTGAGCACACGATCTCGCTTGGAGCAGTCCGTTCGTTTCCGAAGGATCTTGGTGTCGTGTGTTTGGACGCCCACGCGGACATGCGGGACGAGCATATGGGACAGAAGGTGATGCATGGAACATTCCTGAGGAGAATAATCGAGTTTGTCGGACCGGAAAAGGTCGTACATGTTGGGCTGAGAGCGCTCTGCAAGGAAGAACTTCGCTTCATCAAGGACAACCACGTCAAGACCCTCTCGATGCACGATCTCAGGCAGCAGAGTGTGAGAGAAGCTGCACGTCTCGTTCAGGGAGCTGTTTCCGATTTTCAAAAGCTCTATGTTACAATAGACATAGATGTTCTCGATCCCGCCTTCGCTCCCGGCGTTGGAAATCCAGAGCCGGACGGGATGTCACCCGATCTCTGTTTCAACATTGTGACGCGAGTCTGCGATGAAAGGTTGGTGGGGCTAGATCTTGCTGAGGTGTCGCCGCTCTACGACACTGGGATCACGGCGACGCTCGGAGCAAAGATACTCTTCGAAGCAATCTGCGCGGCAGAGCGCGCTAGAACCGAGAGCGAGGTGAAGTAAACTCAGCCTGCTCGCCTCATCTTTGCTAGGAAGTGCCCGTTACAGTCATGAAGGTGGGGATACAGCCGCTGGCAAGTATTCAGTCCATACAGGCCCTGCATTCCCACTTCCGGAATCGAGCTGATGGATTCGAAATCTGGGTTGAGACGGAGGAAGCGGTTCACAACGTGCTCATCCTCTTCGGCGAGAATGGTACATGTGCTGTAGACAAGCGTACCTCCGGCACAAACGAACCGCGATGCGTTTTCCAGCATGACAGATTGAGTTGCCGCAAGTCGATGTACGCGTTCCCGCGTCATTCTCCATTTTGTAGAAGGCGTCCTCCAGAAAGTCCCGGTGTTGCTACAGGGCGGGTCCAGAACGACAACCTCGGCCTTTGAGTCTATGGGAAGGGGCTTGCTGGCGTCGGCTAGGAGAGGATGCCCGATCTCGACTCCAAGCCGCGACATCTCGCGCCTCCAAAGGGACATCCTAGCTGAGGATTTATCGATTGAATAGATCGCCCCCTTGTTCTGCATCAGCTCAGCTAGATGTGCGGTCTTCGCGCCTGGTGCTGCACACAAGTCGAGGATCGATTCTCCTGGTCTCGGGGCTGCCACCAAGCTGGCGAGGACACTGGCCTTGTCTTGGATCGTTATTCTTCCGGCTCTGTAGGGCTCGGTTCGCACGATTGGGCGCCTAGAAGATAGCACTCTGAAAGTGAGCGGGAGATGCTCAACAGGTTTAGCCTCTATTCCTGCTTTTTCGATCTCCCGGAGAGATGTCTCTTCGTCTCCGCGCAATGTGTTGATTCGAATGTAAGACGGGGCTGGAGCGAAGTTTCGCAGCATCAGCTTGAGCGCCGCTGATCGGCCGAGGATAAACGTGCAGGCAGACAGAAACCAAGCTGGGTGGAAAAGGCTCAGAGCTAAGGCTTCATCAGACGAGAGTTTCGCAAGGGCCTCGGCGGGGTCTACCGCAAGCATTCGTCCGAACAATGGCTCTATAGGATGGAGATCCTTCCAGCCGAGCACCGAGCGTGCGGCCTGCAGGATGCGAACGACACCACCACGGCTCGTCTCATGAAACTTCGCCCAATAACAGAATAGCCTCAGGAAGCTCGACAGGCCATGCTGAAGGGAACTTAGCTCTATGTGCCCTCCAGCGGCGCCTTGAATGAGATGATCTATGAAGTTTCGGCGGCGTGAAGTTTCTAGTACAAGCCACTGAGCCGTTTTCAACTCATCAGCTTTGGTAACGTGGAGTTGCTTGGCGGCTCTGGCGAAAGCTGCTCGTTCACTAAGCCCTTCGTGCTCCATCCAACTCAGTGCTTCGATCGCTAGAGCGACAGCGTTTCGCACGGTTCCCATCCACTTAGCAGCTGGTCGAGGTTAGACGAAGGCGAACTCGTCCCGTGATCCACGCCATTTCTGTGTATGTTTGCTATTTCAATCAGGCGGCGGAGAGGCGTTGGGTGTTGGCTTAAGGGGGCGGGGGATCAAGACGGACATAGGGCATGATCTCTTTCCCTTCAAGAATCGTCGATCATCTCGGGTAAGACAGGGTGCCCACGCCTGAGACCACGGGGCTCGAAGAAACAACCGACACAAACGCTTTCTATCTGAGTGAAATCCCAAGTAGGCTGGAGCATTTCACTGGATGCAGACGCTCGATCAGTACATCTCTCCAGTGCCGAGAGCCCAACCGCAGCCCCGGTCTATCGACAAAGCTGGGTTAGGGGTTTCGGCCGCTCCACAGGAGATTGCCCCTTCATACTTCGTCTCGATTGGGTATGATGGCGAGAGGCGGTCATGTTGTCTTCGGCTCTATGAGCCGAGGACTCATCGAATCTATGAATGGTACGACACCACCGGTCACAAGCCTTACTGTTTCTCTGACAAATCCATAGAGGAGCTCTCGGGCAATGAGGCTGTTTCCAAGAACCCCGGATTTGACAGATTTCAAACAGTCAAGAAGTATGACGCACTGCGCTGTGAGTCGGTCGCCCGAACCGAAATAATTGCGAAGGACCCGTTGACGATCGGAGGAAAACCAGTAGGTTCGATAAGGGATGCCGTTCGCGCGTGGGAGGCTGACATAAAGTACGTAGAGAATTACATCTACGACAACAACCTCGAACCCGGAATGATGTATGAGGTGAAAGCGGGACAACTCAAATCAACCGAGTTCTCGCTTCCCCACGAGGCGACGGCACAGGTAGAGCGACTGCTTCATACAGAAACAGACGAGTATCGCAGGCTTGCTCTTGAGTGGATGCGCCTTCTCGAGTGTCCGGTGCCAACCTATCTGCGGGCAGCCCTAGACATTGAAGTCTTCTCGCCAGTGGCGACGAGAATACCTGACCCAGAAGCCGCTGACCAAGAAGTGATCTGCGCTAGCCTCGTCGGCTCAGACGGTCAGAAGCGAGTGTTCCTGTTGAGGAAGCGGGACAAGGAGGAGGCGAATATCCCGCTACCTACGAACGCTTCAGTCCAGTTTTACCAAAATGAGAAGGAGCTTGTTGTGCAATTGTTTAGGGCAATAGCCGCGTACCCGGTCATACTTACTTTCAATGGCGATGACTTCGATCTAAAGTATCTCTACCATCGCGCGCAAAATCTGGGTCTCATGAAGGAAGAGATCCCTATTGAGATGGGACGCGACGTGGCCTACCTTGGGCGGGCTGTCCACATAGACCTGTACAAGTTCTTCTTCAATCGGTCAATTCAGGTCTACGCATTTGGTCAAAGGTATCGGGAGAACACGCTCGGCGAGGTTAGCGAGGCGATACTCGGAAGAGGAAAGATCGAGCCCTCAGCGCCGGTATCTGAGCTCGACTATGCCGAGCTTGCGACGTACTGCCTCAATGATTCGGAGATCACCCTGGAACTCACCCAGTTTGACGATGATCTCGTTATGAAGCTGGTGACCGCTCTCTCCAGGATCAGCTACATGAGTCTGGAAGATGTTTCCCGACAGGGGGTCTCGGGCTGGATCAGGAGCATAATGTACTGCCATCACCGAAAGCGGAACTACTTCATACCGCGAGCAGATGAGATCCAGGAGCTTAAGGGAGGAACGACAACCGAGGCTGTGATAAAGGGTAAGAAATACAAGGGCGCTATCGTTGTGGAGCCTCAGCCCGGCGTCCATTTCAATGTCGCTGTCGTTGACTTCGCGTCGCTGTATCCTTCGATAATAAAGAACTGGAACCTCGGATACGAGACGGTCCGCTGCCCCCACACGGACGACGAGTGCAGGCGGAACCTGATCCCTGGAACACCCCATTGGGTCTGCAAGAAGACGAGGGCTCTCGAGAGCCTCTTGATCGGGTCACTGAGAGATCTCAGGGTGAGCTGGTACAAGCCGCGTTCCAAAGACACTTCGCTGGCGAAGACTCAGCTCAGTTGGTACAGAGTTGTTGCAGACGCCTTGAAAGTGGTACTTAACGCGTGTTTCACTGGCGATACCGAAGTTCTCACACCCTCCGGGAAGCGTAAGATAACCGATCTGAAGGTCGGCGACGAAGTCTACACGCTGAACGAGAAAACTGGGAGGGTGGAAGTGAGGCCGATTATCGAGTGTCAACACTTTGTCTACGATGGCGGGCTTGTCGAGATCACCAGTCGCCATGTCGACTGGAGGGTGACGGATAACCATGAGTTGTATGTCGGACGAAGAGAATGGCAAGGTGGGAAAGCGAGCGTACACTTTTCAAAGCGGAAAGCCCTCCATGAAGCTTCCCAACTCGGTAGGCGATATCTATTTCGTCACCCAGAAGTGGACTTTGCAGCCACTAATGGGGGCATCTATGAGCCTATCAGCCTGTGGTCCCAAGTTCCCAGGGCTGAGCAGCTCATCGTCATAAGAGCGAATCGGTTGTGGGAGCGAAGATTCTCTCAAGGTTCGAGATTCGCCCACTATCCCTTCACGGACAAATTGACTCACAGCAAGGAAGGGCGATACTACAGGACCAGCAGAAGTGTAATAGACTCCATCGCTGAATCTCCCGAACAGTTCGAGAAGCTGCACGATTGCGCTCTCTACATCAGCAACTTCGAAGGGCATGGGGGACAGGGCGCATGGTCTTTCGACCCATTCGCTCTGTATGAGCTGATTGGGTGGTACGTAACTGAGGGAAGTATTCAGGCGGGTGAGAACAAGGGTGGCTACAAGTTCGCAAGGATTACGATCTCACAGCATCCAAGGCATCGTTCGAACCGCAGCCGCATTAGATCAACCGTTACAAGACTAGGGCTCAGGCCCAAGGTCTGGCGAAAAGCCATAGCGTTCAGCTCCAGGGTGATTGCCGAATTTCTCCGCGACAACTGTGGAACAGGGAGCCACGGCAAGTATCTACCCGACTTCGTCTTTGCAGCCCCAGTAGAACTCAGGAAGATACTGCTAAAGACCATGATGCTCGGGGATGGCAACATGGAGAGGGGGTACTACTCGACGGTCTCCAAGAGACTCGCAGAGGACTTCCAGCACTTGGCATTCACGCTCGGAATAGAAACCTCGACGAGAACAGAATTGCTGCGAGGGAGCTCTGCCATCTATAGGATCAAACTCCATGGCAGAAGTCATCACGCGATGTCAAGCCGAAACTTCAGAACGACCCCGGTAACTGGCTTGGATGTCTACTGTGTGACGGCTCAGGACAACCACACGATCTACGCTGGTCGCAACGGAAAACTTGGCTGGATCGGCCAAAGCTACGGAGTCTTCGGAGCGGACAGGTTCGCCCTGTATTGTCCGCCAGTGGCGGAAGCGACGGCAGCCATAGGAAGATACGCGATCTCGGAGACGCTGAAAATGGCACATGAAATTGGGATCGACGTGCTGTATGGTGACACCGACTCGCTGTTTCTTGAGAGTCCTGACCCACAAGTCCTGAAGAAGCTCATTGACTGGTCCAGGTCGTCACTGAAGATGGAGCTCGAGATCGACAAGAACTACCGCTATCTAGCCTTGAGTTCTCGAAAGAAGAACTATCTAGGCGTCAAACCCGACGGAAGTGTGGACATCAAAGGCCTGACAGGCAAGAAACGGCACATTCCGGAATTCCTGACGAAAGTCTTCTACGACATGGTACGAATCCTCAGCGAAGTGATGTCTCCTGAGGAATTTGAGAACGCAAAGACGAGAATAACAGAGATCGTAAAAGACTGCTACCTGAAACTGCGAAACCGCGAATACGAGGTCGAGGAATTGGCGTTCTCAGTGATGATGGGACGTGAAACGGGAAGGTACACAAAGACCACGCCCCAACACGTCAAAGCTGCAAAACAGCTCGAGGATAGAGGCTTTGAAGTGAAGTCAGGGGAGTTGATAGCCTTTGTCAAGGTCCTTGGCGAGCCAGGCGTGAAGCCGGTACAGTTAGCCAAGATCGACGAGATAGACATCCAGAAGTACATGGATTATCTTCATTCAACCTTTGAACAGGTCCTCGACGCGCTCGGAGTTGAGTTCGAGGATCTGGTCGGCGTCAAGAAACTCGAATCTTTCTTCCAGGGTACAGGATGAGACAGCCATTTCGACGCTGGAAGAGCCCTTGAGGCAAGGCTCAATTGCCATAATCGGCCTGAGGCATATCCCGAAGATTGAGCTCGGAGACAATCTCGCGAGGACAATCATCGCCGCAGCCAACAAGCAACACCTCAACCTGAGAAGCGGGGATGTAGTTGTCGTCGCCCAGAAGATCGTCTCAAAGACAGAAGGAAGAGTCTTGACGCTTGATGAGGTCAAGCCCTCTCAGGTTGCCAAGGATTTGGCAAAGGCGATGGGAAAGGATCCACGCCACGTCGAAGCCATTCTATCTGAGACGCGGCGCGTCGTAAGGAGACGCGGCGCCCATTTGATCGCGCAGACCCGACACGGCTTAGTCTGCGCAAACGCAGGTGTAGACAAGTCGAATGTAGAAGGCGAGGACGTTGTAACACTGTTGCCGAAAGACCCAGACCGATCCGCCCGGCGAATCCGAGCACAGATCAAAGAAAAGACGGGCAAGGATGTTGCCGTGATAGTGTCGGATACATTCGGGAGGCCTTGGAGGATCGGACAGACCAATGTTGCTATTGGTCTGTCAGGAATGAGACCGTGGATAGATTATCGAGGAAGGAAAGACATGTTCGGATACAAGCTATCTGTGACAATGATGGCCGTCGCAGATGAACTGGCAAGCGCGGCCGAACTTGTCATGAACAAATCGGACGGTATCCCTGTGGCTATCATTCGCGGATATCCGTATCCCCGAACACGCGGAAGCGCACGGCAGTTAGTGAGACCTGCTAGGCAGGACCTATTTCGCTAGCGACTTGGAGTCATGGGTCGCGTGTATCATCCTGTCGAAGTTCCTTGCATCCTCGAGCATGCTGATGTTGTTGAATAGAACGAAAACTTCCTCGGCGCCTCTAGTCAAAGCTCTGGTTGTCGACACTTTCAGGCGTTCCAGATCCTTCATCGAGTAACTGTACTTGTAGTTGAACTCTCGGGGTCCCAGGCCGTGCAGACGAAAGTAGCAAGTCTTCGTTTCTGTAACAGGCTCAGATCTTAGGATATCCACGGCATGAATGAGGTCAAACTGGCGACAAAGCTCCCTCACTTGCCGAAGATGCGCTTTCCAGTTTCCCCTGGGTTCCCATGCAAGCTTGGTCTTTCCTCTGTCAATCTGTCCGAAAAATCGGCGAACGTTCCCAGCGTTCCTCTGGGAGAACCTGAAACTCGGAGGACATTGGATGAGGCATACGCTTGCACGCAGGATGTTGCCTATCTCTAACGTCTTCTCCCATGCTTCAAAATTCTCCTGCGTCGGCCGTAGATGGCCGTACTTCGTCTTGTTGACCGGTTGATTCGGTTTGGTCATTCGCCTCCAAGTCGGACTCGTGGCCGGATGCGTAATTGCTTGCCATGCTTTCAGACAGAACTGGAAGTCTGGCGGTGCCTCATTTCTCCAGCGTTCGGCTGTGCGAGTTTGCGGGAGATTGTAGAATGTACTCTGCAGCTCGACAACCTGAAAGAGGCGGTAATACTCGCTTTGTCGGGTTGGGAAACCGCAACACCCGACCTTAGCGGGTTGCAGATCGATCAATTGCCTGTTGCCTAGAATGGTGATCGGCCGGGCTCATACAAGGGTTTCTTGCAACGGAAAGCATTAGCTTCTTACGCGACCTTCCCATCCGGATCCGACCTTTTGACCCAGTTGAGTACTGTTGCCATCTCTCTAGCGAGACGAATCGCAGCAAATTTAACTAGTGCTCCATCGTTCTACGATCCGAAGGAATCGCCTCTCTTGAACTCCATAAAGCCCCCAGTGCCTGTTGAAGTCAGCGATCTGCTGAACTTCTCAAGGCTCGCCCTTGCCCTGACGGAAGGCTCGCAAATCCTCTGGCACTTCAAGCACGGAGGCAAACATGTGCTCGGTATGTTCACCGCATACATGTACTGGGACGGTGACCTCCCTATACTGGCCTACGTCTACACCGATTCTCCACCCAAACCTTTCCTCGCGTACAAGAGCGACTCGATGAGGGGGGAGGAATGGATGTTCACAGATGATGCTGATGACAGCAGATACCGTTATGGCTCATTCGTCGAGGTGAAGAGCCTACCGAAGGAGTTCCTTGAGTGCTTGGATGGTCAGTTTCCGTCGCCGCCCGCGCCGATGTTAGCTGAGGTCGTGAACATCAACTCGATAATGCGAACCCTTGTTCCGCTATCCGTGCGCGAGGGCACAGTATTTCCGCTGTGGCATTTCCTCCGCAATGGCAAGCACATGGTGGGAACTTGCATACCGTTTGAACACTATTACGAGGCAGATGCGCTTCCAGTCTTCTTCTACGTTGTCCAAGACAAACCGCCTCCCTCAGTCTTCGTCAAGTATATCGCCTCTAAGCCCACTGGGGAGAAGATAGAGTATACTGCCAACACATCCGATGCAAAGGGCTTCTACGCAAAGATTGTGGACGTCAAGAACTTCCCAATATTTCCGTGAACGTTCGCTATCTTTCTCCGAAGACGCAGGCGATAGCTTATCTACGAATGCAGACACGAGATGAATTTCAGGTCACGTGACGGGCGTTGGGCTTCAAAGGATTCATCGAGGATGCTGCCAAAAGAAACAAGTCGCCTATTGTGTTGGCGCTTGATCTCACACACAAACAGAGGGAAGACCTCTTCAAAGACAGTCTGAAACTGATTGGATCGGTATCTCCCCTAGTCTGCGCCATAAAGATCAATCGTCAGTTAGTCCTTCCTTTAGGGCTGCATGACAGTGTAAAGACTCTAGTTGATGAAGTTCATCGGCATGACATTCCTGCGATCATGGATGCAAAGATCAACGATATTGGCCACACTAACGAGTTCATCGCTTCCGAGTATTTCTCGGCAGGGTTCGACGCGGTCACGGCTAGTCCCTTCGTTGGATACAGAGACGGCCTTGAGCCCGTCTTTCGGCTTGCAAAGGTACAGCAGAGAGGAGTGCTCCTCCTTGTGCACATGAGCCACAAGGGGGCGACTGAAGGCTACGGCCAAACTGTTCTCGACCAGAAGACAGGAGAGACGAGAGCCCAGTTTGAGGTCTTCGCCGAAAGGGCTCTCCAATGGGGCGCAGATGGAGCGATCGTCGGAGCAACCTTTCCAGAAACTATTGCGAGAGTCCGCTCAATCCTCGGTGAAAACACTCCCATATTCTCTCCTGGAGTAGGGGTTCAAGGTGGCAGTCTCAGCGATGCCATCGCTGCGGGGGCAAAGTACGCCATCGTCGGCAGATCCATCTTCGAAAGCGAGGATCCCGCACGATCAGCGGACAACTTGCGTAGGTCCGTTGCGGGGTTCGACTAGGTCTCTTCGGTTCTCCACAGTTCTTTCTTAAGCATATCACGAACGGCAGCCCTTATTGCAGCACTTCTGCTCTGGTACATTCCCGCCTTAACCAGTTCATCTAGCCCTTCGAGAATAGCTTCAGGGAGCTTTACTGTAACCAGCTTCAAAACCGAGAACTCCGCAGAATCACTGGTATTCCAGAGTACGTGATATGACTCTTTCTCACCAATTCTGTTTCTCGACAGAAAGGATTTATTGAACTCGACTGGAGTCCAGAGCCAAGTGATTGTATTGGGCGGAGCGAAGAAGAAGAGCCTGGCACAAATGGAAAAGACCCAGGTTCAACAGGACAAGAAAGTAGAACCTGCGAAGAAACAGAAAGGGAAAGCGCCCGCGGAAAAGAGACCGCGCGGCGTTGATCTTCCAAACCTAGAGGATACGCGATTCCTTTCTGAACTCTCCAAGATGGGAGCCATTACTCCATATGCACTTGCCTCCCAGTTCAACCTGCGGATAAGTGTCGCGAAGGACATGCTAGAGGAATTGGAGAGGAAACGGCTCGTCACGGCTGTCGGCGGAAATGCCAGAATACGCATATATCGGATGGCAGCCGCCTAGGCTCTTTCCATCCGGATCTTGGTCCCGGCCGCTACGTCTTTGAAGATCTCGATCCCACTCTGGACGACGCCGATGATATTGACCGGACTGTAGGGTTGGGTCTCGCCATAGAAGATGCAGATAGCAGACCCCATGGGCCAGAAGGCGATGGTCCCGGACTCTACGTTGGACCTTGGCTTCTCAAGCCCCATGGTGATGCCTGCTTCAAAGTACACTTCATCTCTCCAGCGTGCAGCTCTGCCTTCAATGGGTAGCCGTCTCAGCAAAGCATCCGTGGTTTTCGGTGCCTGGAATCTTATCAGCTCGCCCTCAGCATGCCTTCCATCCTCGAGCACAAACCGTACCGGTATCCTCGAGATGCTACTTGCCATGGCCTCGCAGGTCTTGCGCACAGTACAGATATAGGGTTGCTGCAACTGGGTAGTTGAACTTCACAATGTGGGTCAGGAATGGCGCATAGACCAAGAACTGTCATAATGGGAGCCGCAGGGAGAGACTTCCACAACTTCAATGTATTCTTCAGAAAAAGAGAAGAGTTCGAGGTCGTCGCTTTTACAGCCTCGCAGATACCTGGAATCGAACAGAGGACATACCCGCCCACTCTCGCAGGCCCACTGTACCCGAAGGGAATCCAAATCCTGCCAGAAGAGCAACTTCCAGGTTTGATCAAAGACAAGGACGTGGAACTCGTCGTTCTCGCGTACAGTGATCTGTCCTATGAAGATGTTATGCACAAGGCAGCTGTGGTCGGCGCGAACGGACCGGACTTCATGTTGATGGGTCCGAAGAATACAATGCTGAGGGCGAAAGTTCCTGTGGTCTCTGTCTGCGCAGTAAGGACGGGAGCTGGAAAGAGTACGGTTTCCAGAGCCCTATCGAGAATAATGAAAGCCCACGGAAAGAGGGTGATCGTCGTTCGCCACCCCATGCCCTACGGCGATCTGGAGGCCGAGGCGGTGCAAAGGTTCGCGACCTATGAAGACATGGACAAAGCACAATGCACCATCGAGGAACGAGAGGAGTACGAACCTCACATAGACCAAGGAAACGTCGTCTATGCAGGCGTTGACTATGAGAGGATACTGCAGGCAGCTGAGAAGGAGGCGGACGTGATCCTTTGGGACGGCGGGAACAATGATCTACCCTTCTACAAGCCAGACCTTCACGTCGTCGTTGCAGATCCCCATAGGGCTGGGAACGAGCTCTCATACTACCCTGGGGAAACCAACGTGAGGATGGCTGATGTGGTAGTAATCAACAAAGTCAACAGCGCTCCTCCGGACAGCGTAAAGAGGGTGCGCGAAAACATTCAAACATTGAATCCGGCGGCTGCAGTCATTGAGGCAGCGTCAGCGATCCACGTGGATGAACCTTCACTCATCCAGGGAAAGCGAGTCTTGGTCATTGAAGACGGCCCGACCGTAACACATGGACAAATGAGGGAAGCAGTGGGGGCGATTGCAGCTCACTCCTATGGAGCGCATGAACTAGTCAACCCGAGACCATATGCGGTCGGCTCGATCAAACGGACGTATGAGAAGTTTCCCCATATCGGCTTCGTCCTACCAGCGATGGGGTATGGGGCCAAGCAGATCAAAGAGCTAGAGCAGACGATCGACAAAACTCCCTGCGACTCAGTGGTCCTTGGAACACCAGTAGATATTCGCCGTATAATGAGAGTAGCCAAGCCTGCTGCTAGGGTTCGATACGAAATGCGTGAGGTCACAAAGCCGGGTCTTGAGAAATTCCTAAGCAAGTTCTTAGAATGATCGCGGAGAGGACCCGTTCCTCAACTTGGGCTAGACTGCACGTTTGACTGTCTCAGCGATGAATTGAACCTCCGCTTGCTTCAGCTCGGGATGAACTGGGACCGAAAAGACCTGACGACAGGCCCGTTCTGTCTCAGGCAGAGGACCTCTTCGCGTCGATTGCATGTCACGATAGTACGGCAGCATGTGAACCGGTGACTCGTAGTACACTGTGGCTCCAATATTCTTGGACCGTAGCCTCTCCACGAGCTTGTTGCGTTTTCCGGCGTTTGCACCGCGCAACCGGAGCGTGAAAAGGTACCATGAGTGTTTTCGGCCCGCAGGTTCCTTGGGCATCACCAATTTGCCCAACACGCTCAATTTCTCAGTTAGGTACTCGGCGTTCTTCTTGCGTTCGTCCAGGAAGCTAGGCAACCTCCTTAGTTGGACGTTTCCGATGGCTCCTGAGATCTCGGGCATGCGATAGTTGTGGCCTTGCCTAGAGACCCAGTAGGGGCGCTCCTCCCCATGCGTTCTGATCATCCTGACCTGCTCGGCTAGGTCGTCGTCGTTTGTCGTCACCATTCCTCCCTCCCCGGTCGTCATGTTCTTGCCACCGTAGAAGCTGAAGCACGCTGCATCTCCAAGTGAACCAGCCTTGCGTCCGTTGTACTCTGCTCCATGGGCTTGGGCCGCATCCTCAATCACGATCAATCCGCGTTTGCGCGCCAAGTCTCCTATGGGATCCATGTCGGCGCACAAGCCGTACATGTGCACTGGAATGATTGCCTTCGTCGCACGGGTGAGCGCGGCTTCGATGGATTCAGCCGTGATAGTGTAAGTGTCGGTGTCGATGTCTGCAAATGCCGGTTTTCCGCCAGCGAGTACAACTGCACCGGCAGTCGCAGAGAAAGTGAAAGACGGAACCACAACTTCATCCCCCGGCTTAACGCCGGCTGCCAAGAGAGCGGAGTGCAACGCGGCGCTCCCGGAGGAGACAGCGACCGCGTGTTTGACTCCAACGAACTTGGCAAACTCTTTCTCGAACTGAAGAACCCTCGGTCCTCTTCCGCTCTTCTCAGTAAGGATTCCGCTCTTCAGAACTTCAACGACTGCTTCGATTTCGTCTTTTCCGATGGAAGGCTGATTGATCGGCATCATGTCGCGCATTGAGTCCTATGCCACGCCATCTCACTATGGGATGACGTAAAATGTAAAAGCGTTTCCCGCTTGATCCCAATCCAAGTCGCATGGTCTACGATGTGAAGGCGGGTCCTACCTGGAGACAGGGAACCGCAGAGAGATGTCCAGGAAGGATTCACGCACTGCCGCGAAGCCCAGAGAAGTGTAGTCATTACAAGCCTAGGGAGTGTGCGCTTGAAGCACCTGGAGCACCTGGAAATGCGAGTAGCGTAGTATTGACCCGACAACGGCAGCCGCAGCTGGACGTAATGCTTATATAAAGACAAATTTTTCGTTTCGGTGCTCTTTGGAAATCGAGGTTATGATGTTTGGCTGCTCAATTTGCCGGACAACCTGTCTTGATCCTCAAGGAAGGAACATCACGGGCTGTTGGTAGGGACGCGCAACACGCGAACATCGCCGCTGCACGCATCGTTGCGGAGTCCGTGAAATCATCGCTTGGTCCGAAAGGGATGGACAAGATGCTCGTTGACAGCTTTGGAGATGTTACGATTACTAACGATGGCGCAACGATCCTTGACGAGATGGATGTGCAGCACCCTGCAGCAAAGATGTTGGTAGAAGTAGCGAAGACCCAGGATGACGAGGTTGGAGATGGTACGACGAGCGCAGTTGTGCTCACTGGAGAACTCCTGGGTAAGGCCGAAGAGCTGATCGACAAGGATGTTCATCCCACCGTCATAGTAGACGGGTACAGGATTGCGGCTGAGAAGGCTCTGGAATTCTTCGAAGACATCGCGATCAAGGCCGACCCTGAGGACAAGTCGATGCTGAAGAAGGTCGCAGCCGTCGCTGTAGCAACCAAGATGTTATCTGAGTACAAGGATGAGATAGGCGACATCGCTGTGCGAGCCATCTTGGAGGTGGCTGAGAAAGATGCAAAGGGGGCGCACAAAGTGGACATTGATGACGTCAAGGTCGAGAAGAAGCCTGGCGAATCCTTGTCAGAGACCAAGCTGATCCAGGGCATCCTCTTGGACAAAGAAGTCGTTCACCCAGGGATGCCCAAACGTGTAGAGAATGCCAAGATAGCTCTTCTTAGTTGCCCGCTCGAAGTAGAGAAGACAGAGTTCGACGCCAAGCTCAACATAAAGAACCCAGATCAGATGAAGGCGTTTCTTGACGAAGAGGAAAAGATTCTGCGAGGGATGGTCGACAAGATTGTATCGGCAGGCGCGAATGTGGCCATTTGTGAGAAGGGTATTGATGATGTGGCGCAGCACTTTCTGGCGAAGAAAGGTGTGCTAGCTGTTCGTCGCGTGAAACAGTCTGACATGGAGAAGCTCGTGAAAGCAAGTGGAGCTCACATAGTTACGAACATTGAAGATTTCAACAGCAAGGACCTTGGGTTCGCAGAGTTGGTCGAGGAGAGGAAGGTGGCAGACGACAAGATGACTTTCGTTGAGGGATGCAAGAACCCAAAGGCGGTCACCATCTTGGTCAGGGGAGGAACGGAGCGGATCGTCGACGAAGCCGAGCGAGCCGTACACGACGCGCTTTGTGTTGTCAGGGATGTGGTTATCAACCCCAAGGTAGTCGCTGGTGGCGGCGCGCCTGAGGCGGAGGTTGCGAAGCGCCTGCGAACATATGCGGACAAACTGGCAGGCAGAGAACAGCTGGCTGTCCAAGCCTTTGCCGAAGCCCTCGAGTCTCTACCCATGATACTTGCTGAGAATGCGGGGCTGGACCCGATCGACATTCAGGTTGAGTTGAGAACGAAACATGATCAAGGACTGGTGTGGGCCGGGGTCGATCCCTTCAAGGGGAAGGTGGCTGACTTGGCCAAGCAAAACGTCTACGAGCCTCTCGCGGTCAAGGTTCAGCTAGTGAAATCCGCCAGCGAAGCGGCTGGAATGATTCTGAAGATAGATGATGTGATCGCGTCGTCGAAGAAGGAAGAGAAGGGGCCACCTAAGGGGCCAGAAGAGAGTGGTGAGGAAGCGGGCGAGTACTAGGCGCCAAGAGGCCGCACTCATCGGCCCCCGGAAGCTGACACGCTTCGAGAAGGCCAGAGTAGTCGGTGCCCGTGCGCTGCAGATCGCGCTCGGAGCGCCCGTTTTGATCGACATCGATCCTGGCGCCATGTCTCCAATTGACATAGCAACACAGGAACTTCAGGCAGGCGCGCTTCCAATCAGCATCAGAAGGACGCTTCCAGATGGGACCAGTCAGAACATACCATTGAGGTTGGTTTTGACCGCCGAGGAATAGTACCAACTCCCTCAAGGGAGCACTACATATTTGGCGGTAGCTGCGAGAAGGGACTGGGGCTACGCGTTCATCTTCCTAGCCATAGTTTCAGCGCTCTTTGTCGTCTTGCGATTCTCTGGGCGAGCTTTTCTCGCCCTCGAGTTTGAGGTTCTCGTCATCCATCTGCCTACAGTCGTATGTCTGCTCGTCTACGCTGCGAACAGGCGTTTCGGTTTCTTATCAAAGCCAGTAGCCTGACATCGTCAGCGGATAGGGCGGCCTAGTCAGCGGGTGGGGAAACCACGGGTACGGCTGGACTGGGCCCGTCGAACACAGCGGGCAAAGCACCAATCCAGACCATGGGTGCGCACATAATCGGCAGAGGGGACGCCCGCATCTGCTGCAAAGATATACTGCAATTGTCCAGGGATGGAACAGACACTTGGATGGCCCCGGGGCCTCTGCTGCAGCGGGTGGCATAACTCTCCCTGGTTGAAGCTGTTGGCGAGGTGGCGGCGCAACCATGTAGACACCACATTTCATGCAATAGTTTGCCTCGTCGCGGTTCTCATGCCCGCAGCTGGGGCATTTCACGGTCATATACATCGTTTCTGGGATGAGCTCTCTTCAGAATTAACCTTTGCCGTGTTCCGCGTTCAGCCTTGCCAAAGACAAGTTGTCACTCTATGAATGGCCGGCCTCTCTCGACTCGGAGCCTTATCAGTGTCTTGACTTTCACACCAGTCTCCTTCTCGACGCGCTCGACGCCCCGTAGTTCTACCCTTTCGATGACTGCAACAGCGTCTGCTAATCTGATTCCGCGTGAGACAAGTTCTTTGATGATTGCGAGGTATGTTCCGCCCGTCGCAATTATCGAGTCGACGAGCAGGATGGAGTCTCCGGATTCCAGGCCGTTTGCGTACATTACCTCCTCAGCATAGGCCGTGCGCTTCACGATTTTGATCTCGGTCGGTAGCATGTAGGACTTCTTTCTGATCACGAGCATTGGAATTCCCGTGACTAGGCTCAGAGCCGTGGCAACGTGTATTCCCATCGCCTCAGGGGTGACGATCTTAGTGCAGCGTTTTACGTCGGCGATCCTTGCGACTTCAAACGCGCAACCCCAGAGTGCCTCAGTGGGAATCTCAGGTACTCCTGAACTAAGCGGATTCACAACGTACTCGTAGTAGCCTTCTTGTGAGGGTATGCGGATGATCGTTGCCTTTCGTAGGTCCTCCCTTATGGTCTCCAGCCAGTCCAAGGAACAACCACAAGCCTCTTCCCAGCTCTAATCCTAGATAGCAGTTACGCACCGACCAGTAAGCGTCCGCAGGATCTCAGGCGATTCGTCTGTGAACATCCTGGGAAGAGCTAGAGTCCACCTTGTTCAGAGGAAGCACCATTACTAGCGCCTGAGCTCCATCAGCATAGTAATGAGGGACTCGCCTAGCCGCGGAGAATCCGAGTTTCTCATACAATTTCTGCGCGATCTCGTTGGTGGTTCGGACTTCAAGGTAACATTCATCAGCGTCTAGTTCCCGCAAAGCCGTCAGTGCCTCCCTCACCAGCTCTGAGGCGATGCCTGCCCGCCTGTAATCGGGCAGGACAGCAACAGATATGATATGGCCCTTACGGAGGAACTTCAGTCTCCTGATATCGGAAAAACCGTGTTCGATTCGGCACATGATGTAGCCGACCATCCGGCCTCCAACCTCTGCTACTATGAAAGCTGTGGGGCAGCTTCGAAAAGTGTCGAGGAAGAAGAAAGCTGCGTAGTTCTCAGGGAGACATGTCCTGTTGATCTCGGTGACGGCTTCGAGATCGTTCATGTTGAACTGCCTCAATGAGAACTTTTCCGTCAGCATCGCAAGCTCGAAGGCACATGTGAAAGCATAGGTACTATAAGGTATTTGCACCGCGGCAATTTTGATCAGATCAATATGTTTAAGTGAAGTCTCTCTTCGATCCATGCCCGCGAACAGCGGGGAAGGCAGTTTGTCATCCACCTCCTGGGTCTTTTCGAGCGCAGGCAGCGTCCAGCCCGACCTCGTGGGACTCAGAACGATAGTCCATGCTCGTTTCAATGTTCGTGATGCCTATGTGGATCAGTATGGGATTCCCAACTTTGTTGTGGACAAGGAACCAGTGAAGGAAAAGTTCAAGGAGCTATTGGACGATCTCAGGAAGCTGCACCTGAGCGCGTCAATTCGGCCCTGGTCCGACAAGCTTCTCATAAAGATCTTTCAGAGAACTCAGGCACGATCTTCGAATCCTCTGATTAACATCGTCTTGATGTTGGTTACTTTGGGAACTATACTCTTCGCCAGCTATACCCTCACCTACTCCATGGATCCACAGCTGTTGACGACCGTTTTCGGAGGATTGAATCTGAACGTGCAGATTGCGATGTTCGCAGCATCACTCTTCGGGATCATTGCGCTTCACGAGACAGGCCACAAGCTTGCAGCTTCGATCCATCGGATGGATTCCACATTGCCATACTTCATTCCAGGCCCGCCTCCGTTCGGAACCTTCGGGGCGGTCATCTCACTAAAGAGTCCCGCGGCAAACAGAGATGAGTTGTTTGACCTTGGATTCACTGGGCCACTGGTCGGATTCATTGTGACGGCATTTGTCGCAATTGCTAGCATACTCACTGCTCCACTTGTTCCGCAGGCAGAGGTGGACAGGCTTGTGGGGCAGGGTCTGCTGGCTGTCCAGGAATGGCCGAGGACGCCGTTGCTGATGATATTCCTCAGCAACCTGGGTCTTCGTACCGTTGTTCCGGGCCAACTCTTGGTCTTGACGCAGGTTGCCTTCGCGGCTGAGATTGGAGCGTTGATAACCTTCCTCAACCTGATCCCCGCATGGCAGCTTGATGGAGGTCACATCATGAGGGCTGCCCTCGGTCCGCAGGGACACAGAGTCGCAACCGGTATCGGGTTAGCGGTCCTAGCCTTGGCCGGATACTGGCCTTTTGCGTTGTTGATCCTCATGTTCATGTTGACACGGGGCGGCTGGGCTGGCGTCGAACCTTTGGATGACGTCTCGTCACTCTCAAGGGGGAGGAAGGCTCTGTTTGGTCTGGCGCTTGCAATGCTTGCGCTTTGCTTCATGATCTTCTGACCACGCTTCGGAGAATACTCCCACCCGCCTCTCTTACATTTCATTTGAACTGACATACAAGAGGGCACACTAATCCACGGCAACTGGGAAGGTCTCATGACCAACACCGCCTTGCATATGACGTTGCTACGCGCGACAAGGGAGAGTCCGATCTGTGAATTTCAAGGAATCGTGGCTAGCAGCAAGGCCTGCAAATCTCTGGTTGAGGAATCACTCTTGACCCTGCAAGAGGCAGGCGCGATAAGGATTGTAGACGAAGAAATTCACATTAGTCCAGAGCAGCGACTGAGAATCGCAGAACTTGCAGTCGCGAGCGGGGTCGACCCTGAGCGGGTTGGCAGAGAGCTTCGATGGCAGGAATTCGAAGCCTTTGCAGATCAGGTTCTCACAAGAGACGGATTTTCGACGGCGAATCACTTTGTCTTCAAAGGCTCGGGGCGGAGATTTGAGATCGATGTTCTAGGCGCCAAGGAGGCCATGGTGCTGTGCGTGGACTGCAAACATTGGCATCACGGTTGGGCTCCTAGCAAGCTCATGGCTGCAGCCAAGAATCAGCTCATCCGGGTTCTCTTCCTATCTCAAGTCTTCACAGCATGTGGTAGGAAGCTTCCTACCATCGCAAGCTGGAGGTCAGCGCGCCTGCTTCCCGTTGTGCTGACGCTTGCGGATGTGTCTTCGAAACTGATGGATGGTGTGCCGATTGTTTCCGCCCTGCGGTTCAGAGATTTTCTTTCTGAAGTCAATCCATGGGTCGAGAAGCTCCGTTTCGTTGACGCCCGAATATGCGAGTCGACACTTCCAGGTTTCTGAAAGCGATGTGTTACTTCTTGGACGCCAACTCTTTCCTGAGTTTTCTCCTTAGGATCTTCCCTACCAATGTCTTCGGAAGCGAGTCTCTGAACTCCACTGATCTGGGCGCCTTGTAGGTGGCGATTCTGTCTTTGCAGAATTTGATGATCTCTTCCTCCACGACCTTCCGTTCGTATCCCGGCTTGAGGGTCACGTATGCCTTGACGGTCTCACCCCTGTAAGGATCGGGGACTCCGACCACCGCTGCTTCGTTGACGGCAGGGTGCTCATAGAGGATCTCTTCAATTTCGCGTGGCCAAACCTTCAGGCCAGAGACATCGATCAGGTCCTTCTTTCGGTCTACGATGTAGAAGTAGCCGTCTTCATCCATCTTGGCGATATCGCCGGTATACAGCCAGCCAGCTCTCAGTGCCATCTTGGTCTCATCGGGTTTGTTCCAGTATCCTTGCATGACCTGCGGCCCTTTGATGACTAGCTCGCCTACCTCATTCGGCTTGAGGTCTTTTGTGCCAGTTTCGAGGTCGACTATCTTTGCGTCGGTATTCGGCACCGGAATCCCGATAGATCCTGGTCGGTTCTTCTTCGGGTCATCAAGGGGATTGACATGTGTGACAGGGCTCGTCTCGGTAAGACCGTATCCCTCCACCAATCGCCCTCCTGTCAGCTGCTCGAACTTTCTCTGCACCTCAACCGGCAACGGTGCCGCGCCAGAAATACATGCACGAACGGTATTCAGATCATATTTCTCGATATCCGGTCTGTTGATGAGAGCAATATACATCGTCGGGACGCCGCAGAAGACAGTCGCCTTGTACTTGCTGATCGCATCCAGTACGCCTTCGGTGTCGCGCGGATCGGGAATCATCAGCATAGTCGTACCCGTCAACACTGCTATATTCATCGCACAAGTCATGCCGAATATGTGGAACAGGGGCAACACCGTGACATCGACGTCGACCCCCCAACGGATCGGCAGCTCAACTTCGCATTGGCTTGCATTGACAACGAGATTCCTGTGACTGATCATAGCGCCTTTGGGTACGCCAGTTGTTCCTCCAGTGTACTGGAGAACAGCCAGGTCATCTGGATTCACCGCGACTGGCTTAGGGGTTGGTCCATATCTCTTTATGATCGAGAGAAAGTCAAGAGCCCCGGGGCATTGATGCGATTTCACACCTTTTAATGGGGCTAACGTTCTCAGCAACGGTGGAAGATAGTCACGTGGGCTAGTGGTAATCACGTTGCGTAGTCTGGTCCTTTCGCGGATCTCCTGAACCATCGTATAGATAGTGTCCATACCAACCAGAGTCTCGACCCCAGCGTCATTGAGCTGGTGCTCAAGCTCCCGCGCCTTGTAGAGAGGGCTGCATGCGACGCATATCGCTCCCGCCCGGAGCGCGCCATAGAAGGCGATCACAAACTGTGGAACGTTCGGTAGCTGTATTCCAACCCGGTCGCCTTTCTTGACGCCGAGATCTTGGAGGGCAGTGGCGAACTTGTCCACCAGTTGGTCAAGTTCGCTGTAAGTTATGCGTCTCCCGTAGTAGATGATTGCGTCATTCTTGGGATACTTTCGGGATGTCTCCCTTAATACCTCGCCCAAGGGTATGTTCGGATACTCGACCGATTTCGGGACGCCCTCGGGCCAAACCTTGTACCAAGGTTTGTCCAAACAATAAGCACCATATTTGCCCTGTAGTGGAATCTATGAAGCGCTACCTTTCGCCCCTGACTCCTCGACGGTTGGCGAGGATCGGAATTGCGCAAGCAGAGAAACCAGCAGGTGAAGGAACGAAAGAGCTCAGCTCCCTTCGTCTGCAGAGATCGTCTGGCTATTTTCCTGCCTCTTCCCACTTTCTCCAGGCTGCAAATTCTGAGCCGAGTAGTTGAAGGGCGATAACAATTTTCTGAGCGTTCCTGGTTCCTTCCGCAACAACTGCCTGTCTCGTGGTTCTGAATGCCTGCTGTACATCGTAGTCGGTTGTCGTTCCCATACCACCGAACCATTCCACGACGTCACTGATCGCTTTCATGCAGCTTTCAGAAGCGACCAACTTGGCGCAAGAGGACGCCATCATGGCATCGTGGAAGGATGCTCTGCCATCATGATACTTGTCGACCAGCCATGCGGCGCGGTAGCAAAGCCATCGTGCAGCTAGGACGTTTGCGTAGTCTTCAGCAAGCTCGAACTGGATTCCCTCGAAGCCTCCTACGGGCCGCCCGAACGCTCGTCTCTGTTTAATGTGCTCCATTCCAAGCTCGAGACATTTTTCTGCACCTGCAACTATCGCCATCGTGGTGGGCACTCGGGCGTGGACGAATGACTCGTAAGTCAGCTGATATCCGGTTCCCTCAAACCCTATGAGGCAATGTTCAGGGACTTTCGTGTTCTCATATCTGACTCCACCGAGGTCTATGCCCATTCCCTCGAAAATGGAGGTTGTGATGCCGTTCGATTTGACGGGAATGAAGATGAGGCTCATGCCCTTTGATCCGAGTTCTGGTCTCGTCTTTACGGAGGTGATGAACCCTCCTCCATACTTCATGGCTTCCGTGACGCAGCTCAGTATCTGCTTCTCTCCGTTGATCACGTATTCTCCGTCTGTCTTCTTGGCGGTTGTTGTGATCGCTGTGAAGTCAGTGCCACATCCGGGCTCTGTGTTATGAAGCGGAGTTATCCATCCGTCTTTCACAACTTTCGGCAAGATTTCCTCTTTCAGTTCAGCGGTTCCGTACGCAGCAATTATGCGAGCACATGTAGCCCCGTACCAGACGGGTATTCCCGCCAGCCCCGTTGGGTCAGCTTTCGTGAGTTCCTCTACCGCTATGGTGAAGGTAGCGTAGTCTGATTCGCTTCCTCCAAACTCCTTCGGCAGCAATAAACCAAAGAGTCCCTGACTCGTCAGGGCCTTGTGGACATCCGGCGTGATCATCCGTTCTTTCATTATCTCTTTGGCTTTCGGCGTGACAGTCTTCGCGTAGTAGTCTTTGAGTGTCCGCCTGAAGAGTTCCTGCTCCTCGGTGAAGTTGAAATCTATGGGCATAACGAGTCACTTCCCTTTGAATTCAGGTTTGCGTTTCGACATGAAAGCCGAAATGCCTTCCATCACGTCCTTGGTCGAAAGTACAATACCGAATGCCTCAGATTCAAACTTGAGTCCTACGTCGAGTGGAACCTGAGTCGCATAGTTCAGGACATGCTTTGCTGCTTTGAGTGCAATAGGTGGGCCATCAGCAAATTGCTTCGCAAATGCCTTGGTCTCCTCTATGAGCTTGTCTCTAGGCACGACCCTGTTGACCAAGTCAATTCGGTGTGCTTCTTCCGCGGTGATTCGGTCCCCGAGCATGACCAATTCCTTTGCCTTCGCGAGGCCGACTATGCGGACAAGCCTCTGAGTTCCTCCCCAACCCGGCATCAAACCGAGCTTGATTTCGGTCGCCCCAATTTGAGCGCTCTCGGAGGCAATTCTGAAGTCGCAGGCGAGCGAAACCTCAAGGCCACCGCCCAGTGCATAACCATTTATGCATGCAATTACGGGCTTGCCGAGTCCTTCGATGCGTGCGGTGAGCTCGTGCCCCTTCATGGACACGTCAACTGCCATCGACGGGGTTATGCCAGTAAACGACGTGACATCTGCCCCAGCGCTGAACGCTTTGTCTCCGGCGCCTGTGATCACGATGCACTTCACGTCCTTGTCCAACTCTAAATCGCTTAGCGCTGAAAGGAACTCGTTCATCATGTCGAGCGTCATCGTGTTGAGTCTGTGAGGTCGATTCAGCGTGATCCAACCAATTCCTTCTTCTCTCTTGACAATGATGTCTCGGTAGGTCTTACCTTCACTCAACCATGAGAACCTCTCGTAAAACAGACCTCGCAATAGCCACTATAAGAAACCCGCCGGAAGTTCCGCTCAGTGCTGTCTCTCGTAGCCCGTGGAAGCGGAGGAGTCCTCACTTGTACTTGTGGAATCCTTCGCCTGTCTTCTTGCCTAGCCAGCCCTTCTTCACATAGTCGAGAAGAAGGGGACAGGGTTCATACATAGGCTCCGGATGCTTCGAGTGCAGCGCGTTCAGGTTATTGACTACCGTGTCGATGCCCATCTTGTCCGCGAGTTCGCAAGGCCCTAAAGGCCACCCGGTTCCGAACTTCATTGCGGTATCTATGTCTGCTGGCGTGGCTACATCATCATGAACCAGCCAGGCAGCGGCGTTGGCCGCCATTGTGTACAGCCTATTCGGGTCAAACTTGTCTGCCAGCTCAAACGGTATTCTAGGTCGGCCGGCGCTCCAAGAGTAGAACCCTTCACCTGTCTTTTGGCCAAGCTTGCCCGCGTTGACGAGGGGCTGGTAGATTGGGCAGGCTCTGGCTCTAGCGCCAAAAGCCTCCTCCATCTCCTTGGCAACGCTGTCGAGTATGTCAAGACCAACGAAATCAGCTAGCTCGAATATTCCCATCGGGAATCCTGCCTGATACTTCATCGCTGCGTCGATTTCATCTCTCGTCGCTTCCTTCCGATCAACGGCCCAGAATGCCTCGTTGAAGACCGCCCCAAGAATCCCGTTCACGATGAATCCTCTAACGTCCTTCTTCACCAGGACCGGTGTCTTTCCGAGCTTCTTAGCGAGGTCCAACGCAAATTTCGTAGTGTCATCGCTGGTCTGCGCTCCTTTGATAATCTCGAGAAGAGGCATCATCTGCGGGGGGTTGAAGAAGTGGAGTCCGACAACCTTGTCAGGTCTGCTGGTGACTTTTCCAAGCTCAGTGATACTCAGCGTTGACGTGTTCGATCCGAGGATAGCATGTTTCGGTGCCACCTTGTCCATCTGTGCGAACAGCTTCCTCTTCATCTCAAGGTTCTCAGGAGCCGCCTCGACAATGAGGTCCGCATCTTTGAATGCTTCGTTCATGTTGGTGGTTGTGTGAAGGCGTGCCAGTGCTGCCTCTGCATCCTCCTTTCGAATCCTTCTCTTCTCCACGAACTTCTCCATGCTCCATTGAATCTTCTGACGGGCTTTCGCGAGAATGTCGTCATTGATGTCAGCCATGGTCACGTCGGTGCCGATCATCGCTAGCAGTTGTGCTATCCCATGGCCCATCGATCCGGCTCCGAGAACCGCCGCCTTCTTCGGGGGTTGCGTGCTCATCTAAGTCTCTCCAGTCATTGTCCTCCGCCTTCACGTATTTCATTCATTGGATGGGTACCAATTCGTAGCTGGCTTCGGGCGAGGGGCGCCCGACCAACTTCACTCTCATGCCTACCTTAGCTTGGCCAAGCTTCAGGCCCGTGAGCCACGCAAGCACCTTGACCCCCTGCTTCAGTTTGGCTACGGCGACAGTGTACGTCTCACGGTCAGCAAAGCTCGTCGGTCGAACAATTACATGTGTGAATGTCTCGATCTCCCCCTCTTCTCCCGTGAGGTCGATCCAATCCATGTCTGAGCTGAGGCATTCTGGGCAGTCGACCACGGGTGGGAAATACTTCGTTCCACATTTCTTGCATCTTGTGCCGTAGACGTTTCCGTTCTCTAGCTCGTCCCAGAACCTCGCTGTCTTGTGGGTTGGAATGTCGAAGGTAAGGTTCATCGGCCTCGACTTTAGTGAGCGTGTCGGCGGACCGAAAGCCATCTCAATCCCTCCCAAAGATCGTTATGTAGCAGTAATGTCCTGTGCCACCCACGTTGTGTGCGAGCGCATTCCCGTGTTTAACTGGTACCTGTCTCTTGCCTGCTTCCCCGCGCAACTGGCGCGTGAGCTCGGCCACCATCGAAACTCCAGTCGCCCCGATCGGGTGCCCTTTGGCCTTCAACCCCCCGTCAACGTTTACCGGTATCTTTCCTCCGATCTCGGTTTGACCCTCCCGAATCATCTTGACGGCTCCTCCTCTCTCACAGAAGCCCAGATCCTCGTATGCGAGCAGCTCTGCGATCGTGAAGCAGTCGTGAACGGTCGCGACATCCAGTCGGCTCGGATCAACCTTGGCGGCCTTGTAGGCGCGTTCTGCCGCTATTGTCGCAGAACGTAGAGACGAGTAATCTTCCCTCTTGCTAATGTTCGCCGTTCCAGAGGATACGCCTAGGCCCCTTATCCAGATCGGCGTGTCCGAGAGATCCTTGGCCTTGTTCTCTGAGGCGAGGATGACTGCGGCGGCTCCGTCGCTCACTGGACAGCAGTCGAAAATCTTCAAGGGCCACGCGATGACTCGCGAGGCGAGCACATCCTCAACTTTTATCGGTCGTTGGAAGTGGGCATAAGGATTCATGGCGCCGTACTTGTGGTTCTTCACAGCGACTCTTGCAAGATCTTCCTCACTCGTTCCGTACTTCTTCGTGTGAGCAGTGGCGTGAAGTGCGTAGTACGCTGGGAAGGTCATGCCAAAGTTGTGAAACTCCCAAAGATAGTAGCCAGCCCTGCCGATCAGCTCCACCGACGTTAAGATATCTACCTCGGTCATCTTCTCGACCCCAACAACCATCGCAATATCTGTTTGGCCGCTGGCAACCGCTTGGTAGGCGGTCGCGACAGCGGAACTCCCTGACGCGCACGCTGCCTCGCACCGAATGAGCCCGGCGCCTGTCAAACCTGCGTATTCGGATATGACAACCGCGGGAAGGAATTCTTCATACCATCCCCCGGCCGTCCCGACACTTACGAAGCCAACATCTTTCTGCGTGATGCCAGCGTCCTGGATCGCCGGCTTTATCGCCTCGAAGGCCAGCTCGGCAAGATTTGCATCGCGGCGGTCACCGAAGACGGAATGTCCTATCCCCACAACTGCTACTTTTCGAGACAACAAATTCGCTCCTGGAGAAGGCTCAAGATTGGCGACGCAGCTAGCCTCTGGCCAGCTTAAAGCTCTTGTCGGAGCCAGGGAAATGATTCGCATTGTTCGTCGAACATGCAAAGCAGCCAAAAAAGTTGTCCTGTAATAAGGAGCGTCTGTCGATCATCAATTGACTGAACGGCTGGCTCGCTGCTTTGCGCACGATCTAGGGGAGTCATGTCCTGGAGACGTGTTCTACGTTTGTCGGACGATCTGATCGTTCTCCGGCAAGCAGCTAGAGGAGTACCGCTCGGTCACACGGTGGGATCGGAAGACCGTATTTCCCGATCAGGAGAAGCTACGCGCGCTCGGCATGGAATCGCCGTCCGTGTATATGCCATCTAGAAGGCGATGTTCATTGCTTGAACGATCCTTGGCAGGACCTCTCCGGCGGATCCCTATATCTTGTAGTCAGAGAGGTCGTCCCCAGGGGGTTATTTCTCTGTTGATCGAGACGATCTTGGCTCCGTGCCTCTTTGCGGCCTCTGGAAATGATGATGCAGGCTGGACTTCAAGCCAGGTTCCGATAGAATCTCTTCAGTGACATACTTGGTGCAGACCCTGCGGCCTGCGTTGCCGTGAATTTCGATCATACGTCGGCTGCCAGCAGGCTTATGATGACCATCTATATTCTGCGTGATGACGCAGTCGAGGCGCTTCATACGCTCCATCTCGGCAAGGGCCTCGTGGGCAGCATTCGGCTGCAGGACTGAGAACGAGGAACAGTTTATGAGAATTGAATGAACAAGGAGGGGAGACTCGTCTTGAGGGATGACGTGATACGGAAGCAACTCTCCGATGCGATAGTAAGAGGAGATGCTGAAACAGCTGAGGCAAAGGCCAAGATTCTTGCGCAGTACGCGGAAGATCCGGCTGAAGCACTTGACGATCTGTACGACGCCTACAGAACCGTAGAAAGTCTCCATGCGTTAGGCGAATATGATGAGGAACGATTCAGCGCCTCATCAAACGCGGTGCAAGCAGCCTTGAACCCTCTCAAGTCATCGTTAGTCCCAAGACAGAGCCGTTTCACGGCACGAATCTCTGTGGGTCCAGTATCAGGCGGAACAGACCTCATGAGCGCGATCGTCACCGCAATGTTCTGCGCTGCCGGCCATCAGGCGACTGATCTCTCGAGGTCAACAACGCCAAAGGAACTTCTCAGGAACGCCGAGCAGAACAACGCCGAGCTGCTTGTCGTGAGCTTCGGCCCAGAAACAGCCGGCCTCACTGAAGAATTTGTCCGCGAGTTCGAGTCAGGAGGATTTCAAAACAAGTTTCAGGCGATAGCGTTCACTAGAGGATCTCAGCCCGCGCGAACCGAGCCGGATCCTTTTGTTTTTGTAACTCATGAGCCTGTCGAACTGCTGAGCAAGACCACCGAATTCGTGATCCGAAGCCGGACATCCCCTCGAAAGCAATCAATCGACTAGCCAAGTTGGCACATGCGGCGACATCCGTCTCGGCGATGACGTGTACACAAGGTTGATTATGGCACCTCAATAGGTAGGTGCGGCGATTCGCGAGATGGGTTCTCAGAAAGCATTGCTGGTCATATGTGATGGCATGGGCGACCGCGTCGAACGCGAGTTCGGAAACGAGACGCCGCTCGGATTCGCGAAGACCCCGACCTTTGATCGGCTTGCTTCAGCTGGTTCCGTAGGTCTCATGGACCCGATAAGTCCAGGGGTGAGGCCAGGGAGCGACTACGCAACGACGGCATTGCTTGGCTATGACCCACGGGTCTGTTACATGGGAAGGGGCGGACTGGAAGCGGCAGGAGCCGGAATAGACCTCAGCCCGGGCGATGTGGCGTTCCGCTGCAACTTCTCAACCGTCGATGACGATCTGACAGTCATCGATCGGAGAGCAGGAAGAATCGAGCGGGGGACGATAGAAATCGCTGAGACGATCCGGAAGATTCAGCCCAAAGGAATCAAGGGGTTGAAGATAGATTTCCGAGCAACCGTGGCGCATCGAGGAGTTCTGATCTTTAGGGGCCGAGGATTCTCGCGAATGGTCTCCGATGTCGACCCTCACGTAACCGGTGTCAAGATACTCAAATGCGAACCGTTGGATGATTCGACCGCGGCGAAGAGAACTGCTGCTGCCGTCAACGACTTTGTCACTCAATCCTTCAATGTCCTCAAGAATCATCGAGTCAATGTTGAGAGGATTGGAGAGAGAAAACGCCCGGCGAACATTGTGCTCACCAGAGGAGCGGGAACCCTGCCGCCTTTCAAACCGCTGCTAGAGTTATACGGAATGAGCGTGGCATGTGTTGCGGCCGTTGCGCTGGTGAAGGGTGTGTGCAGAATAGCTGGAGCGGAGCTTATTGCAGCGGAGGGAGCGACCGGAGGTCTTGACACAAATTATGAAGGAAAGGCTCGCGCGGCACTGAAGGCTTTGGAGAACCACGATCTCGTCATTCTTCACGTGAAGGCGCCCGATGTTGCGAGTCATGACGGAGATTTCAAGAAGAAAGCAAGTGTAATCGAGAGAATAGACGAGGCCGTTGGAAAGATCCTGCCCTCGCTGGACGCGAGTTCAACATACGTGTTAGTGACAGCTGATCATGCGACCCCAGTAAGCGTGAGAGACCATGCTGGCAACCCGGTCCCGCTACTCATCAACGGGCCAGGTGTTCCAAGTAGCAAGGTATCGAAGTTCAGCGAGAATGCGGCGTCACGAGGCAACCTAGGTAGACTCCACGGGCTCGACCTTATGCCCGTTATTTCTGACTACCTCGGCAAAGCCAAGAAGTTAGGGTTCTAGATATGAGACTGCGGCGACGAAAGTATCAGATCGTCGCATGTCTACTTGTCATCATCACCGTCGGGTTGCTAATACCTTCGGGGATCGCACAGGAAGAGAAGCTCGGACTATTGAGGATCGCCAAGGCAGAGTACCCCCCTCAGGTTCCGCGCTCCTACTCATTTTCGATCAAGCTCGAGGTCGAGTACGCTTTTCATGACTACTTCGAGATCCACGCGGCGATATACGAGGGCGCCAGAGGGGCGCTCAGTAATCCGTTGTGGGAAGGCAGCACCGAGCGTCTGATCGAGGTGGGTCAGAAGACGTACGACGTACAACTGAAGTCACCGTCCCGCGAGGGTCAATGGATCCTGACAGGGTACGTCTTCTTCCGCGAGGGCTCGGGCTCCGACTACTTGACCGATCAGGAGCGCGGGCCTGGCTTCGTCGAGATGTGCATCAAGGTTGCGGATAACGCGAAACTCACTTTGCGGACACCCTACCGCAACATCCCTGTCTCTGTTGACGGATCCCAGTACTCCACAGACGCAAGCGGGTTCCTCGTTCGCGAAGTTAAGGTAATGACGGAGCACAAGACCGCAGCGCCCGAGAGTGTCTCAATTGCAGAAGGTTGGAGAGCGATATTTCGCAGCTGGAATGGAACCGATCCCTCGAACCCAAAGATCTTCATGGTCACCGGCGATCTCTTGTTGACGATTGACTTTCAAGACCAATTCTACCTCGATTTGGTTTCTAATGTCGCTGATGTGAGAGGGGCCGGCTGGTACCGAGCAGGGGTCGTCGCCAACTTCACAGCACCTTCGGTTGTCCCGTCAAAGGGTTGGGAAGGCATTCTGGGAGTTCAGTGGAGGTTCGTGGGCTGGAGCGGCGATGTCGTCAGCGTTTCTCCCAGCGAGTCTGTTGTAATGGATGGCCAGCATAGGGTTCTTGCAAACTGGACTCTCGACTATGAAGGCCTCTTCTATCTGGTAATCGTCACGGCCGCGCTAGCGGCGGCTGGCGCTGCTCTCTTTCTCGGACGAAGAATGGCTAGGAGACGTTCAGATGAAGCTTCAGATGAACAAGTCGCACCTTCGGTGAGAACATTCTGCGCCTTCTGCGGTTCCAGTATCGAACCTGATGCAAGGTTCTGTTCCAAGTGCGGAAGAAGCCAGCTCAATTCGGGTTAGTCGTGCCGCTTCGCCTTGGAAAGAATGATTCCACAGCTCTGATCGCGTAGTCACCGATCTCTGGAATGAAAAGGTCAAGGACGATTACGAGGATCGCTACGGAGAAGACGCCTAGGATCAAGCCAGTGGGGTAATGCGCCAACGACCACGGGAGGAGCCCTTTGTAGAGTAGTATTACCTCCAGCGCGATTCTCCCAATATTCGCCAAGAAGACCAGGACAGCGACACTGCCAATTGCAGTGATCTTTCTCCTCCAGCACACCTGCGGAAGAGGAACCAAGATTCCTACAAAGACAGCGATGACCTGCACGCCAGTGCACATTCGCTCGATCTCGAACTCGTTGACAAAGGCGCGGCCGTCCAGGACCCATGAGCCTGCGCCAATCCCGATCCAGTTCAGCAGGGCCGCTGAGCTGTCGGCAGTGAATTTCTCGAAAATGAAGTAATCTGGTAAGTAGTATAGCGCAGCAGAGAGCGCCGCTGCGATGGCGACGTACTGAATAACACTGCCCAGCCGGCTTGATCTGTTCATCAGACGCCGCACAGGTGCTCCAGGTTCGCCGCAGACTTTCTTGAACATTGCTCTAGACTCGTGGTTGGTCCCTTAGGATGATGAAGGCTCTCGACACAAATGAAGCAAGATCCGAAGTAGCGCGTCTGCGGCTCACAGGAAAAGTTGCGGGTTTGCGATTAGGCCTTAGCATGTGGGCACGGAATTCTCAAGTCACGATGCCCTCACATCGATGAAGGATGCTCATAACCGCTTTATGCCTCCAGAGCTAGACGATGCGCGACGTGCCGTGAATGCACTAGCGACACTATGCATGCTCGCGATCCTTTGCACGCCCAGTCAATCCTTGATTTGTGCAAGCTCTTCAGATCTTGCCCTCTCGCAAGACGGTGCCTCTCTCAAGCCTGGCATCTACTGGAAATTGTCGTCTAAGTGGAGATGGAACGCCTCCGGCGTGCGCGGTGAAACCGGCTGGAGAGTGGAGAGGGAGGACTGGAACGACACAATCACCATCGAAGAGGTGTCTCGGTCCGAGTTTCTCTTGAGGTTGAAGCGTGTCGGGGCAGGCTCGCTCGAAGCTTTCGGAGGCTTCGTCATCGGCGGGCGGCCGACCGACTCTTGGAAGATCGACAGAGAGTATTCCCTCAAGGTCAATGCGACCACATTTAGAGATCCCAATGGCAAACCGGTTCGTTGGATCATCAACGTGAAAGGAGTTGATGCGTCAGGCTCAGTGCCACAGATGTGGGTCGACAAGGACTACTCCTACCGTGAGGTTCAGTTTCGAGTTGTACGTTCCGAGCGCCTCAAAGTTGGGTCAATTTCCCTCGTAACCTGGGCTGTTTCCTACACGAATCTAACCACGGGGTACTGGAGCAAAGCAGGCAATCATTCAATCGGAACCAAGGAAGAGACTCTAAACTACGACAAGAAGATCGGCCTGCTCTTGCAAGGTGCATACGTTGGCGTATACAGCCTGAAAATGCACGAAGGCGGATGGAACGAAACCGAGACCTTCTTCGCAAGAGTCGTTGGCACGAACGTTGATCTCTCCGCAGATATCCAAAGCATGAATCCGATCGGATTCATCATCTTCGGAGTAGTCTTTGCCGCCGCGGGAGTCACGTTGTTCGTTACTATCGCATACTGGCGCAGGAAGATTCGATTGTCTTGACAGATCTCTACAGAGGCCTTGTTGAAAGACAGGCTCCCAGCGCGACTGAGTCGAGAGACTTGGACTGAGGTCATGATTCTGTTGAGGTGAACCACGAATCTTTCTGGGTAATTTATGGCTCATGGGTCTTCGCCCTTTCCATGACAGCTCGGTGTTACGAGGTCGTTCCTCAGGCTAGGACCGCATTTAGAAGACTTGTCTCTAGGTTTGTGTCGTTGATCTCCATCCTCGCCTACCAGAGGAAATCCAACGGAGGTCCCTACTTCGACAATGGAGGCCGCTGAAAGTACTCCATCGAAACCCACTCAGAACCGCTAGCAAGAAAATCGAAGGCCTTCACGACCCCGCTGCCCGGAACGAGAGCACTCAGGAACCGCCGGAAAAAATCTTACGAATAGGCCTGGATCAGCCCCGATCGCCCCAATGAAACGCGAAACAGGCTGATCCAGAAACTCAGCTTCCAGTTTTCCACGCGGACGGGCCAGAGCAAACACATAGGGAACGGTGATTCAAACCAAACCGTTGCCCACGACAGAAATCGACTCCAGCCTCGAATCGACGTTCGATCTCCTACTGTCTCAGCGTTACTACGCGTTTCATCTTGGTTGAGAGTCCGACGCGGCTCCAAAGTCCTATCAATGCGAAGGATAAGAGCAGCGTAGTCGAGACCAACGTAGTCAGCACAAGAGCGGAAGTCGCGACAGCGAGCAGGCCGAACACCCCTGTTAGTTCGCCCAACGTGAGGGTCGCTGAAACGAATAGACACGAAACCGAGAGGGCTTTGAGCATATAGGTGTTGAACATCCTCCTCTTGGCGAGAAACCGAACCAGAAAGAGGGCGATCGGGGTTAGATAGATCACCCCGATCAGAGCGGATGCAACGACGCCTGCCGTGACAATAGCCAGCTCGGGAGAAAATGCCAATGCGGAGTAGGTCATAGATGACAGTTCAAGGATACCCATCAGCGGGTAGATCGCAATTCTCATCGGGCCTTTTGCTGCGTCGTGGCCTGCGATGAAGTTGGCGACTTCGGGGCTCAAGGAGTAGTACCACATGTTGAAGACGTTCATGAAGGCTGAACCCGCTCGTGTTGAGAGGACGAGGCGGTCCCTGAAGTTCCGAAGGAACTGTACCTCCGGACTTAGCTCAGATCCGAACGTAACGGTTGCGATTATGCATGGGAACAGCGAAACCTCCCTGTAGAATGCTGTGTACGTTTCTGGCTTGAGAATGATCTGTGGAGATTTGACAGTCCCTCCGGTCCTGTTTCTCCAATCTTCGAAGATGTATCGGCGATAGCCCTGGGTAGCGGTTGCGTTGGCGGAGAAAGAGACGGGCGACCCTGCGTCGTGCCATAGTGCTATCACTTGAGGCACCTTGACCTGATACGCAAGGCCGTCCACCGTTATTGTGAGAATTGTTCCGTTGCGAACCCCATGGGTCGTGAACGCAATTAGGTGCTGAGTGCCCCAGTTAGCCCGTATGATCTTGGGCGAATCCATCGTGACGCTTCCTTGATGGCCTGCGCCCGTAGCGTCACCAGACCATCCTATGAAGACGCGACGCGTACCGTTGGCGGCGTCGATGATGACCGTATCAACGTTGAAGGCGGCCTGCGTGTTCAGAGAGTACCATCCCGAGCCGCTCGTATGACCGTACTCAGATTCCATCGTCAACTCGTATTGAGTTGTCCAAACGGCTGAGACGAACTTGGGGCCGGACATGGTGATCAGTTGGCTTGGCTCTAGTCCTGACAGGTCGCCGGACCATTGAACGAAGAGCTGCCTGGTCCCGTTGTCGGTTGTGATGGGGGAGCTTAGCGAAATGGCCGCCTGAGTGTTCGCGTCATACCATCCTTCACCTGAAGCGCTGTAGGGGGACTCGATCTGGAGATAGTACTGAATCTTCCAGTTTGCTATCACGTGGTACGGTCGGTTCATGTTGACGACTAAGTTCGTCGAGTTTGACTGGATGTCTCCGGACCAATTCAGGAAAACGGATCGCGACTGCTTGTCTACAACACTCGACGGGGACGTTGCCGAGAGGACCGCGGGTGTTCCTGAGTCGTACCATCCGGCCACACTGGTGACGCCTCCGTTTGGTTCGAGGGACAGCAGATACTGCGTGCTGAAATCAACCGAGAGGGCAATGTCCGATGACAGATCGATGGTTCGGGGATTGGAAACGGATCCGTCACCCCACTGCCTGAAGGCGTATCTGGAGCTCGGGTTCACATAGATCAGCGGTTGGATCTGCAATGTGTTCGGGCCCGGCACTACACCGACCTGGAATTCTCCGACACCAACGAAGGTCTGATTCACTCCGTTTACGATAAGCCACCACTGAAGGTCTCCGCCAGCACCTGGTGGACTCACTTGAAGCGTCAGCGTGTACCCGACGACGACCCTGAGGACCTTGACGTTGTTCTCCTTGTTACTCTCTGAGAGGACGTTCTCCGGATCCAAGACAACCTTGAAGAAGTAAGTTCCACCGTTACTAGGCTTCCAAGACAGTTGGATTTGCTGTGATCCTCCCGCACCAAGGGACATCTTGCGCGATGCGAACAGAGTTTCATTCAGGAAGATATTCGTAAGGAACGGCTTCGCCTTCAATGTCCCTTCGTTTGTGATCCGAACATCTAATGATACAGTGCTGTTGGGATGAACGGTCGTCTGGTTCAGCGTCAGACTCTCGACGGCAACGTCTGTGCTCGGAGCCATCGTATCGACGACAACGGAGAATGATGACCCGTTTTCAGTAACAATTGAAATCACCATGCTGTTCTGACCGTCCGAATACTTCTGTCCAACTTGGAAGGTGGCATCATCTAGGGCCGAGGTCTTTTGAACTGCATCGATCACTTTGACAGGGTTCGTTTTCGTCTCGTCTATGTATGTGATCAAGACGCCGTTCGACGGGAGGGCGGCATCAAACCCTAACTTTTGACGAACCTCGACAAGATAGTAGTGCTTCGAGTCTTGAGATGCGGTCTGGACTCTGACCACATGGACGCCGGATGAAGGAAGCTCAAGAGGGTCAATGGTCACGTTCATTCTCGCCTGCGTTCCTACTTTGAGAAGGTGTTCAGGTGTCAACCAGCTTAGGAATATCCTGTCCCACGCAAGCATTTCTGCGGGGCTCGATCCGGGCGGGTTGCCGTTCCAAGCTCCTCTAGCCATCAGGTCCCATGGGCCAACTTCTTCCGTGCTTCTGCTGTAGAGGTCTGGGAGTCCCAGCAGGTGCCCGAACTCGTGCGTGTACACTCCTAACGTGTTCAATCCGCGAGCTTGGAACTCCGGAACGACGGCGAACCGGTCGATGCTTCCCTGCGGTGTCTCTACGGTTCGACGAATGTAGGACACCGACCATATGTCGTCCGGTCTTCTGCTCGACTCTTGCCCGTAGCCGGCGTGGAGGACAAGAATGTGTTGGTATTCGATGATGTTGACTTCATTCACGATAAGCGGAGCCGCGTCCTTGAGCAATTCCCAGGTGTCCGGGTACCCGTCCCCGTTCTGACAGTCGACGAAGGGGCCGTTGTCTGCGCCGTATTCTGATAGTTTGTGAGGTAGCCTAGCCCAGCCGATCACCCTGCCCACAACGGAGGCGAGGCCATAGGATACGTAGCTGTAGTACGCATTCAAGCGATTGATAGTCTGGCTAGCGATCTCTTCAATCGAAAGGGTGTGGTTGTAGTCTTTGAATTCGACTGCGATTACGAGGACGCTTATCTCTCCAGAGACTGGGCTCGGCTTAGGTACCGGGTAGGGTATCGTGAAGTTCAGTTCAGGAGCTTCGCTGGAGAACTGCGGCATCGGAGGCACAAGATCGTATGTCCACTCATACGCGGCAGTTGAGCCGGTGTTTGCTAGGAGACCGGCCGCGGCGTAATTGACGAAGACAGTAATGAGTAGCAGTGCCTCCAGTCTTCTGAGCGCCAAGTCTCCACGCCAACGAACCGGAAAGTGATAGAGCAAGCACGACTGAGAACAGCTCGGCTCAGATTTGATAAAGCAATTAGCGGCATGAACACGTTCACCATGATGAAGCCTCCTCGCTTAGTGTTAACATCAATGCCGCAAACTAGCGAGAAGCCATCGCGGTGATCGGAAACAGAGTATTACTGACCCTTGCTAACCTTGACGTGGGCTTCTCTTTCTTCGCCGCTTTGAGACAAGCACCAACAGGGCGGTCAGCGGGATCGCGGCCGCCCAGGTGAGTCTCGTGAACTCTGGTGTGGGTGTCCCCGCGGTCTTGAGTAGCACATCAACGGACGTATGTGCGCCTCTTCCAGCGAGTGTGACCTCGAACTGGAACGGCTCCCAGAGTTGTTCCTCTGCGATTGTTGTGACGAGGAATTCATGCGACCCTTCTGAGAGCCAGAGCCTGTAAGTTCCTGTGGTTGATGAAGTCCAGGTGCTTCCAGGAGAACGCTCAATGACTTGGGCCCAAGCAAGTCTTCTAAGGTTCCCGTGCATGTCGATCCAAGACACGATGCCCGACAGGCTCGGTTTTTCTTCGAGCGTGACGTGAACAGTCGCGGCTCCTCCCCAAGGCAACTCGATACCTGTTATGTCAGTGGTTTGTTCGTAGGCTCGGAAGTCACCCAAGCCACCGTCGACGATGTCCAATGAGGTGTAGTCGTCCTCTGTTCCGAAGATTTCGTCAGGTCCGTTGGAGTCGAATACGCCGTCAGGCCCGTATGGGTCGAAGGCCCAGGCGCATACGGTGAAGTTGCCCCACCCTTCGAGATCGAGGGCGTCCCTGCTGCCTCGAATTCCAGAGTCGTCATGCACCGCTCCGTTTGTTGTGTCCCATCCGTCAGCCCAGAGCCCGTCTTTCCTGCTGCCGGAGCCTCCATGGTATGAGTGGAATCCAAAAACGTCGAAGGCCGCGGTGCCGTTTGACGGCATCGAGAGCCTATTCGCATCGCTCGGCGTCGTCGCAGGCCAATTTGCCCAAGTCACCGGAGGAACCTCGTAGTAGAGTTGCGAGAGGAACGCGCGTTGTGGTTCGAGTTCCGTGCCAGCTCCCTCTGCTGCGCCTTGGACGAGCTTCCAATCCTCCGATGAGTCGTACGGTAAGTAGTGTAGTCTCGGGTTGGGAGCTGCGCCCGCATAGATTGAAGCACCGACCGACGTGTCTTCTTGGTTGTAGACTTCGACGCGAACGAATCCGTTGAAGGCGGTCAGCTCGCCTGCATGCCTAAACTCCAATTCGACCCTTACCTGCGCGCCTTGGACGAGGTCCACTTGCAGGCCGTTCCGGACGCCCGGAACCATGTAGGTTGAATGGTCTTCTCGTTGGACATAGCCGAGTGTCGACACACTGACGAAGTACTTTCCTTCTTCGATGCGAGTAGGATAGATCCCGCCTAACGCTCCCACTGGACCAAGGTCCATCCCTGTGAACACCACCTCCAGTAGCCCATGCTGACCCGCGTCGCTCGTGTCAATGTCATACGGGTCGTTGGTGATCGTTCCGTCGTCCTGGACGAGCCCGTAGAAGGTCGGATCTAGGATTGCCACAGGTATTCCAAGCTCGTCGATCAAGAAGACCCGGATCCCAGCCCCAGGGAAGGTCCACGGAGAAGGCTGGGATGGGCGTGCAATTCGTATCGATCGCAGAATTATCTCGAGGGACGCAGGTCGCAGGCGGAACACGGCCGGGACGGACCCGCTTCCAAGTCGTGTCCGCAATTCAGGGTCGGGGCCCTCCGTTGTGTACCAACCGACCCCCGGCCTGCCAATGTACGGTGTCCCAACATCCGCCATGTATGCCTCGAGTCTGTAGTCGACGGGTTGGAGGCCACAGTCTTGGTAGTCTGTGCTGTTCCTGTTGTAGTTGTATGCGCCATTGAATCCTTCGAGAACGACCGTGAACCGGTCGGCGCCGGCTGGGAATGTTCCAGCGGCCAGCCCCTTCTCGAGGTTGTCTGTGCTCTTCGCGATGACGGCCAGAGTTGATGGAGACAGAGGCTTGGGCGATTCTCTAGGAATGATCGCCGACGCCATGATCCAGCTGGTTCTTCTCGCATCAACCTCGAAGGCGTAGGTTCTTGTCGAGGGGAGTATGGTAAGACTTCGCTGCCAGTCGTCGGCTTCCCTCATCACGTACCCTGTGATCTGGAACTCTAGGGTGTATGGTCCCTCAGCTATGCCCTCAACGAAATCTGCGGTGTCGGCTGGAACGTGACCGTCGAGCCTGATTGAGGGTAGCCCTCTGCTGTCTGTCAGGTTCGCGCTGTAGGAGCTGCTCGAGGGAAGCGTTGACGGCTTCAATATGAGCGGAGAGTAATTGCGTTTTCCGTCGATTGTGTCATTGGACCATGGCGGCCCGAAGGGGGCGTCGATATCGTCCGAGGCCCAGTAGCCTACGGACTCCTCGTATTGATCGAATAGCCTGATGAGTATGTCACGGTGTGGTCCCTGATCATCGATCGGAAGGTATGGGTCGTTCGTGCCGTACGGTAGCTGCCATAGGTTCCCCCAGGGGATTGGACCGATCTCATCCTTCGACCAGACTGTCAGAAGGATTTCGATTCCCCTCTCGAGTTCAAAGTCATCCATTGTAACGGACTGTCCGGGATCTATCGTGACGCGCGCTGAGGCTTTCAGAAATCCCGATGCGGAAGCTGTCAAGTCGAATGTACCCACTGGCAGACCGAAAAGCCAGTACCTGTAATAGCTGGCTCGCTCATCCGCTTCCTCAAAGTCTCCAGGACCGAAGTAAGCAACCGCTTCGACGTATCTCCCGAGATTTGTTACGCCTGCCGCTGTGACCCTTCCCGAACATAGGGTGGGAGGCACAAGTCCTCGAAGTGAGACGCGCCCTGTCACGTACGCTGGCTCCAGGCCGGATTTGACGATCGTTATCGGGAAGTTCCCTTCACCGATGGATTCACCGTCGACATAGATCTTGAAGTGGAAGAGTCCCGCCGTGAATGGGGCTGCGATCTGAAACAGTCGAATATGATAGAGACCCGGAAGGATCTGGAATGATGGGAGGGGCGAGCTGGGTGTTGGGATCCGGCCGATCTCGATATTGTCCCAACCAGGTGCGATCGGGTCGTCTTCGGCAAGAGTATGAACGGAGATGTACGAATAATCATTCGTGATGTCGGTCCAAACTGAATAGACCTTGTCGAGGTTTGTCGGCTCCCCGTACCCACTTGAACTGTACGCGAAGGTGAAATTCGACGGCAAATAGATTCGAATGTGCGAGATCGGTTCGACGATCCAGAAATCGAACTGAAAGTCTCCGATGCTATCGTACGTACTCGAGAGGATCGCGTAGTCTTGATGGCGATTGATGATCTGGTTTCTTTGCGCGTCTCCGCCTTGGGTGCCCCGAAGCGTGTCGAGCGTGTGGCTCCATGCCATATCCACGGTTGACTTGAACTCGTCTCGCACTCCAGGACGGAGGAAGATGCTCCCGATCTTGCCGGTCTCATCCAAATGCTCGGAACCGTCCTGAGCATGCGCGATTCCGGGGGTAGAATGTGGCAAGGTCGACGAGACAAGGATCAGAACCGCCAATACGAAAGGGCTGAGTCCGATCCTTGGCTTCGCCATCTTCCGCCACTGCCTGCTGAACTGCTCTGGGGAAACGAACGTCCGTGGTTTCCCAGCCTAGTTCTATTTGAGAGTTCTCTGTTTCTTTCTCTTCGTCAGGCCGGGCAACGAGTGTCTGAAATGCATGGTCAGCGAGCGTGAGAGAGGTGGATATCGTGTCGTAACGTTTGGTCTCGCGGCTGCGCGCACCGTCATAGGCGGCGCTACGTAGCGTCAGCCACGCGAGCGGTTCTTGTGTCTTCGCACGGTGACGGCCGTGATCACAATAGCGCACAGGAGGATGAGTGGTTGCGCCCACGGTGGCAGCTCTGGGATGGGTTCGCCAGTTGGCTGGAGGGTGAAATCGAGAGCCGTGGAGCTGCCCGAGGAGACTACGACGCCCGAGACTGTCGCAGGGTAGAAACCTGGCGACGATGACGCCGTTATGTCGTACATTCCTTCCGGCAACCACATCCCGTAGCTGCCGTTGGTTGTGTACGCAGTGACAGGCGGCTGTGCACCGTCGTCGGCTGTGACCTGAGCCCACGCCATGGGACGCACGTTGCCGTATTGGTCAGTCCAAAGAACCACGCCGTAGACGGATCCGCCCGCAGCGTGGCCCGTAGGGATCCCGGATGTCATCACCGAAAGAATACCTGCCGACACTGCTAGGAGGAGGATCAGCATGATCTTGTGTTTCAAGTCGGATTCACCAATGGCGTTACCCTCATGTTGAATAAAAGTCTGGAGGTCGCATGAAGTGGCCTCCATTGGCCTAATCGACTCATTTCAGAGCGTGCGGCGCTAGCAAGATTTGCATCTGTTTGTAGAGTACTCCGCTCAGGGCTTGATCCTTGGAGTACATCTACTTCGATAGCCTGAGCTTCTGAGTGACTGGAAGATGATGAGCTCATCCGGCGATCTCCATGTAGCCGAAGGCAGATCCGGCATAGCCTTGCGGGGCCGTGAAGGCCAGCGAGTCCAAATCGCTAATGATCCGGGCGAATAGGAGCGCGGTCGAGATGAGCGGGAGGGTCTGTACGCCTTTGAGTGCGTGTGCCTTTCTTGAGGGAATTAGGTGAAATGATGGGGCAGGTGCGTGTGAAGGGACGCGTTTCCAATCCCGGAGATCGATCGAAATGTGAGAATTTTGAGTTTCTAGCTGACACGGGATCGATCTACACGATGATACCTGAACGCACTCTGAACAAGCTTGAGAGCCAGAAGTTAGGTCTCAGACGATTCAAAATAGCGAGCGGAGAGATAAGGGAGTATCCAGTTGGTGAAGCGTTCATCGAGATTGAAGGTCTCGGCGCAACGTCTATCGTCATCTCTGGAGCTGATGAGGCGACCCCACTTCTGGTAGTGACGAGCCTGAAGCTTCAAGGCCTCGAAGTAGACCCTCTAACGGGAAAGTTGAAGCCCCTAGAACTGCTCCTACTCTAATCTGTACTCCTCAAGAGGCAACTATCAGTCACCTGAAAGAATCTGTTCGAGATTTGGGTCAATGGGACAGGAGTGACCATCGGGTTCTAGACACTCGCATCGACTACACGCATCCAGATCTGGCAGGCAAGGTTTCCTCTTCCGTGTCCTTCGTACCAGACGAACCGTCCATCGACGGATTCAGCCATGGAACCCATGTGGCAAGCATCGCAGCGGGGACTGGTGCCGGTAGCGGCGGGATGTAGACAGGTGTTGCGCCCGGTGCCTCGCTCCTGAACGTCAAGGTTCTCTCCAACGCGGAGTTTGGATACAGTGACTGGATAATAAGTAGCATCCAATGGGTCGTCGACAACGGAAGGGATGTCCTGAGCATGAGTTTCGGGGCGAACATCAATGGCGATGGAACAGATCCGTTATCTGGCGCTGTCGACTGGGTCGCAGGTGCTCACATCGGCCTGGTCGGGTCATTTCGCGAGGTATGACAATCCGAGAATTCGCATCCACCTGTGGAGCGCTCCGCTCGTTGATTCCTCCTAGTTTGGTGAAGACAGAACATCGAGGGCTGGAAGATTGCGGTGAAGATGAAGAATTCAGATAGCCTAGATCCGCGGAGAGAAGCCCAGCCACATGTCAAAGCTGGAGTCGCTTGGGACCAATGCGCATGGGTCGGGTGGATTGGCTCTAGCCGAGTCGGGGGCAAGTGGCCGCAGCCGCCTCAGGTCGTCGCGAGAATCTCAAAGGCTAGGCCATATGCCTAGATAGTGATAATTAGGCGGCGCGACATGACGGGCTTGTGTGGATCAGATGTCCGCCGCACACTTCCTCGCTAGGCTCTGGTACTACTTCCGAGTCGGGTACTCGACATACCTTACATTTCTCCTGGGCGTAGCCAACACCCTGGTCGTCGTCTACTACCTGCTCATCCAGAATGTTCCTGGGCTCCAGGCCATCTTTGGCCACTTCGTGATCTTCGTAGTTGTATCGGTGGTCATCGGGGTTCCGCTGTCAATCGGCATCGGCTGGCTACACCTGAAGCGGACTCCCGCGTTCCTCTCGGAGCTTGACATCTCAGTCGAGGCCAACCCGTACTACTACAAGCTGGCGCCCGGCCACCAGAGCGAGGTCTTCGCGCCGATAAACCTTGAGCTGCTGCGGCAGGTCCGCAAGATCATGAAGAATCAGAACCTCCTCTCCGAGGAAGAAGAGAAACGCATGCATGAGCTTGAGGCAAAGATGGAGAACCTACTATGCGGAGGATATGTCGGATCCCCGAAGAGGAAGCTGAACTTCTGAGCCGGACAGGCTCGGATCCAGCAGATCCGGCGAACCGGGGGGGGGCGGCCGGAATCCGGATCCCAAGCAGAACTGGTCTCTATCGAGACATAACAAGAAGCAAGAGCCGCAACATCGATAGCACTAATGCGTTTCCTTTGAGCTAGGCCTCATGCCGTGGATGCGGTCACGGCGACGATGCCGCTCTTTTCAGTGTTGCGTTTCGAATGCTGAAGCTTTTGATGAGGGCCCTGCAGGCTTCGTGGGTCCTTCGAGCTTTCTCGAGCACAGCTTCAACTTGCTCCTTCCGAAATAGAGCAGACGAGGGGATCATCCTAAGCTCGTCTCCATACATGGCCGGCTCCCTCAACTGCACCAATTCCCTGCTAGTCCGCGCAAACTCCGCAACAGCAAACCATGCTGGAAACCTTTCCTTGATTCTCAGTAGAACTCGGCCGACATCGTGCTTCTTCGGGTACTCCACGCCCACAGCCCTCAGTGCTGCCTTGAGGCTGAGTTCCACGCACTCTTGCGAACTCCTGACGGCGTACGAGTAGTTCCCATTCGCGTTTGCTCTTTCCGCCGTTGCCAATCGATCGTGGGCCTGCGCGAGCATCGCTTCGGCGAGGTCAACTCCCTTCATACCGCGTAAACCTCACCCGCCCTGAGTCGTGGGGCAAGGTCCCAGTACCACTCGTTTGGTGAGAGAAAGACTCTCTTCGCGTCAGCCTGAGTCAACCTTGACCTTAATGTACTTGCAAGTCTTAGAAAGGTGCCGTCCTCAACGACTGGGATGCCGTCTTCGATAATGTCCAAGAGGACGGGCGGAAAGTGCGTGGCCTCGTCCTCGGTTAGAGGCAGAATTGAGATGTGCGTGTAGATCCCGTGGTTGTCGAGCCAGTCAAGCTCTTCTCGAATTCGCTCGATACCTTCAAGTTGTGAGAGCCTTTGAATTCTCTCGCCTACGCTCTCCTCAGAGTCCATCAGAACGAGAAGATCAACGTCGCTGTCCATCTTCGCGAAGCCCCTTGACAGTGACCCGTAAATGACGACGCTCCTGATGTTGGGAAATGCCTCCACTGCCTCCGCCGAGAATAGCCCTACGACTCTGGCGTACCGGCTCTGCCTGACGAGATGTAGATTGGACAGTCTGCCCGTGGCAAGGTAGGGTAGTAGCAGTGGGTCGCCGAGCACATACTGCTTCCTGCGGTCGACGACGGAGAACACGTAGATCAGGCCAATCTTCTTCAGTTGGGAGACGGCGACTCTGGCTTTCGGCTTCGTTCCAACGAGCCGGGTGATCTCGGAGAGGGTGAAGGTCTCG
>Ga0129297_10000055_pt1 | contig 50771 bp, 48 predicted proteins | sample I18A1metaG_FD_94708 | JGI IMG/M metagenome (GOLD analysis project Ga0129297, IMG submission 94708) | Lake sediment bacterial and archeal communities from Gulf of Boni, Indonesia to study Microbial Dark Matter (Phase II) - ​I18A1 metaG | ecosystem: Environmental > Aquatic > Freshwater > Lake >... | reverse complement strand
TTCCTACTTCTCCTCTTATCCGCCTTCATTTCATCCATTCCCCTGTCTCAGGCGGCGAAGGCGACTCCCTCACCTGACAAGGAGTCGCCCAGACAAACAACCAGCACGTTACAACTCAGTCACGCTGCCCTTAGTCATTTCCTTCTCGGCGAAGTCTTAGCGCGCCTTCTCTCCAGAAGCATCTATTCAACTGAAAGGATCATAGTCTTCACTTTGATTTTTGCACCTTCTCCAGAAGATAGAATCCATTCACCCCCGATTTGTAGGTTCCATCTTCAAGCGAAAGGGAAGGAGGAGCGTTTGAGAGCATACGTGTCGAGAGGGCGAAAATGCCCTCATCCGAAGGCTACATGGTTTGGTCAAAAAGCCGATCACACAAAGGAGAAAAATGCGTGCACTATTCAAGAGAATACTTAAATCCCCTCTTATCCTACACTGATCAGACCGTGTCCACACGTGGAGATTTCGATTGGACGAAGAACTAGAGCATAATAGGCCGGCTGAGACTAGAGATCTCAGCATGATAGAGGTGTTCATGCCTCTTGGAACGCGAATGTTCGTTACTCTATACTGGGTAGCTGGTTTATCAGGCATAGTGCTGGGCACACTTGCCATCAACCAGGGGTTCTTTGAGAGATTCTTCGATATACAATTCCTGCTGATTGCTCAAGGCGTTGCCCTGACCGCGATGGGAGGAGCTATGTTTATTGTGGCGACAGGAATCATAAGCGGAGCCAGATGGAGTCTGGACGTGGCGAAGCGAGTAGCAGGGATCTCAATCATCTGGTCGGCCCTAGGGGTTTCGTTGGCCGTATACTCGGCGTACAACCTGCCAGGGTTAGCGTACTCAGTGGTTCTCTACGGCATTATGGTGTGGCTGCTGGTTTTTGGAGTTACAGTCGGGTTGGTGGGTCTGCGGTTTCTATACTCAGAGGACGCATCCATCAGAAAATACGCCGAATACACTACGACGGAGGTACTATCACGTGAGGATAGGCTTGCGTTGCCGTACAGACAGGCTCCGGTAAGGCGTCTGCCTACTGTGACTCGGGGACGGTTCTGCTACAAATGTGGTACCTTGTTGGAGGAAGGGGATGTTGCATGTCCGAAATGCGGAGCGGAGAGGAGTCTATGAAATCTCGTACTAGCCGATTTCCTTCAAAAATTGCGCCTTTGCTATTGGTGGCAGTCGCGGTTTGTGCTTTAGCGCAAGGGGCTCTACTCAAGTGCGCAAGCGGACAGCAGATAGGGGAATTCATGATTACCGTCTCTCCTTCCCGTCTCACGATTGGGACTGATGGCACTGGGCGATATTCGATTAGACTCACTTCTGTCGGCGGATTTGCCGGCACAATCAGGTTGGATGTCACAGATCTAAGTGCTGGGGGAGCTCGCACATCCTTCGCCTTTCAGCCTTCAATTGTGCAATTGGCGATAGACTCAGAGGTGTACTCGGTGCTGACACTCACCGCTATGTACGAGTATTCCCAGTACTACTACACATACGCGAACCTAGCCACCGTGGAATTCAAAATCACAGCAACCGGAGGCGGAGCAATAAGGAGTGTACCTGTCGCAGCTGATGTCATATACGGTGTGGCCTCCACTGTCGAACGCACTGACGTAAAGATCAATCTCCAACCAGACACGATTCTGACAACTGGGGACATTTCCCAGAGCAGAAGTCAGATTGTCAGGATAACACTTTCCCCGAAGACTGTTCTAAGCCCTGGTGAACTTCTCTTCACTACGACGCCTCAGTTCTATGATCTGCCAAATGGCTTATACGTTTCAGTCGACCCAGTCTCGCTGGATATCAGGTCAGGCCAAACATCAGTCGTCACAGCAACTGTTTTGATGACGCCAGAGTTTCTGGAGAAGAGTGGATCCCACAGACTGGTTATGGGTATAAGTGGTCTCCTGTCAGGAACGTTGATCGGTGCCGCGACCTATCAAGACATTCTCATAACCAAGACCGCTATCCTGACGATTGTGGTTCCACCATCTTTCAATGTCGCAATAAGGCCTTCAATTGTGAATGTCTACATAGGTGGTGAAGACCAGAGATTGCAGATCGTTGTCACCCCTGTGAGCAGGGGGTTAAGTCAGGCCATTACTTTATCTGTTGAGGGAATTCCTGCTGGAGTGGTCTCGAGCTTTGAAAGAGATACCCTCATTCCAAAAGGAAAGGAACCTCTATCCACCAACCTTCTTCTCAATGCACCGTCCACTTCAAAACCCGGCATATTTCCAGTCCGAGTGACCGCTACAACGATGGGAACTACCAGATATGCGAACGCATCGCTTAATCTACGGCCATCTGGAGACTACGGCATGAGGCTGGATCAGGCAATAATATCATTGAACGCTAGAGGGGAATCCCGATCGGTTACACTGACGATCACACCCCAAGGAGATTTCAGATCTACGATCGACTTCTCAGTCACGAACCTCCCACGCGGACTGACGGCGACTTTTAGTACAACAAGCGCAACAGTTCAGCAGGAAACCCCAATAACTATAGTCCTGACATTGACCGCTCAGGCAGAGGTCCAACCTGGAACCTATGATGTGTCCATTGTAGCCAACACCGGGTTCTCCACGAAAACCATCAACATAACAGTCCTGGTCAGGGCCGGAACGGTCGAGATATGGCCGGTCGTGCTAGTAGTCGTAATCTTAATCGCCGTAGTCAGCGCAATAGTGTTCATTGGCATGCCGAAAGGCAGACGTATTCAGGTGGTATCAGAAACCAGACGCCTACCCCGATAAGACGAGCCCACCCAGTTCAAACACGCTTCTGCAGCATAGAACACGCATGACTTACTGCAGAAGAACTCACGACTCTCGACTGCGTAATCCGCCTGTGGAGGTGATCTTCCCAACTGGTGCTAGGGGGCCTGAGCTCCCTTGCCACATATCCGGCAGAACTTATCATTGACCTCAAGATCAGCACCGCAATGCAGACACATCGCACCCGCGACTCTTTCCATATATACAGCGGTCTGCGGTGCCTGCCTCCTGCGAAAGAGGCTCCGGAAGCCACGCCTAGGTCGTCCTTCGCGCCCTCGCAACCCTTCGCGTTTTCTCAAGAGCTCCTGATACGAGTCCAACAGTTGGCCGTATGCGCTCAGAAGTTGCTCATCTGCACGGACTAGCTTTCTCACGTCACCCAAAAGAGCATCCCATTCAGCTCTGGGCAAAACGATGGTCTGTCGCTTCGGTTCCGCCTTCTCAGTCAACGCTCTATTTCTCCGAATATCTCAGCAGGCGGCTTATGGATGTACGAAGGTCTCTGACTTCCGCAATCCACTTCGAGTCTACTGCCGTCTTCTCTTCCAGCGGAGATAATTCGCGCAAAATCACATGAACTATTGAAGACAACTTCTGCTGGAGTTCTTCCCTCTGTGCCTCACTCGCATCAAGCTTCTCTTGAAGAGCCGCCTTTCCCGCCTCAAGTTCCTTGACTTTCCTGCGGAGCTTCTCATATTCCTCCATCAGCCCCTCGCTACGCTTCACGAACTCTTCCCATTTTTCACGTTCTGTGACTGTATTGCTCATGAGACCCGCGCGTCCTCTCCCCAATATATGAAGATCAGTGGGTTATATAACATTGAGATTTATGCGTTAATAAAATAGCGCCACGATTCCTGTTTTCTTGCTGAGTTTAAATCGGAGACGATGATGCCGCACGCGAGCCATAGCGGTTAGGGGTCGGCAGGCAGGCCGCACAGCCAAGGCTTCGCATCGAGGCTGACTCAGATTGCGCTATCCTCCCTTTTCTGGCCAGTCAAAGAATCCTTTTCCACTCTTCCTCCCAAGCCTACTTGATTTGACCATCTTCCTGAGCAGGGCGGTACCGCGCCCCTGTTTTGTTGCCTTTGAAACAACGTTGGACATGGCAAGCACAGTATCAAGTCCAATGTAATCGCTCAATGCTAGTGGTCCCATCGGCCAATTGAGTCCAAGCTTAATCGCCTTGTCAATGTCGGCCGGATCTGCAACCCCTTCCTGAACTAGGGCTATCGCCTCGTTTAGAGCAGGAACAAGGATCCTGTTCACAATGAACCCTGGAGCATCTTTTTTGACTACAACGGGGTCCTTCCCCATCCTCTCAGCAAGCTCTTTCACCACCTGCACTGTTTCATCTGAGGTCTTGTTTCCTCTGACGATCTCGACCAACTTCATGAGTTGAGGGGGGTTGAAGAAATGCATCCCGCAGAACTTCTCCGTCCTCCTTGTGGCTTTGGCGAGCATAGTTATGCTGAGGGAAGAAGTGTTAGAGGCGATGATTGTGTCGTTTCGAATCTTCCTGTCAACTTCGGATAAGAGGCGGCGTTTCAGTTCAATGTCTTCAGGAACAACTTCAATGACAAGGTCAACATCACGCACGGCATCACCCAGAGAAGTCACAGGGTGTATCCTGCTTCTGATCTTAGCTGACTCGTCAGTGGTCAGGTCACCCTTCTTGACGAATCTCTCCAAGCTGCTCTCAATCATCTTCACTCCTCTGTCGAGCAACTCCTGCTTAGCATCTGTAAGGTAGACCTCGGTCTTCGCAAACTGGGCAGCTACCTGAGCGATCCCATGTCCCATCAGTCCTGCGCCTAGAACCGCTATCTTGGAGACAGCCACATTCGATCACTCCCTCACCATATTGCCCTACTTCCAATATAGCTTCTGGCCTGACGCATTACCAGCTCTATCGCCGTGATAGGATCGGATGCGTTGAAGCCATCTGCATAGTGGTACCTGCGGCCAAGGTACCCTTCCCAGTTTCTTGCAGGCTATTGGGAATACGTGTATCATGCTCAGTGCTGGCGATGAGGTAAGAATGATTTCTTTCGCTTTCACTCGATCTCGAACTGTTCCCCTGGTTTGAGTAGCAGGACTTTGATGTCATACTTCGCCTCAACTTCCTTCTTGATATTGCCTGGGTCAGTGTCCCACCGGTGCATCGGTATCAAGAACCTAGGTTTGATGGCCAATGTCGTCTCCACTACCTCAGGATTGTCCATGGTGTATGTTCCGCCACTTGGAAGCAACGCGAGATAGATATCCTTTAACGCCTTCATCTCCTCGATGAAGTCCGTGTCTCCCGCATGGTAGATGGTTTTCCCGCCAATCGTCAGCAGGTAGCCTACTCCGAGGCCCTTCGGGTGATACGGGTTGCCCGGAGATCTGAACCTCTTGAAGTTGTACGCCTCCACTCCCTCCACGGCAATTTCACCGACGGCCGTCTTTTCGCCCGGTTTGAGCGACTTGATGGTTCCTCCGATCTTTGCGGCGCAGTCAGCCGGAGCAATAATCACCGTGTCATCGCGCCTAACCTTGTTGATGTATGTAGTGTTCATGTGGTCAGAATGCGAATGGCTAACCAAGATCAGGTCCGCCTTATCCACATATTCGCCCACGTATGGATCCATGTAAATCGTCTTTCCACCAGCCTTTATCATGAAACTTGAATGACCCAGCCACTTGACCACGATACTCGCCCTCTTGGTAATAGGCGTAGTCGCTGGGGTCGTGGGTTGAACTTGTGCGGGTTGCGTGGCTTGGTAAGCATAGTAACCTGCTCCAGCAACCACAGCAAGAAGAACAGTGCCTAGAATCACCTTCAGATTCCCGCCCTGACCAATTCCTCTCTTTTCAGATATGGACATTCACCTCCTCCAGACTCAATCCACTAGCACATGCCAAAGAAACACATACCGTCTGCTCATGGAGCTCTATATGAGGTTTGGCAATCGAGCACCTAGCCTACTCATGGCGGGAAAGGTTTATAGAAATTCCAAGGAAATGGGGGAAACGGTAAGGGTTGTCAGCGGTAGAGCAGTTTCTGAGAGCACGCGACTTCCTTCTCAGCGCGAAGAGCTACCAAGAGGCGAAGGCCGGCTTCGATTGGCCTCAGCCATCTCGATTCAATTGGGCCTTAGACTATTTCGACACCTTGGCTGAGAGATGCACAAATCCGGCCCTAATACATGTTGACGACAGTGGTGCATCGAGATCAGTCACGTTTCAGGCGCTGAAGGAACGATCTGCAAAGGTGGCCAATCTTTTCAGAAGCATGGGGCTGACAGCAGGGAATCGAATCATGCTGATGATGGGCAATCGTATGGAACTCTTCGAGAGTTTCCTGGGAGCGATGAAAGCCGCCTGCGTAATCGTCCCTGCATCAACGCTGCTTACTTCAGAAGATATCGGAGACAGGATTGTCAGAGGGAAGATCAGATGCATCGTTGCCGACAAGGAGTTCTCGGAGAAGGTTGACAATGGTGCCTCTTTGTCGGGAACTCCAGTCAGCAAAGTGAGCATTGGCGGCGCACCGCAAGGCTGGGTTGACTACGCGGAAGCAGACTCGCACTCATCAGCCTTCAGAACAGAGCAGGATAGAAATTTGCACGATGAACTGATCACCTATTTCACTTCTGGAACCACCGCCAAACCGAAGCTGGTTTCTCACACTTGCGGAAGCTATCCGATAGGACACCTGACAACAATGTACTGGATCGGTCTGCGAAGGGGAGATCGACACTATAACATCAGTGCCCCCGGATGGGCGAAACATGCTTGGAGCACCATATTCTCTCCATGGAATGCTGAAGCCACAAGCTTCGTGTACAATTACGCCGGAAGGTTCGACCACGAGAAGGTACTGAAGCTTATTGAGGAGTACGAGATCAGCACGCTGTGTGCTCCTCCAACGGTGTGGAGATTTCTCCTTCTCGAGGATGTGAGAAAGTACAGCTTCTCTCTGAAGGAAATGGTAAGTGCCGGAGAACCGCTGAACCCCGAGATAATACAGAAGGTGAAGAGCGCTACCGGCCTGACGATAAGAGAAGGCTATGGCCAAACTGAAACGTCTCTGCAGATCGGGATATTTCCCGGCATGAATGTCAAACTAGGATCAATGGGAGTGGAGGCTCCAGGTTTCAACATGAATGTTCTAAATGAGAGGAATCACCCGGCACCTCAGGATACCGAGGGCTCCATCGCGATAAGAGTGAAACCTGAGAGACCTGTTGGTCTGATGGCTGGTTACATAGACCCGCCTGGTAGGAACGCAGAGGTTTTCGTGGGAGACTGGTATCTCACAGGAGATGTTGCCTACCGCGACAAAGACGGGTACTTCTGGTTCGTGGGAAGGTCGGATGATGTCTTCAAGAGCTCAGACTATCGGATAAGCCCCTTTGAAGTGGAGAGTGAACTCATGGTTCATCCGGCGGTAGCTGAGGTGGCGATAGTTGCAAGTCCGGATCCGATGAGAGGTTTCGTGCCGAAAGCCTTCCTAATGCTTAAGCCGGGAACGGTTCCCTCAAGAGATCTAGCTCTGGGCATTTTCAGGTTTACGAGAGAGAAGATTGCTCCTTACCGGCGGCCGAGAATACTCCAGTTCATGGTAGAGTTGCCGAAGACCATTAGCGGGAAGATCAGGAGAGCTGAGCTCAGGAGACAGGAATCAGAGCTGAGAAAACGAAAGGTCACAGCCGATAACGAGTATTTTGAAACAGACTTCTCTGAGGAATTCGGGATGCAAAGAAGATAGCGCTTGGCGCGCGCTGGTGCTCGGAACCAACTGCAACAAAGGGACGGTAACTGGCAGCAGTAGGGAATGGCTCTTCTCTGCCTCTGTGTCAACACCTTTCCTATTCCATGATCGTCTTCATCTAGAGGAATGATGGATACATCATCCATTGTGGAGACTGGATTCCACTGGAGGTTCTACTTCTTTGCTCCGGCGGCGACCGATAGTCTCTTAACACCAATAACCTGAGAAGATAGGTGGAGAACACTCGAACCGAGAGGCCTTCGGATCAGCAAGGGCCGATGAGGAAGACGCATGAATCTTAGAAGGATTGTCAAGGAGTTCTCGTTCATCCGAGGCAATTTCCTGATTCTTCTCGCCAGTTGGACTCTGATGACCTTTGCTGCCTCCGTGCCAGAAACCTACTACTCTCTCTATGTTCTAGCTCTCGGCGGAACAGAGGCGACTATTGGCGTCATAGGCTTTGCGTCTTCAATCATATTGGCCCTCATACAGTTTCCCGGCGGGTATCTCGCCGACAAACACGGAAGACGATGGCTTGTTGTCGTAATGACCTTTGGGGTCGCCCTGTCATATCTAGCATATGCTTTAGCTCAGTCTTGGCAGTTCATACTTGCTGCAGCGATCTTGCAGAACATCTTCCTGATATACCAGCCCGCCCTCACAGCGATGTCTGTGGACTCCATTCCCTCTGAAAAAAGAGGAATGGGCTTCTCAACTCAAACCCTGCTTCTCAACATCGCCAGATTACTCGCCCCGGTGATAGCGGGAGCGCTCTACCTGATCGCCGGCCTGATGGTGACTATGAGAGTAGGCTACTCAATCACGTTCATTCTATTCATAGTAGCAGGGATCTTGAGAACTAGACTTCGAGAGACTCTGAGAGCTAATGCAACTAGGCCGAGTGGGGCTGAGATCCTGAGATCATACCCTCGATCGGTCAAAGAGAGTATCAGCGTCTGGAAACATCTTCCTAGAGGTGCACTCTACCTTTTTCTGGTAACGGCTTTCTTCCAACTATTCGCCCTGATGTGCTCTCCTTTTCTCGTGGTCTACGCGATGAAGATCCTGACTATCGGCGGCCCACAGTGGGCGTTGATTCTGGCATTGGTCAGCGTATCGCGCATGGTATCAGCCCTGCCTATGGGGAAGATTATCGACCGATCAGGTCGAAGAGCGCCTCTTCTACTCTCGCTTTTGCTCCTTTTTCCATCTATGATGCTGTTCCTCTATGGGAATTTCCACATGCTAATTGTGGCTGCCCTGCTATTCGGGGTAAGTGAGTCAACGTGGGGAATCGCTCAGCAGTCTCTTCAAGCTGACTTGATCCCCAGAGAGCATCGAGGAAAAGCAGTTGGATGCATTCAGTTCGCGGCTTTGCTTCTGGGCGGAGTAGGCCAACTTGCGGGCGGAATCCTGTACAGGCAATTCTCACCGCAGATCCCGTTTCTCCTGTTCGCCGTCTCGTCCCTCATCCTAGCGGCGGTTACGACAGTCTTCATTCACGAACCCGCGAGACGAGAAAACTAGGAAGAAAGATCTCTGTAGATCTGGTACAGACCCAATGCGATGAGCAAAATCCCTGAAGCTCTGTGCATCATAGGAGTAGCCTTCGAGAACTTCCGAACGAGCGTGCCTCTTCCAAACCCGACCAACGCAGACACTATGACGAGTGGGAGTGCTATGCCTAGCGAGTAGGCTGAGAAAACGGCTGCGCCTTCGCCAAGGCTTCTTGACGTCAGAGAGTATAGGACCAAGGAGTAGAAGACGGGTGCAGAACACGCTGTGGAAGCAAAACCATATGCGATACCGTATCCGAAAGTTCCAAGGGTGTCATGCTCTTTTCCAAGTTGCGTTACGAATGGTGTGTGCGAGAGCTGTTGGCCTGCCAGCATCAACGTCCCCATCGCAATCATCACAATTCCTGCCATAAGCGGCAGCACAGTGACGTAGGAGGATAGGATGGCTCCTGCGAAGGACAGGACAATGGCGAGAGCGCAGAATACGCTGATCAATCCAAGTGCGCAGATGACCCCGGCAAGAATCGTGTCTCGTCGGCTGCTAGAGATTGTGAGGCGATAGATGAAGTATCCAGGGAGAAGAGAAAAACTGCAAGGAGAGAATACCGTGAAGATTCCCGCGATGAATGCAAGTGCAACACTTGGAAAATCAATCACTGATCCTCACCGGGTTCTCGATATTGGCTGAAGAGAGACAGATGGCTGGGTTTTCCTCTCAACCTTTCCAGCTTGTACCAGATCTAATCTGTTCCTAATAAGCCCACTACGGGAAGGCTCAAGCCGTTTCCCTGCGCAGCACGCCACTCCTATTACCGGAATTCCTTTCTTCCATGAACAACCCAGCACAAACTGCGATTGACAATTGCGAAAATGACCACAAGGAAACTGGGGGATGCTGGCGTTCCTGCGAGTTCTAGTCATAGGATTGATGCTGGTGAGTCAATGCTCTTTACAGCCTGAGTAGCACGCCTTGCCTGTGTTCGGTTTGGTGGCATGTGGGCTTCTTTCAAGGGTAGGATCCTGTTTTGCAGTGGAAAAATGTCATGACGTGTGTCATGACAGGGGGACCCTTGTCACGGTTCAATCTTCGCATTGGCAGGTATTGGCCATGGCTCATGGATCTGTTCGCTAATAGGGAGGGTCGTATATACACCTGTATATACAGGGTGGTACGATCTCCCGCAGATCCCATTTTCCGTTCTGGCGATCTTTCAATGGCGCCAATCTGCCATCGTGACTGTTGGATATGACTGGGCTGAGGTGGCCCAGTTCTGCTTCTACTCAACTTCCCCAGCAATCAATTCCCCCATATCGAGCTGCACTGGCATCTCACACAGAAGCCGATCGAACCCGTCTCCTATCAAGGACAAGCTGGGCATGGGGAACCACGATTGCTGCTCAGAATCAAGAAATCTAAGACTTAAATAGCCTTGAAAGCGAAACCCGCTTCATACCCCTTTCCGAAAGAAGGCACATTGGAGAGCAAGCGGATTGTTCCCTGGAATCCTGAACGACGTCAAAGAAATAATGATCAGAAATGTCGTGGTAACCTCACCCGAGATGACGCTCGCCGAAGCGGCAAGACTGATGGAAGAGAAGAACATCGGCAGTCTCGTGGTACTGGAGAAGGACAGGGTCGTTGGGATAATCACTGAGCGAGACTTTCTGAAGCTAGCTGCGAAGGGCTATGATTCCCGAACTTCAAAGGTCGCTGAAGGCATGAACAGGTCTGTCGTCAAATGCGAATCCACTGCCACAATCACGGAAGCATTTGTCCTCATGAGAAAGCACAGAGTACGTCATCTCCCAGTTGTGGACAAGGAGAAGCTTGTGGGGGTTGTCAGCCTGAGCGATCTCGTCTCTGTCGGAAAGCTTCTCCTCTAACAAGACCTGCCCGAGAACCCCGCACGACTCAATTCATTCTCCTAATCTCGGCTTGCAGATGACTTTTCTTTCATCCAGTACCTGTCTCGACCAGCTTACGCCAATGTGAATATCGATCATCCTGCGAAACCAGTTCTTTAATACACGAAATTCACAGTATCTTCATGTCTGGTGCATGTGGAATGTCGAGTGGAGTTCAGCCAAAGGCCAGGTTCTCAACACGAATGCAGAGCGGAGACTTCCTGAGCATGGCGGTATGGCCCGGGAAAAGTGATCCATCGGCTGAGGTCCTCACCATCCAAGTTCGACACTCAACCGGTTCGGAGTGGGAGACAATCGGCAGGCTCGCCGTCTACAGATCAGCAAACGGAGCCTACTCCCAACTCCCTGAACGGCCACCGACGAAAACCGAGTAGAATATGCTTCAGGTTAACTAGTCCCACATTCATCACTCAAGAACAACTTCCATTAGTATCAACTTTCAGATAGATGCTGTGATCTCCGATCATGAAAAAGATCGTCTTCTCAGAGAAGTGCCTAGAATACTCCTACTTCGGACATGTTGAAGATCCAGAAAGAGTCCGAGAGGCTCACAGTATTCTGGTGAAGAGGAACTACGAGTTCCTTGAGCCGAAGCCAGCATCCGACGCCGACCTACTTAGGGTTCACAGCAAGGATTGGATTGACCGAGTCAAGCAAGGAGGATACTTTGACGGCGACACTCCCGGCGGAGAGGATATCTTTGAATACGCCAACCTCAGCGCAGGCGCAGCAATAATCGCAGCCAAAGCCAAAGCATTCTCATTGATGAGGCCTCCGGGCCATCATGCAGGGACGAACGGTAGAGCGATGCTTGCCCCAACTTTGGGATTCTGCTACCTCAACAACGTCGCTATCGGAGTGAGGAGTCTCAACAGGCCAACGCTGATACTGGATATTGATGGTCATCACGGAAATGGGACGGAAGAGATCTTCAAAGGAGACCCTAAGGTCAAAGTCATATCTCTGCACAGAGTCGGGATCTACCCAGGGACAGGCTACGAATCTGATCAGAACTGTCTGAACTTTGCCTTCTTCTCAGAGCCTGGAGATGAGAAGTATCTCGCGACATTGGACAAGGCGCTGAGTCAGGTCGATACGAGGAACATTGAGGTGGTAGCGATCTCCGCAGGCTTCGACTGCCACAAAGGAGACCTAGCTTCCCTCGGCCTAACCTCCAGCGGTTTCCAGCAGATAGGAAAGAGAATTCGCAACCTCGGAAAGCACACATTCGGGGTACTTGAAGGAGGATATGTAGGCGAAGACGTAGGCGAGGATCTGGATCGACTCTTGAAGGAACTGCCTGATTAACTATCCTCCTGACCCTGCATCGTCGACTATTGATCCATCCCGATCCGAGGGATGCTTCAGCTCTCTACCCTGAGCCTTTTACTATGAAGACTCTGTTCGTTCTGGACCAGAATCCCCCGTGTTTCCTCACAGCATCGCTCACCAGCCTGAAATCGCGCATACCCAGATAGCGAAGCGGCCTAACCACAAGCTGGTCTACTTGACGCTTCATCTCTAGTGCCTCTGCCAACTGGCCAAGCTCCTCTCTCAGAATCTCATCAACCGGACGCGAAGGTGCAGGCTTCACCGCTGCAGCTGTTGACAGGTTTTCGATTCGCTTGGCCATCTCGGAGATTTCAGTTCTCAGTTTGCTGATTTCCGCGCTGATCTCGCTGCAAGTCTGCTGCGTGGGCAATATCTCAGTTGTCTTCTTGATCTTCTCCTCAATCATTCTTTCAACATCTTCTCTGGTCAAAACTTCGACTGGCAAATCTGCCCACCAAGAGATCATTCCATTCCCAGAAAGATATCCCTTTCTCCTCTACCAGGCATGCCTGTCACACCTCCAGTCGGCCATAAGCAATGAAACAGGGCATCGTAACATGTCTCCTCCTTCGTCTCCTAGATCTTCCGAGATAGATGCGAAACACTTGGGCCCGTGTCTGCGTACGCTAGCTCAGCATCACCTCTAAGCAGGTCTAATCAAAGAAGAGAAGATCCGGTGCGTAGGGCGTGTGAGGCTACTTCACCCACATATCTAGAGGCGGTTTCAAATCGGGCGGTATGGGCGGCTTGTAGATTCTGCCGCTGAGTCTTTGCTCGTGTTCCTCTTGCGCCTTTCCAAGCAGTTCCACAGAAGTGAGAAGATCAAGCACCGAGCAGGCAATTGTCTTGCTTGCGAATACCAGCCCCTTATGACCTATTCCCATTCCGTACTGAGCCGTGTTCTGCCAGGAATGGCCTGGTGTTCCCAAAACGCAGCAAGTCACTTGAAACTCCATTGTGGGCGTTTTCCAGCTAACGTCTGACACGTCTGTCGAACCCCCGCTTACTTCGCCTTCATCCCAAGCATCAGGGATTGTTCGATCCAGCTCGGCATCGACAAGCTTCTCCCAACCTGGCCTCTTCGATTTCCTAAGCCGAGCTATCTTCATCTCAGACGTTATCGATTTGGATATCTCATGTGCGAAATCCAGCTCCTCCTTGCCGTATTCTGGAGCGCCAATCTCGCGCATATTACGCCCGACCAGCTCGCTGAGAGTGCGGCTGGGCATCTTGTTGTAGATCCCTTTCAGGAACTCCACTTTATGAGTAGTCCTCGTCATCAGTGCGGCTCCCTTAGCAATGTCCAGAATCCACCCATAGATATGTTCAACCTGATCCCTCTCAGGAGCACGCACCATGTACCAGCTACGTGCGTAGGCAGGCACGACGTTCGGCTGTGTGCCCCCATCCTGAACCACGTAGTGGATTCTTGCCTCTTGCACAACATGCTCTCGCAGAAAGTTCACACCGACGTTCATGAGTTCAACTGCATCCATGGCGCTCCGTCCCTGATCAGGTGAACCGGCAGCGTGAGATGCTACCCCATAAAAGTGGAACTTGACCGCATTGTTCGTGTTACTGCTTGAGAGACTGCCAACATTCATGGAGCTCGGGTGATGACTAAGAACCGCATCAACACCGTCGAATATCCCATCCCGGACCATGAAGACTTTTCCACTACCCATTTCCTCAGCTGGACACCCAAAGAACTTAACCGTACCTTTGATTCCAGTTGACTCCATAGCGACCTTCGCGCCAATCGCCCCAACCATACCAGATGTACCATGAATGTTGTGGCCGCAACCATGTCCCGGAGCCCCTTCAACAACAGGCTCCCTTGTCGCAACTGTTTTCTGTGACACCCCGGTCAGCGCATCATACTCCCCCATGACACCTATTACCGGCTTTCCTGACCCCCATGAAGCGACAAATGCCGTAGGCATTCCAGCGACTCCCATCTTGACCTCGAACCCAGCCTTTCGCAGCTCATCAGCCAGCAACGCCGACGACTTATACTCCAGAAAACCTAGTTCAGCAAACCCCCAAATCTTGTCACTAATCTCAATGATCCGAGATTCATTGTCAGCGATCCACTTCAGCGCCTTTTTCTTTGCCTCTTGAGACATATCAATCGACCATTCCTAGTTGCACCTGTTTCTCTATAAAAGCCACTCACCTCTGCTCGAGTATGGCATTTGGTTCGCTGTGATGGCGAGAGCATCTTATTGCATCGCGCGCGCCGGCGGCTGTTCTCCTAGCACTCGACCGCTTTCATCTTCTTCTCCATTGTCGCTGCCTTATCGCGTCTATCATCAATCTTAAGCGTGGTGACGACTCTTTTGGCTCCAGTTCTCACAACCGCCTCATGAGCCGCCTTGACAACGTGCAGTATCTCTTCGAGGCTTGCAGCTTCTATCGAGGTGCACATAGGTCCCGAAAACGTTCTGAGTCCCGACTTCTTGATTTCATCAATCGCCAATCGAACGTATCGACTTACGCTCGTGCCTTCTCCAAGGGGAACGACGCTGATCTCTGCGATTATCATAGGTCTATCCCATCTCTGAATGAGGGCGAGTGTGGGATATCTCTTCCGTCCACAAAATCAACAATGCTCACCTTGGGCATCTAGAGAGCGGGATCAAGCCGGACAAGGTGAGCAGTCTCTCCCTGATGTGGAACGCTTATCAAAAGGGAGGTCCTGATTACCGTCTTCTCCAGAAGGGAGTCGGTTTGAAGATCGCATTCATCATCTACGACGAGATGACCGCACTGGACTTCATAGGTGTCTATGACCCATTAACACGACTTAAGACAATGGGTTTCATGCCCGATCTCAACTGGGAAGTCTGCGCCACTGCGAAGGAAGTGTCTGATGTCACAGGTCTGCGCTTCACAGCAACTAAGGTCCTGAATCCCCTCGGAACCTATGACATGGTTGTCGTTCCAGGAGGATTCGGGTCAAGAAAGCTAGTCAGCAACAAGAAGTTCATCGAATGGTTGCGGACTGCCAGCTCCTGCCAGCTCAAGGTCTCGGTTTGCACAGGCTCTGTTCTCCTCGGAGCCGCGGGATTTCTGCAGGGGAAGAAGGCCACAACCCATCGAACAGCATTCGACGAGCTTCGCCAGTACGCCACAGTCGTCGATCAACGTATCGTCGATGAAGGCGATGTCATCACAGCGCGAGGCGTCTCCTCCTCCATCGACCTCGGCCTATACATCTGTGAGAAACTTGCTGGCCGCGAGGTCAAGGAGGAGATCAGAAGGCAGATGGACTACTACCGGCCTTCTCACGAGCCAGCTGAATAGAAAAAGAGTCGCTGAGGCTGAAAACTGTTTCTCTGGAGCCGGGCGTCTCACGCCCTCTGCTCGAAACTGTAAAATACTATCTGAGCAGTATTCCAGCTTTGGGGATACTGTATTTGGCGAAGATCACCCTCAACCAATCTGAGTATGAGAATAGAATCCGGAAAATAAGAGAAGAGCTTGGCAAGCGTCAACTCGACGCTCTATACCTGACGAGCGATACCAGTGTCATATACACTACAGGCTTCTCCCACATCTCCACAGAAAGACCAGCCGCGCTAATCATTCCCCTGGATGGGGAGATAACGTTCATGGGCCCGGTAATCGAGCGAGACCACATTAGGGCTACGACCCCTATGATCAAACGCATCTACAGCTACCTTGACTATCCAGGCGAGACTCACCCGATCGATCTGTTCGCTGGGTGGCTCAGGGAGATAGGCCTCGGTGACAAATCAATAGGCATTGACAACCCTGCAGGCGCATCCGGCAGGTGGGGCTACACAGGCCCACCCATCTCCGAGAGGCTACCCACGGCCAGGTTCGTCAAGGCGAAGGACATCGTGGAAACCATGAGGTTGACCAAATCGGATGAGGAGGTTGCACTGCTCAGAGAGAGCTCGAAGTGGGCAACAGTGGCGCACAGGTACCTGCAGAAGTTCACCAAGCCGGGGCTCTGGGATCTGGAAGTGGCCCTCAAGGCCTCACTCGAAGCCTCAAAGGACATGAAGAAGAAGCTGGGGCTCCAATACGAGCAGACTCGGTGGGGGCTGGCCTGTGCAGACGCAAACTTCAGGGGGCAAGTTGGAGAAGGCTCAGCAATACCTCACGCAATCTCAATAAAGCGCAAGATCCGAAAAGGCGACGTTCTTGTTACGGGAGCAGGAGCCGACGTAGGAGGCTACTCCGCTGAACTCGAAAGAACCATGGTTCTAGGAAAGCCGACCGAGAAGCAGAAGAGATACTTCGAGATCATGGTGAAAATGCAAGACGCAGCACTGGATACCTTTGGCCCAGACGTCAGGTGCAGCGCCGTAGACAAAGCAACGATCAAGGTAGCTCGGCAAAATGGCGCCTATGACTATCTGCTGCATCACACAGGTCACGGCGTAGGCTTGGAGGGACATGAGCCGCCTTGGTTGGATCAAGGCAACGATGTGCTCCTCAAGCCAGGCATGGTGGTCTCATGTGAACCCGGAATCTATGTGCCCAGCTTCGCAGGTTTCAGGCACTCGGACACTGTGCTGATAACGAAGCAGGGCTGTGAGCTGATCACCTCGTACCCTAGGGACCTCAAATCATTGATCATCCCAGCAAGATGACCAGCTGAGAACCGGTCGAACTCGATAAGGCATAAATACTGTTCCTCTCGGATACTAGTCTTTGTCCTGAAAAAGGACGAAAAATCCTTAAGAAAAACGAAAATGTGAGGAGATATACTTTGGGTATTATTATCGCTGGGAGAATGTTCCAACTGGTCTTTCTTCTAGTCTTCGGCATAATCGTGGCAATCATGATCTACATGGCGAAGAAAGGAAAGGTGCCTGAGATACGCAGACTTCCAGGGATCGATGCGCTTGATGAGGTCATTGGGAGAGCCACGGAAATGGGCAAATCCATCATATACACTGTTGGCGGACTGCTGACTGATGTTGAGGCCCCACAAGCGATAGCTGGCTTCACAATGCTCAGTTACGTTGCACGCAAAGCGGCCAAAACCAATACTGACCTGAGGGTCGTTCCTAGATTCGCTGTGCACATTCCAGTAGTGACTGACATTGTCCAAGCTGCGTATTTGGCTGAAGGCCACCCGGAGAAGTTCAATGCCGAGAAGATCCACTACTACTCGGATACTCAGTTCGCTTTCGCAACAGGAGTAATGGGTCAAATAGCGCGGGACAAGCCGGCTTCGCTGATAATGATGGGAGCATGGTGGGCTGAATGCCTACAGTTCCTTGAAACTGCAGCAATCCATAACGTCATGTCTGTGGGCGGCACAGCTAACACGCATCAGATACCGTTCATCGTGCTCTGCACTAGTGAATGTTTGATCGGAGAAGAGATATTCGCTGCGGGGGCATATCTCTCAAGGGATCCAGTTAGTGTTGGAACTATAGCCGCCGGAGATGTCGGAAGGTATGTCATCCTGACAATGATTGGGGTGGGAGTCGTCCTTGCGACCGCCGGCATCAAATGGCTGACGGATATAGTTAAACTCTAGGAGGAATAGCAGAGAATGTCAACTTTTTATAGGAGTCAAGTTCCCCTGATCATAGCGAGCCTCCTGGCAGCCTTCATGATCGTAGAGTTCTTCTTGGACTGGGCTGTTCTTAGAACAATAAGTAGCGACATCCAGAGCTGGGGGGTAGTCATCTCAGCGTTTGCACTGGGGCTCGGCGTTGTTACTCTCACAAGAAACAACGTAGGCATAATCAGAAGACGCGAGAAGAACTGGCCATACTATCTATGGTGCCTCATAATAATGTTCACAATGATAGGCTCAGGCCTCATAGGACCATTAGGAAAACATCCTGTCTTCCTGTGGCTCTACAACAACGCATTCATCCACCTGTCATCAACCATGTACTCTATTCTAGCGTTCTTCATAACGACTGCTGCTGTTAGAGCGTTCAGAGCACGGAACATTGACGCTGCGCTCGTTCTGGTATCCGGAGTCTTCGTGATAATGACGTTGGCCCCGATCGGAGCTACAATATGGTCGGGCATTCCGTTGATCGGGCAGTGGTTCTTGGACGTTCCGAACATGGCAGGCATGAGAGGAATCATAATTGGAATCGGTCTAGGTGTGCTTACGCTCGGGATCAGGACGATCCTGGGATATGAGAGGGCCCACCTGGCCGGTTCAGGCGGGGAGAAATAGCGCTAGGAGGTAGACTTGCTTGGCAAAGTATAATCCACTGAAAGACTACAGGTGGATCTACATGCTTCTCATAATTGCCGTATCGTGGCCCCTTCTCTTCCCCATCGGGTTACCCGTGCCTGTCAGCAAGAGCACACGGATGGCGTTCGACACGATCGAGAAACTTCCGTCTGGATCCCTTGTCGCCGTCAGCTCAGTTCTCTCAGGAGGGAACTGGCCTGACCTAGGCCCACCAGAAATGGCCCTTGTTCAACACCTATTCAAGAAGAAGATGAAGATAGTGTTCATTGGCTGTGTGGACGAGACGCCAACGATAAGAGAGTCGACGCTACTACCGAGAATAAACAAGTACGACGCGCAGATCGGAGTAGACTATGTGAACCTCGGCTTCATCGCTGGTGCTCCCGATGTTGCAGAGGCCGCGTTCGCAACAAGCCTGCGGAAGGTGCTGACCGTGGATTTCAGAGGAAAACCGCTCGATGAACTACCGATAATGAAAGGGGTCAACACTCTCGCCGATTTCAAGCTCGTGATTCACATTGGGATGGCTGAGGACCCGGTCCGACAGTACTACACGCCCTTCAAGATACCCTTGATCGTGGGCGTGTACGGAATGATGGGGCCGCACTACATTCCGTATCTGGAGGCTGGGCAGCTTTCAGGGATGATCGTAGGCTTGCGAGGCGCAGCCGAATACGAGTACCTAGTCGGCTTCGTAGGTGAAGGTCTCATGGGATCAGATGCTCTCTCAATAACCCATCTGCTCGTTGCCATATGCATCATCGCCGGCAACTTGGCTTTTCTTTACACAACAAGAGGCGGAGCCAAGAAGGAGGGAACAAAATGATCGACTTCACCATTCTCACAACGGTCTTCCTAACCCTATGCGTCTACACATTCGTGTACAAGGAAAGCGCCTTCTGGCGATTCGCTGAGCAGACATTCATCGGACTCGCGCTGGGCTATACGTTCGTCATGGCGATCCAGCAGATCCAGACCGTAGCCTGGGTACCCATCTCAACAGGGAAGAACGTCCTGTTCATCGGAGCTATGCTCTTGGGATTCTCGCTCTATACTCGGTTCTCAAAGAAGCACGCATGGATAAGCCGCTGGCCCATGGCAATACTAATCGGGATAGGCACCGGTGTCGCCATGAGAACAGTAGTCGAAAGTCAAATTGTAGCACAGATAGCAGCCACATTCCTGCCACTGGTCACTCCAGACCCGATGAAGACCTTCAACAACATCGCCATAATCATCATGGTGGCCTGCACATTGTTCTTCTTCACGTTCACACGAGGCAAAGGAAAGACTTCGGGAAACGTTCGAAAACTGGGACGCTACACATTGATGCTTACCTTCGGAGCAGCATTCGGAGGCACAGTACTCACAAGAATGACCTTGTACATCGGAAGATTCACCTACCTCTGGGCGCCAGCTCAACGCTACTACCTGCTAGGCGTCGGTGCACTGATGCTGGTAGTTCTAGCGTTCTACGAGAAGATAACGCCGCTTTTCCAGAAGAAGTAAGGCGCCAAAGAGCGCCTGATATCCCCTTTTTCTCTCTTCTTAAATACTAGATACGATCTGCGCTCGATTTCCCGATCCCAGAGAGATTGAAGGGCGAAGAAGAGAATCCTTTTCTCTCCCAAATCCCGAACTTCTCAAGATCGACGCAATCTACCCGCGTATTATGAGGTCCTTCAGTCTCTTGGTGTATTTCGTTGTGACTTCCGGCTTATCCTTCCCTACTATCACCGTGTCGGAGTGCCTGAATCCTCCGAGCCCATAGACGTATATTGCCGGTTCAACCGACGTTACCATGCCAGGCTTCATGATTCTATGGTTGAAGCCTGTGTCATCCCAGTACTCGTGGCCGCCGAGTCCTATGCCGTGTCCCGTGCGGTGAAAGATGTAGTCTCCGAATCCTGCGTCCTCAATCACCTTCTGTGCGGCCGCGTCAATATCTGAGACTCTGTTTCCAGCCACACACATGTCCAAGCTCTTGAGCTGGGCTTCTGTGGCAACTTCGAAGTACTTCTTCTGCTTGTCCGTGGGAGTGCCAACGAAGAATGTTCTCTCATTCTCAACGCCGTACTTGTTCAGTCTGACGCCTATCCCGTCCACGAGTGAGTCTCCTTTCTTGATTTTTCTGGCGCTTGGCCTGAGCCAACCGTGAGGCATGGCGCCCTCCGGTCCGGTTCCTGTGAATCCTGCTCCTACGTCAATCGCATATCCTTCTGGGTACCTTCTCCCGGCTTCAAGCGCCAATGCATGTGCGACCTCATGTCCTATCGCTACCGTAGGCTTCCCAGGTCTGATCGCTTGCTTCATCTTCTCTTGACCCCAATCAGAAAGCTCGCCTGACTTCCTGATCAGGTCAAGTTCGTATTCGTCCTTGACAAGCCTCATCTCTCTGAGAAGCTTGCTTTCATCCACGACCTGTAGGTCAGGCAGATGAGGTTTCACCCATTTCTCGAAGGTCGTGCGGCCCGTGTCTACACCAATCTTGCCTTTGGTTATTCCTTTCTCCTCGAGCGTTTCGCTCAGCAGGAGGTCTATTTCCTTGGTGTAGTATCTTCGCTTCGTTTGGCGTGGATGCTCATCATAGTACCTAACGTCTTTTATCCAGTGTGCGTTCTTCTCCACTCCATACTTGTAGTGGTTTATGGAAAGCTCGCAGAGTATCATGAACGGTTCAGCGTCCAGCGGTATGACCGTGGCAACGGGTCTCTCCCAAGGAGCCACATCCAAGTGAAAGCCTGACACATATATCGTGTTCAGGCTGTCGAGCACTGCCAGCGCCTTCAGATCCCTTGTGGCCAGATGCTTCCTAATTCTCTCAGTCCGATTCTTGTAGTAGCTCAAACCGTTCAACATCCTTCCCCTTCTCTGAGACGCCTTCTGAGGCCAAAATCTACTTAAGCTTTGGCAGGAGCGTTGCGACCAGCACAGGTAGGCTCAGATAGCAGCTATTCCTAAGAGGTTCCCCCGGCGCGGGTCAGCGCGAGCGCTCAAGTCAGCCTTGATCTGCAGCAAACCAAGTATTGAAAACACGCGGCAAGTCAGACCGCGGTGCGAACTGTCTCGGCGTCAGTATATCTTGGGTTTGAAAGGACTCTTACGGAAGAAATCATCTCTTCTAGGAACAACTGTGAATCTGCCGCAATCCGCGCAGAAGTAGTGTTCTGAATATGTCTCGCCTGAGTAGAAGGTCATTTCTTCACCGCAGCCCGGGCATTTGGGAATGGTTTTCTCCATTGTTTCCCCTACCTACATACTCCTGTCTTCTAGGAAATCTATCTTTCGGTTCTTTCGGGTCTGGAAAGTTTTCTCTTTCTTGCGATGGTTGTGATGTGGTCAGGTGGTGGGCTGTGTCATAGTGCTCAGTCAGCCCGGCAGGCGGGTGTATACACCCCCCTCCCCCGATTTGGGAGCCCCGTCCTCCACCAGTCCACGTCCAAAACCCTCTCAACGACCAGTAAAGGCGACTGACTAATTTTCCACAGCCGGTTCCTTCAATCTACTGGAATCCAGATGCGTCTCAGGAGACGGTTTGGCTTGACCAGTTGAGCCACAATCGCAACTGAAGACCCTTTTCATGAGTTTCACAATGTGTTGCGGAAGAGCTTTCCCTTGACAATCACGATGCGCGTATTTCTGATATCTGCCAATCGCTCAAGAGGATTCCCAGCCACAACGAGTATATCTGCCTGTTTTCCAGATTCGAGGGTTCCCAGATCTGGCCGTCTGATTGCACGCGCTCCGATGGAAGTGGATGACCTGATTACCTCCATAGGAGCCATGCCGGCCTCTGCCATGATCTCCAGCTCCTCAAAGTACACGTCAGGCGGCGAACACGGCGACCCAGCATCAGTGCCCGTCGCAATCATAACGCCAAGCTTCACAGCCCGACGCAACATAGCGATGTGAGCATCTGTAACCGGTCGCGCCTTTTCCTGAGCAAATGGGGGAATCCGTGCATCGGTCGCTAAACGACGCATAACCGCCATGGTCGGTATCACCGGGATACCCTTGCCCTTCATCCGTCTCAGACAGTCCTCGTCCGCGAAGATCCCGTGTTCGATTGTGTCGACTCCAGCATCGAGCGCATTTCTTATGCCTGCCAAACCTTCAGCATGAGCAGCCACATGCCTCTCCCTCTTATGGGCCTCCTCTACAGCAGCCTCCATCTCCTCCACCGTGTACTGAGGCGATCCAACCTGCTCTCCTTCCGTGTAGATGCCTCCACTCGCCATGACCTTGACAACATCCGCCCCCTCTCTCATCACCCAGCGAGCCGCAGCCCTCAACTTCTCCACCCCATCCACCTCATGCGACATATAGTGCCCGTGGCCACCGGTCATGCAGAGAGCTGGACCAGCAGAGACAATATTCGGACCCGCGAGCGTCCCTGTCTTAACCATGTGAGCCACATCCAAGACTGTGTGTCCAAGAGAACCCAGATCTCGGACGGTCGTGATGCCGCATTCAAGCGTCTTGACCGCATTTCGATAAGCCCAGAGAGCGATACGTGGCTCCGATAGGCCACGGATCATGCTGGCCGGATCAGGCGAACCATCCCAGACCAAGTGCACATGACAATCGATAAGCCCCGGCAGGATAGTTCCACCGCGCACATCAATCCTCATCGCTTCAGGAATCTGCGGATCGCCGCTGCCCACTTCCTTGATCCCACTGTCAGAGATCCAAACATACCCTTTCTCAACAGGTTTGTCGTGTGCGCCATCAACAATTACGCCGTTGAAAAGAACGAGGTCGCTCAAACCTCAACCATCCTCACTGGATGAGTTACCGGAGGATGAATAAAACTGCTCCGAGAACGTTGTCATCTCAGTCTTTGCGAGGCAAACGCTCCTGCTTTGTGCTCTTGTGGAGTTGTCGACCAGAAGAGCGATGTATCCGCTGGCAACTGTGTTCACAGCCGCCTGAATGAACGTGGTTCCGCCGACGAACATCGCCAAAGCCACCGCCACGAACTTCATGCCATCGGTAGGTGAGATCACATGCAGAATAACAGGCATCGCAACCAGCAAGGTTCCGCCTTGTATGCCTGGAGATCCAAAACCGATCAAAGCCACAGGAACGGCGAGAAGCAGCATCTGCTGCCAGGAGACCGCAGCGCCCGTGTAGTGCGCAGCCACAAAGGTCACGATGAGAACTCCCATCACGCTTCCACATCGATTTACGGAAGCCCCAAGCGTGAGAACAAGATCTCCCACAGAATTGTCTGCATCGAAGTGTTCTCTGAATGCTTTGAGTGCCAGCGGTAAAATCACATATGACGATCCAACCGAGAGCCCGATGGCGAACATTCCAGTGGAGTACCGGGCGAGGCCTGCTGTCTCTCGATGTGTGAGCTTGGCGACGAATATGAAGAGAATTGCGAGAGCAGCCGCGCCGAACAGCATTGTCAACATCATGGATACGACATAAGCTTCTATCGAGACTTTTCCAAGGTTGTAGTACAGGCTCGCACCGAGGGACATAGTGATGATTGGAAAGATCTTGAGCAGAAGGTTGAACGCTTGCTCTTGAGCCCCGTGCATTCTCTTGGAGAGATCTATGACGCGCTGAAATAACGGCGTGTACGAGAATCCTAGAGCGAAAGCAACCCCGAGGAACAACGCCACCGTAACTGGCCTGACAAGGCTTGTTAGCACAATCTGACTGACATGGGAGAAAGTCTCCTCTGAGAACCATACAGGGGACGTTGATGATGGCAGGAGAAACGAAAGAAAGACCGAAGCGAACACTGAGCAACCTACCACGAGAGAAGCGAAGAAAACCATGGACGATTCTATTACCCTTCCAGCAACCTTTCTATTCACCATCAGAGAACAAGCCGAGTTGAACAGTATCAGGAACACTACGAACGGAGCGAGCAACATGAATATGGAGACGAAGCCATCCACGATCATGAGAAAGAGACTGATCTTCACAGGGATGAGGTAAGCCGCGAGAAGTCCCACTAGGAAAGACATCAGCAGACCATACTCAAGACGTATCTTCATTGAATCACCGCTGCACCGTTCCCAGTTCGTCAATCTTGTGAGACTAGGCTTGTTGGTTGTCACTCTTCCGTTCAGAAAGCAGTGTAAGAGCTATCTGAGCGCAAGAAACAGGCCGGTCATCTCCCACACCGCACCCGCGAACAAGAGCACAATGACCACCACGTACAGTTTCGCTGTATCAAACCATGCCTTCCGAAACGCTGCCCATCTACTTCCCACTCCGTAACGAGTAGGGAAGACTGTTGAGAGGCTGAGCCAGATTCCAGCTGCCCCAGAGAAAACGTATGCACCAAGTTCCAAGATCAGAGTCCCCGCGCCCAAAGCGAACGCAGCAGGAGAAAGCCCGAGAACCGCATAGTAGACAACTCCCAATGTAAACCCGCGATAGAATGTCACGAGTGACGTTCCCATGGCGCCAAGCAAGGGAATCACCCCCAGCAACGTTGTGGAGAGAAACGCGCCTGAGCTCAAGTTCACCAAAAAGGTCAGAGCAATGGCGAGAAGAAGTCTCCCCGACCTCAGAACCTCGGTTATAGTTGTGAACGGGACCTGACTTGCCACAGTCCTGAGGAGACTGTTTCGAAGTTCTACCGCAAACGGCAACGAAACCCATATGGCAACAACCCCCCCCAAGAACGACGCCACGTACAAAGCCGACACAAAGATCAGATGCCACCTCATGCGGCGACAAGTCTCTCGCACGCCTATGTGAGGCCATGAGTATCCAGTCATGGTAGTGAAACCATGATGGGATAGGATAGCAGGCAATTTAATCCTCTCGCTCTCGCGAAACAAAGCAGGCATCGCCAGAGGAGCTGGATATTCTGCACAGGAGCCGAATAACCTTATTAGGAGGAAAGCCACCCTGAACGCAATCCAGTGAGTGAAATGAGGGATAGCGTTCACAACGGGCGATTGCCTCCATCTTTGACGATCCTTCTTCAAGAGACCGAAACCTAGTTCCCTCAGTCTGCTACTTCAATCTCCGCATCTCTCTTCCACAAGTCTGGCAGTTGTCCCCCACTGAATCTACCCTAGCTCACTCCATTCCAACAACCATTCTGATAGCAAGGTGACTGTTAGTGGAAAAAGTGAAATATGCAATTCCTTCCGGCTCCCTAGCCGAAGCAACATTCGATGTTCTGGAACGCGCAGGATACAAGGTCTCAGGCCAAGAACGCACCTATCGGCCAACAATCAACGACCCCACGATTGAGTTAAAGATCCTCAGACCACAAGAAATCCCAGTCTTCGTCAGTGAAGGCTTGCAGGATGTGGGCATTACAGGTATGGACTGGGTCCGAGAGACAGGCGTTGATGTGGAAATCCTCTTGAATCTGGAGTATGGTAAGACAAAACTAGTTGCAGCGATTCCGAAACGCTGGACAAAGGTGAATTCGTTCTCAGCTTTCGCAGAGACTCTCTGGAAAGGAGGTAAAGACGTAAGGATATCTACTGAATATCTCAATATCACGAGCAAGTATCTCAAGAAGACTCCTGCTTATCGCAAGCTCTTCGGGGACAGGGATCCGCTGGTCGTCACTCCTTGGTGGAGAAAAGGAAACAATCCTAGAGCAAGCGTCTTTCTGTCCTTTGGAGCTACTGAAGCGAAGCCGCCTGAGGATGCTGATCTCATCATCGACGTATCAGAGACGGGATCAACTCTAGAACAGAACAACCTGAAAGCGATCGAGACGATCATGGTATCTTCTGCAATGCTCATAGCCAACAAGGACTCCCTGACCAAGCCGCAGAAGAAGGAGAAGATCTTTGACATTCTAACTTTGATGAAAGGAGTTGTAGATGGAAGCAAGAAGCTTCACATATTCGTGAACGTGAAGAAAGACAACCTTCCTAGACTTCTGAAGAGGCTTCCTGCGCTCAAGAACCCCACTGTATCACCTCTCTCCGACAAGGACTGGTACTCAATTAACACAGTGATCGAGAAGGATCTCTTCCTGAGACTTCTACCGATCATCCGTCGGCTAGCTCAGGGACTAGTTGTGTATGAGCCGAGGCAGGTTCTGGCACTCGATGAGATCATTCGGAGAGAAGAGCAATGAAGGGACCGCGTCTCTGGATCACGCCGTCCCACCCCAACTGGGATGAAAGAGAGAGAACGGTTCAGTCGAGGCCAGCTCGGGTTCTAGAGAAACAGGTTCAGAGAATTGTCACGCAGATCCGAGCGAAAGGTGACTCCGCTCTGATCAAATACACAAGCAAGTTCGACAAGGTCGCATTACCTCCTGAGAGACTGCGCGTGACAACCGGAGAGGCGAGAGAAGCCTACGGAAAAGTCAGCCACGAAGAGATCTCAGCAATCAAATCCATGAAGCAGAGGCTAGAGATCATAGGAAATGAGGTTCTCGATCGAGCGGAATTCCAAGTTGAACTGGATGGGGTCCTGGTAAGGAACCTGCTCAAGCCAATCGAGAGTGTAGGCTGCTATGTGCCTGGAGGAGAGGCCGTCTACCCAAGCACCATGGCGATGACAGTTGTTCCAGCGAAACTGGCAGGAGTACCCAGAGTCGTCGTCTGTTCACCTCCCACCGCGGAAGGCACAATCAATCCTCTCACTCTCGTCGCGGCCGACATCTGCGAAGCTGATGAAGTGTACAAAGTAGGCGGTGCCCAAGCGATTGCGGCCCTTGCTTATGGCACTCGATCGATCAAGCCCGTGAGGAAGATAGTCGGCCCAGGAAACAAGTACGTAACGATGGCGAAGATGCTTGTTTCGAAGGACGTTCCAATCGACATGCCCGCAGGCCCCAGCGAGATACTGATCTTGGCTGATGAGACCGCAGACCCACGACTCATAGCCCTTGACATGATCTCCCAAGCCGAGCACGCAGCTGACAGTGTGGTAGGATTGATGACTACGTCGAAGGAACTCGCCGAGGCGGTCCTCACCACGTTAAGAGAAATAGCTCCATCTATGAAAAGAGCCAGGATTGTCCGAAAAGCCTTGTCAGAAAACAGCTTCATAGTAGTCTGCAAGACAACAGATGAAATGATCCAACTTGCCAACGAATTCGCTTCAGAACATGTTGAGATAATGGCCAAGGAATCTGAACAAATCGCAGACAAGATGATGACCGCCGGACTCGTTCTAGTAGGTCGAGACACGCCTGTCTCAGCTAGCGATTACTGCTTTGGAACAAACCATGTCCTGCCCACTAGCGGATTCGGTTATACGTTTTCCGGCCTGTCAGTTCTAGATTTTGCAAGAAGGATCTCGATCGTTGAATCTTCAAAGGAGGCACTGTTGCAGTTGAAGGACGTGGCAAGAACGTTGGCCAATGCGGAGAATCTGCCGAATCACTACAAGGCAATAGAGGGAAGATTCAGCCTTGAGTGATGGAGACAATTCGTACGCCGCAAGGTTAGAGAAGATGGCGCAGCCGGGCGGCTATACCGTTGAGCATACGGTTGCCGAAGTTGCGGGACAACTTGGAATGAGTCCGCTCGACATAATCAAGCTCGACGCCAACGAGAACTTCTTCATGCCGAAAGGGACAATCCAGAGATTTCTGAGAGAGGTTTCGGAAGAATGTGATCTCAGAATCTATCCTCAAGAGGAAGAAGACCGTCTCAAGGAGCTCCTTTCGGACTTCTTGGATGTGGCTGTGGGTCGCGTAGTGATAGGAAATGGAAGCGACGAACTGATACAACAGATAGCACATCTATTCTTGGAGAAGGGAGATCAGGCCATCTCAGTTAAGCCAACCTTCCCAATGTACAAGCATAGCGTCTTATTGTCTGAAGCAGAATACCTTGAGGTTTCACTCAACAATGACTTCTCAATCGACATAGAGGGAATTATGAGCCTGATCAACTCCCGAACAAAGCTTCTCTTCCTATGCTCTCCTAACAACCCCACAGCGAACCAGTTTCCGCTCAACAAAGTCGTGTCACTAGCAGAGCGATTCCCAGGAATAGTGGTCATCGACGAGGCCTACGGAGAATTCGCCGAGTACTCAGCGATTTCTCTCCTGGATGAGTTCGAGAACCTAATAGTGCTAAGAACTTTCTCGAAGGCCTTTGGACTCGCTGGGTTGAGGCTTGGATACGCCATAATGAACCCTGAGCTTGCGACCCCCATCTCAAAGAGACTCCGGCTACCCTACCCCATCAGCTCCATCTCACTACGGATGGGATTGAAGATGCTGTCAAATGCCAACCTTGTCAAGGAAGGGGTTGAACAGGTGAAAACGGAGAGAACCAAGCTTGTCGAGAGGCTTAATCAGATAAGCGGTGTCAAGGCCTTTGACTCTCAGACCAATTTCATCCTTCTCCACACAAACGTCCAATCAAACAAGGTCCACCAATACCTTCTGAACAAAGGAATCATGATCAAGAATCTAGGAACGGTTCTAAACTTCCGCAACTGTCTGAGGACGACCGTTGGAGAGCCGGAGATGAACGAGCAACTCCTTGAAGCTCTAAAGGAGATCTGCGGAGGGCAGAGATGATGACCTCCGAGTTGTTGCTTGAAAGGAGAGAGGAAGCTTGAGGAAATCAAGAGTATACAGAAAGACTCGCGAGACAGAAGTATTAGTGAACGTGAACCTAGACTCGAAAGGGAAAGCTAACACACAGACTGGAGTTCCGTTTCTCAACCATCTACTCACTTCGCTAGCCACACACAGCCTCATCGAGATTTCAGCCAAGGTGAAGGGAGACCTGCGGCACCATGCCGTAGAAGACGTGGCCATATGCCTAGGAGAGGCCTTCAAGAGAGCTTTGGGAGACCGAGAGGGAATTACAAGATTCGGATTCGCAGCCGTTCCCATGGATTGCTCTCTTGCATTCTGCGCAGTAGATCTGGTCAAACGCCCGTATGCCAAGATCGATCTAAAACTGAGAAGCAAGAAGATCGAAGAGATGCCCACCGAGGAGATCCACCATTTCCTCGAGACGCTAGCCCACTCGCTGGACGCAAACATCCACATATGGGTTCAGTATGGAGCGAACGATCACCACAAAGCTGAAGCTGCTTTCAAGGCGTTGGCCATTTCGTTGAAGAACGCAATCGCCAAAGAACCGAGAAGAAGAGGAATTCCAAGCTCTAAGGGGGTAATCTAGTTCCCTCAAGCTACCATAATCGACTATGGAATAGGCAACTTGTTCAGCCTTAATCACGCCCTCGAGAGACTCGGCTTCAAATCAACAATCGCCTCAGATCCACAGCAGATACGGGACCCAGATCTACTTGTTCTCCCTGGTGTCGGCAATTTCTCGGCAGCCTCACGAAACCTCGAATCGCTGAGAGAGAGAATTCTGGAACTTGCTGAAGAAGGCGTCTCCATCCTTGGGATATGCTTGGGAATGCAGCTTCTCTTCTCGGAAAGTGAAGAAGGCGAAGGGCAAGGCCTTGGCTTGTTCCAAGGAAAGAATATTCGCCTCCCGGATCGCCTGAAAGTTCCTCACATGGGGTGGAACACGGTAGACATAGTTGGACAGAACAGGATTCTCAATGATGTTGAGAACAAATCATACGTCTACTTCGTACACTCATACTATCCTGTTCCTCTGGAGCGAGAGATCGTTGTTGCAGAGACAACATACGGAGTAACCTTCCCGTCAGTCGTGGAGAGAGAGAACATATACGGCACACAGTTTCACCCCGAGAAATCCGGCGAATCAGGACTTAGGATCCTCAGAAACCTCCTTAGAATCATTCGAAGATGAGGCAGAATGGAAATAATCCCAGCCATAGACCTGATGAAAGGCAAAGTTGTCCGACTTACCCAAGGAGATCCCAGCAAGACGAAAGTCTACGACTACTTCGGGGATCCGGTCAAAGTCGCAGGACATTGGAAGGAGCAAGGATCACGCTTCCTGCACATCATTGACTTGGATGCGACACTGGGCAAAGGAAAGAACTACGATACCATCTCCAAAATCGCTCATGCCGTGGACGTCTCCCTCCAAGTCGGGGGCGGAATCAGAAACCAGGAAGCCGCCGAAAACCTTCTCTCGATGGGAATACGCCGAATCATCTTGGGAACCTTGGCCTTCGAACAACCCGCGGTCGTGACAGAGCTTCGCGAGAAGTTCAGCGAAGAGCGTATCATCGTTGCTTTGGACTATCGAGACAGGAATGTGATGTTGAATGGATGGAAGGCCTCGGCAGGACTTGGCATTGAGAAGGCTCTCGCGAAATTCCTTGATCTTGGGATCAAGACATTCCTTGTCACATCTATACTGGCAGATGGGACGTTGTCAGGACCTGACCTGGGCATTTTGGCGAAGGCCTGTGCACACGGTGACACAAGGATAATCGCAGCCGGAGGAATAGGCAGCATCAACGATCTGATCGCGCTGAAAAAGATAGGCGTGAAAGGAGCTGTCGTAGGAAAGGCGTTGTACGAGGGGGCGTTCACTTTGAAAGAGGCTATCCGAGCCGTGACGGAGCCTGATGCTTGATGCCGCTGGCGAAACGGATCATTCCATGTCTTGACGTGGATCAGGGGAAGGTCGTGAAGGGAATTCACTTCCTGAACCTGAGGAGCGCTGGAGACCCTGTTGAGTTGGCGAAGCGATACTGCGATGAGGGCGCTGACGAGCTCGTCTTCCTTGACATAACAGCTTCGCCTGAGAAGCGGAAGATACTGAAGGATGTGGTTGAAAATGTGGCGAAAGAGATCAACATCCCATTCACGATCGGTGGAGGAATCCAGACTGTTTCAGATGGCAGACTCGTGCTCTGCAGCGGAGCAGACAAAGTCTCTGTCAACACCGCAGCCGTAGAGAACCCGTCAGTGATAGCAGAGCTTAACGAGATTTTTGGGCAACAGTGCGTTGTAGTGGCAATAGACGCGAAGAGAAGCGACAGAGTGAACGTCGCCTCCAAGATCAGAACCGACAAGAGAGACTGCTGGTTCGAAGTCTACACATACGGAGGAAGAAAGCCGACCGGCATCGACGCTATCCAATGGTCCAAGAAGGCGGTGGATCTTGGAGCAGGAGAGCTCCTTCTCACTTCAATGGACGCAGATGGCACTGAGAACGGCTATGACCTTGAACTGACGCGCGCCATATCCGAAAGCGTGAATGTTCCCGTTATTGCAAGCGGCGGAGCAGGAAACCCCCAACATTTCCTTGAAGCATTTACACTTGGGAAAGCCGACGCCGCCTTGGCCGCATCAGTCTTCCACTACAAAAAGTACCCAATAATGATCGTGAAAGAGTATCTCAGGGACCACGGCGTGGCGGTGAGAATGTGACGAAGGAAACTGTAAACATCAAGAGGTTAGATTTCAAGAAAGGTGGCGGCCTAATTCCAGTCATCGCCCAAGACATCGAATCAAAGAAGGTGCTCATGCTGGCCTACACAAACATAGAAGCACTTGAGAAGACACTGAGCACTGGCTACGCCCACTACTGGAGCAGATCTCGAAAAAGGATATGGAAGAAGGGCGAGACCTCAGGCAACGCGCAGAAGCTCAGAAGAATACTCGTTGACTGCGACCATGACACTTTGCTCTTCATGGTTGATCAGAAAGGCAACGCCTGCCACACAGGAAGACCGACCTGCTTCTACACAACTCCGAAGCGCCATGTCGAATAGCATTTCCTGCGGCAGACCGGTCCTTTTAGTGATGCAGGGTGACGCACTCATTCGCTGAAGCTCAAGCTAGCGGTTCTAAGCATCTGAGACGTATGGCACCACACGCCTCTTTGACTCATTGATTTCTCCTCTCTTACTGTGTCAGCCAATGACCATTCCTACACGCTGAAAGAGCCTGCTGTATGCCTATGCCAACCATTGGATGCCCCGAATGGTGACCATTCGACCGCAAGATGCACTTGGTTTTGTCCTTTTATGTTGATCTTTGGACTTCGACCAGAAAGCAGCGCCTCGCCCATAGCACTTACATGTTGAACCAAGTGGGTGTATACACCCCCTCCCCCAGGGGATGGCAGAGCCCCGTTCCCACCAGTCCATGCCCAAAACTCCCTCAAGGACCAGTAAAGGTGACTGCTGAATCTCCCGCAACTGAACCAAGCGAATAGCTTAATTGCCAGTGCGCTGTAACTCGGCAACAGTATACAGTGGATTCCTACTTCCCAGTAAGATCCGGTGTATAACTAGTCGAACAAGGGAGTGAAAGAACCGATGGGTTTTGAAAGGCGTAGATTCGGCGGCCCAAGAGAGATGCATAAGGCCACTTGCTCTGATTGCGGCAAAGAATGCGAAGTTCCATTCAAGCCAACCGAAGGCAAGCCAGTCTACTGCAGAGAATGCTATCAGAAGCATAGAAAATACTAGGTACGCTGATCGTTAGCGACTAGGCAATATCTCCAGTTTCTTTCTTTCAATTTCCTGACATTGGCGCTTGCCAGACGAAGCTCCAGAGCATCATCTTGTCATTGAGCAGCGTAGCTCAACGGTTTTCGCTCATACGTCGAGAAAGACCGACTAACGGCAGATTTCAAGCCTGAGCATCTCAACTGATGTTGCTTGCTCACGAAGCATCTTGAGGCGATTCTCTATTTCCTCAGCCTGAGCCTATCTACGCCCGAGACGTACCCTTATCTCTGCCTTCGATGGTTGCGCTCCTTCTGCCAACAGGTTCCCCGGCTTCTGATTCAGAAGGATAGTCCGTAGGATTCGAAGGTCTTCTTCGGGATCTCAACTCGCACCGTCTTCAATGGATCAACTATCTGGCTGATCTGCAGATTGCAGGCTATGCTCATCAACATCGCAATCTCATTGACTGAGAGTGGAAGTCGAGCCTTGAGAAACTCGACGGCGAAATCAAGAGCATCCGCGGCAGCCTTGTCCAGATCATCTGCGGAAGCAATACAGTAGAAACTTTCGTCGGTTTCCAGAACAGGGCTGGGCAAGCTCTTCCCTTTCATCAGATCCACTCGCAGAGTTACCTCGCCGGGAACTTCGATTCCACATATGACTACTTCTCCATCAGCCATGACCGCGTGTAGATCTCCCACAGCCAACTTGGCTCCTTCTACGAAGACCGGTAGGTACAGCGTCGCCCCTTTGGCGACCAGTCTTGTGTCTATGTTGCCCCCATGGGATCCAGGCGTACCATTCGGAATGTCTCTCGTCTTCGGCGCTGTCCCGATAACGCCTATCATCGGTGAGATGGGAAGCCTCACCTTGTCACTGAATATGGCGTGGCCATCCACTATCGAAACGATTCTCGTCTCTGGATACGTGATAATATCACCCAAGGCCCCCATTCCTGGAACAGCCACCATGGATCCTCTCTCCGCCACCTTAATGTCGAGAATTCTGGCTGCGAGCACATCACCTGGCTGTGCTCCACGTAATGCTAGCGGACCAGTGGCAGGATTGACCGTGGCCCAGCCTACTTCCGCAAAGAGGTCTCTCTCGCTTTGAATCTGATTGCTGAAACAATCTTTCGTTTCGAAGGTCACGACCTCACCTGGGGCAACTTCCGCGACAGGCGGATTGTGCGGGTTCATTGAGTAGATGCATTTGTAGCTTGGTATGCGAATCAATCCCGGAGCTCTCTCCTGAATCCTTCTTCTGATATGTTCCACGCAGTATGTATTGACCGTAGCGATGGTTCTCTCCTAAGATACTTTCCGGCAGCGTTGGCGGACTTGTTGAGAAGCTTCTTGGTTGAGAAAAGCCTGACATAGGAACGCTCTAATCTTCGTCCAATATCTGCATTTCAAGTGAAGCACCGCTATAGACTGTGACGTGTGGAGGGCTAGTGGATGTTCAGGGTCATTGATGCTCATGCGCATCTAGCTGAAATGACCGCTCTAGATGATGTGATTCGGAGAGCTGGCAACTTGGGAGTTGTTGCAATTGTCTCAATGGGCACGAATTTGAAATCGAATATGAGGTCTCTGCAATTGGCTGAGGAGTATGCAAGTACTTCCGCGAGAGTCTTGCCTGCTCTAGGCCTGCATCCGTGGGATTTGGCCCAGGAGAACGTCGAAGCCGCTATCCTTCACATGAAGCAGAACGCGCGGGCGTCCATTGGAATCGGAGAAGTTGGATTGGATTATTGGCTCAAAGACGTAAGGAGAGGTCCGGAAAAAAGGCAGTTTCAGAAAACAGCTTTCGAACAGGTGCTCATGCTTGCCAGACAATTCGACAAGCCTGTCACGATTCACAGTCGAGGAGCTTGGGACGACTGCTATGACATGGTCTTGGCTTCTGGAGTCAATGAGGTCATATTCCACTGGTTCAGTGGGCCGATCCCGCTTCTCAGGAAGATAGTCGATCAAGGATTCTTTGTATCAGCAACACCTGCCATTACGTACAGCAAGGACCACCGCGCTGCTATTCTTGAAACACCTTTGGAAAATCTACTTCTTGAAACCGACTCTCCTGTGCAGTACGGTGATTTGTCTTCGGAACCGAAGGACGTTCTCTTGACGCTGAATGGCGTGGCAGAACTGAAAGGTGTAGCGCCGGACAAGATCGCTGAGATCACGACAGAGAACTTTCTAAGTCTATACAACGTTACTCTATAGCGCAGTTGCCACTGTTTTCTGCTGCTTGACGAGGCTTTAGCTAAGCTTATTTCGCCGTCTTACCAGCTCCCAGAATTCGATGTGGATTGATGACGCCTACGGAGAGAAGTGGACGAAGCAAACTAAAGATAGTGCTTGTCCTAAGCATTGTGCTCAACATTGGTCTGTTCTACTGGGGATTTACTCTCGGAGGGCATGTGAACAGTCTCGTTCTAGAAAACCGGAAACTGGCTGCGGATCTCGGAGGATTGAAGCAGGAAAGCGAGATCCTGAACAACCAGCTTGCCTACTACAAGGCACAAGCAGACTACTACTCCAGACTCTATCAGACAGGGTCCTCACACCCGGGGCTTGTGGGGAAATCATCTGTAAACATGGTGGCCGTCCAGCAGATGCAGAGGACGGTTTTCACCGCGTCATACAAAGGAGTAGTCATGAACCTTCTCGTTGAACTGACAAAGGGCGAAGGAAGACTCCTTGTCAACACCCAGCCGAAAGTAGGAATCGACCTCCAGACAAGCGGCAGAACAGCAATCCTTGTCGCACAGAACATAACGAAGATTCCTATGACTACAACCGATGTCATACTGACCGTGATCGCTGAGTCGAACGTGGAAGTGGTTGACGGACCAAGCGCCGGGGCTGCCATGACAGTGGCAATGATCGCCGCGATACGGAACCAGACTCTTCGAAGGGACGTGTACATGTCCGGAACTGTGAATCAAGATCAGACCGTAGGCCCTGTCGGGGGCTTGGAGTACAAGGCCTTGGCAGCAGCAGAAAAGGGCGCCACACTCTTCCTGGTGCCCAAAGGCCAAAGCATCGTGACAGTGTACAAGCCTGTTGAGAAGCAGCCGATCCCAGGCCTGACCGTAATTGTTTATGAGGCTACACGCGTCAGCTTGGAAAGCATACTCAAGGAACAGGGCTACCGTATCACTGTGGCTGAAGTATCTACAATTGTAGAGGCGTATCTGGCCTTCACGAAGCAGTGACCGGTGCGCACTGTGATCGCAGATCTGTTGATACCTTTCATTGCGATAGGCTTGGCGGAGCTAGGAGATAAGACGCAACTATCGATTCTACTCCTGTCCTCAAAAACAACGAAGCATCTGCAACTGCTGGCAGGAGTATCTCTCGCATTTCTGGTCGTGGACGGCGTTGCAGTACTGCTGGGTTCTTGGATTATCGCCTTGGTTCCCATGAATTTGCTCAAGATGGTTTCAGGTGCAGTCTTCATATTCTTCGGACTTTTGACTCTGAGAGCCGATGAACAGAAGGAAGAAGGAAAGCTGCGGTTCAAGAATTCGCTTCTTTCCGGTTTCGCTTTCATCTTCATGATGGAGTGGGGTGACAAGACTCAAATTGCATCGGCTCTGTTCGCTGCGCAGTATGATCCTTTGATGGTTCTCTTGGGCACTATGGTTGCTCTGATCCTAGTCTCTGCGATGGCGATCTACCTAGGAAGGTTAATCTCGGATAGGATCGATAGAAGATTGATGACAAAGATTGCCGGAGTCGTCTTTGTGCTGATCGGCATATCGTTCTTCTTACTGTAGGTGAGTTGTGGACTCATCAAGAGGGGCGTTGCTGAGCTCTATCTCTCCTTTGTCCCAACGAGGAGGGCGTAGCCGATACTTTCATTTCGGAGAAAGTTGGCAATCTCATCGAGGGACTTATCCTTCGGAAGGCACGAGGCATTTCCTAGAATCGCTGCATTCAACGATTTCGCTGTTTCTTTCGAGTAGTCTGCGATCTTGATGTCCACGAGACCAGCATCCTTCATCATGTCCTTGTAGTCATCAACGCTGACTGCTCCGCCTATGCAGCCGCAATAGAGCTTCGGGTTGTTTCTTATGGCTTCAGGCATAGGGGCGGAGGTTACTACGTCGTGCATGATGACTCTTCCTCCCGGCTTCAGTACTCTGACTTTCTCGTTCAGAACTTGCTTCTTGTCGAGGGTAAGAGAGACAACGCATTCGCTGATTACGGCATCAAAAGTGCCGTCTTCGAATGGAAGCTTCTCAGCATCAGAAAGCCTGAACTCTGCTACTCCTTCAAGCCCGAGTTTCTTCGCTTTTTTTCGCGCTTTAGCTATGCCCTCTCTTGTGAAGTCGACTCCCACAGCCTTTCCTGTTGGCTTGACTTTCTGCGCGATCTCTACGACCGTATTGCCAGTGCCCGATCCGACGTCCAAAACAAACATGCCCTTTCTTGGAGAAAGTTCACGAATAAGGCCGTCATGAGCATGTGATAGCAGACGGTTCTCTTCGCAACATTTCTCACTCTCTCCGGCCCAACGCTTGCCGTAAGACTCTTTCACTAGTTGTCTCATGTCCGAGGATCCGCAACAGGATGATTTCGTCATCTAGGTACCTCTACTAACGAGCGATAGTAGATCTTCATATAAACGTTGACTAACCAGTTCTACCAGAAAGAGGTAGTGGCAGTACTGCCCTCCGCTCATCACGTTCACTTCGACCGCTTCACCATCCGGCGTAGTCTTCCCATCTACTTCTCTAGATGCAACATCATCACAAGAGCGCTCACAGGACAGGCAGATGTGAATTCCACAGAACTCTGCACAGTGCGAGGCACTTCACTTCGCTGCACGAGAACGAAACCGAACTTGGAGAAGAATTCTGCAGCCGTCTCAGTCAACAAGAACACAGTCTCAACCTTACGTCGTCGAGCCAGGTCGAGCGCTGCATGAGTCAGCCTCTTACCAAGTCCTTGACCGCGCAGCCCCTCTTCCACTACAACGGAACGCAGCAATGCATCACCGCCATAGAGCTCGAGTGCCGCGCTTCCCACAACATGCCCACCCGCTCTCGCGACGATCGTAGTTGCCACATGATCCGCCACACCATCTTCCGGCAGTCTGCTCCGCCCAAGCAGTGCCAGGATCTCCGGAAAATCCTTCTTCCTAGCGGATTCCACTGAAACATCTTCCGCCTTTGGGCTATTGCCTGTGGCGCTGGTCATACCGCCTCTCTCTACCTACTGTCGGTAGTAGAAGAGGATATAAGCCTTGACTCACATGTCCTACGAACTGGAAGTAGATCAGTTGAAGCAGCAGTCCGAGACGGTAGACGAGACCGTGAGAGAGAATATCCGTTCCGCGCTTAGGTCGCTAGGTCTCACCTCAAGTGCAAGTTCCACGTTCCTTGCATTGTTGTCTCGACCATATGCTTCAGCCTCGACAATATGCAATGAGGCAGGTATTCCGGACTCGAAGGTGTACTATGCGCTGGAAGAGCTTCGATCGAAGGGAATGATCACAGTCCAGTTTGGAACACCAAACCTGTACAAGGCTCTGTCTCCTAGAGAAGCGCTCACGAACTTGAAGCAGCAGCTCACACAGGACTATGCCGAAAAAAACCAGAAGATCGATGATCTTTTTCAAAGGCTTGAGGCAGTTCGATCAAAGATGCAGGGCTCTGATGAAATGGAGCTGGCGTACATTATCAAAGGCGCCAGGAACGTGGTTGGAAAGATGAACGAGCTTATTGCCAATGCCAGAAAAGACGTAACCGCCTTGATCTCCGATCCCCACATGCTGGAACAGATCAAAGAAGCTCTCCTTAAGGCTGAGGAGCGTGGAGTCAAAGTCAGCCTTGCGGCTCCTTCACAGCAGATCAAGAGGAAAGGCCTGGACCAGATTGGTGATGTGAAACGGCTGCACTGCGAATGCTGCGTTCTTGTGGTCGACCAAAGAACCCTGCTTGCAGTCTCAAACTGGCGGTCTGAGAATATGCACGCGATGATGACTCAGGACAAGAGCCTCATAACAATGACCCTGCAGAACTTCAACAACCCAGCATGCTGCACTAGAGCATAGTGACTCACCAGAACCACAGGAACAAGAAGCCGTCTCTTGTCGTCCACACAACACCGATAAGATAGAAATGATGCCTGCAATCAATTCCGCAGCTTGTCAGGGGTTAGCATTTGACGAAGACATGGTTGAGGAAATGGCCAAACAACGTTCCTCACACCATAGCATATCCCAACCTCTCCCTCCCAGAGCTGCTCGCTAACGCAGCCGAAAAATACTCGCAGAACACGGCCCTCCTCTCCTCTAACAGCAAACTGACGTACAGGGAGCTTGACAGTCTCTGCGACAGATTTGCTGCTTCTCTTCTCAGCCTGAACGTCAAGAAGGGCGACAGAGTAGCCTTGCTCCTGCCCAACATCCCACAGTTTCTCATCTGTTACTTCGGAGCCATGCGCGTCGGCGCGATCGTTGTCCCCTGCAATCCCTTCCACAAGGAACGTGAGCTGGAGTTCCAGTTGAGTGATTCAGGTGCAGAAACAGTTGTCACCCTGGACACATCGCTTGGTCTCGTAACGTCTGTCAAAAAGAAAACCGGACTACGCAACGTCATCGCGACTGCTCTTCCGGATGACCTTGAACACCTGACCAAGGCACAGAAGGATGGAGCAGAAAGAAGAAATGCCAGTCAATACTCAGACACAATTCGACTTCTGGATCTTTTGCGTGAACATCGAGAAACTGGTTTGAGAACAGAGATCGATCCGAAAAGAGATACAGCTCTTCTCCAGTATACCGGAGGAACGACCGGAGTCCCAAAGGCTGCCGTTCTCTCCCACCGCAACTTGGCGGTGAACGCAGTTCAATTCGGTTCTTGGCTAATGGTGACTGGAGATGAACGCGAGATCGTCCTAGCTGTTCTTCCGCTGTTCCATATCTTTGGGATGACCGCCGCGATGAACATGCCGATCTCCCGAGGTGAAACCGTGGTTCTTATCCCCAGATTCGAACCCTTGGAAGTTCTGCAGGCAATTGAAAAGAATGCTGTAACATTTTTCCCAGGAGTTCCAACGATGTTCATCGCCCTCATGAATCACGCTCGACTTGCGGAATTCAATCTGAAGGGAGTTCGACTATGTGTCTCGGGCGGTGCGCCTCTGCCAATTGAAGTCATACGGGAATTCGAACCTTTCATCGGTGGCAAGCTTGTTGAAGGCTACGGTTTGACGGAGGCTAGTCCAGTGACTCACTGCAACCCTGTTGATGGGCCCGAGAAGATTCGAGCAGGTTCGATCGGGGTCCCGCTTCCTGACACTGAAGCAAGAATTGTCGACATCGAAACCGGGGAACGTGAGTTGCCGCTGAATGAGGTGGGTGAACTTGTCGTTCGTGGGCCTCAGATCATGTCGGAATACTGGAATCATCCAGAGGAGACGCAGGCAACATTGAGAGATGGTTGGCTGTATACCGGTGATATTGCGAAGATGGATGAAGACGGATACTTCTACATAATCGACCGAAAAAAAGATATGCTCAACGTTTCAGGGTTGAAGGTTTGGCCCAAAGAAATCGAAGAAATCCTGTACGAGCATCCAGCAGTCAAAGAAGCAGCAGTCGTAGGAGTGTCAGATCCCTACCGAGGAGAAACGGTGAAGGCATACTTGGCGCTCAAGGACGGATTCAAAGAGAGAGTATCAGCAGATGAGATCATCCAGTTCTGTAGAGAGAGAATTGCAGCATACAAGGCGCCGACCTTGGTGGAATTCTTATGTGAGCTTCCGAAGAGCTCGACAGGAAAGATCTTGAGACGAACCCTGAGATAAGGAGAATAGGAAATGCCCACACAGCTTGGGGCGCGGGAGAATCACTGGATTGGAAATCGATGAGACGATAAAGCGGAGACGAAGCATACGGAAATGCACGAATCGCCCTGTTCTGCGCGCGCTATCTCCGCGTCCATGGCAGATAGCTGCGGTTCCATTGCATCTGAAATGGCTGAGGTCTCGACCTTGCGAAACCGTTCAATCAAATCTGAAAACGCAATTTCTGTCACAGCTTCCCCATGCGTCTCCTTCCACAGTTAACTGTTGCCTAACGCAGCCTAAGCGGTCTATTGATCCTTGAGCATGACCTTGCTTCTGTGGTTCAGTAGATTGGAACGCTTGGGTACACTTCACCTTTCCCTCTGCGATCCAACCCGAGGGGAGCGTACTCTCTCTTGTCCGTAACTACGTCCACGACGGTTGGTTTGTCTGAGTCGAGGGCGTTCCGCAATGCGTCCTCCAACTCACCTGGCCTTTCAACTCTTATTCCATAACAGCCAAAGGCCTCGGCGATTCTTGCATAGTCTAGTTCGCTGAAGTCGCAGTGTGGGATCCAAGGGGCCTCTTTCTTTGTCCAATCCTCGAGTTTGGGTCTTGGCTGGGCTAGGCTGGAGTTGTTGTTGACCACGACCACAAGCGGGGCATGCTGGTCCTTGTATCGCTGCGCCGTTTCTAGGTCTCCAATGTTGTAGGCGATGCCTCCGTCTCCTGTCAGGTTTATCACCCTCTGGTCTCTCGCTGCGGCGAATGAGGCTCCGAGTGCAAGGCCGAAGCTTGATCCCAGCGTTCCGCCGCAGGGAAGAAACGTCAAACCAGTTCCCTTCAGCTTAAGCATTCTAGTCGTCCAACAGAGCATGTAGCCTGTGTCGCTGACAACCACATCCGTGGGCTTCAGAATGTTTGAGATCTCTCTCATGATGCGCTGAGGCTTGATCGGCACCGCATCCGAGTCCATCATTGGCTTCACTATCCTCTCGTACTCTCTCATTGCTCTGGCTATGTCTTGGAGCCTTTGCTGCTCGGGCTTGGGCCTAGCTATCATAGTCTTCAAGGCGGCTATGAGATCTCTCAATGTCAGCTTGGCGTCGCCAACCAAAGCCACATCCGCCTTGTAGTTTCGTCCAATCGCCATTGGATCTATGTCCAGGTGAATGATCTTTGATGTTCCAGGTTCAGGCGCGGTTCGTTCCTCAGTCATGTGAGGCTCTGCCCGGGTCGCAAGAAAGAAGACAACATCCGACTCCCTCACAATCTCGTTTGCAAACTCCATCCCATAAGTGCCCATCACGCCAACATAGAGCTGATGATCCTCCGGAAAGCAGCCTTTCCCCTTGTAATTCGTGACAACAGGGATCATGAGAAGTTCGGCCAGTTTCCTCAGCTCGTCGTAGGCTCCGGAGATGTGAATGCCCGATCCACATACGATCACCGGTCTCTCGGCGCTGGCCAAAAGCCTTGCCGCCTCCGCAACCCGCTCCTCCTCAGCTCTGGGCCTGAACGGCGGGGCCTTGAAGAACGTCCTGTCACCATAGATCTCAGACACCTCTCCGACAAGATCCGACACATCTGTATGGATATTCACGTGCGTTGGTCCTGGACATCCACTCACCGCCACTTGAACCGCGAGACGTACGTACTCACCAATCCGCTTGAAATCCGTGACATCGACATTGAACTTGCATGTCGGCTCGAAGTACGGCATCTCATAGCATTCCTGATAGTACCAGCGGTCCTTCACGCCTGTTGGGACAGACCCGGTGAGAGCCACTACTGGGCTGTGCGCGAACATTGGTTCATAGAGCATCGAGGCGAGAATTGCTGCTGCGGCGCCATGTTGGGAGTAGCAGACCGACGGCCTATTCGTCATTCTGGAATAGCCGTCGGCCATGTTGCATGCTGCCTTCTCGTTTCTGCACAGGACCATATTGACATCTTTCTCAAGTTCCTTGTAGAAGGCTGGGCCCATGCCTCCGGGGACGTAGAAGAAGAAATCGACGCCACATTCCTTCAGCGTTCGTGCGATCGCTGCCCCGCCGCTCATTCTCATCTTCGCACTCAATCAAGTCGCCTCGTTGTGCTACTTGCTTCTCGATCTGTACAGGTCTCGTGATTTCTTAGGTCTTTGCCTTACACTGCAATCCATCGCTCACGCTGCAAAACCATTGGCCTTTGGTCCCTTGAAAGACTTGACAAAAACAGTTAAGTGTGATCTGCAAGCCAATTGGGGAATCGTGAATCTAGGTTGCCGATACTTGATGAACCGATCAAAGAGCCGTTGAAAGTTCGTAACTACATCGGTGGGGAATGGGTTGAGTCGAAAGGAGAAATCGTGGATATCGTAAACCCTGCTACATGCAAAGTCATGGGGAAGGTCCCTATCTCAACCAAGGAAGAGATCGAGGCGGCTGTCAAGGCGGCGCAGGAGGCTTTTCCTGACTGGAGACGAACTCCTCCTCTCGCCAGAGCAAGATGCATGTTCCGCTTGAAGGAGCTGATGGAGGAGCAGTTCGAGGAGCTGAGTAGGATTCAGACCATGGAGCATGGAAAGACGATTGACGAGTCGAGAGGCGAGACAAGGCGTGGAATAGAGAACGTGGAGGTTGCAGCGGGCGTTCCTTCTCTCATGATGGGCTACAATCTGGAAGACATCGCGTCAGGCATTGATGAGTATCTGATCCGGCAGCCACTTGGCGTCTTCGGCATAATAGGTCCGTTCAATTTCCCATTCATGGTACCGCTATGGTTCATACCTTACGCTCTGGCAACGGGCAACTGCATCATCGTCAAGCCATCAAGCGAAGACCCCATCAGTCAGGTGAAGATAGCTGAGATGGCTGAAGAGGCTGGGATTCCAGCTGGCGTCTACAATCTGGTCAATGGCGGAAGAACCGTCGTAACAGGCATGTTGGAGAACCGTGAGATCAAAGGAATATGCTTCGTAGGCTCAACTCCGGTAGGACACGGCGTCATCTACAAGAAGTGTGGCGAGACTGGAAAGAGAGTCATAGCCCAATGCGGAGCGAAGAACTTCCTGCTCGTGATGCCGGACGCCGACCTGCCCGCCACGATAGCAACGTGCATGACCTCCTTCTACGGGAACGCGGGGCAGAGATGCCTTGCAGGCGCCAACCTCCTAGTGGTCGGAGAAGGACTCAGCCAGTCTGAGCACAACGCATTCTACAAGAAGGTCGTTGACGCGTTCGTTGACACTGCGTCCAAGATCAGAGTGGGCTACGGCCTTGACGAGTCAGTCCAAATGGGTCCGCTGCGCGACAAGAGCAAGAAGGACACAGTCACGAAATTCATAGAGAAGGGCGCTGAAGAAGGCGCGAAGCTTAGATTGGACGGGAGAAAGGTGAAGCTGGTCGGCGATTGGCCTCACGCATGCTTCCTCAACCCCACAGTCTTCGAAGACGCGACCCCTGACATGACCATTGGCAAGGAAGAGATCTTTGGGCCCGTGGCAGCTATAATGCGAGCGAAAAACTTCGACGAAGCCATTGAGATCATTCACGCGAACCCGTTCGGCAACGCCGCCTCGATATTCACTCAGAACGGAAAGCTGGCGCGAGAGTTCCAGTACCGAGTCGAATGCGGCAACATCGGCATCAACGTGGGGATCGTTGCTCCAATGGCGTTCTTCCCGTTCAGCGGCATGAAAGATTCCTTCTTCGGAATCCTTCACGGACAAGGCCAAGAGGCGATCAGATTCTTCACAGAGAGCAAGGTCGTCATTCAAAGGTGGTTCTAAGGTGAGCGAACCCGTCCCAACCACCTCAGCCATAATCAACTTCTCCGAAAGGCTTGAAGACGACTCCTCAAAGTTCTACGAGAAGCTCACCCAGAAGTTCGCACAGAACAAAGAACTGTTCGCGGGGTTTGCGCAGGAAGGAAAGAAGAACAAGACTCTGATAGTCAGGACCTATCAAGAAACAATAACCGATGCTCTCGAAGCATGCTTCGCCTTCAAAGGCTTCAAACTAGACGACTACGCCCCGCAGACAACCATATCCGAAAGCATAAGCTACCTCGATGCCCTGAAGATGGCAGTGCAGCTTGAGGAGAAAGCCTGCAAGTTCTATTTGGACGCAGCCGAATGCGGCAAATCCCTGCTCGCAACCATTCCGAGAGCCTTCCAGAAAGTAGCTGACACAAGAAACAAACGCAAACTGAAGCTAAAGTCACTGCTCGATAGCGCCAAGTAAGCAAAGAGAATACGTTTCGTGGCAAGAGCGGCTGCGGAAACCTAGATCTAACGCAGCGTTGCCCTCGGAGCCTCCTTCTTTCTCCTCACAAGAAGCCTAGAAGCAGTTTACTTAGGCTGCTTGTACCATTTTCTTATGTACTTGGAGATACCAATCTTGTCAAGGGTTGCGAATGGAACCTTCAAGGTTACCTGAACCACGCCTGGTAGTCTACCTATCTCTATCCCGCCGGTTATCGTGATTCTGTTCCTGACCTCTTCCGTGGACATGCTGAATGTCGACGCGGCTCTTCTTATGCCGTTCATAACAGCTTTGTTGAGATCTGTCCCGGTCCCTATCACTTGAATGGGGGCATTGTCCTCCAGGTCAATTTCCAGTTTCGCAGCCATCTTCTCTGCGATGCGAGCCTCGTCCTTGCTCAGCGGCCTAGCTAAGGGAGGAAGATCTTCTGTTCTTGGCAGCAGCAGGGGCCCTTCAAGTCTCAGATTCTTTATCACATGGACCTCGACAGTCAGTTCTCCGCTTACGTCGGTGGTGTGGCCTGCTATTTCTCCATCACCTTGCATGGCATGCATATCCCCAGCGTAGAGCCCTCCGCCATCCACCTTGATAGGGCATATGAGCGTGGCTCCTTCTCTGACCGCGTCGATGTCCATGTGCCCATCAGTAAGACATGTCTCCCGCTGCTGTTCAGTTATTGAGTATCGGTGTGTCTTGCTGAGCAGGGCAGTCGCAGAGTCTCCTGCGTTACGAGAGTCAGGGATGTTGACTGAGGGGGTCGTTCCCAGCTGTCCCATGAATGGTCGCACCATGGATACGGTGCCCTGAAGGTCATACTTGTTCGCCAGAAGAATCGAGAACTGCCTAGAACTACTTGGGATATTGGCCCACTTCAAGGCATTTCCAGCAATATTGTCGGACAGTTTCTGACCAACGGTCAACCCCAGCTTCTTCGCGGCGTCGAAAACCATCGTGTACCCGTGAGTCATCCTGAACGGGCTTGCGGAGGCTCCACAGTTGACGCATTTGATTGACTCCAATCCAACTCCTTCAGCTCTAGCTTCAGGCCATTCCATTCCACATTGAGCGCACTTCTTCATGACCGATGGATCTTCGGTGAAGCGCCCCTCGATTCGCTGATCAACCCCAGAGGATGTGGCTCTGGATTTGACTCGGATGCCCAGAATCTTCACCAGCACAGAGTCGCCGACCTTCGCTTCTTCTATGGCGACCGACACGTTCACTTCATGCCCCCCTTTCAGCGCTGGAGTAATCATTGGTCCCCAGCATCCGGGCGCAGTCTCATAGACAATCGTGGCTCCGTCCTGAACCGGCCCCAGCATCTTGACGCCAGGGCCAATGATGCCATCGGTGAACTGATTGTTCCGAAACACCTTTCGAGTCAAACTAGATCCACATCAGTCTATGAATCTCTGATATATGAGTTGAAGAGCTCCGGCAAGAGCCGTCGTTTTCCCAGATTCGTCCAGCAGCCTCTCCCTCTATCATTCGAAGTCTATTGAAGTCGATCTTTCAGTGAAACACTCAAGAACTCGGAGGGTATAATTCCCATCCAGTTCATCGAGTAGAGGTTCGAGAAATTGGTTTCAGTAGAACTCGTGCTGAAAAACGGAAAGATCATGACCACGAGTGGCATCTTCGAGGGAGGACTGGCAGTAGAAGCCGGGAAGATCGTGGCGATGGCGAAGGATCCTTCTCTTCCCACGGGTGAGCAGACGATAGATGTGAAGGGCAACTTCATTCTTCCCGGTTTCATTGACGCGCATACTCACGTTCGAGGAATGGGGAGGTCTAATTATGAAGACTTCGTCACAGGTACAATGGCCGCAGCTTCAAGTGGAATAACCACGATCATGGAGATGCCGATTACGTTGCCACCGACTTCTACTGTTCAAGCTTTCAAGGAGAAACGTGAAGCGATGTCCGGTCAGTCACTCGTCAATTTCGCGCTTTATGCTGGCGCTGGAAGCCAGAACATTCAGGAAATCACAGGGATGGCGCGAGAAGGCGCTGTCGCGTTCAAGACCTTCATGCATCCTCCTCCCGCTGGAAGAGAACAGGACTTCTGGGGCTTCTACGTAACGGATGACGGATCATTCCTCGAGATGCTCCGCACAATAGCCCAGACCGGATCCATCTCTGCTGTCCACGCCGAAAACCCTGAGATAGTGGAGCATTTGGCGAAGAAGCTGCGATCCGAACGGAGGATGGATCTCTCAGCCTATCTGGGTTCAAGGCCAGGCATCACTGAATCCGAAGGCATATCCAGAGCAGCAATGCTCGCGTCTGAGGCTCGTGTCCGGATTCACATATGCCATGTCTGCGCAAAGGAAGCGCTGGAAGTAGTTCGCATGGCCAAGAGCCGTGGCCAAATGCTGACGGCGGAGACTTGTCCTCACTATCTCACGTTCACTCACGATGAGATCAAGCATCTCGGGCCCTATGTCAAGATCAATCCGCCTATCCGCCATCGTGACGACAGAGATCTTTTGTGGGAAGCCATTCGCAACGGCGTCATTGACCTAGTGGCCAGCGATCATGGGCCATATCCCAAAAAACTGAAGGACGCAGGCCTCGAAGACATCTGGGAAGCGTACATGGGTGCTCCCGGGCTTGACGCGATCGGCCCCGTCATGCTTACACACGTGAACAACGGCCTGATCTCTCTCAAAAAACTCGCGGAGATCATGTCAGAGAACGTAGCAAAGATCTTTGGGCTTTATCCGAACAAGGGCGCTCTGAGCGTCGGATCTGACGCCGACCTGGTCGTGATTGACATGAATGCAAGGAAGAGGCTGGATGCCTCGAAATTCCACACGAAAGCCAGAGATATCGCGTTGCTCTACGATGGGTTCGAGGCAAAAGGCATACCGAGCCTTACAGTTGTCAACGGAACAATCGTCATGAAGGACGGAGAGATCGTAGGGAAACCTGGAACAGGCAGATTCGCGAGACCATAGGATTGGCGCAAATTCCGCATCTAATGTGCGGTTTACAAGAGTCGTTTATATTCATCCAGTTGTAGGTAGCATAGGACGTATCGGTTTCTCCGACGAGTCCGGCACAGGCATTTGAACTGTGCGACTGAAAGATTGGGTGAATGAATGGAGGAGGTGAATTTGGAAGCAAGCAAACTATACGCGCTGCCGAAACTGCCTTACGGCTACAATCAACTGGCGCCGCATATGTCTGAGGAGCAGTTGACGATTCACCATCAGAAGCACCATCAAGCGTACGTGAACGGTGCGAACACGATCCTTCAGAGGATGGACAAGGCGCGAAAGGAAGGCGTGGATTTCGATGTCAAATCCACGATGAAGGAACTCTCGTGGAATATTGGTGGACATTTGCTTCACTCTCTCTTCTGGGCAAATCTGGCTCCAACAGGCAAGGGTGGAGGAAAACCTGCCGGAGCTCATGGTGACGTTTTGGAGAAGGAGTTTGGAAGCTTTGACAGGTTCAAGAAGGAATTCACTCAGGCTGCTGCCAGCGTAGAAGGATCAGGATGGGCAGCTCTAACATTCTGCAGGCAAACCAGCAGGCCGATCATAATGCAGGTTGAGAAACACAACACCAACGTCTACCCTATGTTCAGAATACTGATGGTTCTGGATGTCTTTGAGCACGCCTACTATCTTGACTACAAGAACGACCGAGCGAAATTCATCGAAGCCTTCTGGAACATAGTGAACTGGGACGAAGTGAACGCAAGACTGCTGGAACTCATCAAGTAGCCACGGCAAAAGCCGGAGATTCCCCCTCTTGATCCCTCTTTTTTGCCTCTTTCTTCTTCCGATATTGAGTAAGCAGGCAACAGAACGGCTGCGATGGAACCTACGGGCGCGATCAGCCTTCTTTCTGAGCTTCAACCTACGATAAACGTCAATAGGCGACGGTCGTCTATGCTTTTGAATCTCTCCTGATCAATATGCTTGAACTAGGTCCCTCCTGAGCGCGCGCCGCTGATGGGAGGCCGGTGATGCGGAGAGTGATTGAGACATGAGCAAGAATGGGATTCAAGACGGGGTTCTCTGGAAGCTTTTCACTTACTTCTTTAGACTGTCTTGCACCGGGTTTGGCGGCCCCTTGGCATACATAGCCATGATGGAAGATGACTGCGTGGAGAAAAGGAGGTGGCTCAGCAAAGAGGAGTTCGCAGAGATGCTCGGAATCACGAACATGCTGCCCGGCCCTAACGCAACAGAGATGGCGATTCACATTGGATATGTGAAAGGCGGGAAACTTGGCGCCGTCGTAAGTGGACTGGCCTTCACCATCCCCTCCTTTGTGATCATGGTCGTCCTTAGCTGGCTATACTTTCAATACGGCTCCATGCCCACAGCAAGCGGAATCTTCTATGGGATCAACCCTGTGGTAGTAGGTGTGATAATCGTCACAGCTCTCAGACTTGGAAAGGTCTCAGTGGTTGACTGGAAACTCGCAACCATCTGCATCATGGCGGTGCTGCTATCCTACTTCACCGCGATAAATGAGGCACTGATACTGCTAGGCGCGGGCTTCGCTGGAATCATCATCTACGGACCAGCCTTGAGGAGAGGTCTCTTGGCCGCGCTTCTCTTCCTGCAGACAAGTATCCCAGTTGTCATCGATTTTGAGAGGCTCCCCATCCAACTGCAACTATTCTTGGAGTTTCTGAAGGGAGGCCTGCTCATGTTTGGCACGGGGCTCGTGATTATTCCGCTGCTGGCGCCTGATGTCGTCAATATCTTTGGCTGGATGAGCTACAAAGAGTTCTTTGACGGAGTGACCTTGGGGCAGATAACCCCGGGGCCAGTCATGAAGACTGCCGCATTTGTGGGATACAAGGTTGCCAACATATCTGGAGCAGCGGCTGCCATGGCCGGAATCTTTCTTCCCCCATTCGTAATAGTGACTCTACTTGCACCATTCTTCCGACAGATGAGAAGAAACCCATGGCTGCAAGGCTTCCTCAGAGGAGTGAAAGCCGGAGCAGTGGGAGTAATCCTTGCTGTTGTCCCCTCGCTGGCCAAGGTCGCATTCCCAGACCTCTTGACAGTAGCAATATGCCTGCTAGGCATGTTGGCGATGGTGAAATCGAAGGTTAACGTGTCGCTGCTTGTGCTTCTAGCGGGTGCATTTGGCATCTTGATGCAGTTCCTACGTCTCTAGAAATCTCTCAACCGCCACGATTCATACCTCATCCCGATGCCATCTCAAAACAATGGAGAACGGCCAGGGCGAAGATGAAAGAGAGGTTTAGCGCGCTATTCTAAGGCTGCCAAGGAAAGGGTTGGATCGTCTTAAATCGTTCTAGGACATGAAGGGCCTAGGGAAGGTTGCCGGATGAAGTCCGTGTTCCTGAGGCCTACAGGAGTATCCATTGAGGAGACATCTTTGCCCGTTCTGAAGCGAGGCGATATCTTGGTGGAGATGAAGGCTTGCGGGCTGTGCGGGACAGATATTGAGAAACTGCACGGGCGGTACGTGGCTTCTCAACCCGTGCTGGGGCATGAAGCCGCAGGCGTAGTAGCGGAGATCGGCGAAGGTGTTGAGGGTGTAGAGGTTGGAGACCGGGTGTTTCCGCATCATCACGTCCCTTGCTACAAATGCCACTTCTGTCTGCATGGAAGCGAGACAATGTGCCCCCACTACCGAAGCAGCAACTACGACCCAGGAGGTTTCTCGGAATATTTCCGCGTCCCCACCTGGAACGTGGAAGGTGGCGGGGTACTGAAGCTTCCCAGTGACATCAGCTTCGAAGAGGCGAGTCTCATAGAGCCCACAGCCTGTTGCATGAGAAGCCTGAACCGGTGCAACCTTTCAGGAGACGAGACCGTACTAGTGATAGGTGCTGGCCCCATCGGTCTCACACACCTGTCGTTGTTATCTTTGCGCAAGGCGCGTGTATTGGTGAGTGATATCGTGGCGTCTAGACTT
>Ga0129297_10000053_pt1 | contig 51839 bp, 52 predicted proteins | sample I18A1metaG_FD_94708 | JGI IMG/M metagenome (GOLD analysis project Ga0129297, IMG submission 94708) | Lake sediment bacterial and archeal communities from Gulf of Boni, Indonesia to study Microbial Dark Matter (Phase II) - ​I18A1 metaG | ecosystem: Environmental > Aquatic > Freshwater > Lake >... | reverse complement strand
CTGGCGTAGGCGACCGGTGCGGCGGCGCGAGCCCCGGCGGCGCTCAGTTCGGTAACGATCAGGTCGCGGGCCAGTTCCGCCCGCGGATAAAGGATCCTCTTGCCGGCGACCTCGCCGCGCAGCAGGGCCACGACCCCTTCGGCATCGTAGCTCTCCGGCAGGCGGTCGGCCTTTAGGCCGTGTGCCTGGAGCGCCTCGGCGGTCTTCGGTCCGACCGTCACCAGCGTCACACCGGCCAGGGCGCGGGCATCGCGCCCGGCGGCGGTCAGCCGGGCAAAGACGGCCGCGACGGCGTTCGCCGAGGTGAGGATGAGCAGATCGGTTGCGCTCAGCTCCTCAAGTGCTGCATCCAGTTCGGCGTAGCTCGGAGGGGGGACGATGGCGATGGTTGGACAGGGCACCGGTGCGGCGCCGAGCGCCAGCAGCGCCTCGACCAGCGGTGCGGCCTGGTCGGCGGCACGGGTCACCAGGATGCGGCGGCCGAAGAGCGGACGGTTGTCGAACCAGCGTAGCTTCTCGCGCAGTTTCACCACCGCGCCGATGATGATCATGGCCGGCGGCTGGAAGTTTTCTGCCGCGGCCCTGGCGGCAATGTTCGCCAGGGTGCCGGTCAGGGTCTGCTGCTGCGGGGTGCTGGCCCAGCGCACCAGGGCCACCGGCGTGTCCGGGGCGCGCCCGTGGCGGATCAGGCGTTCGGCGATGGGCGCAAGGTTGGAGATCCCCATGTAGATCACCAGGGTCCCGACCCCCAAAGCCAGCCGCTCCCAGTCGACGTGGTCGAGATCGCGCTCGCTGTTGAGATGGCCGGTGACCATCCCCAGGCTGGTGGTGTAGTCGCGATGGGTCAGGGGAATGCCGGCATAGGCTGCGGCCGCCAGGCCGGCGGTGACTCCCGGCACGATCTCGAAGGGGATGCCGGCCTCGGCGAGGAAACAGGACTCCTCGCCGCCGCGCCCGAAGACGAAGGGATCGCCTCCCTTGAGGCGCACCACGCTGCGGCCGGCGCCGGCCTGCCGGGCCAGCAGGGCGTTGATCTCCTCCTGTGGCAGGCAGTGGCGCCCCTTGTTTTTGCCGACGTAAATCTTCGTGCTGCCTTCGGGAGCCTCGTCCAGCAGTCCGGGGTTGGCCAGGGAGTCGTAAATCACCACATCCGCGCGCCGCAGGCAGTTGAGCCCGTGCACGGTGATCAGCCCGGGGTCGCCGGGACCGGCGCCCACCAGGTAGACGGTCCCGGGCTTTGGATCAGACCTCTTCGCGTCCGGCATTGAAGGTTTCGCGCTGATAAACCTCGTTGAGAATCTTGCCGGCGCCCATGATCAGCAGGTCGTCGGCCAGGGATGTCCCCAGGCGGGCGGCCTGGTTGGTCGGACCGGTCACGGTCTTCTTCAGCATCTGTAAGCCATCGACGCTGGCCACCAAGCCGGTGAGGGTCAGGTGATCGTCCTGAACCGTGCCGTAGGCGGCAATCGGCACCTGGCAGCCACCTTCCAGGCGGGCCAGCAGGGCGCGTTCGGCGACCACCGCGTGGGCCGTTTCCGGGTGGTTGAAGAAATCGATCAACTCGTTGGTGTCGCCATCATCGATCCGGCTTTCCAGCCCCAGCGCCCCCTGGCCGATGGCCGGCAGGGAAACGTCGACGGGCAGGTACTGGCTGATCTGGTTGGTGAAGCCGAGGCGGTGCATACCGGCGGCGGCCAGCACCACGGCGTCGAGATTGTCGTCGGTCAGCTTGCGGATGCGGGTCTCGACGTTGCCGCGGATATCGAGCATCTGCAGGTCCGGGCGCGAGTGCAGCAGCATCGCCTTGCGGCGCAGCGACGACGTGCCGATCCGGCCGCCGATCGGCAGCTCCTCCCAGTTTTTCACCCCGGGGCGCAGGATCACGATATCGCGCGGATCCTCGCGCTTGGTGATGCAGCGCAGCCCCAGCCCTTCGGGGAAGAAGGTCGGCACGTCCTTCATCGAGTGGACCGCCACCTCGATTTCGCCGGCGAGCATCGCCTCCTCGATCTCCTTGGTGAACAGCCCCTTGCCGCCGACGCGGGCCAGGGGGACGTCGAGGATCTTGTCGCCGGTGGTCTTGATCTTGACCAGCGTCACGTCCAGATCGGGATAGCGTTTTTCCAGCTCGCTCTTGACCCAGTTGGCCTGCCACAGTGCCAGTTGGCTGGCGCGGGTGCCGATGCGCAGTTGTCTTTTGGCCATGAAAAGTACTCCTTTATGGTTTCTCGTTTTGATCGTCGAGCGGTTCGATCGGGGTCTCGTCGGCGGCCGGCGCCGGCAGGTCGAACAGGGCGCGCACCGCATCGACGTAGTCTTCACCGCTGGTTTCGTTCTGGGTCCGTTTGAGCAGGGCGACCGGGCGGTGCAGCAGCTTGTTGACGATGGCGTTGGTCATCGCCTCGATCCCCTTGCGCTGGGCATCGCTCAGGTCCCTGTGGTTGCCGAAGGTCTTGGCCATCTCCTGGGCGGCGGTCTCCTCGAAGCGCCGGCGCAAGGCGACGATGGTCGGCTTGACCTCGAGGTTGGACAGCCACAGGTGAAACTGGCTGATCTCCTCGCCGATGATCCCTTCGGCGCGATGGGCCTCCTTCTGGCGCTCCTTGAGGTTGGCCTGGACCACCCCCTGCAGGTCGTCGACGTCGTAGAGGTAGACGTTGTCAAGATCGTTGACTTTCGGATCGACGTCGCGCGGCACGGCGATGTCGATCAGGAACATCGGCCGGTTCTTGCGGCGGCGCAGCACCTCCTCCATCTGCTTGTGGTCGAGGATGAAGGTCGGTGCGCCGGTCGAGGTCATGATGATGTCAACCTCGGCGAGGTGGTCGGTAAAGCGCTCGAAGGGGACGGCCCGGCCGTTGAATTCCGCGGCCAGCTTCTCGGCCCGCTCGAAGGTGCGGTTGGTCACCAGCACCTTGGTGACGCCGTTGCTGACGAAGTGGCGGGCGGCCAGTTCGCACATTTCCCCGGCGCCGATGATCATGACCCCCTTGTCGTCGAGGCGGTCGAAGATCTTGCGGGCCAGTTCCACAGCGGCGAAGGAGACCGACACCGCACTGCTGGCGATACCGGTCTCGGTGCGCACCCGCTTGGCGACCGAGAAGGCCTTGTGCAGGAAGCGGTTGAGAATCAGCCCGGCAGTCTTGAACTCCACGGCGTAGCCGTAGGCGGTCTTGATCTGGCCCAGGATCTGCGGCTCGCCGATGATCATCGAATCGAGGCTGGAGGCGACCCGGAACAGATGACGGATGGCCACTTCGCCGAGGTGATCGTAAAGATGCGGGGCGACCTCCTCCAACTCCGCGCCATGATAGCTGGCCAGAAAACGGCGCAGGTTGACGATGGCCGTTTCCGGTTCCTTGGTGGCGGCGTACAGTTCGACCCGGTTGCAGGTCGAGACGATCAGTGCCTCGGCGACAGCCGGCAGGGCCAGCATCTGGTGCAGCGGCTTTTCCATGGCGGTCGGCGCAAAGGCCAGCCGCTCGCGAACTTCGACCGGAGCGGTGTGGTGGCTGAGGCCGACGACGACGATGTGCATGACGTGCCCTTTGCCCCGCTATTGCCCGGTGAAACTGCTGAAGGTGTGCTGTCCGCCGAGGAACAGGTTGACCCCGAGGAATGTGGTCAGCAGGCAGATGAAGCCGATGATGGCGAAGATCGCGGCACGCCGGCCGCGCCAGCCGACGGTCAGCCGGCCGTGCAGCAGGGCGGCGTAGAGAAACCAGACCACCAGGGCTCCGGTCTCCTTGGGGTCCCAGCGCCAGTAGCCGCCCCAGGCGGTGTTGGCCCAGATCGCCCCGGAGATGATCCCCATGGTCATCAGCGGGAAGCCGAAGGTCAGGCACCTGTAATTGATGCTGTCCAGGGTGTCCAGCGACGGCAGCCGGTAGAAGAGCCCGGAAAACTGCTTGTTCTTGACGCGGCGCTCCTGGAGCAGGTACATGACCCCGGCCATGGCCGCCACGGCGAAGACCGCGTAACCGAGGAAGGCCAGGGAGACGTGGACCGGGAACCACCAGGAATCGAGAACCGGGTTGGCGGCCGCCACTTTTTTCGGAGCCGCGGTGCCGCCGATCATCAGGACCAGCGCCAGCGGGCAGACAAAGGCGCCGAGGACGGCGATGCGATAGCGCAGATCGAAGAGCAGGTAGGTCCCGACCAGAGCCCAGGCAAAAAAGGAGAGGGCCTCATAGAGGCTGGCGACCGGCGTCTGCCCGGTGGCCAGCCAGCGGGCCGCCAGGGTGGCGCAGTGCACGGCAAAGCCGGTTGCCAAAACCCACTTGGCGAAGCGGCCGAGGTTTTCGCGACGGCTGATCACCCCGGCCAGGTAGAGCAGGGTGGCCACGAAGTAGGCCAGCAGGGTGGCCTTGAACAGCAGGACATCAACGATCATGGTGTCTGGTCCGGCAGGGTCAGCCCAAGTCCGGCCAGACTCAAGGTCCGGCCGCAGACGCGGGTCAGCAGGTGATTGATCACTTCCGTATCCCGTCGGGCCAGCAGTTCCAGCAGCCCGGCATGGAGAAGTTCCTCTAAAACCTTCGAACTATAGACGCGTTGCCGGCTGCCTGTCAATTTTTCCCGGCGCAGTGCCGCGGCGATTTCCAGGACCAGACCCCATTCCGGCTCGAGTCCGGCGGCGATCCGGTCCCGCACCAGGGCGGCCAGGGCCGGAGCGCGTCCGCCGGTTGCCACGGCGACGGTCAGCTCCCCCAGATGCAAGGTTGCCGGCAGGGTGAAATCCCCGGCGTCGGGGGCGGCGGCGAGGTTGGCCGGGATGCCGCGCGCCCGGGCGGCCGCCAGGACCTCCCCGTCGACCTCGGCGCTGCCGGTGGCGGCAAAGGCCAGGGTCGCCCCATCGAGGTCGTCAGGGTGGAACGGGCGCAGATGCAGTTCGATCCTGCACAGCCAGCAGGTCGGCGGAACCGGGTCGCGGCTGACGAGGCGGACCCGGGCGCCGGCATCGAGCAGTCCGGCGATCTTGCGTCGACCGACGCTGCCCGCGCCGACCACCACAACCAGACGGTCGCGGAGATCGAGCAGGACCGGATAGCCGGGCATGGCCCTAGATGCCGAACAGTTCCCCCTCGACCAGGGCACAGAGCAGCTGACCGGCAAACAGGCAGCCCTCGAGCAGGCGCGGGAGATGGTCGGTGGGAAGCTGCAGCAGGTGATCGGGAGGCGGTTCGGGGAGTTCAGTGCGGTCACTGCAGAGGATGGCGGTGCTGCAGCCGATCTGCCGGGCGCACAGCAGCGCTTCGCGCTCGGCCGGGGCCAGGAACGGCCCGCAGAGCAGCATCACGCTGTCCTGCTCTCCGGCCACGGCGCGCAACTGGCGGCTGAACAGCTGGGAGCTCAGGTCATCGGCGGCCAGAAAACTGGTCAGTCCGGCGTCGTGGGTCAGGGCGAAAGCCGGCAGGGCCGGCCGCTCCAGGGTCTGCCGGTGCAGGAACTGTTGGCCGAGCAGCCCGGCCAGGGCCGCAAACGGCCCGCTGCCGAGCAGAAACAGCCGTCCGCCGCGCTGGAAGGTGGCGGCCAGGTGGGCGGCCAGCTCCGCGAGGGCCTCCTGCTGGTTCAGAAAGAACGTATCGAGCAGGGCGTGCTGCTGGGCGACGGCGCTGGCAATTTTGGCTTGTGGCATAGTGACGGGCTTCCCGGGAGATTTGCGGTCATCTTAGGAAGGGGGGCGCCGGGTGTCAAGCATCGCCGCCACACGGCAAGCACCTTGATTTTTTACCGGGGGAGGTTATCATGGGGGAGGTATTCCCCGGCAGAAATAACTCTCTATATTCAAAGGAGCAACGATATGGCTGGCGACAAGGTGGTCCACCTCAGCGACGATTCGTTTGAAAAGGAAGTGACGCAATCGACGGTCCCCGTTCTGGTCGATTTCTGGGCGTCCTGGTGCGCCCCGTGCAAGGCGATCAGCCCGGTGATCGATCAGCTGGCCGAGGCCTTCGACGGCAAAGTCAAGGTCTGCAAGCTGAACGTCGACGATTGCCAGAAAATCCCGTCGCAGTTCGGCGTGCGTGGCATCCCCACCCTCATTCTTTTCAAGGACGGCAAGGTCCTCGATCAGGTGGTTGGCGTCGTGCCCAAACACCAGCTCGAGACGATGCTCAACAAGGCGCTCTAGCCGGTTTTCACCCCCTTAAGCGTCAGGCGGCCCCCGGAATTTTTCCGGGGGCCGTTTTTCGTTCAGCAGATTCGCGGCAACTGCTCCCCCGCCAGCATCTCGATCGAGCGCAAACCGCCGATGGTGGTGCGCAACCTGACTTTCCCGCCACCCTCAGTACCTACTTCGCCGATCACCGCCGGGCCGGGTCCGTTCGCCGGGGCATGGCGGCGCATGATGGCCAGGGCGGCTTCGGCCCTTTCGGGGGCGACACAGGCCAGCAGTTTCCCTTCGTTGGCGACAAACAGCGGATCGAGGCCGAGGATGGCGCAGGCTCCGGCCGTCGCCGGGGTGACCGGCAGGGCGGCTTCGTCAAGGAGAATCGCCGCCTCCGATTGGCGGGCGATCTCCACGAGGGTGGTCGCCACGCCGCCGCGGGTCGGGTCGCGCAGCACGTGCAGGGCGGGGCCGATTTCCCCGGCCAGATCTGCGACCAGTTCGTGCAGCGGGGCGCAGTCGGAGATGATCGGCGTAGAGAGAGACAGCCCCTCGCGGGCGGCGAGGACCGCCATGCCGTGGTCGCCGAACGGGCCGTTGATCAGCACCTTGTCGCCGGGGCGGGCGCCACTGCCGCTGATCTGCAGGGAGTGCTCGAGGACGCCGATGCCGGCGGTGTTGATGAACAGCTTGTCGGCCTTGCCCCGCGGCACCACCTTGGTGTCGCCGGTGACGATGCGCACGCCGCAGCGGTCGGCGGCCGCACGCAGGCTCTCGAGCACCTGCTTCAAGTCGGCCACCGCCAGTCCCTCCTCGAGGATCAGGCCGACGCTGACATGCAGCGGGCGGGCTCCGGCCATGGCCAGGTCGTTGACCGTGCCGTAGACCGCCAGACAGCCGATATCGCCTCCCGGGAAGGAGAGCGGATCGACCACGTAGGAATCGGTGGTGAAGGCCAAGCGGCCTTTGATGGGCGGCAAGACCGCAGCATCGTTCTGGTCGCGCGGGCCGATGCCGGAGAGGATGGGCACGATCAGTTCGTCGAGCAGGCGGTGGCTGAGCGTCCCGCCACTGCCGTGGCCGAGGAGGATGATGTCAGGGGTCATGACTCTTCGATTCTTTATAGTCTTCCTGCATAAACCATGTTCACCCTTCGACAGGCTCAGTGCGAACGTTCATGAGAACAGGCAACTTCTTGAAAACCCGCTCGTGGTGAGCCTGTCGAACCATGAGCAAACCATCCCCGTCGGATGAGGCCGGCAACGCCGCCGATGGGCTCTTTTCATCAGCCGTATTTGTACTCCGCGGCACAGGTGCCCTCGCTCGAAACCATGCACGCCCCCACCGGCTCCTCGGGGGTGCAGACCGTGCGGAACAGCGGGCAGTCGCCGGGTCGCACCTTCCCCCGGAGGATCTCGCCGCACAGGCAGCCGGCATGCTCGCGCGGCGGCTCCACCGCAACCGGCAGCTGCAGCGCTGCATCGAAGGCCGCATAGGCCGGGCGCAGTTGCAGGCCGCTGCCGGGGATCACACCGATGCCGCGCCAGCGGGCATCGCACGGTGCGAAGACCTCGGCGAGCAACTCCTGCGCCTTGCGATTTCCTTCGGGGCGGACGACCCGGCGGTACTGGGTTTCGACCCGCGCCACGCCGGCGGTAATCTGGCGGGCCAGCATCAGCACCCCCTGCAGGATGTCGAGGGGCTCGAAACCGGTAATCACGCACGGCACATGGTGTTGTTCGGCCAGCGGCCGGTAGGCGTCGGCACCGATGATCGCCGACACATGTGCCGGGCAGAGGTAACCGTCAACCTTGAGGTCGGGATCGTCGGCCAGCACCGCCATCGGGATCGGGATGGTTTTGTGCGCGCACAGGACGAAGAAGTTGGTGAGCCCCCGGCGTCTGGCCGTCACCACCGCTCCGGCGATGGTCGGGGTGGTGGTTTCGAAGCCGACGCCGAGAAAGACCACGGTTTTGTCGGGATGTTTTTCGGCGAGGGCGACGGCGTCGAGAGGGGAGTAGACCACCTTGACGGTGGCCCCGGCGGCCTGCTCGTGAATCAGGCTGCTGCTGGATCCGGGGACGCGCACCATGTCGCCGAAGGTGGCGATGATCGTGCCCGGCCGGCGGGCCAGGGCCACGGCATGGTCGACGTAGTCCACCGGGGTGACGCAGACCGGGCATCCCGGGCCGGAGATCAGGCGGATCTGCTCGGGGAGGAGGGAGCGGATGCCGTGCTGGTAGATCGCCATGGTGTGCGTGCCGCACACCTCCATCAGCGTCATCGTGCCGGTATGGCCGGCGACGGCTCGCCGGATCGCCTCGATCTGGATGCGGGCCAGTTCCGGGTCGCGGAACGGGGCGAACAGGCTCATTCGGGAAAGAGCCCCTGGTCGAGGGCGGCGCGCAAGGCCTCGAGGGTCAGCTGCGCCTCGTCCTCGTCGATCTTCTCGATGGCGAAGCCGGCGTGGATCAGGACATAGTCGCCGACCCGGACATCGTCCAGCATCATCAGGCTGGCTTCGCGCTGCACCCCATCGATCTCGCAGACCGCCAGGTCGTCAGTGATCGTCTTCACCTGCATTGGGACACCCAGGCACATCTTACGGCTCCTTGCTTTTCTGTCTCACGCCCTCTTCCAGCCACCCGTACCACTCCGCCAGCCCCGCCCCGCTGCGGCAGGAGAGCTCGAGGATTTTGATCTGCGGGTTGATCTGGCGGGCGAAGGCCTTGCAGCGCTCGAGATCGAAATCGAGATGCGGCAGCAGGTCGGTCTTGGTGATGACCATCAGGGTTGCCGCGCGGAACATCTGCGGATACTTGAGCGGCTTGTCCTCCCCTTCGGTCACCGACAGCAGCGCGACCTTGTGGTCTTCGCCGAGATCGAACGACGCCGGGCAGACCAGGTTGCCGACATTCTCGATCATGAGGACGTCGGTGCCGGCAAGGCCGAAGGCTTCGACGCCGTGGGCGACCATGTGGGCGTCAAGATGACAGCCGGCCCCGGTATTGATCTGCACGGCCGGCACGCCGGTGGCGGCGATGCGGTCGGCATCGCGGCTGGTCTGCTGATCCCCTTCGAGGACGGCAAAGGCCAGTTTGCCGCGCAGGTCGGTGAGCGTGCGCTCGAGCAGGGTGGTTTTGCCCGAGCCGGGCGAACTGACCAGGTTGAGAACGAAGAGGCCGCTGCGGGCAAACAGGGCCCGGTTGCCGGCGGCCAGGCGATCGTTCTTGGCGAGCAGGTCCTCCTCGATGCGCAGGGTGCGCGCCCCGTGATCGTGTTCGTGGTGGTGATGGTGCTCTTCGCCGGGGGTGCCGGCGCAACCGCAGTTGATGCACATGGTCAGTCGATCTCCAGTTCCAGGACACGCAGTTCGGTGCCTTGATCGATGGCAAAGGCCAGCGCCCCGCAGAGCGGGCAGAGCGCGATGGGTTCATGACAGGCGGCGTCCTGGCCGCAGGCGGCACACCGGCCATGGCCGGGGGTGCGATGGATGACGAGGGCCGCTCCTTCGGCGAGCGTCCCTTTGCTGCAGACGTCAAAGGCGAACTCGAGCGCTTCGGGGATTGCCCCCGACAGTTCGCCGACTTCGACGACGATCGCCCGGATCGAGCTGGCCCCGGCCTTAAGGGCGTGCTCCTCGGCGATCGCAACCAGGCTTTGGGTCAGGCTGAGTTCATGCATGGCGAAACAGCTGGTTTGGGGGAGATAGCGGTCGCATCGACTGGCTTTCATCATAGGGCGAGCTCCCGGCAAAAGCAAGGAGAGAGCATCTGCCGGGAGATGGCTCGCGCAGGCCGAATGAGCCAAAGGTGGCCGAAGCGCAGCGGCGACAGTTGTGCGCAACTTGTTGCGGGAAGGGGGCGACATCCGCCCGTGCCGGCCAAAGGGTGGTTTCATCTTTGCCGGTCAGTGGTATGATATTCGGGCTCGATGTCACGCACGGGGGAGGCTGTCATGTCCGCTTCGAATCTTTGCCGCGATCCATCTCTGCACCATCTGCACTTTTGCAAGCTGAAGAAGAAAGGGCTGGCCGAGGAGATGGCGGCCCGTACCAGGGCGCCGGCCTTTGTCTGTCACAACTGCGGGGCCCGGGCCGATCATGAGGAAGACGTGTGCAACCCCAGCACCTTGCCTCAATAATTTGCCGCAGGGAGGCCGGGAAAACGTTCCGGCCCTCTGCTGTTTGGGTGGGTCTGTAAATCAACCAGTCGTTGGAGGGCATCATGGCCATCTGGAAATGCGAAAAGTGCGGATACCAGAGGGAAGGGCGCTGCAAGCCGCGCAAGTGCGAGAAGTGTGCGGCCGCTGACAGCTTCGCCAAGCAGGCGTGACGGCGCTCTGCCCGGGGGGCGACCTGGAGGAGGCACTTGCTCCCTACCGCGCCCTGCTCCAACAGGTCGACCTGTTATGTGCCCGCATCGTCGCGGCTTTTCCCGAGCAGATCGCCTGCCAAACCGGCTGTTCAGGCTGCTGTTCGCTGCAGGGGGTGTTGCCGGTGGAGGCGGCCAGCCTGGCTGTGGCTCTCCGCCAGCTGCCGGCGGCGGAGGCAGAGGCGCTGCAGGTTAGGCTGTCGGTTGCAGGCGGGGGCGAGCGCTGCCCGCTGCTGAAGGACGAGCGCTGCCCGCTGTATGCCGCGCGGCCGGTCATCTGCCGTACCCATGGGCTGCCCCTGCTGGTCGAGGATGAGCACGGCCGGCGGGTCGATCGCTGCCCGCTCAATTTTACCGGACTGGAGACGCTGCCCGGTTCCCTGATCATCGACTTGGACACTCTCAACCGGGTGCTGGCCGCCGTTAATCAGCAGTTTCTCTCGGCGTGCTTTCCGCGGGGCGGCTTGCCCGAGCGGATTCCCCTGCGGGAGATCGGCACCTTCCCGGGCTGTTTCCAGAGGGGCCGGTGCCGGCCTTGAGCCGATTTTTCTTTTGACTACCGCGGCGAAAAGTTTTAAATTCTCAAACCCAGCGGAGAGGTGGCCGAGTAGGTCGAAGGCGCTCGCCTGCTAAGCGAGTGTACGGGGTAGACCCGTACCGAGGGTTCGAATCCCTCCCTCTCCGCCAGTTTTTACCCCTTGCTTCCTCAGTTGAGCCCCCCTTTACCTGTCTCCGCCACGAAAAGTCTTGACAAGCCCCCGTGACTGGGCAATAATCTCGCTTCCCTGCGCGCCTCTAGCTCAGCTGGATAGAGCATCTGACTACGGATCAGAAGGTCGGGCGTTCGAATCGCTCGAGGCGCGCCACTTAAAAGTAAAAGGTTACAGGCCTTGGCCTGTAACCTTTTTGTTTTTCTGATGCCCTTGTGGCCTGACAAGGCTATGTCAGCAAGTCCTTGGGGAAAGCGAGAACGGTTATTGAGGCAAAATTTAACACGGGTGCCGATAGGGGCTACCGTCTCAGAAACCGTAATTTATCAGAATCGCCACTCGGCATTCAGGCTGACAACATGGATCGCCATGCTTTCGTAGGTTCCCGAAACCCGCCCCGCAAGTGGGCCACGTTCCACGTTCAAGTCCAGATCGCCGGTCCAGACCAATTCGTAGGCAGCGCCGAGCGTCACATCCTTCGACCAGTCGTAGCGACTCCCCAATGCAAAACGCCAGCCTTCCCCGACAGGTAATGACGGCGTGACATCTTCCTCGTCCATCATGGCGCTGTCGTAGGCCATACCGGCAGTCAACAGCAATGGTTCACTGACCCAGTACTGCGCGCCGAGCGCGGCATGCCAGGTATCCTTGTAATCGAGAGCCGTGGTCACACTGGCATTGATGTTGTCCGAATGCAGACTGACATCGACCTTGCCGAACTCCGACCAGTCCTGCCAACCGACATTGGCCAGCAGTGCCAGTTTGTCGTTGACCTCGTGATAGATACTGAGCATGACTGCCTGAGGTATGGTCATGCCGAGGTCGATGCTGCGGGAGCCGTCCAGCAGGTTGCCGAGGATCGGCCGGGTCACGCCAGTGACCTTGGCTTTGTCGGAAAAGTCGAGGTCGGCCTCGGAGAGATAGGTCAGGCCAAGCCGCGTCCCCTTGGCCGGTTCGTACAGGACGCCCAGGTTGTACTGCACCGACCAGTCCTCATCTTTCAGTTCGACCTGCCCATCCGGTGCATTCGGATCCAGCAGGCGGCGGTTGTTGATCGCCATGGTGTTCTCGAATATCCCGTAGAGCGCTGCAACACCCGCTCCCACCGAGAGTTGATCATTGATCCTGATGGCGACAGCCGGCTGAATGGCCATGGCCTGCAGGGTAGTGTCCTGGACGTAATAGCGCCCGACCCAGTCGTTCTGATAGTCGAGAGCGAGTCCGAAATTCCCGGCGATAGCCAAACCGAGCGCCACCTTATCGTTGACCGGGTGGACATAGAAAAGCCCTCCGGCCGGCAACCAGCCGTTGCTGTCGCCGCTGTCACCGCTGGCGGTCGTATTGCCATCGGCAGCGAAGTCGACATGCAGCGCCATCGGCTGTGCCCCCGCCAATAGCGAGGGTTGCTTGAGCCTGGTCATCCCGGCCGGGTTGGTGAAGGCCGTGGCCGCATCCTGGGCCCGGGCGGCGTAGCCCGCTGCGGCCAGACCGACATCGTTGCTGCCGACCTCGTAAAGATAAAGGCCTCCAGCCTGACTGGTCGATATGGTCATCAATAGACCCAACAGGCCAAGAACTCCCAATCGCGCGCTTCGCATCATCTGTCTCCCGTGTAAGATAGCCAAAAGCAGCAGCGGTTCATTCGGTCAGCGTGCCATCGTCAGGGGGTGTACCAGATCGGCGACGTGTAGGCCCGCTCCTGCAAAGTCATGGTCGTGCCATCCGGTGGCTTTACGCTGAAGCGCTTGGCGTCATACGCGGTCCAGCGCGGGGTCGGGATTTCAAGCACGCGGCCGTAGTAGAAGGCCGGCTGGCTGGCATCGAAGTCCGGGTCTTTCCACACCGCGATCAACTCAGGCGCGCCGATGGTGTTGGTCCAGGTGGCGTTGGCCACGTCCACGGTGTTGCCGACCGCCGGGAGTTTGCCGGTCTTGGGATCGGCTTTGCGATCGCCCGACCAGGCGACGTCGAAAACCTGCTCGTGCAGCTTGCCGTTCTTGTCGAGCCAGCCTTTCACAATCTGGTAGCGATCGAGATTGGCGCCGATCGGGTCCTTGAGCGCGACCACCAGAAAGGTCGGCGCTTGACCTTTCGGCGCCTTCCTGAGATCACCGCCCATCGACACGCCCTTGGCGTAACCGATCTGCGCCGGCAGGCGGTTGTGCGCGTCGCCGGGCTCGAAGTCGAAGCCACCGAAGAAGCGCACCAGCATGCGCGGGCCGGTGGTGGCGTAGGTCTCGCGCCGCTGCATGGCGTCAAAGATCGCCTCTCGCGTATTCTCGGTCGCCCATACGGCCGCGTAGCCGGAAGACGAGACCTGCCAGTCCTTGATGGTGACCCCGATCTTGGGATTGGTCATGAACGTGGCGGTGAGCCGCTCCGCGTTCGGCTCGCCCGCAGTGGTCTTGCCAAAAAAATTTTCCTCCTCCGCCGTGGCGAGACCGGTGTGGGCATCGGTGCTCCCGATCATGCCGAACTTGTACGGATTCGTGCCGAGCTTTTGCTCTAGGGCGAGTCCGTTCTTCAACGCCGAGCGCGCATACTCGCCTTCAAACATGTCATCGGTGTGCTTCACGACGACGGCGAGGTTGGCCTTGTCCCAGCGTTCGAAGTTGGCGAACTCGTCAGTGGGCGAGAGAAAGTGATGTGTTTCGCCATCCCCTTTCATCTGGGTCACTTCGTATAGCCGCTCCCATTTGGCGCGCGTCTGCACGTAGTGCTTGTCAAGCTTCTTGCCGAAGGCCTCGATGACCGGGAACATGGTGCCGTTGGACAGGTTGCCGTTATGGGCGATGGCGAGCACCTCGCTGCCGGTCTTTGCCTCTGTGTCGGCCATCCACTTCCAGAGGTCCTCCGGGTTGTCGCTGCCGAGCGGTTTGAGCGTGGTATAGGGTTCAACCAGACCGGCCTGCGCGCCGTTACCGCGGAAGATAACGTTGCGGTGCAGGTTGTTGCCACCTGTATTCACGGTCCATTCGTAGCCGATGAAGGCCGTGAAACGGCCAGGCTCGTTGTAGGCTTCCGCCGCCTTGATGGCTTCCTGCCAGGCCGAGCGGTAGGCCTTGGTGCCCGGTACGGGGAATCCCTTGGGCATGTTGTTGGCGCTAAAGGCCTGGATGATATCGAACGCGGCTTCGGCGCCCTTTCCGGCCTTGATCAGGTCGTGCCATTTCTTGCCCTGCTCCGTTGCCAACACCTCCGGATCGCCGTTCATCAACTGGGGGAAGAATCCGAAGCCGTCCGAATGGTCAGCAACGACCAGGAAGTCGAGCGGCCGGGACAGTTTTACTGGCTGGTTGGAGGACGCCATGACTTCCTCGCCCCGGGCAAAGCGGTAGGCATCGCGTGGCGTGAGCCGTGCACCAGCGGCGCCCGCGTCCATGGAGAACGACGTGTGCAGGTGGGTGTCGCCGAAAAACGGCCGTGTTGGGAAGTTGCGGCCTGCATAAGGCGAGTACGGGGGCTTGGTGGGATGAACCTTTTCCAGAGCCGCCTTGTCGATGTTGCCGAGGCAGGGGTCGCTGACACTCTCCTCGTGGATGTGTCCAGTAGCGGAAAAACCCTCCCCGCTGAAGACAAGGGATAGCGCCATAGCGATAGCCAAAACGGTCTTTCTCATAGCGAGTTTCCTTCCAGGTAAGCGTTGAGAATCCGAAACCGCGGGGTAATTTACTGAGTCTCCAACCCTCTCGTATTCAACTTTGCTGAGGGGATGCTCCCGTTTTCATCTTTGGAGGGCATCAATGTCTGTGCAGAATTTTATATAATAGCGGAAAGTCGTCTGGCAACTGTCTCGAATCTTGTGTCGCTGGAAATAACTGTGAGAAATGAAGGGTCTGAGAAGAGAGTCTTGGATGCCGTGCCAAGCAAGACGGCCACCCGGGTCTCCAGGTGGCCGCAGTTTTCGATGTCGTAAATATGGCGGTCAGTTAGACGCCGTTTTTTGCCTCACAACCAGTGACTTTTAAGTGGCCCCCAGCCTTGTGGCTGGGGGCATATGTTTATGGCGAGGGCCTTTCATGCTTTGCCCGCTTGCCAGCGACAACATAAAGGGTCGGCAGCACCAGCAGGGTCAGCACCGTCGAGGTCAGCACCCCGCCAATGACCACGGTCGCCAGAGGTCGTTGCACCTCGGCACCGACGCCGGTGGAGAGAGCCATCGGCAGAAAGCCGGCGGCATCCACCACGGCGGTGGCGACGACCGGCAGCAGGCGTTGCCGGGCGGCGCCGGTGACCGCATCGACCAACTCAAGACCGTCATCGAGGAAGGTGCGGATCGCGGCCACCAGCACCTGACCGTTGAGCACTGCGATTCCAGCCAGGGCGATAAAACCAACGGCGGCGCTGACGCTGAACGGGATGCCGCGCAGCCACAGGGCGAAAACCCCGCCAACCGCCGCCAGCGGAATGCCGGTGTAGATGATCAGCACGTCACGCAGTTTCTTGAGGCTGAACCACAGCAGCACGAAAATCAGCAGCAGCGTGACCGGCACCACCAGCGCCAGGCGCTTTTGCGAACGTTCCAGATTTTCGAACTGCCCACCCCATTCGACGAAGTAGCCCGGCGGCAGTTTCAGGTCACGACCCAGAACGGCTCTGGCTTCATCGACGAAGGAAGCCACGTCGCGCTCGGGGACGCTGACCGATACCTTGAGAAGGCGCCGTCCCCACTCGCGGTTGATGGTCGATGGGCGCTGCTCCTCGGTGATGTCAGCCAAGGTTCTCAATGGCAGGATGGCGCCAGTCTTCGTCGGGATTAGCGTCCCGGCCAGTGCCGCCGGATCTTCGCGCTGGGCATCTGGGAGCCGCAGCACCAGCGGGAACGAACGTTCCCCTTCGAAGACTTCGCCGACACGCGGAGTTCCCACCGCCTCGACCATCTCCAGGACGTCATGGGCCGGCACGCCATAGCGGCCGAGCTTGTCCTGGTCAATCTTGACCTGCAAGGTCGGCTGCCCTGTGATCTGCTCGGCGGAGACCTCCCCGGCACCGGGCACCTTGTGCAGAATCTGTTCGACCTGCTCGCCAAGTTTGACCAACTGCTCGAAGTCCTCGCCGTAAATCTTGATGCCGACGTCGCCGCGAATCCCCGAAAGCATCTCGTTGACGCGCAGTTCGATCGGTTGGGTGAAGACTACGCGAATGCCGGGAAGGCCAGCCATCTCCTGCTGGATGGCGGCGGCCAACTCCGCTTGCGTTTTGGCCCTGGTCCATTGCTCGCGGGGGTGCAGGGTCATGAAGATGTCCGTCAATTCGGTGCCCATCGGGTCGGTGGCGACCTCGGCACTGCCGAGGCGGCTCCAGACGTGACGCACCTCGTCGGGGAACTTCTCCCGCACCAGAGCTTCCAGCTTGGTGTTGTAGGCAACTGACTCTTCGACCGACACCCCGGCCAAACGGACCACGCTGGCGACGATCGACCCTTCGCCCATGCGCGGCAGGAACTCACCGCCGAGGCGTAGCGCCAAAAGACCGGTGACCAGTACCAAGGCCGTCGCCATCCCGAGGGTGAGATGCCGGCGGGCCAGTACCCAGTCAAGTGCCGGGAGGTATATTCGCCTGAGCCACCCTTCGGCTTGCCCCTCATGCGTATGCAAGTGCTTGGGCAGGAACTGCAAGGAAAGGAGCGGCGAGAGGAACACCGCCACCAGGAGTGCACCGACCAGCGCGAAGATGAAGGTCAAGGCCATCGGCCGGAACATCTTCCCCTCGATCCCCTGCAAGGCCAGCACCGGCAGGAAGACCAACACGATGATGCCCATGCCGAAGGCTATTGGCCGGACTACCTCCTTGCTCGACGACAGTATGGCGCTCATCCGCTCGGAGGGGGTCAGATCGCGGCCGAGTTGCATTTGTCGTTCGGTCAACCGGCGCAGGTTGGCCTCGGTCATGACCACCGAACCGTCAACCAGGATGCCGAAGTCCATTGCGCCGAGCGACAGCAGGCTGGCGGCAATCCCCATCTGCCACATCCCCAACCCGGCAAAGAGCATCGATAGCGGGATGGCCGATGCAACCAAAAGACCCGCCCGAACATTACCGAGCAGTAGAAAGAGGATGGCGATGACCAGGATCGCCCCGGCCACCAGGTTGTGCTCCACCGTACCAATCACCTGATCGACCAGTTCGGTGCGGTCGTAGACCGTCTCGATCACCACATCCTCGGGGAGCGCCTTGCGCACCTTGTCCAGGCGGGCCTTCAGCGCCGCGGTTACGTCACGGCTGTTCTCCCCCATGAGCATGAAGCCGAGCCCCATGACCACCTCGCCCTGCCCCTGGTAGGAAACGGCGCCGCGCCGCAGTTCGTGGCCGATGCTGACTTCGGCGACGTCGCGGATGCGCACCGGGGCCCCGGCATGGGCAGTCACCACGATGTTGCCGAGCTGTTCGAGGTTATTGACCCGGCCGATGCCGTGGACCAACAGCGCCTGCCCGGAAGCGATCACCTGACCGCCGCCGACGTTGGCGTTATTCTCCTGGAGGGCATTGCGAACCTCGTCCAAGGTCAGGCCGTATTTGATCAAGCGCTCGGGAGCGACGACGACATGGTACTGCCGCTCCAGCCCGCCCCAGGAATTGATCTCGGCGACGCCGGCGACCTTGCGCAACTCCGGTTTGACCACCCAGTCGTGCAGGGTGCGCAACTCGTCGAGCGTTCGCTTAGGGTTGTCGGAGCGCAGCACGTAATGGTAGACCTCGCCAAGCCCCGTGGAGATCGGCCCCAGCTCGGGGCGCTCGATCCCTTCCGGCAGTTCCACGCTTGCCAGTCGCTCCATGACCAGTTGGCGCGAGTCGTAAACCGGCATGTCGTCGCTGAAGGTGACCACCACCTGGGACAGGCCGAACTTGGAGACCGAGCGGACGCTGACCAGGTGCGGCAGACCGGAGACGGCCAGTTCCACCGGCATGGTGAGCTGCTTCTCGATCTCCTCCGGTCCGAGAGAAGGGGCGATGGTGTTGATCTGCACCTGCACCGGGGTGGTATCGGGGAAGGCATCGACGGGTAGTCGCGCCAGCGCCCAGGCGCCAGCGAAACCGGTGATGACGAACAGCAGCACCACCAGCAGACGGTTTTTGAGAGAAAACTCTATGAGCCGCTCGAACATGAGTTGTCTCCTTAGTGATCAGCGCAGGAAGCGCCGAGCCGCGACTTCAGCAACTCGGACTTCAAGGCGAAACCCTGGCTGGCCGCAACCTTCTCGCCGTCCCGCAGGCCCGCTACAATCAGCACCTCGCCGGCGCGGCGCGGCCCAGCTTCGACCCGGCGCAGTTCAAACAGGTCGGGCTCCTCATGGGCCACGAACACATAGGCCTTGCCGTCGATGGCCTGCACGGCGGCAGCCGGGACAGCGACGGGCCCGGCGGGGCCAGCATTGGCAAACAGCGCGTCGAGATCGTCCTTGCCGTGGTCGTATCCCGCGTGTTGGTCCTTGACAGGATTGGCCGCGCCTTCGGTGGCCACCGCAACCAATTGAGTTTTGCCGAACATGCCGTCTTTAAGCAGTCCGTCCGGGTTGGCCACCTCGGCAACCACGCGCAACAGACGGGTGCGCTCTTCCAACCCGGTTCCGACCTGGATGATCTTCCCCGGAAAACGTTGGCCCGGTAGTCCGTCGATCTCGGCCTCGATGGCGGTTCCAACCTTGGCGAGTGACGCCTGGTCGGCGCTGAGCTGCAATTCGAGCCACATGGTGGAGAGGTCAGCCACGGTGAACAGGGGAGTTTCCGGCGTCAGCGTCTGGCCGGCTACGGCACTGCGCGCCACCACCGTGCCGTTCAGCGGCGAACGTACGGTCAGGGCGGTGCCGCCACCGGAGGTGCCGGCGCCGAAGGCTTGAAGTTGTTCGCGTAATTGCTCGGCCGTCGCCTTGGCCGCCTGCTGCTCGGCCTGCGCCTGCTCCAGTTCCATGCGGGCACTGACTCCCCTGTCCACCAATTCCTGCTCGCGCCTGATGTTGGCATCCGCCAGTTGCAGGCGCCCCAACGCGGCCTGGTAGTCGGCTCTGGCCATAGCCGCCCCCGGCGAGGCGATCTCCGCCAGCAGCGCCCCCTTGCTGACGCTCTGCCCCGGTTCGACGGCGATGCGTCGCACCGTACCGCCCGAGAGAGCCATGACCTCGGCCAGCCGGCTGCGGTTGTAGGTGACCTGGGCGGGGATCGCCGGGCCGCCACCGATGCCGGTCTTTTTGGCCGGAGCGATGACGATACCGGCCCGCGCAGCCGCCTCCGGGGTGGCCAGGCGCATCTTGACCCCATCACCAGGAAGAAGCGTGGTCATCAACTGCGGGTTGCACAAGACGTCTTCGGCTTCCGGCATACGATGCTCGGCGCAGATCTCCCCGGCATCAGGACGTTCGCCGTGAGCTTGGCCGGTAGGTTCATCCTTCTTCCCGGCGTGGCCATGACCAGCGTGATTGTCCTTTTGCTCGGAGGGCCGTTGAACTTCATGCCCTTGAGCTTCCGGTGCTTGATTGTGCTGAGCGAAACGGGAGCCGCCGACCCAGCCGAGAGCGCCGACGCCGATGATAAGTAAGATGGTGATGATGTTGCGGGATGAGTACATGATACAAACCTTTCGGAATCAATCGGTCAGTGAGTCGCCGTGGCGGTTTCCACGCCCTGGAGACGTTGCAGTTCGATGGCGGCCAGGTGGCAGTCAGTCCGCGCCTTGAGCTGGTGCTGCCGGGCTTCGAACAGAGAGCGCTGGGCGTCAAGCAGTTCGAGCAGGCCGAACTTGCCGGCGCGGTAGCCGAAATCAGCGGCGGCAAAACCCTCAACGGCCGCCGGCACCACCTGACTGTCGAGAACCTCAGCTTCCGCCCTGGCATCGGCCAGGGCCTGCCAAGCGCTGAGCAAGGTTACGCGCGCCTGATTGCGGTCGTTTGCTTCGCTCGCCTTGGCACTGTGGTAGCGGCTGCTGGCAGCGACCACCGATTCCTGCCCGAGGCTGAACAAAGGCAACGGCATGGAGATGCCAAAGAGCCAGGCACTTTCATCGCTTTCATTGAACTGCCGCCAGCCCACCGTAACGCTCGGATCGGGGATGCGGCTGGCCCTGGCCTGTTCCAGTTCGACACCACGCAGTGCCGTGGCGATCCGCCAGTTGATAGCTGCGGCCGTCTGCTCCAGCGTGGCATCAAGGGCATACCACGGGGGGACATTCGGCAAAACCCCGAGATCGCCTTCGACCTGCTCAAAGTCCACCTGCGAGGAATTCCAGCTTGAGGCCAGCTCTTGGCGGGTCGTAAGCAGGGTGCGTTCGGCCTGGCTCACGGCCAGATTGGCCAGATTGACCTGACCTTGCAGGCGCACACGGTCAATAGCCGGGGCCTTGCCGGCCTTGATGCGCTCCTCGGCAGCCGCGAGAGTTTTGGCGGCAACCTCCGCCTGCTCCTTCGCCAGAGCCAGTTTCTCCTGAGCCGAGAGGGTCGCGATAAAACGCTGCCGCGTGGCCGCCAGAACCACGGCCTGCGCCAATTTCTGTTCATTGGTGGCCAACTGCCGGCCAAGTTCGGCGGCCTCCCGGCGCAGTCGCCGTTTGCCACCCAGTTCGATCGGCTGAGAGAGTTCGATGGTCAACTCGCCCGCGTCACTGCCCTGGTAGACCCCGTCGCCGGCCACATTTTCCAGGGTGACTGACAGTTCGGGATCGGGCAGCCGACCGGCGAGCACCACCTCTGCTTCAACCGCACGCAGCTCCTCCATGACGGCCAAGAGCTCGGGGCCATGCGTAAGGGTACGATTCAAGGCTTCCTCAAGAGTCAGGGTAACGGTTTTATCTTGAGGCCCTGCCGCTTCTGCGGCGAGACCTGATGGTGGGGCAGCAATCAGCAGCCCTGCCAGGGCGCAGAGCGCCCCGAGCGGGATGAGTCTTGAAGCCATGGGGACTTCTCCTTGCGGGGATAAATGCATCCTGCGGATGCAACAATGACTGACAGCCGGGCATCACGGGATGTCCGGACGAGGGGTGATTGCTCGGGGAGGAGGTTAAATCAGCAGGACGGTGGTGCGGTGGTGAAGAATCTGGTCCGGAATGCGCGGGGGAGGATCAAGTAGCCGGTGCGGATTGATGAGCCGTTCCGGCAGAGGATTGAAAACATCTAGGACGACCAGTGGGAGGATCGCAGGAAGGTCGACGGAGAAATCCCCTGCCCGGCTACGGGAAACATTCCACTGGTGCGCAGAAGAAACGTCCAGACAGGGGCCGCAGCCATCGGCGGTGTCCGCTTCGATGGTAGAAACCGCGATGCCGTCTGCCGCCGGGGCGCAGTCATCCTGAGAGCAATCCCCGGACGGGACAAACTCCAGAGCGGCGTGATCGCCATCCGCGCTGACGCACCAGACGTAACTGGACGCACCCGTCGAACTCGCAAGGAGACCGATGATCAGCAGACAAGCGAGTAGCTGGTTGATAACGCGCCAGAATGACATAACACAAGAACCATAACCGAAGGTGCAGTGGGAGCGCAATATTTTGCCCAAAACAACTAAACCAAAACTCTAACCATCACGGGATTATGGCCTTTAGGCTCACAAATTGTGCCACTGCCTTTCGGCCACCACCTATCAACGACAGGCGAGAGTTTCAAATCCCCTGCCAAGCAAGACGGCCACCCGGGTCTCTAGGTGGCCGCAGTTTTCGATGTCGTAAATATGGCTGTCAGTTAGACGCCGGTTTCTGCCTCGGAACCCGTGATTTTTGAAAACGACCACAAACTCAGTGAAGGCGGAGGACTGGCACAGCCGCTACGAGGTGAAGGCGGCGTGGGGTCACCGCAACACCTAGTCACACCGACAGCCCGACTCGCACCAGGTCGGCCGGACATTGCTACGGACTTGACTTCTAGCCGCCTTGTGGCACCATTCCCTACCAATCCAGTCACGATGCCCCAGGAGGAAATGATGTCAGAAGACACCGTTGTCACCCGCCGCAACCTCATCAAGCTGTCCTTGGCCTCCGGGGCCGTCTTGGCCACCGGGCTCCCCATGGCGGCCCTCGCCGGCGACAAGCCGATCGCCCCGGAGTTCCGCCCCGAGCACGCCAAGCTGCGCTTCCTGGAGTCGATGAACTGCTCGCAGGCCATCCTGGAGACCTACGCCCCGGAGTTCGGCATGTCCGTCGAGAACGCCCGTAAAGTCGCTGCGGCCTTCGCCGGCGGGATGGGGATGGGCTCAGAGTGCGGCGCCGTGACCGGCGCTTTCATGGTCATCGGCATGAAGTACGGCAAGACCCGCGATGACGACTCCCGCGCCGACAGCGAAACCTTCAAGCGCTTGGCCGAGTTCGTCAAGGAGTTCAAGGCCAAGCACGGGCACATCGAGTGCTCCGTCCTGCTGGAGACCGACATGGGTACGCCGGAGGGGGTCAAGGAGGCCGCCGGCAAGGGCCACTTCACGAACCGCTGCCCGGCGTTCGTCAAGACAGCGGCGCTGTTGCTGGAGAAGGCTCTGGTCTGACCGCGCGGCCACTTGGGTGCGCTGCCACAGCGGGTTAGGTTCAAATCTTCTGCCAAATGACACGGCCACCCGGTTCCCCAGGTGGCCGCTTTTTGGGGCGTTTGATTGATTCTCGGCTGGACAGTACAGGGGCGTTTCAACTATATAGGGACTCCTAATATTTGATGAGGAGGCTGCTGTGAAGCGATTTGTAATCTTTTGGTTTGCCCTGTTGGTGGTGATTGGGTGGGAAGCCTCTACTGCAAATGCTCAACCGTATCTTTCGGGCAACATCGGATATGTCTGGCTTGAAGACTCTGACATGAGAGGGAACCAGAGCGATTCCGGGGAATTTTCCTTTGACAGAGGACTGGTCATCACCGCCGCCCTTGGCAAGGCACTTAGTGAGACGTTGCGTACTGAAATTGAGTTCGGATACCGCACGAATGAAGCCAATGAAGCAAGGAGGCCTAACGGTGACGCTCATAGTGTTGACTCGGACATCGTTACCTTGTCGATGATGGCAAACGTCTTTTACGATTTTATGCCCGACAGAACAATAAGCCCGTTCATCGGCGCAGGGATCGGAATTGCCAATGTCGATGGAGAGGTTCCGAATAACAACGGCAAGGACGATGTGTTCGCCTACCAACTTGCGGCCGGTGCAGGCTTTGCGATCACGGAGAAGTTGAAAATTGAAGTGCAATACCGGCTTTTCGGCACGGACAACCCCGAATTCAGGAACGTTGAGGCCGAATACATAACGCACAACTTGTTATTTGGGCTGCGCGGAAGCATATAGCAGACGCCAAGCAGGGTATTTCATTACGACGAAAGGCCGGGGAGAGATCCCCGGCCTTTCGTTCTGTGTCTCACGGCGGTGGAAGGCGGCCTTAGCCCGTGGGAATTCCCGGGCAGCACCCCTGGTCCCTGGAGGCCGCTTCCGCTGGCAGGTTATTCGTGCCGACCCGGTCACCTGAAAGCCAGTCGGTTCCAGATAAAAACGGACCGCGCAAGCGGATTTCCGGCATGGCGGAGGCTTTGACGACGGTGGACGGATGCGATAGGATGACGGTCATGAGAGCTTTTTCCTTGATCGTCCTGCTGGTGCTTCTGACCGGGTGCACCAATAGGCCCAGTGCGCTGAAGGTGTCGGGTGTCTACACGCTGCAGGCCGTTTACGGCGAGAGCAAGTAAGCGGATCGCGCGATGAAGAATTTTCTCTTGATGGCCATCTGCCTGCTGCTGGTGTCCTGCGCGGCAAAAGAGAGCAAACCGGTGCTTGGCCCGCATGGCGGGGTTTTACATCCGGTTGGCTGCGTCGCGCCGGTGGATAACTGCTACCTCGAAGCGATCAAGATCTGCCCTCAAGGCTTCACGGTCGTCGAAGCGATGGAAAGCCCCACCATTGCCTTCGACAGCGGCATTCCCCTGCTGGCCAAAAGTTATTCGCTGCAGGTCGAGTGCAAGTAAGACCCCTCCTGCTTTTTCTCCAGGCTTCCCCTCGAAAAGCGAGCGTACCCTTCCAAAGCTCAGACTGCCGGGCGGTGGTGACGCCGCCAGATCAGGCCGTACACCACGGCATTAAGCAACAGCACGCCGAGGCCCAGGCCAAGCTGGGTCTGGCGGGTCAGCCCGCTGGGATAGAGAACCGGTTCGAGGTAGTGGGCGACGAATGGCCAGGTGTAGCCGCTTTCGCCACCCAGCCGGCGCAGGTGATTTTCCAGGTGGGTCAGGGGGCAGATCGCGCCGCCGAGTTCGATGCCGACCCCCCAGGCGGCGGCCGGCAGATGCAGCCACACCAGCCGCGGCCAGCGCAGCACCGCCAGCCCGCCGCCGACCACGAAGAGCACGAAGCCGGCATGGACCAGCACCACCAGGTCGGCCAGTAGGAGATAGTTCACGTTGCGAGGAGCCGCATCAACTCGCGCATGAACGCCGGCAGATCGGCTGGATGGCGCGAAGTGACCAGGGTGCCGTCCACGACCACCTCCTGGTCGAGATAGTGTGCGCCGGCGGCCTTGAGTTCTTCGGCGACGCTCTTGTAGCAGGTGGCCGTGCGCCCGGCGAGCAGCCCGGCGCTGACGAGCACCTGCGGGCCGTGGCAGATGGCCCCCACCGGCTTGCCGGCGGCGACGAACGCCCGGGCGATCGCCGCGACCTGCGGCAGGTCGCGGATGGCGGCCGGAGCTTTCCCCCCCGGGAGGATGAGCAGGACATAGTCAGCCGGGTCGATGGCATCGAAAGTTTTGTCGACCTTGACGGCATAGGCGTGTTTGCCGGTGATGGTGCCGGGGTTCGGGGCGGCGACCTCGACGGTGCAGCCGGCTTCCTGGAGGCGGTAAAGGGGGACCAGGAGTTCGGAATCCTCGAAGCTGTCGGCGCTCAGGATCAGGGCTTTCATGGCGTTCCTCCGCTGGTTCTGGAATTGAACCTTCACGACAGGAAGTCTACCGCGTCACGGGCTGTCGTCCAGAGGCTCGCCTGGGTGGTAGAGGAGAAAGAGGGAGGGGCCGTCCCCGCATGCGGGCGCGACGGCCATCGTGGCGCGGAGTTTTTGCCAGGAGGTTCTGCTAGCTGGCCCGCGACTGCAGATAGGCGACCAGTTGCCAGATCTCCCGGTCGGGAAGTCCCTGCCAGGCCGGCATGACCGAGCCCCGGGAGAGGTAGGGCTCGACGGTCTTGCCGGTTTCGATACGCCAATAAAGGAAGGCCGGGTCGGCGCTCCGGTAGCGCGGTTCGGTAAAATCCGGCGCCGGCGGCTGGAAGAAGTCGGCCCGCGGCGAACGCCACTCCTCGGCGTGGCCGTGGCAGGAGGCGCACTTCTCGCGGAACAGGATCTTCCCGGCGGCAATCTGAGCCGGGTCGGTCAGCGCCCCAGCGGAGGGTTGGCGGGCGGGATAGGCAGGACGCTGCTCCCCGCAGGCGACGAGGACGAGGAGCAAGAGCAGCAGCATACCAGGGCGCGGTTTCCGTCCCCTGGGCGGGGCAGTGGCTCCCCTACGAATCACAATCAATGCCCCACTTCCTTAGTTCGCCGACCACCCCCGCGACTACCGGTTCGATCGCTGCCGCCACGCTCGGCGTCAGTTGCGTCCCCATCTCGATGCACTCCGGCTGCACCCCCCAGACCACCAGTTCCGGCGGAAGGTGCCCCATCAGTTCGGACACCGCGAGGAGATCCTGAACCCCCATCTGGTGGACCGACAGTTTGCTGGCGAAGGCCCGGGGCACGTCTTCCCCTTCGAGCCGGAACACCTCTCCGGGTGGCGCGTGCATCTCGAGGGCGTCGATGATCAGCAGCTTGTCGATCTCCTCCAGGTGGGGGAGCAGATCGAGCCCGAGCGTGCCGCCATCGAGCAGGCTCACGTCGCCGTGGAAACGGAAACGGGATGCGAGGGTTTCCACCACCCGCACCCCGAAACCGTCATCGGTCATGATCGTGTTACCCAGTCCGAGGACCAGAATCGCCATCTACAGATCCTTCGGTTCGATGTACTTGTAGCCGCTGAAGATGCCGCTGATGGTGCCGTTGCGCTCCTTCACGTCCATCAGCCAGGCGCTGTAGATGTGGTTGATGAAGAAACCGGCCAGCAGCCACATGACGCCATGGTGCATCAGCCGCAGCCATTGGCTGCCGACCAGGGTCAGCAGCCAGCCGGTCAGACCGTTCCAGAAGCCGCCCGGGGCGAACTGCCCATAGAGGGCGAAACCGGAGGCAATCTGGAAGAGGAAGAGGCAGAAGACGCCGAGGTAGGCCATCGCCGCCACCGGGTTGTGGCCGGCCTCGTAGGAGATTTGCTTGCCAGTGAAGGTGTAGTAGCGGAACATTTTGACGAAGCTGTGCCGCCCTTCAGGCGAGGTCCAGGGGAAGAAAACCTTCCAGGACGCGTGATGATTGCCTAAGAACATCCACAGGATGCGTGCGGCCACCGACACCGTGAAGAGGTAGGCGAAGACAAAGTGGAGGAAGCGCATCCAGCCCATGATGTATTGCGACGTTTCCGCCGCCGTCATGAACGGGTTGCCGATGTAGAAGCCGGTGATGGAGAGCATCACAATGGCGAGGGCGTTAACCCAATGGGTGATGCGCACCGGCCATTCGTAAACGTAGCGAATTTCAAGCATAAGAACCTCCGTGATCAGTGATCAGTGATCAGTGATCCGTAACCGGACCCTTTACGGGTTTGCCAATCACGGATCACGCCTCACGGATGACGGTCTTTAAAGCGCCCGTACCTTGATGATCTCCGTTCCGCTGCCGTCAAGCACGTGGACCGCGCACGCCAGGCAGGGGTCGAAGGAGTGGATGGTGCGCAGAATCTCCAGCGGCTTGGTCGGGTCGGCGATCGGTGTGCCGACCAGCGCCGCCTCGTACGGTCCCGGCTGTCCTTTCGGGTCGCGCGGCCCGGCGTTCCAGGTCGAGGGAACCACCGCCTGGTAGTTGGCGATCCTGCCGTTCTCGATGCGGATCCAGTGACCGAGCGCGCCGCGCGGCGCCTCGTGGTAACCGAAGCCCTGGGCCTCGCGCGGCCAGGTGGCCGGATCCCACTTCTCCTTGTTGAAGGTCTCGTAGATGCCGCGCCCCATGTTGTCGGCCAGCTGGTCGAGCCACAGTTCGTTCTTCTGGGCGAGGATCAGGCAGTCGACGCCGCGGGCGGCGGTGCGGCCGAGGGTGGAGAAGAGCGCGCTGGCCGGAGCACCGAGCTTGCCGAGGACGAAGTCGACGGTCTTCTTCACGTCGGGAACGCCCTTGGCATAGGCGACCAGGATGCGGGCCAGGGGGCCGACCTCCATCGGTTGATCGAGGTAACGCGGCGATTTGACCCAGGAGTACTTGCCGTTGGTGTCGAGGAACTCGTAGGGCGGTTTCGGCCCGGTGTACTTGTGGCTGGTCTCGCCGTCGTACGGGTGCAGGCCGGCGTTGTCTCCCTTGCTGTAGGTGTACCAGGAGTGAGTCACGTACTCGGTGATCTTCTTCTCGTCCATCGGCTGGACGTTGGCGAGATCCCGCCCCATGATCACGCCGCGCGGGAAGAAGAGACTGCCGGTCCCCGGACTGTTGTCCATCGGGAAGTCGCCGTAGGAGAGATAATTCCCTGTGCCGCCGCCGATCCCCGCCCAGTCGAGGTAGGCCGGTGCGACGGCCAGCAGGTCGGGGATGTAGACCTGCTCGACGAAGGTGCGCGCCTTGCGCAGCAGCTTGCGGATGTAGGCGATCTTGTCGGCGTTCAGCGCGTTCTGGCTGTCCGGGTCGACCGGGATCGACATACCGCCGACCAGGAAGGTCTGCGGGTGCGGATTCTTGGAGCCGAGGATGGCGTGAATCTTGATGACGTCCTTCTGCCATTCCAGCGCCTCGAGATAGTGGGCCAGGCCGATCAGGTTGACCTCGGGCGGCAGCTTGTAGGCCGAGTGCCCCCAGTAGGCGTTCTGGTAGGGGCCGAGCCGCCCGGTGCCGGCAAAGGCGGCGACCTTGTCCTGGACCCCCTTGAAGTAGTCGGTGCTCGACTTCGGCCAGTCGGAGATCGACTGGGCGATCTGCGAGGTCTTGGCCGGATCAGCCTTGAGGGCACTGACGATGTCGACCCAGTCGAGGGCGTGCAGGTGATAGAAGTGGATCACGTGATCCTGGACGTTCTGGATCCCCATGATCAGGTTGCGGATCAGGCGGGCGTTGTCCGGGATCTGGATCTTCAGGGCATCCTCGACGGCGCGGATGCTGGCCATCGAGTGGACCGTCGTGCAGACGCCGCAGAAGCGCTGGGTGAAATGATGGGCGTCGCGCGGGTCGCGCCCCTTCAGGATCGTTTCAATGCCGCGGAAGGCCGTGGAGGAGCTCCAGGCACTGGCAATCTTGCCCCCCTCGAGCTGGGCTTCGATGCGCAGGTGCCCCTCGATGCGGGTGATCGGGTCGACAGCAATTCTCTGGGCCATGGGTTAGTCCTCCTTGACGACCTTGTCTTCTTCCATCGCGTCACCCTTGCGGAAACAACTGGCGACGCCGTGCACTCCGAAGGCCACCGCCGTAGCGGCGGCCAGACCGATGCCGATCTTGTCGGCGGTGTCCTCGATGCCGAAGCCCGGCACCTTGGGCAGCCGCCGGTAGAACGGGCTCATGGTGTCCCAAAAGCCCGGCTCCGAGCAGCCGATGCAGCCGTGGCCAGCCATGACCGGCCAGGAAACGCCCTCGTTGTAGCGGATGGTCGGGCAGTTGTGGAAGGTCTCCGGTCCTTTGCAGCCGAGCTGGTAGAGGCAGTGCCCCTGGCGGTGGGTCACGTCGCCGAAGGCCTGGGCGTACTGACCGGCATCGAAGTGGCCGCGCCGCTCGCAGTTGTCGTGGATGCGCTTGCCGTAGGCGAACTTCGGCCGGCCGAGGCTGTCGGTGGCCGGCAGCTTGCCGAAGGTCAGGATATGGACGACGGTCGCCGTGAGGTTCTCGGCATTGACCGGGCATCCCGGCAGGTTGATCACCGGTGCGCCGGGGACCAGCTCCATGACCGATACGGCTCCGGTCGGGTTGGGGGCGGCGGCCGGGATGCCGCCGAAGGAGGCGCAGGAGCCGACACAGATGGTGGCGAAGGCGTTCTTCACCAGCTCCTTGCAGCTTTCGACCGCGCTGTGGCCGCCGGTGGCGCAGTAGACGCCGCCGTCCCCGGTGGGGATGGAGCCTTCGACCACCAGCACGTATTTCCCCTTGTACTTCTCCATCGCCTGCTTCTTGGCCTCTTCGGCCTGATGGCCGGCAGCGGCCATGACCACCTCGGAATATTCCAGGGAGATCAGGTCGAGGATGATTTCGGCGGCGGTGGGCTGGTTGGCGCGCAGGAACGCCTCCGAGTCACCGGAGCAGCTCTGGTACTCGACCCAGATGACCGGGACGCGGGCATCGGCGACCGCGGCGGCGACCTTGCCGACCATGCCGATCGGCAGGGCCAGGGCCGCAGTGGTCATGGTGCAGAACTTGATGAAGTCGCGGCGGTTGACCCCGCGGGCCTCGACGCGGGCCAGGATTTCCTCGGGGATCGCGGCCAGGCTCGAAACGTGATCCGAACTCATGCGTCTTCTCCTTTCCTTGCGGGTCGGGACAACCCCGCTCGTTCTTGATTGAGCAAGTCGGTCAATAGGGCGGTTCGCCCAAAAGAAACAGCCGGTTAGCAAGTCGATCAAAATCAGATATAACAGTGTTATTAGCTTAATGTGCTGCTGCAGTCAAGGGCGAAAAGCCAAAGCCAGACGGCTTGGTCAAACATTGTTTAGGAGTCTACCACTTTTTCCGGTCTTCGCACGCAAGCCGAGAAAAACCGGCCAGCGAAGCCGTGGTTGCTTGGTATAATGGAAGTGGGAAGGGGGGAGTGCTTCCCCTCGGAAAGGAGGCGAAGACCATGCAACGGCATGTGCAGAAATTCGGCATCAGCGACAAACGCGGCCGGGCCCGGACCCGTCCGGATCCCTACCTGACGGAAGCCGGGATCAAAGAACCGGCCATGTGCCAGGTGTGCCAGGCCATCTACCGGAACAAGGGCTGGCACCTGGATCCTTTGCGGGCCGGCCAGTTGAGCCATGATCCGGCGGTTCACTGGGTCACCTGCCCGGGCTGCCGCAAGGTTGCCGAGCGGTATCCGGAAGGGGTCGTGACCCTGCGTGGCAGTTACCTGTGGAATCACGAAGCGGAGATTCGCCGTATTCTCGACAGCATCATGGTGCGCTTCACCGCGCGCAATCCGCTGGAGCGGGTCATCCGCACGCAGCAGTCCGCGGAGGCAATGATCATCGAAACCACGGACAGCAAACTGGCCGAGCATCTGGGGAGGTCCCTGCAGCGGGCGCATAGCGGCGAGCTGCAGATCGACTGGCAGGGGAACCCGGTTGTCTGCCGGGTGCAGTGGGAACGCTGGCATTGAGTTGTTCGGGGCGCTACCGCCTCCTCGCGCACACCGCCGACATCGGTCTGGAGGTGACCGCCGCGAGTGCGGAGGAGTTGTTTGTCATCGCGGCCCGCGGGCTGAGATCCATGCTGTTCGGCGTCACCGAGGCGGAGCCGGCCATCAGGCTGGAGGTCCGGCTCGAAGGCGAGGGCTGGGCCGAACTGCTGGTGACTTGGCTCAACGAGATACTTTGCCTTTGCGAGATGCGCCGTCTGGTCCCCGCCGATTTCGCCATCCTCGAACTCACGGAGCACCGGCTGGTGGCCAGTGTCGGCGGCGAACCGTACGACGAACTGCGCCACAGCGTGGAGCGCACCGCCAAGGCGGTGACCTATCATCAGCTGGTGGTCGAGGCGCGCGATGGCGGCTGGTACGCGCGGGTTTACATTGATTTGTAAGGGTCAAAACCGACTTAACGCGGAGGCACAGAGACGCGGAGAAAACCAGGTTCTCCGGATTTTCAGCGCCTCCTCGCCTCTGCGTCAAGATCAGGTTCATGCCTATGAAAATTCAGCAGATTGATGCCTGCCGCTGGCGCATCCCCCGCGAGGGCGCCATGCGCACCGACGGCTTGGTCTTCGCCAGCGCGGCGATGATGGAGGATTTGCGCCGCGAACAGGCGCTGGAGCAGGTGCGCAACGTCGCCACGCTCCCCGGCATCGTCGGTCCGGCCATGGCCATGCCCGACATCCACTGGGGCTATGGCTTCCCGATCGGCGGTGTGGCGGCCTTCGACGCCGACGAGGGGGTGGTTTCCCCGGGCGGCGTGGGCTACGACATCAACTGCGGGGTGCGCCTGTTGCGCAGCGATCTGCCGGCCGTCGAGGTGCGTCCGGTTATCGATCGCCTGGCCGACGCCCTGTTTCGCAACATCCCTTCCGGGGTCGGTTCACACCGCCGCGACCTGAAGCTGAGTCTGAGCGAAACCCGCAAGGTGCTCAGACAGGGGGCGGCGTGGGCCGTGAAGCAGGGGTACGGCGAGGCCGCCGACCTCGAGCACATCGAGGCCGGTGGCACGATCCCCGGCGCCGATCCGGAGCTGGTTTCCGAGCGGGCTCTCGAGCGCGGCCACGACCAACTCGGCACTCTGGGGAGCGGCAACCACTTCCTCGAAATCCAGCAGGTCGAAACCATCTACGACGAGGCGGCGGCTGCCGCGCTGGGGCTGTTCGTCGGGCAACTCACGGTGAGCATCCACACCGGTAGCCGGGGCCTCGGCTACCAGGTCTGTGACGATTCGCTGCGCACCATGCTCAAGGCCAGCCAGAAGTACGGCATCACCCTGGCCGACCGCCAGCTGTGCTGCGCGCCCCTCAGGTCACCCGAGGCCCGCGACTACCTGGCGGCCATGGCCGGCGCGGCCAACTTCGCCTTCGCCAACCGCCAGCTGATCACCGCCTGGGTCCGCGAGAGCTTCGAGCAGGTGCTGGGGGTGGGCCCGGCCGACCTGCGCCTGGGCGTGATCTACGATGTCTGCCACAATATCGCCAAATGGGAGACTCACGAAGTCGACGGGGTTATGCGGCGCCTGTGCGTGCACCGCAAGGGGGCGACCCGCGCCTTCCCGCCGGGCCATCCGGAGACGCCGGCGGCCTACCGCGCCATCGGCCAGCCGGTGCTGATCCCCGGCGATATGGGGCGTTACTCCTATGTGCTGGTCGGCACCGCCGGGGCGATGCGCGAGACCTTCGGCTCGACCTGCCACGGCGCCGGGCGGGTGCTGTCGCGCCATGCCGCCATGAAGGCGGCGCGCGGTCACGATATCATCGGCGAGCTCGGCCGCCAGGGGATCGTGGTGCGGGCCGCGGGAAGAGCCACGGTGGCCGAGGAGATCCCCGCGGCCTACAAGGACGTGGCCGAGGTGGTGGAGGTGGTGGAGCAGGCGGGGATCGGCAGGATCGTGGCCAGATTGAGACCGATGGCGGTGGTTAAAGGCTAGAATTCAGGAGTCAGAATCCAGAATTCAGAAGAAAATCAATGGCCGACCACTGGTTTGCCGTTGACCGAAGGATTCAGACTTCTGACTTCTGTATTCTGAATTCGCAGTTAACGGGAGTTATCCATGAAAGTGTTTCTGACCGGTGGGACCGGGTTCGTCGGGAGCGAGGTGCTGCGCCAGCTGGTCGCGGCGGGACATGAAGTGCGTGCCCTGGTGCGTCGCGGCTCCGAAGGGAAGCTGGCGGTGCGCGACGGTGTGGACGTGCGTTATGGCGATGCCACCGATCCGCAGTCGCTGGCCGGGGTCCTGGACGGGTGCGAGGCGGTGGTCCACCTGGTCGGGATCATCCGCGAATTTCCGGCCAAGGGGATCACCTTCGAGCGCCTGCATGGCGAGGCGACCGGCAACGTGCTGGCGGCGGCCAGTCAGCAAGGGGTGACGCGCTACCTGCACATGAGCGCCAACGGCACCGGGCCGTCCGGAGCAACCGGCTACCATCGCTCCAAGTGGGCGGCGGAGCAGGCCGTGCGTGCTTCCGACCGCGACTGGACGATCTTCCGGCCGTCGCTGATCTTCGGCAAGGGGGGGGAGTTCGTGACCATGCTCGCCGACCTGATCCGCAAGCTGCCGGTGGTGCCGGTCATCGGCGACGGGCAATACCGCATGCAGCCGGTGGCGGTCGGGCAGGTGGCGGAAAGCTTTGTCAAGGCGCTGACGCTGCCGCAGACGATCGGCCAGACCTATCACTTGGGTGGCGCGCAAAGCTACAGCTACGACGAGATTCTCGACCTGACCGGGAAGGCGATCGGCCGCGAGCAGGTGACCAAGCTCCATCAGCCGCTGTTGATGATCAAGCCGATGATCAAGCTGATGGAGCACGCCGACCACTTCCCGATCACCTCCGATCAGCTGGAGATGCTGCTGGCCGGGAATGTATGCGACACGGTGTCATGGGCCTCGACGTTCGGGATCACGCCGCTGAGTTATGCGGAAGGGATCGGCGGGTGCTTCGCGTGACGCTTGACGCTGCCGGTGATTTTCGCTAGAACCGGAGCATTGCCATGTTATTCCGCCGCCTGTGCGGCTATTCCATCCCTTAGGGAGGGCGTCATGCAGAAAGTCCCACAAGTCACCATCTATGCCAAGCAGGCCGGGGTGGCCATCACCCCCTACGAGAAGCGCAGCGAGGGGCGCCCGGCGGAAGGGCGCGTCGCCCTGCGCTTTTTCAAGCTGGAGAGCGGCAGCACGGCGATCCGCTTCGTTGCCGAGCCGGCCGAAGCCTTCGAGCTGTGCGGCAAGATGCAGAAAGTCGCGCGCGACGGCGGCAAGGAGAGCCTCAACCATCGCTTCGAGGGGCGCGACGGCGAGGTGCTGACGCGCCTGACCGTGGAGCGCTGGGAGCGCGGGGGGAAGAGCGGCTTCGCCCTGAGCGTGCAGCGCGGCGACGAGGAGATCAACGTGCCGACGGGTGGCGACCGGTTTCTGCACGCCGCCGAATTCCTCCGCCACCTCTCCCTGCAGCAGGCCTGGGTCGAAGAGCCGGAGCGCCCGCAGGGCTGATTTACATCTGTAAGCGCCTAGTGCTACCATCCACCGGGGTGCGGTTCGCCGCACCCCGTAACGCGTTTATCGGGAGCGATGTTTGATCAGGCAAACCCAGGAGTGGCTGCGCCAGCTGATCACCAGCGTGGTCAGCCGCCTGCAGCTCAGCGAAAACACCGTGATGGCCATCCTCGCCGTGATCATCGGCGTGCTGGCCGGGCTGGGGAACTACGCCCTGCGCCAGCTGATCGACCTGATCCATCACGGTGTCATCGTCCAGGGGATGGATACCTTTGCCATCGACCTCAATGCCTGGGACTGGAATCGCCTCTACCTGATCCTCTTTCCGTTGTGCGGCGGCCTCCTGATGATCCCCATGGGGGCCTACTACGCCAAGGACCTGCGCTTCGGCTTCTCGCGCTTTCTTGAGGAAGTCAACCTGGGCGGGGGCAAGGTGCCGTCACGCACCATCTTCACCCGCGGGTTGGCCAGCGCCATCACCATCGGCACCGGCGGCTCGGCCGGGCAGGAGGGGCCGATCGCCCAGATCGGCGGCGCCATCGGCAGCAAGGTCGGCCAGACCTTCCGCATGAGCGGCGACTACCTCAAGACCCTGGTGGCCTGTGGGGCGGCCAGCGGCGTGGCGGCCACCTTCAACGCGCCGATCGCCGGGGTCTTCTTCGCCCACGAAATCGTGCTGCTCTCTTCCTTCGAACTTTCCAGCTTCACCTCGATCGTCATCGCCAGCGGCATGAGCACCGTGGTGTCGCGGGCCCTGCTCGGCGACCACCCGGAATTCGCCCCCCCGGCCTACGACCTCGGCAGTGTCTGGGAACTGGGTTTCTACCTTCTGCTCGGGATTGTCGTCGGCCTGCTGGCCGCCTGGTTCATGTCCTGGCACTACCGGATCAAGGACGCCTTCGCCGCCCTGAAGCTGCCGCGCCTGGCCAAGCCGGTGCTCGGCGGACTGCTGGTCGGCATCCTCGGCGTCTTCCTGCCGCAGATCTTCGGCAACGGCTACAGCTTCATCGAGCAGGTGCTGCACGGCCACGGGGTCTGGTACATTCTCGCCGCCCTGGTGCTGGTCAAGGCGGTGGCGACCTCGATCACCCTCGGCTCCGGTCTGCCGGGCGGCGTGTTCGCCCCGTCGCTCTTTCTCGGCGCCATGGCCGGCGGGACCTTCGGCAAGCTGCTGCAGCTCGGCTTTCCGACGCTGGGGATTTCCGCGGGGGCGTACGCCATGGTGGGCATGGGCGGGTTCCTCGCCGCGGCCACCCATGCGCCGATGACCGGAATCTTCCTGCTCTTCGAAATCACCTCCTCCTACCAGGTCATTGTGCCGATCATGCTCACCTGTGTCATCGGCGTGACCATCTGCCGGCGCATCCACCGCTACAGCCTGGAGACCTATGACCTGGCCCGCAATGGCATCGACCTGGAGGCGGGCAAGGAGCGCAACGTCATGAAGTCGCTGCTGGTCGGCGAGGTGATGAGCCGTGAGCCGGCAGCGGTTGCGGAAAGCATGACGCTGCGCGAATTCGCCCAGTTCATCGCCACCCACAAGGAGACCAATTTCCCGCTGGTCAACCAAAGCGGGGAGCTGACCGGCATCCTCTCGGTGCAGGATTTCCTGGGGGTGGTTTTCGAGGAAGACCTGCTGGATCTGGTGGTGGTCAAGGAGATCGCCACCCAGAATGTGATCACCGCCCACGAGGACGAGGATATCGACCAGGCGATGCGCAAGATCGGCTATCGCAACATCGAGCAGTTGCCGGTGGTCGACCGCGAAACCCATCGCCGGCTGATCGGCATTCTTTCCCGCCGTGACATCATCTCGGCCTACAACCGGGCCCTGATGAGCCGCAACCTGAAAGGCCACCAGCGTGACTGACCTGCTTGCCGCCCTCAACCCTCCGCAGCGTCAGGCGGTGATCCACGGCGACGGGCCGTTGCTGATCCTGGCCGGCGCCGGATCGGGGAAGACCCGGACCCTGACACAGCGCATCGCCTGGCTGATCCGCGAACACGGGGTCAAACCCTGGGAGATTCTGGCGGTGACCTTCACCAACAAGGCGGCCGGCGAGATGCGCGAGCGCCTGGAGCGGCTGCTTGGCGAAAGCGTCAAAGACCTTTGGGTCAGTACCTTTCACAGTGCCTGCGTGCGTATCCTGCGCCGCGAACTGGAACGCTTCGGTTTCACGGCCCAGTTCACCATCTACGATGACGGCGACCAGGAGCGCCTGCTGAAAAACGTGTTGCAGGAGCTGCACATCGCCGAGCAGACCCTCAAGCCGCGGGCTGCGGCCGGGGCCATCGACAGCGCCAAGAACCGTGGCCAGTGGCCGGAGGATCTCCCCGCCGACGACTATGCCGGGGAACTGATCGCGAAAGTCTACGCCCGCTACCAGGAGCGGCTCAAGCTGGCCAACGCCCTCGATTTCGGCGACCTGCTGCTGTGGACCGTGCGCCTGCTGGAGACCGACCCTGAAGTGCGCCGGCGCTGGCAGGGGCGCTTCCGTCACCTCCTGGTCGACGAGTTCCAGGACACCAACCAGGTGCAGTACCGCTTGATCCGCCTGCTCACCGGCGGTCATCGCAATCTCTGCGTGGTCGGCGACGACGACCAGTCGATCTACCGCTGGCGCGGTGCCGAGGTCGGCAACATCCTCAACTTCGAACTCGATTTCCCCGGCGGCACCACCATCCGCCTCGAGCAGAACTACCGCTCGACCAAGACCATCCTGGCCGCCGCCGGCGGGGTGGTGGCGAAAAATTTCGACCGCAAGGGGAAGACCCTGTGGACCGACAATCCGGAAGGGGAGCCGGTCTGCCGGGAGACGCTCGGCGATGACCTCGAGGAGGCGCGCTTCGTCGCCGCGGAGATCGCCCGCCTGCACCGGTCGGGGCGCAGGCTGCGCGACATGGCGGTGTTCTACCGGACCAACGCCCAGTCGCGGGCCTTCGAGGAGGCGCTGGTAAGGGACAAGCTCCCCTACGTGATGGTCGGCGGCGTCAAGTTCTTCTCGCGCATGGAGGTCAAGGATATTCTCGCCTATCTGCGGCTGCTGGTGAATCCGGCCGACTCGGTGGCGGCCCGGCGGATCATCAACACCCCGCCGCGCGGCATCGGTGCGGCCACCATCGAGAAGATCGCCACCCTGGAAGCCGAGGCCGGGGGGCTTCTGCCGGCCTGCCGTCTGGCCCTGGAGCGGGGGCTGCTGAGCGGTTCGGCGGCCAGCCGGGTCGGCGTCTTTGTCGCCCTGATGGACGATTTTCGCCGGCACCTGGCCGATGAGCTCCCCTATGCCGAACTGGCCGCCGAGGTCATCGAGGCGAGCGGCTACGGGCCGCTGCTGCGCGAGGAGCGCACCGAAGAGGCCCGCGACCGGCTGCGCAACCTCGAGGAACTGCTCGCCGGGATGGAGGAGCACGCCGCCAGCGAGCCGACACTGGCCGGCTATCTCGAGCAGGTGGCCCTGGTCACCGACCTCGACAGCTACGATCCAAGCCTCGACCGGGTGTCGCTGATGACCCTGCATGCCGCCAAGGGGCTCGAATTCCCGGTGGTGTTCATGACCGGCATGGAAGAGGGACTCTTCCCTTTGTCGCGCTCGGGGAGCGGCGACGAGGAACTGGAGGAGGAGCGGCGCCTGTGCTACGTGGGGATGACCCGGGCCATGGAGAAACTCACCCTGACCCACGCCCGCCGCCGCCGGGTTTACGGCGACTACCAGTTCAACCCGCCGAGCCGCTTCCTGGCGGAAATCCCGCCACACCTGCTGGAGGGGGCGGCGAAGGTTGCCGTGCACAAACCGGCCGGACACAACCTGGCCTCGCTGTTCGAGCGGGTCGAACCCGATCTCGGCGAGGACTCGCCGTTCCTTGATGACGAGGTGCGGGTTGTCCCGGATGCCGGCGACGGCCTGCGTCTCGGCATGGACGTGCGCCACGCCATGTTCGGCCTCGGCACCGTGCGCCGCCTCGAGGGGCACGGCGACCAGCAGAAGGTCATCGTCTACTTCCACCGCATCGGCCCGAAGAAGCTATTGGTCAAGTTCGCCGGGCTGGAACCTGCCTGAAGAGCAATCCTTACGAAATTTGACGCAGCGAGGCGAAGGCGCGGAAATTTTCCTTGTGGAAAATCCCGGCGGCTCGGTTATCGTTTCTCACATGGATTTTGTAGGGGCGTGATGGATCGCGCCCGGACGCAATGAATTGCGCCCCTACACAGGTGAAAAGCGCCTTGGGGTTTTCGTAGGGGCGAGGCGTTGCCTCGCCCGCGGGCGACCCGCCGGGTCGCCCCTACCGTTCATGGATGGGAGGACATCATGTCAAAACGCATCGGTCTGGTTCTGTTCCTGGTCCTTGCCGCCCTGCCTGCCTTCGCCGCCGAGATCGTCAGCACCCTGGCCGACCAGCAGGAGGTGGCGGTCACCATCTACAACGACGACCTGGCGCTGGTGCGCGATCGCCGGCAGGCGGCGCTGCCCAAAGGGGACGTTGAGCTGGCCCTGCGCGAGGTGAGTGCGCGGATGCGCCCGGAGACCGCCCTGCTGCGCAGCCTCAGCCAGACCGACGGGTTGGCGGTTTACGAGCAGAATTTCGACTTCGACCTGCTCACTCCGGGCAAGCTGCTGGAAAAATACGTCGGCCGCGACGTGCAGGTGGTGCGCACCCATCCGCAGAGCGGCGCCGACCAGAGCGAAACCGCCCGGGTGCTGGCGGCCAACGACGGGGTCGTCCTCAAGATCGGCGAGCGTATCGAGACCGGCCTGCCCGGGCGGCTGGTCTTCCCCGAGGTCCCGGCCAACCTGCGCGACCGGCCGACGCTGGTGGTCAGCCTGGAGAGCGGCAGCGCGGCCCCCCAGCAGTTGGAACTCAGCTACCTGACCGGTGGGCTCGGCTGGCGGGCCGATTACGTGGCCGGCTTGAGTGCGGATGAAAAAGCCCTCGACCTCTCCGGCTGGGTGACGCTCACCAACCAGAGCGGCACCACCTATCGCAACGCCCGTTTGCAGTTGGTGGCCGGCGATGTCAACCGGGTTCAGGACGAACTGATGCCGCAGCGGGCCATGCTGCGCGAGGAGGCGATGGTCAGGGCGGCTCCGGCGCCGATGGCGGAAGAGAGCCTGTTCGAATATCACCTTTATACCCTGCCGCGGCCGACCACCCTCAAGGAGAACCAGACCAAGCAGGTCGCGCTGCTTTCGGCCTCGGCGGTGCCGATGCGCAAGGAGTACCGGCTCGGCGGCGGGAGTCACTACTACCAGGGGCGCTACGGCGATCTCGGCGAGAAGCTGAAAGTGGCGGTCTTCGTCGAGTTCGACAATAAAAAATCCTCCCGGCTCGGGATGCCCCTTCCCAAGGGGGTGGTGCGGGTCTACAAGCAGGACCGCAGCGGCCAGCCGCAGTTCATCGGCGAAGACCGCATCGATCATACCCCCGAGAACGAAACGGTGCGCCTGAAGCTCGGCGAGGCCTTCGACGTCACCGCCAGCCGCAAACAGACCGACTTCCGCAAACTCGGCGGCGACAGCCATTACAATTACCGGTTCGAGAGCGCCTTTGAACTCAAGATCAAGAATGCCAAGGACGAAGCGGTCACCGTCACCGTGGTGGAGCCGGTTCCCGGCGACTGGAAGGTGCTTGGCGAGAGCCACAAGCACCGCAAGGGGGCGGCCAACGCGGCCGTCTGGGAGGTGCCGGTGCCGGCCAAGGGGGAGACGACTCTGACCTACCGGGTCGAGGTCAATTACTGAGAGGCGCTGACCAGCACCACCACCGATTCGCCGGCCACGTTGTAGCTTCTCTGGTCGGCGATGGCCGCTTCCCCGCCGGGTTCGTAGCTGGCCGGGGTGGCGGCCGTATCGACGAAACACCGCCATTTCTGGCCCGAGCGCAGCCTGGGCAGGGCAAAAGCCTGGGCCTGCGCAGCGGCGTGGGCAATCAGGTAGATCTCCGCCTCCCCCTTCAGTCCCTGCAGATGCATCCCCAGAGAACGTGACGACTCCGACCAGTCGGCCTTGAACAGCTGCGGGCCGTGCCAGGTCAGGCGCCGCTCACCGCTCTCCTCCCCTTCGAAGTGGCGCGGGCGCAGCAGCGCGTGGTGCTTGCGGAAGGCGATCAGGCGCCGGCAGAAGTCGAACAGTTGGTGGTTGGCCTGCAGCTCCTGCCAGTTCAGCCAGCCGGTCGGGTTGTCCTGGCACCAGGCGTTGTTGTTCCCCCCCTGGCTGTTGCCGAACTCGTCGCCGGCCAGCCACATCGGCACGCCGTGCGCCAAGAGCAGCAGGGTCGCGAAGTTGCGTACCCGCCGGGCACGCCGCGCAAGAATCGCCGGGTCGTCCGTCGGCCCTTCGATTCCGCCGTTGCTGCTGAAATTCTCGTCGCAGCCGTCGGCGTTGTGCTCACCGTTGGCCGCGTTGTGCTTGCGCTCGAAAGCGACCAGGTCGGCCAGGGTGAAGCCGTCGTGGGCGGTGACGAAGTTGATGCTGTGAAACGGGGCGCGGCCGTCATCCTGGTAGAGGTCGGAGCTGCCGGCCAGGCGCGTGGCCAACAGCGGCACCATGCCGGCGTCGCCGCGCACGAAGCGGCGCAGGTCGTCGCGGAACTTACCGTTCCATTCGGCCCAGCGCCCGAAGTTGGGGAAGTTGCCGACCTGATAGAGACCGGCGGCGTCCCAGGCCTCGGCGATCAGCTTGGCGTCGGCCAGCACCGGGTTGGCGGCAAGCTGTTCAATCAGCGGCGGGCTGGCCAGCGGCTGGCCGTCCGGGCCGCGGCTGAGGATCGAGGCGAGGTCGAAGCGGAAGCCGTCGACGTGCATCTCGGTCACCCACCAGCACAGGGCATCGACGATCAGGTTGCGCACCACCGGGTGGTTGCAGTTGACGGTATTGCCGCAGCCGGAGAAGTTGGCGTATTCGCCGCTTTGGCGGTCGAGCAGATAGTAGGTGCTGTTGTCGAGGCCGCGGAAGGAGAGGGTGCGCCCCTGCTCGTTCCCTTCGCCGGTATGATTGAAGACCAGGTCGAGGATCACCTCGATCCCGGCCTGATGCAGCGCCTTGACCATCTGCCGGAACTCGCGCAGCTCGCTGCCGGGGGCGGGATCAACCGCATAGGCGGCCTTCGGAGCGAAGAAACTCAACGGATGGTAGCCCCACAGGTTGTGCAGCGGCTTGCCGGTGGTCGGGTCGAGCCGGTAGTTGTCGGCCTCGTCGAACTCGGTGACCGGCAGCAGCTCCACGGCGGTGACCCCCAGTTCCTTGAGGTAGGGGATCTTCTCGATGACCCCCCGATAACTCCCTGGGTGGGTGACGCCGCTATGGGGATCGCGGGTGAAGCCGCGTACGTGCATCTCGTAGATGATCGTGTCGGCCAGGTGGCGCTTTAAGGGGCGGTCGAGTTCCCAGTCGAAACCGTCGTCAACGACCAGCCCCCGCCAGGCGGCGGCCCGGCACTCTGCGCGGCTGGCGCCGCGCCAGTGCGAGGGGCCGCTGAGGGCTTTGGCGTAGGGATCGACCAGGACCACGCCGGGGTCGAAGCGATGCAGCCGACTCGCTGGCTCACCATGGCGACCGACGCGATAGCCGTATTCGACCCCGGGGGCGAGCCCCCGGAGGAAGACGTGCCAGACATCGCCGGTTCGGTGCAGATCGGCATCGAGGGGGAATTCCACCAGCGGTTCGCTCTCGCCGGGGATAAACAGCACCAGGGTCAGTTCGGTGGCGTGGCGCGAGAAGACCGCGAAGTTGACCCCCCCGTGCCGGCGGTTGGCCCCGAACGGCAGCGGATGGCCGCGCAGTACGGCGAAGTCGTCGCCGATGGCGCTTAGCAGGCGGTCGCGGTCGGTCATGGCTGATGCGCCGGGCGCAGCAGGTCGAAGATGGTCTTGACCGGGTTGAAGGTGCTGGCCGGCAGCTCGACGAAGACCGTCAGCCAGCCGGCCATGCCGCCGTTCCACAGGCCAGGGCGCTCGAGGACACGGATCGGCTGGCCGTTCTGCACCTTGGTGGTGACAAGGGCGGTTGACTGGTCGACATATTGTTCCAGGGCGTAGGGGCGGCCGTGAGCGTCACGCAGGGAGCAGGCCAGGTCGACCGGGTTGAAATGCGTGGCTGCGGCGAAGATGGCGGCTTGTGCCGGGTCGCTGCGATCGACCTGGGAGGCCTCGACAATCTGCCGGCCGATGCGGCCGTCCGCGCCGCGTACCCAGAACGGCCCGCCCCCCGGCTCACCGCTGTTCCTGACCATGCCGCAGACCCGCACGGGGCGATCGAGAAGGGCCGCCAGTTCCTGCGCCGGCAACCCTTCCGGCACGTCCACTCCCACGTCCTCCCGCAAGAAGGTGGCGGCTTCACGCAGCGTCAGGCGGTCGGGGCGCCCGCGCAACTGCTCCAGAAGCGCCCGTTGCCGCTCGCTCAGCTCGATGAGCAGGCCGCACAAAAGGCGGTCCCACAGGAGGTTGTCACCCTTGCGCGCATCCGGGACGACATTGTCGATGTTGCGGATCAGGACCACTTCGGCGTCGAGTGCGGCCAGGTTGGCCAGCAGGGCGCCATGTCCGCCGGGACGCAGAACCAGGCGCCCGTCGGGGTCGCGCAGCGGCGCGTCATCCGGGCCGAGGGCCAGGGTGTCGGTGGCCGGGTGCTGCAGAGAAAAGCTGACGTGCAGGGGCGCGGCGTAGCGGTGCTCGAGGGGCTCCTGCCACTCGCCGAGCTGGCGGACGAACAGCTCCCGGTGTTCCGGCGAGACCGTCAGGTGCAGCCGGGCCGGATGCTGCGCGCCGACCAGTTGGGCGGTCTCGGCCAGGTGCTCGACGAAGGCGGTGCGCACTTCGGCGCCGGTGCTGTGGAACGCCAGCAGCCCCTTGGGCAGCCGGGCATAGTCGAGGCCGTGGGATTCCAGGAGGGCGGCCAGCAGGCGCGGCAGATCGCCCTCCCGCCGCAGCGTGGCGAGATCCTCTCCCGCGCGGGCGACGAGGCCCTTCAGCTGCGCGCAAAAGGGGAAGCGCTCCAGTTCGGCCACGAAGCGCTCCAGGTCGTGATCCTGCGGAGCCATGAGCGGCTGGAACATGCGGGTGGCGGCCCCGGAAGCGGGGACGAAGCGGGTGATGCGGCCGCCGGCGGCCGCCCCGGCAAACCGGGAGAGCAACTCGGTCTGACGGCTCTCCATGCGGCGGCAGACGCCGTCGCCGGTGGTGCAGGGGCGGATCAGGGGCGTCCAGCACTGGCCGGTGCGCAACTGCGCCAGCTGCCGATCGGCCTCCGCGGCGGAGATGCCATGATCAGCCAGCTGGGCCAGGTCGGCAGGGCTCAAACCGGCGGCGGCCGGCATGCTGTGCATCAGAGTCATGCCGGTTATGTTAAGACAAATGGGGCGGACGGGCAAAGCTTTTGCGCCGGGCGCATTTTTCTTGAGCCCTCGCCGTTGTCGGACTATCTTCTGGTCACCAGGTTGCAAGCGTTGCTTAGGGAGTTTTGTCATGAGTGATTGGCTGGAAATGCAGGTGACGGTGCCGGCGGCGGCGGTCGACCTGTTCAGCGCGGCCCTTCTGGAACTGGGCTGCGCCGGGGTGACCGTGGCCGAACGCACCCTCGATACCTTCGAAGCGCCCGATCCCGAGGAAGGCGAGCCGTTCCCGACCTTGCGCATCTATTTCCCGGCCGGTGAGCCGGAGCCCCTGCGCCAGGCGGTCCGGGAGGTGCTCATCGAAATGCACCGGCAATTTCCGCAAATCCAGCCGCTGCTGCCACCCTGCCGGGCGGTGGCCGACGAAGACTGGGCGAGCAGCTGGCAGCAGCATTTTCCGCCGCTGCGCATCGGCTCAAAGCTGCTGATCCGGCCGTCATGGAGCGACGAGCCTTACACGCCCGCCGACATCGTCCTGACCCTCGATCCGGGGCGGGCTTTCGGCACCGGCACCCATGCCACGACCGCCCTGTGCCTGGAGGTGATCGCCCGCCTGGCCGAGGGGCCGCATCCCCCGCGCCGCGTCCTCGATGTCGGGGCCGGTTCGGGAATCCTGGCCCTGGCCGCGGCCGCGCTCGGGGCCGACACGGTGCTGGCCTGCGAGATCGACCCGGACGCTTGCCAGGTTGCGGTGGACAACATTGCCGCCAACGCTCTGGCCGAGCGCATCACCACGACCACGACCCCTTTGGAGCAGCTTCCCGGCCGCTACGACCTGGTGCTGGCCAACATCCTGGCCGGTGAAAACATCCGCCTGGCCCCGTACCTGGTCGACCACCTGTTGCCCGGCGGGCATCTGGCCCTTTCCGGCATTCTTGTCGAGCAGGAGCCGCAGGTGACCGCGGCCTTCTCCGCTCAGCCGCTGGAGCTGGTAACCATCGACCGGCGCGAGGAGTGGTCCTGCCTGGTCTATCGCCGCCATGGCTGAACGGCCGCGTTTCTTCATCCCGGCCGCCGACTTTGGCGGGGAGCGGATCAGCCTGAGCGGCGAGCCTTTGCATCACCTGCACAGCGTGCTGCGCTTGAAGACCGGCGCCGAGCTGCTGCTGCTCGATGGCCGCGGCAATTGCTGCCTGGGGCGCCTCGATAGCGTCGACCGGCGCGCGGCAGCGGTGACGGTGCTGGAGCGCTGGCAGGAGAACGAACGCTGCTGCCCGCTGCAGCTGCTGCAGGCTCTGCCCAAGGGGGACAAGTTCGACCTGGTGCTGCAAAAGGGGACGGAACTCGGCATCAGCCGTTTTCAGCCGCTGCTGAGCGCGCGCACCGTCAGCCGTCCGGAACGCGGCCGGCTGGAGCGTTGGCAGCGGATCGTCAGCGAGGCGGCGCGGCAGAGCCGGCGGCCGTGCCTGCCGTCCGTGGCCGAGCTGCTGCCGCTGGCCGAAGCGTTGGCCGGGGTGACGGCGCCGCTGCGCCTGCTGCTGTGGGAAGCCGGGTCCCGGCCTCTGGTCGAGGTGCTGCCGGCGGGCGCTCCGGAGGAGGTGGCGGTTCTGGTGGGCCCGGAAGGGGGGTTGACCGGCGAGGAAGTTGCTCTGGCCGGTGCGGCCGGCTTTGTCCCGGTACATCTCGGCCCGCGCATCCTGCGCACCGAAACCGCCGGGTTGGCTCTGGCCGCGGTGATGCAGTTCCGCTATGGAGACTGGGGAGCGGCACCGGGGTGAAACGCGGCGCGCCCGCCAGGAAGGCGGGCGCGCGGAGTGCCGGCCGGGTCAGCTCGCTACCAGGGGAAGTCCTCCGGCTTCGGGCGGTTGCCGGTCCTGACGATCTCGCCGTCGATAATCTTGAACAGGTCACCGGTTTTGCGCACGTGCCACTCGTCGCCCTCTTCGGGAGGCAAAGGGAACTCACGGCTGCCAAGATAGACGTCGTCGCCGTCGATCATCCCCCACCAGTCGAGCGCGCCGGTCTGCCAGACGCGGGTCTTGAGATTGAAAGCCATCGGATTCTCCCCTTCGGTTTATGGTCCCATCATAGACGTTCCCCCGGTGGTTGTGAAGAGTCTCCCCTTGCCGCTATAATTGAAAGATGTGTCCCTTGAGCGAGGCTTCCATGAAATTCACCAAGATGCACGGCGCCGGCAACGACTACGTCTACGTCGACGGCTTCCGGGAACGCGTGGATGATCCGGCGACGCTGGCCCGGTTGGTCAGCGACCGCCACTTCGGCATCGGTAGCGACGGCCTGATCCTGATCCTCCCTTCGACCGTGGCCGACGTGCGCATGCGTATGTTCAACAGTGATGGCAGCGAGGCGGAGATGTGCGGCAACGGCCTGCGCTGCGTGGCCAAGTATGCCTATGACCACGGCCTGGTCGACAAACTTGCCGTCACCATCGAGACCGGCGCCGGTCTGCTGCCGGTGGAACTGTTTGCCAATGCGGCGGGCAAGGTGGAGCGGGTTCGGGTCAACATGGGGCGGCCGCGCCTGACCCGGGCGGAGATTCCCATGACCGGCCCGCCGGAGGAGCGGGTCGTGGGGCAGGAGCTGGCGATCCTCGACCGCACCCTCCGCATCACCTGCGTCTCCATGGGCAACCCCCATTGTGTCATTTACGTCGACGATGTCGCGAGTTTCCCGGTGGCGACCTTTGGTCCGGCCATCGAGAACCACCCGCTTTTCCCGCGCCGTACCAATGTCGAATTTGTCCAGGTCCTCTCCCCGGGGGAGGTCCGCCAGCGCACCTGGGAGCGCGGCGCCGGCGAGACGCTGGCCTGCGGCACCGGCGCTGCGGCGGTGACGGTGGCCGGTCTGCTGACCGGGCGAACCGGCCACCGGCTGCTCAATCACCTGACCGGCGGCGATCTGGAGCTGACCTGGGACGGCAGCGGCGAGGTGTTCATGACCGGTCCCGCCGTCGAGGTCTTTACCGGGGAGTACCGGCCGCAATGACCATGCTGAACCGCGTGCTCCTCTTCGATCTCGACAACACCCTGTATCCGCCCGAACGCGAGCTGTTCGACCTGATCGACGTGCGCATCAACCGCTTCATGATCGATCAGGTCGGTATCCCGGCGGAGGCCGTCGATGGCCTGCGCCGCGAGTACTGGGCCGCCTACGGCGTCACCCTGCAGGGGCTGATCCGCCATCACGGCGTCGATCCCGAGGACTACCTGCACTACGTGCACGATGTCGACGTCACCTCCCGCCTGAGTCCCGATCCCTTGCTGCGCACCATGCTGGGGTCCCTGCCGCAGCGCAAGGCGGTCTTTACCAACGGCTCTTCCTGTCACGCCGAGCGGGTGCTGGCGGCATTGGGGATTGCCGATCAGTTCGAGGCGGTGTTCGACATCCGCGTTGCCAACTATCTCCCCAAGCCTTATCCGGCCCCCTACCAGGCGGTCCTCGCCGCGCTCGGCAGCGCTGCGGCCGATTGCGCCATGATCGAGGATTCGCGCGAGAACCTGCGCACTGCCAAGGAACTCGGCATGGCGACCGTCTTGGTCGGCGCCGGCGCCACGCCGGAGTACGTCGACCTGCACCTCCCCGACGTGCGCGCCCTTGGCGCCGCGCTGCAGCCGACGGAGGCCGTCTCGTGAGCCGCCTGTTCGGTGCCCACATGTCGGTGGCCGGCGGTCTGGAGCAGGCCTTCCCGCGCGCCGTAGCGGTCGGTGCCACCGCCGTGCAGATCTTCACCAAGAACGCCAACCGCTGGAGTGCTCCGCCGGTGAGCGCGGCAGAGCAGCTGGCCTTTCGCGAGGCCTGGCGGCAAAGCGGCATCGGCCCGGTCATGGTCCACGACGCCTACCTGATCAACCTGGCCGCCGTCGACCCCGACAACTGGGCGAAGTCGAAGGCGGCGATGCAGGAGGAGTTGCAGCGCTGCACCGCTCTCGGCATCCCTTATCTGATCGCCCATCCCGGCGCCCACCTCGGGGCGGGAGTGGATGCCGGCATCCGGCGCATCCGCGAAGCGCTGACCGAGATCTTCGCCGCCAGCGACCCGGCGGTGCGCCTGCTGCTGGAAAACACCGCCGGCCAGGGGAGCTATCTCGGCGGCGACTTCTCGCACCTGGCCCGGCTCATGGAGGGGTTCGGCGAGCGGGTCGGGGTGTGCTTCGATACCTGCCATGCCCATGCGGCCGGCTACGATCTCGCCAGTGACGAAGGCTACGAGCAGACCATGGCCGCGTTTGCCAGGGAGGTCGGCTTCGACCGGCTCTTCGCCTTCCATCTCAACGACAGCATGAAGGGGTGCGGCAGCAAGGTCGACCGCCACGCCCATATCGGCGCGGGGGCGATCGGCGCGGCGGGGTTCGCCCGCCTGGTACGCGATCAGCGCTTTTCCCATCTGCCGATGGTTCTCGAAACCCCGAAAGGGGATGACGGCGAGGAGATGGATCGCATCAACCTGGCGCTGCTGCGCCAGCTGGCGGGAGAGTCGGCGTGAGAGCCGTGGTGCAGCGGGTGACGCAGGCGCGGGTCGAGGTCGACGGCGCGGTGGTCGGCGCCATCGACCGGGGCTTTCTGGTCCTGCTCGGCGTGGCCGACGGCGACACCGCGGCCGACGTCGCCTACCTGGCGGACAAGACCGCGGGCTTGAGGGTCTTCGAGGACGACGCCGGCAAGATGAACCTGGCCCTGCATGATGTCGGCGGCGCGGTGCTGGCGGTGTCACAGTTCACCCTGCTCGGCGACTGCCGCAAGGGGCGCCGCCCCGGCTTCACCGACGCCGCTCCGCCCGAGCTGGCCGACGCCTTGTACAACGATTACGTCAATGCCCTGCGCGCTGCCGGCCTGACGGTCGCCACCGGAGTTTTTCGTGCCGAGATGCAGGTCTTTCTCGTCAACGACGGTCCGGTCACCCTGCTCCTCGACAGCCGCAAGGCGTTCTAGCTCCCCGTGCAGCTGCTGCTCAAAAGCCTCCTCTCCCTCGCTGTCATCCTCACCGCCACCGCCATCGGCCGCAAGTGGCCGTCCCTGGCCGGACTGGTGGCGGTCATGCCGCTTACCGGGGCACTGGTCCTGGTGTGGGTGGCCCTCGACAGCGGCAACGACCCGCAGACCATGCAGCAGCTCACCCGCGGCGTGCTGTGGGGGCTCGTCCCCACCATCCTCTTCTTCCTGGTGGCCTTCCTTTGCTATCGCAAGAACCTGCCGCTTCCGATCGTGCTGACCGCCAGCTTTTCCGTCTGGACGGTTGCCGCCGTCCTCCACCAGTGGTGGCTGCGCTGAATCGCCGCGCGGCCTGCCGGTATTATGTCAGGATGTCCGAACTTTCTGCGGGAGCGCCCGGCCGGGTCAGTTCCTGAGCCGGTAGCTGCGGCCGATGAGGGTGGCCGCCCAGAGGAAGGCCCCGGCCGCCATCAGGCCGCTGACCGTAAAGGCGGTGGCGAAGGAAAGGTCTCCCTGTCCGAGCAGGGCGTGGCGGAAGCCGTCGATCAGGTAGAAGAGCGGATTGAGGTGGGACAGCCCCGCCCACGGGGCGGGGAGGATGGAGATCGGGTAGAAGACCCCTCCCAGGTAGATCAGCGGCATCAACACGAAGTTGGAATACATCGCCAGGGCATCGAACGAGTCGGCATGGAGAGCGACGATCAGCCCGAACTGGGCAAAGAGGAAACTGGTCAAAAGGGCCATGGCCACCACCAGCGCCGGATGGGCGAAGGGGAGGGTGGCGAAGGGGAGGGAGATCAGCCAGACCACGGTGCCGACCGCCATGCCGCGCAGCATGGCGGCGAGGGTGTAGGCCAGGATGAACTGCGCCGGGGTCAGCGGCGTCACCAGCAGATCGACGATGCTGCCGAGGTAGCGCGACATGAACAGGGAGGTCGAGGTGTTGGCGAAGGCGTTGTTGACCACGGCCATCAGGATCAGGCCGGGGATGACGAACTGCGCGTAGCTGAAGCCCTCCAGTACGCTGATGCGGGTGCCGAGGGTGGCGCCGAAGATGAACAGGTACAGGGCGGCGGTGACCACCGGGGTGACCAGGGTCTGCGAGGCGACGCGCAAAAAGCGGCGCACCTCCTTCTGCAGCAGGGTGTAGAAGGGGAGCCAGGGGATGAACTCTGGGAGGCGCCGGTCGCTCATGAGCCGTTGCCGCCTCCGGCCGGCACGTCCTTGGTGATCTGCAGGAAGATCTCCTCCAGCCCGGCACGCTTGGTTTCGAGGTCGGCGACCGGCAGCCCCATCCGGCACAGCAGGGCGAGCAGATCGCCGGCGGTCTGCTGCGGCGGCAGCGTCAGGCGCACGGCGCGGCCGTCGGTGTCGAGCCGTCCGCCCCAGCCGGCCAGCGCGGCGGGGAGGGTCTGCAGCGGCTGGTGGAGGTGGACCACCACGCCGCGCGTCCCCAGACGTTCGAGGAGGCTGCCGGTCGCCTCCAGGGCGATCAGTTCACCGTGGTGCATGATGGCGATGCGGTCGCACATCTGCTCGGCCTCCTCAAGGTAGTGGGTGGTCAGCAGGATGGTGGTGCCGGCGCGATTGATCTCGCGCACGAACTCCCACAGGCCGTGGCGCAGCTCGACGTCGACCCCTGCGGTCGGCTCGTCGAGAATCAAAAGGCGCGGCTTGTGGAGCAGGGCCTTGGCGATCATGAAGCGACGCTTCAGCCCCCCGGAGAGCTTGATCATCACCTTGTGCAGGTGCGGGCCGAGACCGAGCTGCTCGATCAGGCGCTTGCGCCAGGCCGGGTCGTCGCGCACCCCGTAGTAGCCGGCGTGAAACTTCAGGGTCTGGTCGATGGTGAAGAAGTTGTCGATGACCACTTCCTGGTGCATGACCCCGAGCAGGCGCCTTGCCACCCGGTAATCGCGCTGATTGTCATAGCCGAATACCTCGATACGGCCGCCGCCAATGCGGGTGACTCCGGCGATCATGTTGATGGTGGTGCTTTTCCCTGCGCCATTGGGACCAAGCAGGCCGAAGATTTCACCGGGGGGAATCTCGAAGGAGATTTCCTTGACGGCCTGCTGGCCGTCGTAACTCTTGCTGAGATTGTCGATGGCGAGGGCGGGGACCGTCATGCCCTTTCTTATGCCGCCGGGGGGGGGCGTTGTCAAGCGCTGGACGATTGCGGGGTGTCATGGTAAACGAAAGGAAACGATCCGGCGATTCGCCGGCGACGGAGGTTGGCCGATGATGAAATGGATAGGGTTGGTGTGTGCCGGGCTGCTGCTGGCGACAGGCGCCGGGGCGGCGGTATTGCAGGTCGAAGCGGGGTCGGCCGTCAATCTCGGCAAGGCCGCGCTGGATATGGTGGCCAGTGCCGATGGCAGCCGAGTCTATGTCCTGCACAAAGGGGGTGAGGTGCAGATTCTCTCCCCCGGCGGCGAAGTGCAGGATCGTTTCAGTCTCGGGTTCGAGGCCGAGCGACTGGCCGTGTCCCCCGATGGCGCGCAGCTGTACGTCACGGTCGGCAGCGACTTAAGGGTTGTCGAGGTGGCGAAGCTGTACCCTCTGCCGGTGCTCAATTCGCCGGTTAAAGGCGATGAAAAAGCCCCGGTGACGCTCACCGTGTTCAGCGATTTCCAGTGCCCCTACTGCTCGCGCCTGGTGCCGATCCTCGACGAGATTCTGGCCAAAAATGCGGGGAAGGTGCGCATCGTCTTCAAGCAGTTCCCGCTGCGCATGCACAACATGGCTCTGCCGGCGGCGCTGGCCAGTCTGGCGGCGCGGGAGCAGGGGAAATTCTGGCCGATGCACGATCTCCTCTTCAATAACTTCAGCCAGCTGAGCGAAGAGAAGATCAAGGCGCTGGCCAAGGAGGCCGGTCTCGACCTGGCCCGCTTCGACAAGGACCGCGCGGCCCAGAAGCTGCGCGACGAAGTGCTGCGTGACCAGGCGCTGGGGCAGCAGGTCGGGGTGCAGGGGACGCCGACCGTGTTCCTCAACGGCAAACCGCTGCGCGAACGCAGTCCGGCCGAGGTGCAGGCGCTGATCGACCGGGAGCTCGCGCGGGGAAGGGCGGCCGGCAAGTGAAACGGCTGCTGCCGGGATGGTTGGCGCTCGGTTTGCTGCTGGCCGGCTGCAGCACGCTGCCGTCGTCCCCGCCGCCGCCTGCCGACCCGGCTTTTGCCGCGCTTGGCATTCGCAGCGTGGCGGTGGGTCCGGTTGCTTATGCGACCTACCAGCCGAACGAGATGTGCAGCACCTTCATCGATGAGGACCTGCGCAGCGCGCTGGTGCGTGAGTTGCGGCGCCGCGGCTACGACGCCTTCAGCGCCGGCAACAGCGTGTCGCGCAGTTTCTCCGCCGGCACCCCGGCGCCCTCGCCCGGCGACCCGCCGTCAGCCGGACCGCTGCCGTCTCCGGGGGTGCAGGGGGTCCTGCAGGTGTGGATCGAGGAGTACTGGGAAAACACGCTGTGCGGCTGGGAGGGGCCGAAGTACCTGACCATGGGGG
>Ga0129297_10000052_pt1 | contig 52738 bp, 33 predicted proteins | sample I18A1metaG_FD_94708 | JGI IMG/M metagenome (GOLD analysis project Ga0129297, IMG submission 94708) | Lake sediment bacterial and archeal communities from Gulf of Boni, Indonesia to study Microbial Dark Matter (Phase II) - ​I18A1 metaG | ecosystem: Environmental > Aquatic > Freshwater > Lake >... | reverse complement strand
CCGATGAACCAGGCCGAACCGACATCATCCATGCCCATCGTTCATTTCATCGGCGCCGGTCCCGGTGCGGCTGATCTGATCACCGTGCGCGGCGCGCGCCTGCTGGAAACGGCGGAGGTGGTGGTCTACGCCGGCAGCCTGGTCGATTATGAATTGGTGCGTAACTACGCACCCCTGGCCGAGGTCCACGATTCCGCCGGGCTGACCCTGGCGCAGACCACGCAACTGCTGGCCGCCGCGGTGGCCGCGGGGAAGCGGGCGGTGCGCCTGCACACCGGCGATCCTTCTCTCTACGGGGCGATTCAGGAGCAGATGGCGGAGCTTGACCGGCTCGCCATCACCTACGAGGTGGTCCCCGGGGTGACCAGTGCCTTCGCGGCGGCGGCAACACTGAAGCAGGAGCTCACCCTGCCCGAGGTTTCGCAGACGCTCGTCATCACCCGTCTGGCCGGCCGCACGCCGGTGCCCGAGCGCGAGCAGCTGCACAAGATTGCGCAGCTCGGCGCGACGCTGGTGATCTACCTGTCGGTCGGCATGATCGAGGATGTGATCACCGCTCTGAGGCAGGGCGCTTACTGCGGCGACACGCCGGCAGCCGTGGTGGCCAAGGCCAGCTGGCCGGATGAGCAGATCATCACGGGGATGCTGGCCGACATTGCCGGCAAGGTGCGGGCGGCCGGCATCGACCGCCAGGCGGTGATCCTTGTGGGCGACGTGCTCAGAGCCCGTCAGGAAGGGCTGGCCGCGGTGTCGAAGCTTTACGCCGCAGACTTCGCCCACGGCTTCCGCAACGCGGGAAGATAAAATTGCTCAACCTCAACCGCAGATTTAGCCTGTGAACCTCGCCATCATTGCCATCACCCGCAACGGAGCCCGGCTCGGTGCCCGGCTGCAGGCAGGCCGCCCCGATGCGCAGCTGTTCGTACTGCAGCGTTTTGTGGCGGACGGCGGCCCGCAGGCCACAGCCTTCAGCGGTGAACTCAGGGCACTGGTAGGCAGCTTGTGGGGCCGCTATCGCGGCTTCGCCTTCATCATGGCGACCGGCATCGTGGTGCGCATGGTCGCGCCGCATCTGGCCGGCAAAGGGAGCGACCCGGCCGTGGTGGTTCTCGACGAGGCCGGCCGCTTCGCCGTCTCGCTGGTCGCCGGCCATCTCGGCGGTGCCAACCGCCTGGCCGAGGAACTGGCCGCCGCCGTCGGCGGCACGCCGGTGATCACCACCGCCACCGACGTCAACGGTCTGACCGCCTGGGATGAGGCGGCCCGACAGGCCGGGCTGCGGGTCGAGCCGCTGGTACATATCAAGCATCTCAACAGCCTGCTGCTCGAAGGGGGACGGATCGCCCTGGTCGACCGCCGCAGTCGGGTGGCGCCGCTCTTTGCCGGCACCCCGGGGATCGAGCTGCACACGACTTTCTCCGCCGCGCTGCAGAGCGGGGCGGAGGGGCTGATCTTCGTCACCCACCGCCTGCTCCCCGACCTCGAGCGCCGGCCGAACCTGCTGCTCCTGCGCCCACCCGATCTGGTCGTGGGGATCGGCTGCAACCGCGGCACCGGTGCCGACGAGATTGAGGCGGCGGTCACCGGTGAACTTAGCCGTGCCTTGCTCTCCTTCGCCAGCGTCGGCCGCCTGGCCAGCGTCGCGGAGAAGACGGATGAATCGGGTCTGATCGAATTCGCCGCGCGCCACGCCCTGCCAATCGAATTCTACCCGGCGGAGCGGCTCAACGCCGTCGCCGTCCCGTCGCCGGACTCCCCCCATGCCCTCGAAGCCATCGGCGCCAGGGGGGTGTGCGAACCGGCCGCCGTGCTTGCCGCCGGCGGCGGACCGTTGCTGATCACCAAGAAAAAATGCGGCAATGTCACGGTTGCCGTCGCGGAAAGGCTGGATTGATGTCCTCTGGCAAACTCTACGTCGTCGGGATCGGTCCCGGCGACCCGCAGCACCTGACCCCTGCCGCCCGAGCCGCCATCGCGGCCGCCGGGGTGGTTGCCGGCTACCAGACCTACCTCGACCTGATCCCGGAGCTTTTGGCGGGCAAGGAACTGCTCGCCTCGGGGATGCGCGAGGAGGTCGAACGCTGCCGCCAGGCGCTGGGGCGGGCCGCGGCCGGCGCCACGGTCGCCCTGGTCTCCGGCGGTGACGCCGGCATCTACGGCATGGCCGGTCTGGCGCTGGAACTGACCGGGGAACTGCCGGTCGAGGTCGAGATCGTCCCCGGCGTCTCGGCCCTGCAGGCTGCGGCCGCGCGGCTCGGCGCCCCGCTGATGCACGATCTGGCGGTCATCTCCCTCTCCGACCTGCTCACCCCCTGGCCGGTCATCGCCAGGCGCCTGGAGGCGGCAGGGGCGGCGGATTTCGTCGTCGCCCTCTACAATCCGAAAAGCAACAGCCGCACCACCCAGATCGAGGCGGCGCGCGACATTCTGCTGCGTCACCGCGCCGCCGCCACCCCGGTCGGCATCGTCCGCCATGCCTGCCGCGCGGGCGAAGCGGTAACCGTCACCACCCTGGGTGAATTCACTGCCTATCCCATCGACATGTTCTCCCTGGTCATCGTCGGCAACGCCGCGACCTATGTGGATGGCAAGCGAAGAATGGTGACGCCAAGGGGGTACCAGGTGCGGGATACGAGACTCGGGGCTCGGGGTGAAAACCTCGAACCTCAAAGCGCGGACCTCATGCCACGAACAGCGCGGGCGCTGTTCGTCGGCGGTACCGGCTCGGACGTCGGCAAGAGCGTGCTGGCTGCCGGCCTGTGCCGGCTGCTGCGTCGCAAGGGGGTGAGGGTTCTGCCGTTCAAGGCCCAGAACATGGCGCTCAACGCGGCGGTGACACCGCAGGGGGGGGAGATCGGCCGCGCCCAGGCGCTGCAGGCCGCCGCCTGCGGCGTGCCGGCCCACGTCGACATGAACCCGGTGCTGCTCAAGCCCAACTCCGACACCGGTGCGCAGGTCATCATCCAGGGGCGCCCGGTTGGTAACATGGGGGTGAAGGAGTACCATGCCTACAAATCCGAAGCGTTCCGCAAGGTGGAGGAGTCGTTCCGGCGCCTGAGCGACCAGGCCGATATCGTGGTCATGGAAGGAGCGGGGAGCATCGCCGAGATCAACCTGCGCGATCACGACATTGCCAACCTCAAGGCGGCCGCCATGGCACAGGCGCCGGTGCTGCTGGTCGCCGACATCGACCGCGGCGGGGTCTTCGCCAGCATCGTCGGCACCGTGGAGTTGCTCACCACAGAGGAGCGGCGGATGCTCGCCGGGGTGATTATCAACCGCTTCCGCGGCGATCCATCGCTGCTCGCTCCGGGGATCGCCGAGATCGAGGCGCGCACCGGTGTGCCGGTTCTCGGCGTCGTCCCGTGGCTCGACCTCAAACTCCCGGAAGAAGATTCGCTGGGGCTGGCGCGCAAGGGGCCGGGGCGCGCCGGGGCGCCGTTGCGTATCGGCGTGGTCAAATTGCCGCGCCTGTCGAACTACACCGATTTCGACCCGCTCGAGCATGAGCCCGACGTCGAACTGGTCTATATCAGCGCGCTGGAGGAGATTGCCGGTCTCGACCTGCTGATCCTCCCCGGCACCAAGAGTACTCTCCCCGATCTGCAATACCTGCGCAGCAGCGGGCTGGCCCGGGCGATTCACGACTTTCATATGCAGGGGGGGCGGATCGCCGGGATCTGCGGCGGCTACCAGATACTCGGCAAGCGGATCGTCGATCCCGACGGGGTGGAATCCGATCTGCTCGAGGCGGAGGGGCTTGGACTGCTCGACGTCGACACGGTGCTGACCGGCGACAAGCAGACCCGCCAGGTGGCGGGCACCGTGCTGGACGGGGCGGAGGCCATCGGCCTGACCGGTGTCGAGGGGGTCTCCGGCTACGAGATCCATATGGGGGCGACCACCCGCGGCGGGCTGGCCCGGCCGCTCTTCGCCGTGGCGCGCTTCGGCGGTTTCGGCGAGTCCTTCGAGGACGGAGCGGTCTCCGCCGACGGCCGCACCTGGGGAACCTATCTGCACGGTCTTTTCGACGACGATGCCGTGCGCCATGCCCTGCTCGATGACCTGCGCGCCCGGCGCGGCCTGGCGCGGCGGCCTCGTTCCGCCGGGGTCAGCATCGACGCCGAACTCGACCGGCTGGCCGACCATCTGCAGCGGCATCTCGACCTGGAGCGGATCTGGGCGCGGCTCACCCTGCCGGCGCCGGCCTCCGGCTGATGCCGCCGCTGCTGTTGGCCGCCGCTTTCGCCGCCGATCTGCTGCTTGGCGATCCGCGCCGTTTGCCGCACCCGGTGGTCGGCATCGGCCGGCTGATCAACAGGCTGGAAGCGCTGCTTTACCACCGCATCCACCGGCGCCGTCTCGGCGGTCTGCTCCTCGCGGTTCTGACGCTGCTGGTTACCGGCCTCCTCGCCGGGTGCGCCCTGGCTCTGGCGCAACGACTCCATCCCCTGCTCGGCCTTGTGGCTGCCGGCTGGCTGGCCTGGACCTGCCTGGCAGTGCGTGAGTTGCACCGGCAGAGCGCGACTGTCGTCGCGCGTCTGCTGTCCGGCGATCTTGCCGGCGCCCGGCAGGCCCTGGCGATGATTGTCGGTCGCGATACGGCCGATCTCGATGAGCAGGGGATCCTGCGTGCCTGCATCGAGACGGTGGCGGAAAACAGTTGCGACGGCATGGTGGCCCCGCTCTTCTATCTTGGCCTCGGCGGGCCGCTGGCCGGCATCCTCTTCAAGGCCGCCAGCACCATGGACTCGATGGTTGGCTACAAGAACGAGCGCTACCGGGAGTTCGGCACCGTGGCGGCGCGCCTCGACGATCTGCTCAACTGGTTGCCGGCGCGGCTCACCGCGGTGCTGATGGTGATCGGCTGTGTGCCCCTCGGGCTGTCTGCCGGCAACGCCTGGCGGATTGCCCGCCGCGATGCCCGCCGGCATGCCAGTCCCAACGCCGGCTGGCCCGAGGCTGCCGCCGCCGGGGCGCTGGGGATACAGCTTGGCGGCCCGGCCCGTTATTTCGGCCAGTGGCAGGAAAAACCGACTTTTGGCGAGGCCGGGCGCTTGCTGACGGTCGCAGACTATCAACGGATGATCCGGCTCATGTACGCAACCGCGTTGCTGGCTCTTGGCGTCGCCTGCGGGATTGGCTGGGGGGTGGGCTGGGGGGTGGGAGGATGGAGTCAATGAGTGGCGCGGGCGAAGGCACGAGGACGCACGGCGGACAGGCTTTGACCCTGGCCGGCGAGTTGGGCTGTGCCTCGGCGGCCGTGCTCGACTTTTCGGCCAGCCTTAACCCGCTCGGCCCGCCGGCTGAGGCCCTGGCCGCCGCCCAGGCCGCCCTGGCCGAAATCTGCCACTACCCGGAAATCGACGCCGGAGCCCTTTCCCGGGCCCTGGCGGCCCATCACGGCCTCCCTGCCGGGACAGTCCTGGCCGGTGCCGGGGCGACCGAGTTCATTTTTCTGGTGCCGCGCGTGTTGCGCCCGAAGCGCTGTCTGCTGGTCGAGCCGGCTTTTGCCGAATACGCCCCGGCGCTGTTTCAGGCCGGAGCGCAGATCGACCGGGTTGGCCTTGACCCTGCCGACGGCTTTCGCCTCGATCCCGCACTTCTCGCGGCGGCGCTTCACCATGAGACCGGTCTGGTCTGGCTGGCCAATCCGCTCAACCCGGGGGGCACCGGCTACCCGCGCGAACTCCTCCTGGCGTTGCTGGACAAACTGCCTGCGTCCGTGGTTCTGGTTATCGACGAAGCCTTCATCGACTTCGCTCCGCATTTGTCGTTGACCGATCAGGTCTGCCTTCGCCCCAATCTGATCGTGCTGCGTTCGCTGACCAAGTTCTACGCCCTTGCCGGGCTGCGCATCGGCTGGCTGGCGGCGCCCCCGGATGTGGCGGCGCGCTTGGCCGCCAGCCGCGAGCCGTGGCGGCTCTCCACTCCGGCGCTCGCCGCCGGCTTGGCCTGTCTGCAGGCCAATGCCCTGCGCCTCGCCACGCTGCAGGCCGTTCCGGTGCTGCGTGGCGAACTGGCGGCAGGGCTGGGCAAACTCGGCTGCACCGTCTACCCTTCCGTTGCCAACTATCTGCTCTGCCGTCTGCCGCTAACCGCCCCCCCCGCCCCGGCTCTCGCCGCCGCCCTGCGCCCGAAAGGGATTCTGCTTCGCACCTGCGCCGATTTTGCCGGCCTCGACGACCGCTACCTGCGTCTCGCCGTCCGCTCCGCCGCCGACAACCGGCGGCTGCTCGACGAATTGGCCAAATTCCTCTAGCTTTGCGGGGGCTGCACCCCCGCTCCCCGCCAAGTTTTTTGCTCACCCAAAAAACTTGACAAAAAGGGTGTTCGCCTGCGGCGGGCATGATCGATGGCTCCGTCCATCTGTGCTGCCAAGATGAGAGTCTTCACTGTCCTTTCCATCTTTTGCGGGGCCCATCCCCTTGGGGCCCCGCGGCTGTCTGCAGGCAGCCGCATGTTGCCGAAAATGGAGCATTCAGCATTTGGGATGTGTTTGGTTTGGTCTTCCCCCGCTTCAATCTAAGGACAAAATGCTGAATGTTGGTGCTCCGCAACCGCCTTGGAGCAGGTAGCTCATCACGGGGCACAGTAAGAAGTGCCCCGTTAACAAAGGGAACGGCTGGAGAGTTGTGCTGGTAGAGTGGATGAGCGAAGTCGCCGAGCGGCAGAGCGAGTCATGCCAAGCGCAGCGGAAAGGAAAGGCGTTTTTGCGTCCTTTTGTCGCCGGACAAAAGGACGTCGCCTTCCGGGGGCGAGACCCCGGGGCTTTGAAGTTATTGGTCGGGGTGCGGGGCAGAAGGCCCCGCGACTTAGCTCTTGAATTTAGCGGAAACGCTGGCTGCTACGATCCTGCCGTGGTCAGCACCAGCTTGCCGTGTTTCACCCCTTTGGTCCCCAGCAACTCATCCGCCAACCGCGTCACCTCCGCCGCCGTCCCCTTGACCACCACCACTTCCAGGCAGTGATGGGCGTCGAGGTGCACGTGCAGGGCGGAGATGATCGCATCGTGGTGGGAGTGCTGGTGCTCGGTGAGCTTGTCGGCCAGATCGCGAGTGTGGTGATCGTAGACCAGGGTGACCGTGCCGACCGTAGCCGTCGTGGCATCCCGGCTGATCTGGTCTTCGACCAGGGCGTTGCGAATCAGGTCGCGGAGCGCCTCGGAACGGTTGACGTAGCCCTTGTCGGCAATCAGCCGGTCGAAACGCTCGAGCAGGCTCTGCTCGATGGAGACACCGAAACGGGCGAGGTCGGCCATGCCCAAACCTCCTGTGGAAAGGTGCTCACTGTGTACCATGGGGTTGGTAAACGGTCAAGAATCCTGAGAGGTTAGCCAGCTCCATGCCGAATTGATCCACAGCTTTCCCAACAGGAGCTACACAACATCTTGTGCTATCAGTATTTTTTTGTGGCCATATCTAGTGTTTTCCTCTTGACGCTCATGGCGGCTCGGGTGTTAAATCCCAACCTGTGCCATGCTGCATTGAGGGGAGGTTCCAATGGAGTTTATTCGCAAGCGGGACGGGCGGCTGGCGCCGTTCGAGGAGCAGAAGATTTCCGCCGCCATCCAGAAGGCGGTGCGTGCGGTCGGCGGCAGCAACATGGAGCAGGCCGCCGGCATCGCCCGCCAGGTGGTCGGCATCCTCGCGGTCATCTACAAGGATGGCCGCATCCCCACGGTCGAAAACGTTCAGGATCTGGTCGAAAAGATCCTGATCGAGAACGGCCACGCCAAAACCGCCAAGGCCTACATCCTCTACCGCCAGCAGCACGCCGCCCTGCGTGAAACCCAGACGTTCATCAAGGAAGCGATCGATTCGATCGACTCCTACCTGACCCAGGAGGACTGGCGGGTCAACGAGAACGCCAACATGGGGTACTCGCTGCAGGGGCTCAACAACCACATCGCCTCCAACGTCACCAGCAACTACTGGCTTAACAAAATCTACCCCGCCTATATCGCCCAGGCCCACCGTGACGGCGACTTCCACCTGCACGACCTGGGGATGCTGTCGGTCTACTGCTGCGGCTGGGATCTCAAGGATCTGCTGCTCAAAGGCTTCTCCGGCGCCTACGGCAAGATCGAAAGCGCCCCGGCCAAGCATTTCCGTACCGCCCTGGGGCAGGTGGTCAACTTTTTCTACACCCTGCAGGGGGAGGCGGCCGGCGCCCAGGCCTTCGCCAACTTCGACACCCTGCTCGCCCCCTTCATCCGCTACGACGGGCTCACCTACCGGGAGGTCCGCCAGGCGATGCAGGAGTTCGTCTTCAACATGAACGTGCCGACCCGCGTCGGCTTCCAGACTCCGTTCACCAACATCACCCTCGACCTCGTCCCGCCCAAAGGGATGGCCAACGAGGCGGTCATCGTCGGCGGCCAGCCGATGGAGCAGTGCTACGGCGAGTTCCAGGAGGAGATGGACCTGTTCAACCGCGCCTTCTGCGAGGTGATGATGGCCGGTGACGCCTCGGGACGGATCTTCTCCTTCCCGATCCCGACCGTCAACATCACCATCGGTCTCGACTGGGAGAGCCCGCGTTTCCAGCCGGTCTGGGAAATGACCGCCAAGTACGGCATCCCCTACTTCAGCAACTTCATCAACTCCGACATGGACCCGGAGGACGCGCGCTCCATGTGCTGCCGCCTGCGCCTCGACAACCGCGAACTGAGAAGGCGCGGCGGCGGTCTCTTTGGCTCCAATCCGCTGACCGGTTCGATCGGTGTGGTGACGCTCAACCTGCCGCGCGCCGCCTATCAGGCCGACAGTGTCGAGGCGTTTCACGCCCGCCTGGCCGAGCTGATCCAGATGGCCGCCGAATCTCTGGAGATCAAGCGCAAGCAGCTCGAGCGGCTCACCGACGACGGCCTCTACCCCTACAGCCGCTTTTACCTCGACGGCATCAAGGCGCGCAGCGGCCGCTACTGGGACAACCATTTCTCCACCATCGGCCTGATCGGCATGAACGAGGCCCTTCTCAACCTGACGGGCAAGGGGATCGATACCGGCGAGGGGAAAAGTCTCGCCGTGCGGACCCTGCAGTTCATGCGCGGGGAACTCGAGCGTTACCAGGAGGCGACCGGCCACCTTTACAACCTTGAGGCGACTCCCGCCGAGGGGACCAGTTTCCGCCTGGCCCGTGCCGACAAGGCGCGCTACCCCGACATTATCGCTGCCGGTACCGATCAGCCGTACTACACCAATTCGACCCAGCTGCCGGTCGGCGCCACCGACGACATCTTCGAGGCGCTCAGTCACCAGGACGGCCTGCAGACCCTGTATACCGGCGGGACCGTGTTCCACGGCTTTCTCGGCGAACGCCTCGATGACTGGAAATCGGCCCGGCTGATGGTGCGGCGCATCGCCGAAAACTTCCACCTGCCGTACTTCACCATCAGTCCGACGTTCACCATCTGCCCGGTGCATGGCTACATCCCGGGTGAACACTTCACCTGTCCTCACCACCACGAGGAAGCGGCGTAGGGGCTGTCCCCGCATGGGGACTGTCCCTCTTTTAGGGGCGGGCGCCATCCGCCTTAACGAAAAAAAGGAGACGATCTGATGACCAACAAGTGCTCCGAGAAAACCGAAGTCTATTCCCGCGTCTGTGGTTTCTTCCGCCCCGTGCAGCAGTGGAACAAGGGGAAGAAGGAAGAGTTCAAGGACCGCCGCGAGTACGTGGTCGAAACCAAGTAGGCTGATTTTCTGGGTCGGCCTTGGAGCGCACAGGCCGATCAAAAATGCCCAGTTGCAAGGCGCCCGCAGATTGAGGAGTGAGGTGTACCGTGATGGTACGCTGCAGCGACGAGATCAAGGGTAATGCCGCAGGTGGGCGTTTTTCATCGGTCAAGGGGACGTATGTCAATTAAAGGTTTTCAGGGGACGAGTCTGCTCGACTACCCCGGTCGGGTGGCGTCCCTCCTGTTTTGGGGCGGGTGCAATCTGACCTGCCCCTTTTGTCATAACCCCGGGCTGGTCCTCGATCCGCACTCCTTTGCCGACCTGGATCGGGACGCACTGCTGGAGGAACTCGCCGGTCGGATGCCGTTCATCGACGGCGTGGTCATCTCCGGCGGCGAACCGACTCTCGACCCGGAGCTCCCCGATTTTCTCGCGGCGATCAGGGCCTTGGGGCTGGCCGTCAAGCTTGACACTAACGGCCTGTTACCCGAGGTGGTCACCGCTCTGCTCGAGCGCCGGCTTCTCGACTACCTGGCGATTGACCTCAAGACCTCCCCCCGGCGTTATCACGAACTTCATCCCGGCCCGGTTGATCCCGCTGCCCTTTTGGCCAGTGTGCGCCTGGCCATGGAGGCCTCCGTTGTGGTCGAGTTTCGCACCACCTGCATCCCCTCGCTGGTCGACGAAGAGGGCATCTGTGAACTTGGGGAATTGATTCAGGGGGCGCCGCTCTGGGCGTTGCAGCAGTACCATCCGGGGCGGGCGCTCGATCCGGCCTGGCATGAGCAGGCGGTTTATCCGGGAGAGAAGATTGCCGCTCTGGCGGGGGTTGCCGGGCGTTACGTCGCCGAAGTGGCGATCAGGGGTGTGGGCTGACCCAGGGGACAGGGAGCTTTTCTGTAGAGAGACAAAACCCCCGACCGGATCGGTCGGGGGTTTGTGGTTCAAGGGCGATGTGGCCCGATCAGAACCGCAGCCAGTTCAGGAAGGTCACGCTGATGATGAGCATGGCGCTGCCGGCGATCATATAGAGCAGGGCATCAATGGTTTGCAGGGGTTGCGAAGGCTTGCCGGTAGAGGACATCGGTTGAACTCCACGAAGAAAGTCGGTGTTGCTGCTCGCAAATTGATAGCAAAGCCCATGCCACCTCCGCTGTGGCGCCAACTTTCGCCGCCCGGGCTGCGGGGCACGGTGCCAGAGCCCGGAATATGCCGGAACGGTTGCGTCAAAAAACCGGGCGGCTGTGGCGATCGGGCGGTCAGCTAGCTCTTTTCGGTTTTGTGGCAGAACAGGCAACGCATCGGGCCTGCGCCGGGCTTGGCGGGATGCCCGGCCGGGAAGGGGATTTTGACGCCGTCATGGCATTCCGCACATAAAGCGTCGACGTCGATTCTCTTGTTTCCTGAGGACAGCATGTCGTAGAAGCGGGAATGCACAGTGTCCCGCGGTACCTTTTTGGTGGTTTCCTTGCCGGAAATGGCGATGAAGACGCCCAGTACACCAATCACCACCGCTACGAAGATCCAGTCGCGCTTTTTCATGGAGAAGGCCATGCCGATACCTATTCACCGCGGATGAAGAGAAAGTAGATGGCGGCGAAGACGATCACCGCTCCGCCACCGACGAACACCATCAGCGTTTCGCTGCCCACCCCTCCCTCCAGGGAGGTCCCTTGCCGCATGGTGTAAGCGAGCAGCCAGGCGAAGCCGCTGACGGTCAGAATCGTTACCAGAACGACCCGCCAGCGCATGAACAAGGCGATGATTGCCAGCGCTGCCGTGCCGTAGAGAAAATAGGGGTGGTTGACCAATCCCTGCAGGTCGAGTTCCTGCAGGTAGCCGACAATCGCGCTTGTCTCAAGTTTCTCCAGGATTGAAGCCCAATCCATGCCCGCCCTCCCAAAGCCCGGAACCTGTCCGGAACGATAGCAGTTTTGCCCCCGGCGATAAAGGGGAAAATCGCCCATTCACCTTGACTTTCCGCATCCTCAGGCACTAGAGTAACCGCCTCGAAAACACGTAAGGAGTGAGGAGCAACCTGTCTTTGACTGGCACGGGCTTTTCACCTCTCACCCCTCAACCTTACCCCTCACCAAGAGAGTTCAAGTTGTCTGAACGCGCTATCGGCATATTCGATTCAGGGGTCGGCGGACTGACCGTGCTGCGTGAACTGAGGCGCCGGCTGCCGTACGAGGAGCTGGTCTATCTGGGGGATACCGCCCGCGTCCCCTATGGCACCAAGAGCCCACAGACCGTGGCGCGCTACGCCCGCGAGGCCGCTCGCTTTCTGGTCGGGCAGCAAGTCAAGCTGCTGGTGGTGGCCTGCAATACCGCCTCGGCCGTGGCCCTCGATGAGCTCGCCGCCATTCACCGCCTGCCGGTGGTCGGAGTGATCGAGCCGGGCGCCCGCGGTGCGCTGGCGGCGACCCGCACCGGGCGCATTGGTGTGATCGGCACGGAAGGGACGGTGCGCAGCCGTGCCTATGAGCGGGCCCTGCGCGCCGGCAACCCGGCCGTAGAGGTTTTTGCCGCCGCCTGCCCCCTGTTTGTCCCGCTGGCCGAGGAAGGCTGGGCCGATCACGAGATCGCCCGCCTGGCTGCGGCCGAGTACCTGGCTCCGCTGCTGCGCGAGCAGATCGACACCCTGGTGCTCGGTTGCACCCACTACCCCCTGCTGAAAAGGACGCTACAGGAGTTGGTCGGGCCGGAGGTGACTCTGATCGACTCCGCCGAGGAAACCGCCAAGACCGTGGCCGGCCTGCTGGCGGCGCAGGGTCTGACCCATGGCCCTGCGGCTCCCGGTCTGCCGCGCTACTTCGTAACCGATGCCGCCGAACGCTTCGAACGGGTCGGCGGCGCCTTCCTCGGTGCCCCGCTGGTCGATGTGGCCACGGTGACGCTGGACTGAGCGCATGAGCGATTTTCGTCGGACTCCCCCCGCCAGGGGCTGGCGCCCGTTGCCGTGGCTTGGCCTGTTGCTGATGGCCATCGCGGCCTTCTGGCTGTTCCGTCACTTTGCCGGGGCGCCGTCGCCGCCCCCTCCGGCGGAAACGCCCCGTCCCCAGCGTACGGTGACGCTTTACTTTGCTGCGACCGACGGGTCCGGGCTGGTGGCCGAGACTCGCCAGTTGGCCGAGTGCCGGGCGGAGGAAGAGTGCCTGCGCACCACCGTCGCGGCCCTGCTCGCCGGTTCCTCCGGGACCCTGGCGCCGATTCTCCCCGCGCCGGCCACCCTGCGCGGGATCACGGTAGCCGGCAGCGAAGTCCAGCTCGACTTCAGCCGGGCCATCATCGACAGCCACCCCGGCGGGACGCTGGGAGAATGGCTCACCGTCAACTCTCTGGCCGCGACGGTTGCCGTCAACTTCCCGCAGTTTCGCCAGGTGCGCCTGCTTGTCGAGGGGGTTGCGGTCGATACCCTGAAGGGGCATGTCGATTTGCGCCAGCCGCTCTCCCCCGACTTCGGTCTGATCGTCACTCCCCCCGCCGCCTCGCCGGCGGGGGCCTCTCCGGGAAAATCCTGATGAACACTTTTCTTGAGACGCTCGGTCGCCGGGTTCTGACTCTCGACGGGGCCATGGGCACCCTCCTCCAGGAGCGCGGACTTCCTCCCGGCGGCTGCCCGGAGTTGATGAACCGGACCGCTCCCGAGGTGGTTGGCGGCATTCATCGCGAATACGCCGCGGCCGGCGCCGATGTCATCGTGACCAACACCTTCGGCGGTAACCGCCCGAAGCTGGAGCACTACGGCTTGGCCGGCGAGGTGGCCGATCTCAACCGGCGCGCCGTGGAGATCGCCCGGGAAGCCGCCGGCTCCGGCCGCTTCGTGGCGGCTTCGGTCGGCCCCACCGGGCGTTTTCTCGAGCCGGTCGGCGACGCCGGGTTTCAGGAGATGGTCGATATCTTCGCCGAGCAGATTCAGGCCCTGGCCGCTGCCGGCGCCGACCTGGTGAGCTTCGAAACCTTCCTCGATATCCGCGAACTGCGCGCCGGCATCATCGCCTGCCGCGACGTCTGCTCCCTGCCGGTCATTGCCCAGCTGACCTTCGACGACGGCGGCCGCACGGTTCTCGGTACCCCGCCGGAAGCGGCGGCGGTGACCCTCGATGCCCTTGGCGTCGACATCATCGGCTCCAATTGCGGCCTCGGCATCGACGGCATCTACGCGGTTCTCGAACGGATGCGCGCTGTCACCACCAGGCCGCTGATCGCCCAGGCCAACGCCGGCCTGCCGCAGCTGGTCGATGGTTGTACCGTGTTCCCCGGCACCCCGGAGGAGATGACCGTTTTCCACGACCGGCTCATCGCTCTCGGCGTGCGCATCATTGGTGGCTGCTGCGGCACCACGCCGGCCCACATCCGCGCCATTCGCGCCGCCCTGGACGGCCGTTCGCAGGGGTGGACGCCTCCGCCCCGCCGCGGCTTCCTCTCCAGCCGCGGCAGCGTGGTGGCGATCGGCGGCGATGCCCCGTGCGTGCTGATCGGCGAGCGCATCAATCCGACCGGCAAGAAGGGCTACAGCGAAGAGCTGCGTTGCGGGAAAACCGCTTACATCCGTCGCGAAGCCCAGGAGCAGACGGCGGCCGGAGCCCATCTGCTCGACGTCAATTGCGGCGCGCCGGGGGTCGACGAACCGGCGGCCCTGGAGCGGGCGGTCTTTGCTGTCAGCGGTGCGGTCATGACCCCGCTGGTCCTCGATAGCTCCGACCCCTTCGCCCTCGAGCGCGGGCTGCAGGCTGCCGACGGCAAGGTGCTGATCAACTCGGTGAGCGGAGAAGAGAAGAGCCTGGCGCGCATCCTGCCTCTGGCCAGGCGTTACGGGGCCGCCGTCATCGGCCTGGCCCTCGACGAACAGGGGATTCCGGCCACGGCCGAAGGGCGGGTGGAAGTGGCCCGCAAGATCCGCGCCGCCGCCCTCGTCGCCGGCCTGCCGGCCGAGGATGTCCTGATCGACTGCCTGACCCTGACCGTCTCCGCGGAGCCGCAAGGGGGGTTGGAGACGCTGCGTGCCCTGCGCCTGGTGCGGGAGGAGTTGGGACTCGCCACGGTCCTCGGCGTCAGCAACATCTCCTTCGGCCTCCCCGCCCGCCCGGTCCTCTCCTCGACCTTTTTTGCCATGGCCCTGGCCGCCGGGCTGAAGGCCGCCATCGTCAATCCCAAGGAGGCGCGCATGATGGACGCCTGGCGGGGCGGTGTTCTCCTCCTTGGTCAGGACGTGCGTGCCGAAGGCTACATCACCCATTACGCCACCGCCGGGAGTGCGCCGGCTGCCCCGTCACCGGCTGCAACGGGCGGGCCGCTGCCGGAGATTCGCGAGCGTCTCGCCGCCGCCGTCATCGCCGGCGACAGCGAAGGGGTGGTGCCGCTGGTCGACGAGGCGCTCGGCGAGGGGCTGCCGGCCATGATCATCAGCAACGAGGGGCTGCTTCCCGGGCTCGAGGAGGTCGGCCGCCGTTTCGGTTCCGGACGGATTTTCCTCCCCCAGGTCATGCAGTCCGCCGAAACCATGCAGGCCGCCTTTGCCCGTCTGAAGAGCATGATGGCCGGCGAAACCGGTCCGCGGCTCGGCCGGATTCTCATGGCCACCGTCGAGGGGGACATCCACGACATCGGCAAGAACATCGTCTGTACCCTGCTGGAAAATCACGGCTTCGATGTCATCGACCTGGGCAAGAACGTCCCGGCCGCCCGCATCCTTGCCGCTGCCCGCGAGCATGCCGTCGATGCCGTCGGCTTGTCGGCGCTGATGACGACCACCATCCAGCAGATGGATGTGGTCGTCGAACAGTTGCGTGCCGCCGGCATCAAGACCTTCACCATGGTCGGCGGGGCCGTGGTGACCCAGGAGTATGCCGACCGCATCGGCGCCGATCTCTACGCCCGCGACGCCCTCGAGGCGGTGGCCAAGATCAAAAAACTCCTGGGCGCGGGGGGGTAGGGCTGGCGGTTGGCGCTACAGCCCTTGCCGCCGCGGTCGGTTTTGTGCTAATAACTGAAAGTTGCTGGCAAATTTGTTGCCGATGCCATGGCGCAGTGACACCCTTTTTGGCCAGGCCGATCAAAAAGACCCGGGGGCCGGGGTAACGTCGCAGATGGGCGTTTTCCATCGGTCATCAGCATGAACCCTGAGGGGGATGGTATGGTCGTAGGTTTCAATCACAACTTCCCCTACAAAGGCCAGATCTACCACATTCAGACGGAAGACGGTGGTGTCGGCAGCCCCAATATTGTCACGCTCCTCTATCACGGCGGCACCATTCTCGCTTCGCGCAAAACCTCCTACGCCGATATCGCCCGGGTCGACAACCTCGAACAGGTTGTCGAGGATCTGATGAAAGAGCAGCACAAGGGGATGCTGCGCAGTCTCAAAAACGGCGAATTCGACGAAGCCATTGCCCGCTATCTGGCGCGTACGGCCGGCGATGCGGCCTCCACCCTGGCACAGGGTCAGGCGCAGTCGCCAGCGCCGGCCGTTGCCGTACCTGCTCCTCCTCCCGAGGGCTCCCCCCCCGTCGCTGCCGCCCCGCCTCCTGCTGCCGACAGCCAGATGGAAGCCCTGGTGCTGGCCTACCTGTCGGGCGGGGAAGCCTAGAGGCGTGGTTGTCTATGCCGCAATCGGTAGTGACCAGAACGGCGGAGCGCGGCGCTGCTTTGCTGACCCTGCTGGTCATGGTCGTCCTGCTCGGACTGGCGGCTTCCATGGCCAGCCAGTCGCTGCGTGCCCTCATGCAGCGTGAACGCGAGGCCGAACTGCTCTGGCGCGGGCAGCAGTATCGCCGGGCCCTGGGCCGTTACTACAACGTCAAGCATGGGGCCCAGCAGATGTACCCCGCCAGCCTGGACGACCTTCTGCAGGACCCCCGCTCCGCCGCCAAGGTGCGCCATCTGCGCCGGCTTTACAACGATCCGATGACTGGCGATGACTGGGAATTGATCAAGGATCCTGCCGAACGGATTATCGGCGTTCAAAGCAGCAGCGCCCTTGCCCCCTTCAGGCAGAGCGGTTTCCCTGCCGGGCTGGAGGCGTTGGAGGGCAAAGCCAGTTATCGCGACTGGAAATTCGTCTACGCCCCCGAGAAGAAGAGCGAAGCGCCGGGGCAGCCGCCGGGGAAAGTCCCGGCCGGCCAGCCTTTCGGCCAACCTGCCGGGCCAAACTAGGACACCTATGTTTTTCCGCACCCTGCTCGGCAAAATCCTCATCCTCTCCCTGTTGCTCTTCACCGTGGCCCTTGGCACGGTCACCCTTTTGCACATCCAGCGCGAGCACGGCCACATTATCGAGGGGAGCGAGGAGACGGCGGACCTGATCCTGTCGGTTGTCGAGCGCGCCATCTCCAGCTCCATGAGTGTCGGCAACACCCGTGACGTCCAGGCCATTCTCGAGACGGTGGGCGGCGACCCCCGTCTGGTGGCGGTGCGTATCTTCAAACCCGACGGGCGTATCGTCAAATCGTCCGATCCGCTCGAACTTGGCCGGCGCGTCCATCCGCGCGAGATGGCGACCTTCGAGCACGGTAGAACCGCCGATGTCTTTACCACCAGCGTCGGGGAGATGGTCGGTGTCATCAAGCCGATCTATAACGGCCCGCGCTGTTACGGTTGTCACGGGCAGGTGATCAAGATCATCGGCATCCTCAACGTCGATTACTCCCTGCGCGACCCCCGCGCCCAGATGTTCGCCTCGTCCCAGTTTTTCGGTATCTCGATGATTGTCACGATTATCCTGTTGACGGCGGGCACCCTGGTGATTTTCATCCGCTTTGTGCGCCGGCCGCTGCAGGCGGTGGTCGACAAGATGACCCTGGTCGAGGAAGGGGACCTGTCCGCCACCCTGGTCGTCAGATACGAAGATGAAGTCGGTCAGCTGATGACCAAGTTCAACTCGATGACCGAGCGCCTCCGGCAGGCCCAGGAGACTCTGCAGCAGTGCCATTACCAGCAGATGGAGCGCGCTGACCGCCTGGCTTCGGTCGGCGAGATGTCGGCCGGCATCGCCCATGAGATCAAGAACCCCCTGGCGGCCATCAGCGGGGCGATCACCGTGTTGGCCAGTGATTTTGCCGACGATGACCCGCGCCGCGAAGTGATCACCAAGGTCCTCGAGCAGATCACCCGGCTCGACAAGGCGGCCACCGATCTGCTCTATTTCGGCAAGCCGGGAAAGCCGCAGTTCAACTGGGTCAATGTCAATGAACTGCTCAAGCAGACCCTCTTCTTCGTCGCCCAGCACCCCGAGTCGCGCAACGTCAACCAGCTTCAGGAACTGACGCGCGACCTGCCGCCGGTGTGGGTTGACGAAAAACAGCTGCAGCAGGTATTTTTCAACATCATCATCAACGCCATTCAGGCGATGAAGAACGGCGGCAGTCTCCTGATCCAGACCGACCTGCGCCTGCAGGAAGACCGGAAACTGGTGCGGGTGCTGATCGGCGATTCCGGGCCCGGCATCCCCGAAGAGGATCTGGAGCGGATTTTCCAGCCCTTCTACACGACCAAGACCCAGGGGACCGGCCTGGGGCTGGCCATCTGCCGGCAGCTAATGGAGCAGCAGGGCGGCGCTTTGCGTATCGCCAGCAAGGTTGGGGAAGGGACGCGGGTGAGCATCGAACTGCCGGTGAAAGAGCAGCGTGAGGCGTTATAGAGTAGACACCACCCCCCTGTCGTGCTCGGCGCAACATCCCCCCTGCTCCGCAAGGGGGAATCCTCCCCTGCGAAGTAGGGGAGGTGCCCGAAGGGCGGAGGGGTCATCCATTCTGTGATTTCAAAGGGTTGATATATGCGCAAAGCCAAAATTCTCGTCGTCGATGACGAACACCTGATTCGCTGGTCCCTGGAGCAGTCCCTGCGCAAGCAGGGATACGAGGTGCAGACCGCCGGTTCCGGGGAGGACGCCCTGCGTTTCATCCAGGACGAGCCCCCGGACCTGATGCTCCTCGACATCCAACTCCCCGGGATGGACGGCCTGGAAGTTCTCTCCCGCGCCAAGGAGGTCGACGAGGATCTGGTCGTCATCATGGTCACTGCGCTCGGCGTGCTGGAGACGGCGGTCAAGGCCATGCGTCTCGGTGCCTACGACTACATCAACAAGCCCTTCAACCTCGACGAACTGGCGATCATTGTCCGCAAGGCCCTGGAGACCCGCGACCTGCGCAAGGAGGTCGCCCATCTGCGCTCCACCCAGACCAGCAAGTACGGCATCGACAACATCACGGCCAAGAGCCGGCAGATGCAGCAGGTGCTCGACATGGTGCGCAAGGTGGCCAAGAGCGACGCCAGCACCGTGCTGATCCAGGGGGAGAGCGGGACCGGCAAGGAGTTGATCGCCAAGGCAATCCACTACGAGAGCGCCCGCTGCGACCGGCCGTTCATGGCGATCAACTGCGCGGCCGTGCCGGCGACCCTCCTCGAGAGCGAACTGCTCGGCTACGAGAAAGGCGCGTTCACCGACGCCAAGACCCAGAAGAAGGGGTTGTTCGAGGTGGCCGACGGGGGGACGATCTTTCTCGACGAGATCGGCGACATGGAGATGGGGATGCAGGCCAAGCTGCTGCGCGTCCTCGAGGAGCGCTCCTTCCGGCGCATCGGCGGAACCAAGGAGATTCCCATCGACGTGCGTATCATCTCGGCCACCAACCAGGAGCTGCTCAAGAAGATCGAGGAAAAGGCCTTTCGTGGTGATCTCTACTACCGGTTGCAGGTCATTCCGGTCTATCTGGCCCCCTTGCGCGAACGTCGCGACGACATCATGCCGCTGGTGGAGGCGTTCATCAGCCACTTCAACCGTGAATTCGGCAAGAGCGTCCAGGGCATTTCCAAGATGGCCCGCAAGTTCCTGGAGGAATACAGCTGGCCGGGGAATGTCCGCGAACTCCGCAATATCATTGAGCGTGCGATCATTCTCGAGAGTGGTGACACCCTCATGCTCGAGCATCTGCCGCGAGAGATGATTTCCCGCGCCAGCGACGGCATCCTCTCCTTCCGCCTCCCCCCCGAGGGGGTCGACATCGAGAATGTCGAGCGCGAACTGATCCGCCAGGCCCTGGAGATTTCCGACGGCAACCAGTCGCTGGCCGCCAAGAAGCTCAGCCTCGGCATCGATGCCTTCCGCTACCGGATGAAAAAATTCGGTTACCTCTCCTGATCCTGCCCGATGGCAGGGCTGAGCGGGCGGGCACGCTTCCCTGTGGAGAAGCTGACGGGCTCGCTCTCTTTTTTCGGCACCAACATTGCAAGATTATAAAGGCAAAATAATCTTAATTTGGTGTCGGTACGGCGGTTCTCTCCCTGGAAGCCTCCCGTGCCTGCCGTGAAACCTCAAGGAATTCGGTAACAAGGAACGCATACAGGAGGCCGCACAATGAAACGGTTCGCTCCGCTCTCCAGGCTCGTCACGGTCTTTTCGCTGTTTCTGGTGTTCGCCATTTGGCTGACTCCGGCTTCAGCGAACACTCCCCCGGTCTTTACCTCGATTGGACAACTGCGTGCTCCGGGGATGGGGACGCCCGCGGCCATGGACCTGGATGACGCCGGCAACCTCTATGTTGCCGATGCCCAGGGGCGCAAGATTTACTGCTTCGACCAGTACGGCAACCTCAGCCGGGTCTACAGCGACGCCGCCTTCAAGTATGCCGACAACCAGGGGTTGACCTCCGGTCGTGGCTTGGCGGTCTCGCCCGATGGCAAGCGGCTTTATTTCGCCCGCAACCAGCAGGCGCTCATCCTGGATACGGCGACCGGTACGGTGATTGGTGAGTTGACCGGGAGCGGGGACGTCCCGGAGTTCAAGCTGACTGCGGAAATCGATATCGATGCCAGGGGCAATGTGCTTGTCGCGGATGCCGGTTCCGGGCGGCAGACCATCAAGGTGTATTCGCCAGAGGGCCGGTTTATCAACAAGTTCGGCGGCGTTGGCAATCTGGACGGTAACTTCCAGTCGATCGCCTGTCTGACCATCAATGATGCCGGACAGATCGTGGTGGCCGACTCCTCGCCGGCCTCCCTCAGCGGCAAGATTCAGGCCTTTACCGTCGATGCCAACTATAACGTTACCAACGTGGTCGGTTATCTCAAGAACACGGCTGTCAACTTCGGCAGTGTCGAGATGCATACCCCCCGGGGGGCCGTCTTTGACCATCTGGGGCGAGGCTACTTTCTGGAGTACATTTTCTCGACCATCACGGTGGTCAACTCCTCGTTTCAGTATCTCAGCAAGTACAATGCCCCGGTCAACGGTCAGTATCTGCTGACCGGCTACCAGCAGGGGCAGATCGCCTATGTCATCGATCTCATGTTCGACAAGGTGAACAAGCGCCTGTTTGTCTCCTGTGACGGCGGTCGTATCGAAGTCTTCGGCATTGACGGCGGGACCAGCCCGGTTTACGTCAATACTCCGCCCACAGTCCCGGCGGTCAAGAGCCCCACCAACGGCATCATCGTCCTGACGGCAACGCCGACCCTGGAATACGCCGCGGCAAGCGACGACAGGGATACGGCCACGCTGACCTACCAGGTGGTGATCAAGCGCGGTGATGCTATCGTGCATACCTTTGCGCCGACGACCGCCACCAGCGTGACCGTACCGGCCGGGCTCCTTGCCGATGACCTCTACAGCTGGACAGTCCAGGCGATCGACAGCAAGGGCTTGGCCTCGGATTTCAGCCCTGCGGCGACCTTCGTGGTCGATACCAACGATCCGCCGTCCATCCCGGTCCTCCAGTCTCCTGTTGCCGGTGGCGTCCTGGCCACCGACTCCCCGTCTGTTCCGCAGATCCTGAGCTTTGCGGCCGCGACCGACGATGCGGACACCTCGTTGGACTACCAGGTGAAGATCCTGCAGGGCGGGACCGAGGTCTATGCCACGACGACCAAGGCGACCAGCATTGAACTGACGGGCGAGAATAAGCTCGCTGACAACGCGAATTACAGCTGGATGGTGCAGGCGGTTGACAGCAAGGGGGCGGTGTCCGGCTTCAGCCCGGCGGCGGCCTTTACGGTCAACATCAACGATCCACCCAGCCTCCCGGTGCCGCAGACCCCGGTCGGCAGCAGTGTCGTCGAAAGCGACGCGCCGGCTCTGACCTACGCGGCCGCGACGGATGACAACGACACCCAGCTGACCTACCAGGTGGAAGTCAAGCAGGCTGGCGTGGTGGTTTATGCCGCTTCGTCCACCACCACCAGCCTCGTGGTGCCGGCCGGCACCCTGCAGGAAAATGCCTCCTACAGCTGGGCCGTCCAGGCGGTCGACAGCAAGGGGCTGGCCTCGGGCTTCAGCCCGGCGGAGAGCTTTGTGGTCAACGCCGTGAGCGAGGCGCCGACGGCCCCGCTGCTGCAGACCGAGCTGGCCGCTGGCGCCCTGGCCAACGAGCGCCAGTTTGCCTGGTCGGCTTCCACCGACCCGGACCCCAACGATATGGTAAAAGGCTACCGGGTGGAACTGGCCGCCGATGCCGGCTTCGCTACGGCGTATGACGTTCTGGACGTGGAGAGCACCTCCGTCGCTCTCGGCGACTTCGCCAAGTATGCCGATCTCGAGGTCGGTGCCAGCTACTTCTGCCGGGTTTCAGCCATCGATCTCGCCGGCAACGCCACGGCCAGTGAGCCGGTCAGCTTCGTTTACGCTACCGCTGTGCTGACGGTCGATGCCGACATCAAGGGTGCGGCAGTCTACCTCGGTGGCAACCTGGCCTACCCGGGGCGTCCGGTCGGCGTCACCCCGCTGGAAGTGCGCGACCTGGCCCCTGGTTTCTACGTGGTGGCGGTCCAGGCACCCGGTTTCGAACTGAGCCTGAACCAGCGTCGTCTTGCCGCTCTCGGCAGAACCTCGGTCTATGCCCAGCTCAAGCCGGCCCAGCAGCCGACGGCCTTCAAGGGGGCCAAGGCGATCAATGGCAAGCCGGGGCTGAAGGTCGGTGCCGGCGCAGTGCCGTTCGTGATTGATTTCGACGGCGACGGCAAGCTGGACCTCCTGGCCGGCGATGCCAACGGCAGCGTCAGCCTGTTCCGCTCGATCCAGGTGTCGGGCAGCGGCGACATGACGGTCGGGCAGGCCGAAGCCGTGCCGGCTCTGGTCGGGAAAATTCTCCCCGGTGCCGTACCGTTCGTGGCCGACTGGAACAACGACGACCAGAATGACCTTCTGATCGGCCTTGCCGACGGCACGGTCAAGCTGTTCCTCGCAGGCGCGGCAGAATCTCTTCTGCAGGCCGGTGACGTGCCGCTGGCGGTCGGTGCCAACGCCGCTCCGGCGGTGGTTGACCTCAATCGTGACGGCCTCAAGGATCTGGTGGTCGGCAATGCCCTCGGCCAGGTGTTCGCCTGTTACAACGCCGGGACCGATGCCGCTCCGAAACTGGCGGCTCCGGTGCAACTCCTGAGCGTGGGCGTGCCGGTTGTCCCGACGGTGGTCGATTGGAACTCAGACGGTTTCCGCGAGCTGATGGTTGCATCGGCCAAGGGGATTGCCGTATATTCTAATGAGACAGGGACCTTCGTTCCGGCACCGTTGCTGGCGACGCCGGCCAAGGCGGTCTTCGCCGTGAATGCCGATGGTAGCAAGGGCGAGGATCTGGTCATCGGTGCGGAAGACGGCCGTCTCCTCTTTGCCCCGGCCAGCTCTTTCATCTACCCCTCAGCCTATCCGCAGGCGCTGGGCGCTAAGGTCGACGAGATCGAAACGCTGGCAGTCGCGGCCCAGGAGACCACCGCGGAGGTCATGGCCGTCATCGCCACGATTCGCGGCCAGATCGCCATCGGCAGTTATGGCGGCGTGGCGGTTCAGGGGCAGAATCTGGCGGCGGCGCTGGCCAACGCCGAGGCCAAGGCGGCGGCTGAGGAACTGGTGGCCCTGTCCAATGTGGAAGCAACTAACGGCACGGGCACCGGCTCGACCGATCCCAAGCCGGTCAAATCGGGCAAGTAAGTTCAGCGGTTCTGAAGGTTTTTTGAGCGCCACATGGCAGATGGTGCGCTGACGAGCGCGGCAGACTGAAGATGTAAGGGCAGAATCATGGCAAGAAGCACGAAAATTCTGGTGGCAGTTTTGTCTGGGTTTGCGTTGATGGCCTCGGTGCTTCCCTCGGCAGTTTTGGCCAAGGGCCCGGCCAATGTTTCTGCGACCATCCATAACTTTTCCACGGCAGGCAAAGCCTCCGACGGGAGCGACTCGCAGTACCGTTCCCAGCACTCTGAAGTGTGCGTCTTCTGTCATACGCCTCATGGGGGATCGCTGACCGGGCCGCTGTGGAATCGCCCCAACCCGACGACAACCTGGACGCACTACGACAGCCAGACTCTCGGGTCCTATCTTGGCGGACTGGCGCAAAACCGCGCCATAAGCGACGAGTCGCTGATGTGCATGTCCTGCCACGACGGCAGCATTTATGTGAATCATCTGCTCAATGTTCCCAATGTCGATCCCGCCAAGATTACCGGCGCTGGTGGAAGTGATATAGAAATTATCGGTTTCCCTGCTCTGACCAGGATCGGTGCCGGGCCCTCTGACCCCTTTGGTACGGGCGACCTGAGCGACGACCATCCGATCTCCTTCAGCTATGACGACGTATTGCTTAGCTCTGAATATCAAGCTGGCGGCGCCAAAGATGGCCAGTTGCGTCCGGTTGCCTTCGCTGAAAGCCCTACTTTTTCCCCGGGTGAAGGGGTGCGTTTCTTCAACAAGCCGATGGCCGGTTTGGGCGGCAACCGGGTCGAATGCTCAACCTGCCACGACCCGCATGTCGAATACGACATGGGCAACCCTGATTACATGCCGTTCCTGATCATGAAAAATACCGGCAGCAACCTGTGCCTGGCCTGTCACAATAAGTAACACCTGAGCCCGGACGGTCGCGGACTGTCCGGGCTTTACTCGGGCCTAAACATTAAAAATATTTGATTGCACAGCGTTACTGAAAGAAATTTATTGATAGTGCTTAAGGTTTTGGTGGCGATCGCGAGGAGTGAGACCATGAAACGATATGGCATACTGGTGAGTCTGTGGCTGGTGATGGCAGTAGCGACGCTCGGCTCCGCTCAGGCGGCGACCTACAACCAGCACTACTTCAATTGCAAGAACTGCCATAAAGCCGGGGTCTCCTTTACGGACATGGGGAGTGTCAAGATCAACGTCTGTCTGCAGTGCCACGTGGAAGGAAAAGGCTATATTACTGGCTACCCGCTGTCGAACAATCCTCCGCCGACACTCGATGGAACGACAGGAAGTTTGCGCACCGTCGGTGATGCCAGTAATCACTGGGGCAAAAACCCGGAAGCTATCAAACGCGAAATCTCACACTCCTGGGGGGTGCCAGACACCCTGGCTGCGGCTGGCGCACAGGCGCCGGTCCGTACAGAGTTCGGTGGGTTCTACAGCCGCTACAACGTTTCTCTTGGCAAGGTCACCTGCTCGCGCTGCCACAATCCGCATGGCGAAGCGGAGGTCGACGAGATCATCAACGCGACCGGGCTTCCCGGCAGCGACGGTATTTGGGACAGCGCGAATGCCAATCGTAAGTTGATGCCGCGTGATTCAACCTCGCCGACAGGTACTCTGCCGCTGGAATCGGAAAGAGTCTGCCGGGCCTGTCATGTGCCGTTCAATATCACCAATACCGCCCATGCGACGATCAGTCACCCGATTGTCGCCAACTATGATGCCTTCCAGTCCGGTAAAGATGCGACTTACCGGACCTCAGCGGAAATCCTCGCCAATCCGGCGCAATCCAAGGTCAAGCTGGTACCGGTCGTAAAAGGAGGAACGCTAGGCGTCGGCTGCACTTCATGCCACGGGCCACACGATGTCGATTCTGACTCGACGACCCCTGACGGGCCGGCGAATCGTGCCGGACTGGCTGCGAACTGGCCGGGGGGACGAAGTGACGGCCACCTGCTGCGCAGCGACGGGCCAGGTCGGTTGGGTGCAACGGGCGGGCGAGATGGTCTTGGTGTCGACGGGCAGATCAACACGGTGGATGATAATCCTGACAACACCTCGCAGCTGCGTTCGAACCTCTGTCAGTCATGTCACAAGTACAAGCGTCATGGTAAGGGTGGCAACCAGCAACTGATCGGCTGTCTCGACTGCCATGGTGGGCACTCCTATAACGGCGGGGCAGCGAGTGCCTTTGCTCTGAAAAACGTGACGCCAGATGCGGTACCGGTGCGCCTGAACCGTGCGGCAAACGGGACGGCACCCGTGACCTTCCCGCAAATCACAAACACAGGGAACACCCGCGGCGTATGGTCCGATGGTGTCTATGGAACCAGCACCGGCTATTGTGAAAAGTGCCATGGGGACGTTGAAGATAACGTTGCCGCCAACGGTGTTGGCAGGGACACTTCACAGCATTTGCAGGCAGGTTGGACCTATCAATGTGATTATTGCCATGTCCACAGCGAGAGTTCCTACAGCTTTGCGGTGAGTGGCAGTGCTGCAGTCTGCGGTGACTGTCACGGCTTCCCGCCCTACCTCAGTGTTGCCGGGAACCGGAACACTGGCGGAACCGATGGTGGCTATGCCTATGTCAGTGCGGCACATAACTACCAGGCTGCAGCCGGATACAAGGCAGAAGCGGCGACTCCGCACAACACCCACGCCGCCGGTGGGACGCTTCAGGGTGCAGCGACCGACTACATGTTTGCCACTGGAACCGCATCCTGTGATCCATGTCATCTGGATATAGCTGCGTCTGCAAATCATAACGTGGCCTCTAATCCGGGGAGCTACCGGGATATGGCCTGGAGTACCCTGGCGACCGGCAACGGGGTGATGAGCGGCGGTTCCGCGCCGAATTACAACACCTCGACCTGGGTCTGCACCAACATCTACTGCCATTCCAACGGTGGCAAGCGCAACGTCACCGGCACCAGGGTCATCGGTGATTTCGTTCGGGCGACGACCCCCTCCTGGAACAACGGCGATGCCACCATCGTCGGTCAAACCACACCGACCCATCAGTGCAACTTCTGCCACGGTAATACCGCATCCACCATGGCCAGCGGCCAGAAGAACAACTCCGCCAGCCACCAGAAACATCTCGGTACCGGGACCTTTGCCAAGACCTACTCCTGCAAGGCCTGTCACAGCCAGACGGCGGCAACCAATACTGCGTTGCAGACCGGAGCGCGGCTTGTCAACAGCGGCGGGAAGCACGTCAACGGCAGTGTCGAGGTAGTTTTTGATACGACTTATAATCTGGGAGCCGGCCTGTTGACATCCACTCAGCAGTATAATGGCGGTGCACTCGGGACCTGCACGGCGGTCTACTGCCACTCCAACGGCAAGGGCAGCTACTACGCTGCCGACTGGGATACGGCCGCCTCGGGTGCCTGCGGCACCTGCCACCAGTACTACAGTGGCACGACCCCCACCGGCGCCGGTGCCGCGCTGAGCGCGCCCCATGCCAAGCACCTGGCCATCACCCTGCCTTCGGCGGTTACCTGCGTCGACTGCCACGGCACCAATGCCACCGCCGGCACCCACACCGGCCACGTCGACGGCGCCTTCACCATCGTGGCCAACGCCTGCAACGGCTGCCATGGCTGGGAGGCCGGCGAGACCGTACCGGCCTGGGGCCAGCCGATGGATAACAATTACTGCATCGGCTGCCATGCCGGCAGTGTAAGCGGTACCGTTAAAACCAAGGGCGCCCCCAACAAGGAGTCGGCCAAGACCCGCGGACACAATCGCCCGACCGCCTCAGGCGCCTACCCGGTGACGAGCAACCCTGCGGCCAACAAGCTGTGCACCGACTGCCATGAAACCACGATCACCAACCACATTGACGGCACCACCGGCAACGCCACCGGGCTCAAGGCCAGCGCCGCCACCTGCACCACCAGCTGCCACGGTGCCGGCGGCAGTGCCGCCCGTAACGGCATCAATTCGCACATGGGCAAGGCCTGCGTCGCCTGCCACAACGTGCACGGCTCCGATAACGTCAACAACATCCAGATGATTCACAGCAGTCAGACCGCCCAGAACACCAAGGACACTTCGGGAACCGGTGAGTATGGAGGCACGGTCACCTTCTCCGCCTTCTCCGGGGATAACTCCTTCGACGAAGATGATGGCACCGCCGGTTCGGCCGGTGAAGCCAACTCTGATGATCTGTGCGCCACCTGCCACACTGCAGCGGCCGGTACTTCTCATAACAACCGTGACAACACCGACAGTCAGGCGCCGACCGGTCATCACATGGGCGAAGACTGCTTCACAAGCTGCCACGCCCCGCATACCGACGCGACTAACGCCTTCAAGTCCGGCGGCGGTAACGCCTGCGACAGCTGCCATGACTTCCCGCCGAATACCGGCGCTCATGGTGATGGCAGCAACAAGCATGCGCGCACGGCGACGAACCTGCTGACGGAAGACCGCTCCGACTGCGCCTGGTGCCATACCGGCGCCGATCAATATACCTACGACACCGGGGCAGACCAGGCGGCCGGCGGCGCCCGCGGCAACCATAACAAGGGCGATGCTAATCAGAAGAACGTGCTGACCGCTTCGGTCGGCTACAACCAGACCAACTTCTCCTGTGCAAATGCCTGCCACCTCTCCTCGGCGGCCGATGGGGCTTGGAACGATGCCAACGGTCTCAACTGCAACGCCTGCCACTACTACGAGGCGACCGTCACCGGCAGCGCCAACAACATCGCCGCCGGGACGAAGGCTCTTCAGGGCAGCCACAACGCCCACTTCGCGAAGAACAAACAGTGCGCGGCCTGCCACGACGTACCGGTAAACACCACACATATCTCGATCCCCACCGGGACGGACATCCAGAAGATCCAAAGCCGTGCCGCGGCGCTGCAAGACGAGGCCGACGTCAAGGCGACCACCTACGGCAGCGGTTCCGATCCGGATCCGGGCAATCCGACCTGCGCCGGCGCCGGTGTCGCGCTCGGTTGCCACAACACCAAGACCACCCCGGCCTGGAACACCACCGGCATCACCTGCACCAACTGTCACGACCCGGCCGGCAGCGCCACCGCCGACCCGAAATCAGGCCTCCACAACATGACGCAGGCCGGGGTGCAGAAGCACGACAGCACCATCAGCGGTGGTTGTGCCGCCTGCCACAACAGCACCAAGCCCGCGACCCACGCCAACGGCACCTGGCAGGCCGACCAGGCCAATAACACAGAGAGCCGATTCCTCAATCGCAGTGGGCTGGTCTATAACGACGCCGGCGGGCCGAACATGGGGAGCTGCTTCGACAACGGCGCCAGCGGCGCCGGCAGCCTCGACTTCGCCGTCAGCTGCCACCGTGACAACGGCGTGTGGAAGCGTCTCTGGACGACGGAGGCGGATTCCACGGCGACGGTGCCGGGCTCGGCTCGCTGCAAGGCCTGTCACGGTCAGTACTCCAACCTCAACGGCAATCAGGGCGGCGGCTGGAACGAAAATACCAGCCACTATTTGACCTATGGCGGGCGCAATTCGGTGCGCGGCGAGACGCACAACAGTCGGACGCTGGGCGATGCCAGCGCCTGCGAGGACTGCCACAGCTTCCCATCACTGAGCAACCATGAGAATGGCAGCCTGACGATGAACGACGCTCCGGCTGCCGGGGATACCGACGTCAACGACACCACGACCCAGGTCTACTGTGCGGCGTGCCATGTGGCGGGGGACCCGCTTGTCGCGGGGACCTTCACCTTAACCAAGTCGACCGCGTTCGCCAAAGCCGGCGTTGACGGCAGCTATCACCCGATTTCGCAGTGCAACTCCTGCCACGGCGTCGGCGGCAGCGGCCGTTACTGGCCGGTTGCCCCCAACGGCGACGCCAACGCCCGCAACCATGCGGGGCGTCATGAAATTCATATGATGCGCCTGGCAACGAAGGTCTATGGGGAAACCGTTGCTCAGTTGTTGACCAACAACACGGCACAGAATCCGGCTCTTACCTCCGACACCAAGCAGAAGAATCTCTGTGAGTACTGTCACACCGCTCCGGCGGGTTTCTCTGGTCACCACAACGAGACCCTGCCGGTCGAGGTGGTTATCGCCAACCTCTGGAACAAGGCGGCCGACGCCGGTGCCACCTATTCCAGCAACCAGCATGGCGCGGGCGGCAACGACACCTGCGCCGGGGTCAACTGCCACAACAACAAGCTGACCGTCGACAACTCCTACGGCTGGTACGACGCTACCACCGGCGCCGGCTGCGTCGTCTGCCACACCGTCGGTGGCGCCAACGATCTGCCGAATAACAACATCCACCCCAACACCGGTCTGCACAACGTTACGCCGACCGTCTCGGGCGTGAAACACGATGACAGTTTCTCGGTCAGCGGCACCTGCAACTCTTGCCACACCGGCATTGTCAGCACGATGGTTGGCGGCACACACATCAACGGTGCTGCTGTGGCTGACGGCGCGTCCAACAACGACCGCGGTCTCTTTGCCGCCTACACCGATGCCGTTGCCAACACCGGCACCTGCTTCGGCACCGGCGTTGACAACACCACGAACTGCCATGCCGACGGCGGCACCTGGAAACGGCGCTGGAGCACCACGGCCAGTGCCAACGACGGCGCTACCGAATGTGCCAACTGCCACGGGACATTCACGACCGGATGGCGCTGGGACAATCCGGCTCCGGCCGGGACAACCGACCACAGTGATCCCTCTGCCCTCAACACCGGTGGTGCCGGTGGCGACGCCATGGGTTTTGCCGGCATGCACCCCGACTGTCAGATCTGTCACGGCTGGGGCAAGGCCGGCTACCTTACCGCCTGGCAGAACAAGACCGCCGGTGCCACGCCGGGTCATGGCGACGGCCGCATCACCATGAACGGGCCGTCCCCGTCGACCGGCGCTGGCTACAATGCGTCAACCTGGGGCTGTGCCGCAGCCTGCCACAGCGCCACCTGGGTGATGAGCGACAGCGGCTTGACACCCAACTACGGCGATTACGGCGGTGGCTCCTGCGATGGCTGCCACGGCGTCACCGGAACGGGGCAATACTGGCCCAACGGCAGCGGCGGCACCCCGACCTATGTCGACGATAACGCCAACTCCGCGTCCCGCCACGACACCCACTTGGCGACGATCGCCCAGTACAAGTGGGGGATGACCCTGACCCAGCTGAAGGCCAACGACGCCAACCAGAAGGCGGCCTGCGCCTTCTGTCACCCCAACCCCGGTGCCGGCGGCCACAACAGCGATAGCGGCGACCAACGCGTTGATGTCGCCGGCGCCGGTGCCTTCCGCAAGTTCATCGGCAGCAACAACGACGCCGTCGATGCCGGATCGGGTGCCTACGCATCGGCGAGCCGGAGCTGCTCCAACCTCGTCTGCCACAATCTGGTGACGACGCCAATCGTCGCCGCGGATGCCTGGGAAGGGACGACGGCGGCCAACTGCACCACCCTGTGCCACGGACCCAATACCGTCGCCACCGCCCGTGAAGGGCATCAGAAGCATGTGGTGACGAAGGGCTACGCCTGTACCCAGTGTCACCCCAACAACGGCACCAACTACCAGCACATCAACGGCACGGTCACCCTCAACTTCCTCGTGACCGGCTCGCTGGAGCAGACCTACGGTTCCGGTACCGTCGCCGCCTACAGTGACGGCAGCTTCACCTTCGATCGCACCACTCCGACCGGTACCTGCACCAACGTCTACTGCCACGTCGACAAGCAGACTCCGGCGTGGAACGGCACTATCAACACCAGCACCACCGGCTGCATCGACTGCCATACCGTCGGTGGGGCTGGGAATAACCCGACTAGCGGCCTGCATGACGTGACCCCGCAGATCACCAGCAAGCAGCACAGCAGCAGTTTCACATATAACAGCGGCGCCAGCACCGCCTATTGCTCGACCTGTCATACCGCCCAGCCGACGGTGCTTGCTTCCGACCACGTGAATGGCGTTTTTAGCTCCACCCCAGCTGCTGCGGGCAACACCATCATCAACTTCGCCGCTGGTGTCGGCTACACCGACGGCACCACGCCGACCTGCGGCGCTACCATCACTGGCTGCCATAAGGATGCCGGCGCCTGGCAGCGCAAGTGGCATGAAAACTCCACCGCCAGCAACGGTAACGAGTGCGCCGGCTGCCACGGCGATTGGCTGCGCACCTGGAACACCGGCGTCACGCACCGCACCGATAGTGGACCGACCAACAGTCACCCGACCGGCACCAATTACAAGTGCAAGGATTGCCATGCCCTCGAGTCGTCCGCCTACAGCAGCCTGACCTGGGGCGGCAACCACGGCAACGGCCAGATCACCATGAACAGCAACGCCACCAGCTTCGCCCGCGGCACCGGCGGTGACGCCGGCCTCTCGGGCTGCGCCGCTGGCTGCCACAATGCCTTCGATGGCACCGCCGCCGGCCAGCACTCCTTCACTAGCACCACCTCGCGGTGGGCGACCGTCCAGTTGCTTAGCGGTGACATCATCGATGCCGGCTGCAACGGCTGTCACGGCAATACCACCGTTGGCGTCGGCCAATACTGGCCTGACGGCACGGTGAACAAGGCGCAGTATGCCTACGCCGACGACAACGCCACGGCGGCGGCGAATCACACCGCGCACATCGCTGCCATCGCTAAAAAGCGCTATAACGAGGAACTGACCGCGAGCACGACAGATGGTCTGCTTAGGGACAATACGACCAATAACCCGACCCTGAAGTCGAGCGACAAGCAGAAGGCGATCTGCGCCTACTGTCATCCCAGCCCTGGTGGCAGCGGTCACTCTACCGATGCGGCTCCGACCTCCAGAGTTGACGTCAACAACACCGACTCCGACAACAACAGCGAGCCCGACGTTAATGTCACTTACAAGTTCAAGAAGATCATCGGCGGTGTCGACGACAACTCAGCGCCCTATGGCGGCTATTTCCGGGCGACTTCGACCGACAAGACCTGCTCCAACATCGCCTGCCACGCCAATGCTCCCTATACGCCGGGCTGGTACGGCGACACGGTGCCTCCGGGGAACGTCAGCACCCTGCTTGCGACCCCCAACGGTTCGAGGACCAAGCCCGAACCGGGGACGGTTGAACTGACCTGGACCGCCGTCGGCGACGACAACGGCGTCGACGGAACCGCCCATCGCTACGATCTCCGCTACCGCCTGGCTTCCGATGGCACTATTTCATCGGGCAATTTCGCCTCCTCACCCGAGGCCAGGGTGCCGACCGTCGATCGCGGCAGCAAATTGCAAAAGGTCATCATCAACGGGCTGACGCCGGGCCAGAACTACACCTTCGCACTCAAAACCTACGACGAGGCCGGCAATGTCTCCTCGAGTATCTCCAACGTTGCCAGCGGCACGGCCCAGGCCGACAACCTAGCCCCGTCCTTCTGGGGGATCAACGCAGTCAGCGCCAACGACTACAGCCTCGATCTCACTCCGACGCCCGATACCAACAGCGTCAACGTCTCGTGGGATGCGGCCAGCGACCACAGCCACAGCCTGACCACACCGCTCGACTATCTGGTGTTGTGGAGCGAATACTCCCTGCGCACCCACTTCAGCAAGAACGGCGCAATGCCGGCATCGATCGGCACCGATGCCTGCTTCAACAAGTCGACCACCCCGCCGACCCTGATCACCTGCGGCACCGGCGGCACCAACGAGTACCGCATCAAGTCGGCGCAGACCACCGCCCTCAACTACGACGTCCCCAACCTGCCCGTCGGCGTGGTCTACAACTTCCTGGTCCGCGCCAAGGATCAGTCCGGCAACATCGACAGCAACCGCGCCGAGCTGATGGCGATGGCCAGGTCGACGGCCTACCAGGCGATCACGCTGCAGACGCTGAAGACCAGCGCCACGATCCCGACGGCCTCCACCGGCTGGACCGGCCTGCCGGGCGGTTCGACCTCCGCCTCGGATGCCGCTCTCGGCGCCTCCTATCCGGGCACCGCGCCGACCACCTTCAGCCTGGCTCAGAACGCCGTCGTCGTCTGGAGCCCGACGACGACCTATGCCGCCAAGACCAACGTCTGGGGGGTGAGCTACCAGATCCAGGTCACGGGCAACACCACCGGCGCCACTACCCTGACCTACCAGTTCGGCTATGTTAACGCATCGAAGGCATTCACCGCGCTCGGCACGGCCAAGACCCTGACCATCTCGCGGCGGGCGCCGCTCCGCGTGATCAAGTTCCCGCTCAGCTCCTTCAAGGGAGCGGTTCCGGCGGGGAGCAAGCCGGCCTTCGTGCTGAAGAACACGACCCTCTCCGCCTATGCGGTGACCCTCACCTACGGCAGCGACGCCCGCAAGGGGGGCATCCTCCTCTTCAACGAGCAGCCCTCCAACGACCTGCCGACCGGTCTCGCAAGCTTGAGCCAGTCGCAGGTGACGAGCACCTTCGTCGGCGGTCGAGTCTTCCGTCTCACCTGGAATGCCGCCGACCCCGTCAACGCCGGTCAGACCGTCCACTACGACGTCTTCGCCTCCCTCAACGGCGGCAGCACCTATCCCTACGTCGTCGGTCGCAACCTCACCACCAACAGCGTCGACTGGGACCCCGTCGGCGACGGCATCACCGGCAACCAGACCAACGTCGTGTTCAAGGTTCTGGCCGGCGACGGTTACCGCGAAGGGGACATGATCATCAACAGCAGCAACGCCAACAACGAGAACCACAGCGTGGCCGTCTCCAGCCCCTTCACCGTCGACAACACGGTCGACGTCTGGGCCCCGGCGGCCATCGGTTCGGCCGCCGGCACCGCCGACGACCTCAAGGCCGAGACCCGGCCGAAGCAGGGATCGGTCTATCTGAGCTGGAAGGCGGTCGGCAACGACGGCTTCAACCACGGCACCCGTGCCACCGTCTACGATATCCGCTACAGCACCGCGACCATCAACGACAGCAACTGGAGCTCGGCCTCTACGCTGACCAACGAGCCGTTCCCGAACTTCACCGGTTCGATTGAAGGGTACGAGGCGTTCGTCCCCAATCCGGAATCGACCTACTACTTCGCCATGAAGGTCGGCGACGTGGCCGGCAACTGGTCGGTACTCTCCAACGTGGCCAGTGCCCAGTCCGGGGGCAAGTGCGGCATCTGCCACTCCACGCCGCCCGACGAGACGGCCACCGCCGGCAAGCATGCTGTCCATGGCTACACGATGAATGACTGCGCCAACTGCCATGGCAACGACCCGGTGCTCGGGGCGCAGAACTTCAAGACCGACCACCAGGACGGCGATCTCAAGGTCGGCTGGAAGACGACGGATCCCAAGAAGGGGCTCCAGGACGTCACCCGCCTCTACTACACCATCGACGGCACGGCGGGCGGCACGGTCATCTACGACGACAACGGCATCAATGACTCGAACCCGGCCGGCGGCGGCGGCTTCGTCAACACCGGCGGCGACCAGACCGATAACGGCCGGTGCTTCAACTTCAACGCCGCCGGCGCCACCGGCTGTCACGGCCCCGCCACGCCGGATTGGGCGACCGCCACGCCAGCCTTGGCTTGCAGCGCCTGCCATGGTACGGGGAGCCGCACCACTGACCCCTATGCCCGGGAATTCGACGCTACCCTCGACAACAACAGCGTCGTCCCCGACCAGATCAAGGCCGCGCCGCCGCTCGACAACCACGGCAATTCCACCGGCAAGTACACCGGCGCGCATCTCAAGCACCTCAACTCCTCCTTCCGCCTGGCGAAGGGAGATAACTGCAAGCTCTGCCACAACAACAGCATCCATGCCGACGGCACCGTCGACGTCGCCTACGATTACAACGTCACCGGCCTCAGTGCCCAGTGGGATACCGTGACTCTTGGCCCCAACGGTGGTGGCACCTGCGGCGGCACTTCGGTTGACAATTGTCACGGCAACAACGTAACTCCGCCGGAATGGCATACGGCCGCGACCGTCGACTGCGTCCAGTGCCACGGCTTCAGCGGCACGACCCCGAGCCACGTGACCGACCCGGCGGGCGGCTACTCCACGGCCGGCACCGGCAACTGCACCCGGTGCCACCCCTCCGGTCACCCGCAGGGGACGGTGCAGGATCCCAACTCGATCATGATCCCCAACAACCCGCTGGTCGGCATCGCCTACCGCTCCGGCGGCATCCACCTGCTCAAGACCATCAACAGCCGGGGGCCGTACACCACCGAGGCAGAGGTCTGCTGGGCCTGTCACAACGCCCAGACGCCGAAGATCTCCGAGTGGGGGACCAACACCGACGCCGCCACCGGCAACAGCACCTACAACTACGGCGGCCTCTTTACCGACATCAACTTCGGTACCGCCACCCTCAACTGGATCGGGGTCGGCACCGGCGCCTACTGGCAGTCGGGTACGACCGCCTTCCAGACCGTGAAGAAAGGGAAGATCCAGTCGACGCACTCGACCAACGCCGGCGGCACCAGCGCCGTCACCTACGACGCCACCAACCGGCGTTACAACGAGACCCTGGACGCCGTGGCCGACATCCGCTGCTCCAACTGCCACGACGTGCACAACATGAACAAGGCGCCGGGCGACGGCCCTCCGCTCAGCCCGAACGGGACTCCCTACCTGCGCGGTTCCTGGAAGGGGAATCCCTACGCCGAGGACGGCCCGCCGCTGACCGGCACCACCTACACCGCCCAGCGCCCCAACACCGCCCTCACCTACGGGTACGGCGCGGTGCCCCGCGGCGGCACCCTCTACACGCAGACGGGCGGCTACTACATCGACCAGAACAACGTCATCCCCGGCACCTCCACTGCCGCCTCTTACCCGACCACGGGGTGGACGCTGGAGAATTCGGCCGGTCTCTGCTCGCTCTGCCATCTCGATGTGGACGGCATGGACCAGACGTCGGGCGAGAACCTCTGGATGGTCACCAACTACAACGGCCACAGCAACTCGGCCATCGGCGGCACCTTCACCCAGTCGAGCAACATCTTCGACCAGGGCACGAGCAGCATCAGCGGCCGCCCGGCCTACGTGGCGACCCAGAGCGGCACGACCGACAAGACCACGCAGGTGCCCGACATGGGCTACATGAGCCAGGGGGGCACCTACGTCCGCGGCTACGGCTACCGCGGCGCCGACAGCACCAACTATAACGGCTCCTACACGCCCAGCACCGACCCGGCGGCCAAAGGATACTCCTATATGCAGTACGACTGGGGGGCCACCGTCGACGCCGGCGCCACCGACACCATGTATCACCAGTTCAGCTGCTCCAAGTGCCACAACCCGCACGCCTCGCGGCTGCCCAAGCTGCTGATCAGCAACTGCCTCGACGTGCAGCACAACACCTGGGACGACGACAAGTCGAGCCAGGCGGCCTATACGGCGGCGACCAACAACGACCTGAACAAGAAGAGCGCCTACTACAACTCGGCGCAGAACTGCCATCGCTACCAGGATTTCGCCGGGCGCACCGCCACCACCATCAGCTTCACCGCGCCCAACCTGATCGGCGACAGCGGTTCGGGCTTCACCGCCGCCAACGGCTTCCGTCTCGGCGCCCGCATCCGTGTCGCGGGGAGCGCCGCCAACAGCCGCATCTACACGATCCTCGCTCTGGCCAACAACCAGATCACGGTGGCGGAAGGCGGGATCACGACCGCCGCCGCCGGGACAAGCATCACCGTCAGACCGTCGTGGGGCGGCTGGAACCTGGTCTCCCCGTGGACAACGGCGAATCAGTAAGGTGCTACAGGAAGCCACCGTTGGCAGGAAGAATCGGCTTGCATCCCTGCTAGGGAAGAAAAGGCCGTGAGAAAAGCCACGCGGGCCGGGAGTGATCCCGGCCCGCGTGTTCATTGCGGCCCGAAGCGTGGGGGTATTCAGTTTCACCCCATGCAAAATGCGTCGGTTTCAACCAGGGCAAGTCTCGCCATCTCGTCCGAAGCCAGCCATGCAAAGAGGCTCAGCCGAAAACATGCGGAGATGCTGCGACAGACACCCGACAATTAACGCGCCCCCTGCGCTCGTACGCTCGTTGCCAGACTTTCAGCGAACCCTTGCGGCTATGGCCAGCCGATAAACTTCTTCCCCACCATTTCGAGTTAGTCGTGACGCTCTGAGGAGTTGTTATGGGTGTGTGAGCGGAAATCCTCGACTACTTCGAGACGGTTTGCGCCATCTGCAACAGCCTCTTCACATCGTTTTCAGTGTCGGGGTAGTAAACCTGCGACCAGGGCAGTCCGGCCAGTTGCGGCAACACCTCCCCGGCGAGGTCTGGGCGGCCGCTGTTGAGGGCGGTGCGGGCCAAATCCAGTGAGATGAAGGGGTTCTCGGGCATCGCGGCACGGGCCATTTCCAGCATCATGATTGCCCTGTCGGGGAGCTGCTTTTCCAGGGCGAGATCGGCCAGGCGCAGGTATTCCAAGGAATAAATAGGGTCAAGACCCGCAGCCTGGCGCAGGTACGCCATGGCCTTGTCTCCCTCCTTGAACTGACGGGCGACGTCGTAAAGGGCGTATTTGACCGAGGCGTCCTTAGGCTTCTCGGTCTCCATCTGCCGATAGATTTGCCGCACTTCTTCCTTTTTGAAGAAGTTCTCCAGGTAGAGGGCGTTGGCGCGTTGCTGCCAGTGCAGCGGCAGATCTTCGCCCAGCAGCGACGGGCGGGCAAAAACCTCACCGAGATCGCGTCCGACAAAGCGCGAGCCGAGAGGGATTCCTCCTTCGAGATTGGAGAAGGAGATGGAGACGGAGAGGGTCTTCCAGCCAGTGGTCTGCAAGCCGCCCAATACTTTAGAGAGCAGGGAATAAAGGGGGGTCTTGACCTCACCTTTATAGAAGGGCTGAAAAAATGAAAGATCGATGTGCAGGACGATGGGGCCTTCCAGCTTCGGTAGGGCTTCGGGATGGACGGCCAGCAGGGGACGTCCTGCCACCTCGAGGCTGAAGGCCCCGTCCCGCAGGGACAGGGTGTCGGATTCCTTTTCCGTGAGGCTGCCGGAGTCCAGCATCTGACGCTTGAAGACGTCGAGATTGAGAGTTCCCTTCTCCGATCGGGAGGGGAAAACCCACACGACTCTGGAGAAAAACCCGGCCTCCAGACTGGCGCGCACCGTCATGGGCGGCAGCAGCAAGGGGTCGGCGGCGAGGCCGGTGGCCCGTAATTTCAACTCATCCAGTTCGGCATCGTCGACCAAGGCCAGGGCTTCCTGCCGCAAATGGTCGGGCAGGCTCTGGAGGAAAGGGTTGCCGGCGAGCAGAACCAGCGTCGGTTGCGCTGAGCGGCATTCCCTCCAGGCAGGCAATGCCAAGGCCGGAGTCTCGACCAGCACCGGCGTGATCGGTTCCTGGAGTAGTGCCTTGGCGGGTGGAGCGGGGGCGAATGTCCGTTGCACTGTGACTGGTTTTTCAGGCGACGCCGGAGGCTTTTCCGTTCGTTCCCGGCAGCTGGGCGTCGAAACGAGGCAAAGCACCAAAAAGCATAGGAGTTTTCTCACGGGTCCTCCATAAGACATGAATTAAGATTGACCCATTATATGGACTTTGTCATGATTCGCCAAGGTCTGTAAGGTCTTCTTGTTCACACTGACTTTCCAGGTATTTCTTCATGCGGATGCGCCAGTTCCTTTGCTTGGGTCTTCTTTCCGCAGCACTGCTCAGCGGCGGTGTCGTCTTTTGGGAGAGACTGCGTTTTCTGCAGCAGTGGCAAACCGCCCCTGTGGATGCCCGTGAAGGGATGCTCCTGGGGGAGTTGCGGCCAGTGGTGGCAAAAGTGAAGAAGGCCGTCCCTCCCGCTGGCTCCATTCTGCTTTTCTCCGGCATCGACCCCGCCCTGATCCCGTATTATCTGCATCCACGTAAAATCTGGCAGACACAAACCGAACCGGAAACTAATGCTGTCTACATGGACCTGCCTGCTTCACCTTATCCCAGGCTCCGTCCCGAAGAGTTCCGGGTGACTTGGCACCTTTATTGTTATCCGGGCAATATGAGGGCCGGCGGAGAGCTGGTTTATGTTGACGGGGAAAGGGGTGGCCGGTGAGCGGGGTGCTGGCCGTCCTCCCGGTCTGGATGACAGGAGTGCTCATCCTTTCGCTATCGCGTCCTACAGCCTCATGGCGGCAGCTTGTTGTCGAAGTGCCGACGGCTTTTGGGCTGGGGGCGGGTTCTTTGTATCTGCTGTTTCTCTGGATTGGGCTACCTAAAACGGGCGGCGTCGTCTGGTTCTATCTGCCCCTTACTGTCCTTTTAATCGCTCAATGCAGAGCGAAGAGGGGAGGGGCGGCTGGAGGAGGCGGCTTGGTGTCTCCGTGGCGACCCGTCGAGTACCTGCTCTTTTTTACGCTGCTTGCCGTATTGCTGGGCTCCGCAGCATTGAGCCTGGCGCTGCCGTTGCTCGACTGGGATACGCGTATCTTGTGGGCCTTGAAGGCGAAGCTCCTCGCATCGGAGCCGACCCTGGCCAGCGAGGTTTTTCGCGACCCCTACCGGCTGCACATTCACCCGCGCTATCCGTTGCTGTTGCCGTGGTTGGGAGCCTTCATGGCTTGGCACCAGGGGGAGTTTCAAGAGATACATTATCAACTGCTGTCGTGTCTCTTCAGCGCGCTAGCGATCTGGCAGTTTTACCGGCTCTTACGCCCTGCGTCATCGCGGATCGAAGCGCTGGTGCTCTGTCTGACCCTGGCGTGCTCCGGCGTCTGGCTTCAGGCCGTCTTTGGCTCCTCCGTCGAAGTGGCCCTTTGTTTCTTTCTGCTGCTCGCCCTAGGGAGTCTGCTTCGCTGGCTGGAAGAACGCGCATATCGGGAATTGATGACGGCGGGATTCTTTCTCTACTGTCTGGCGATGACCAAGAACGAGGGGCTGCTTCTCGCGCTGTGCCTTCTGGTGGGACTAGTCGTGGGGTTGCTGCTGGAGAGGGAATTCGCTTCGATGCCAGCGGCTGTTGGGCTGCCGGTGACCATCTTCCTTGTCGCCTCGGCCGTCTGGTTCTGGCATCTGTCCAAAATCCCCCCAGTATCGGATGAAAACTACCTGCAACGCCTGCACCCCGACTCTCTGCGGCAGGGTGTCGGACGGCTGGGGGTCATTCTCAAGACGGCAGTGGCAGAGGCGACGGATCTTCACCGGTGGCATCTTACGTGGATGCTGCCCTTCGTGCTGCCTTTCTTGGCAGGCTGGAGACGTTTGCGCCGCCCCTGCTTCGTCCTCCCGTGTCTCCTCGGTCTCGGCTATCCTCTTGGGGTATTGTTCGTCTACCTGGTCTCCCCCTGGCGGGACATCTCCATGCATGTCGGCGTCACCTTCGACAGGGTCATGCTTCCGATGCTGCCGGTCTTACTGCTGTTAGTCGGGAAGGTGTTGGCTGCGAAATCGGAGGCGAAGTGAGTGCTCATGTTGAGAAGCCTTGACCGCAAGACACAGTTCGCGACAGGCGTGGTCCTCATGACGTTGTTGGTGCATGGCCTGCTGGCTATGACCTTGTTTCCTGCTGACCGCCAGTTCTTCAAATACACACAGTCCGCCCGACAATACCTGGAGAACGCACTACCGGCGGAGCGGCTGTTCGACCTGAGCCCGCTTTATTTCTACCTTCATCTGCTGCAGAATTCCATCCTGCCTGGCGGCGAGGCCCTTATCCAGGGGCTGCAGATTCTGCTCGTCGCGCTCTCGGCGGCCCTGCTATTGCTGGTTCTGGCCCGCTATTTCCCTCTCGGGCTGGCTACGGCGGGAGCAATGGTCTTCGCTCTGAACCGCAGTGTCGTCGAATACGCGGCCATCCTTGAGCCGGAAGCCTTCCTGCTCTTCTTTCTCCTAGGCTTCGTCTATTGCTGTCTCCAGCCCAAACGTGGCTACACTCTTGCCTCCGGGATCTTTTTCGCCCTGTGTTTGCTGGTCAGACCGAACTTCCTTCCGCTTCTCCTCGTCGTGCCGCTTTTTTTCAGAGTGCAGGAGGGTCCGGCAAAATGGCTCAAATCTGCCGGCGTCTTCCTTGCCCCAGCCCTGGTCGCGATCTTGCTGCTGACGGCGAGAAATTATGCCCAATTGGGAACCCCTTCGCCGATGGTGATGAACCCTGGCTACGTCTTTTTCGAAGGGAACAACCCGCTCTCCAGTGGGCAGAGCGCGGCTTATCCCCCGCTGGTTGGGGAGTTGAAGCAGGAGATCCCCGGCCAGCCCGACAACCCGCATGTGACCTATCGCTTAATCGCCCGCCGCAGCAGCGGTGCCCAGCTTTCGGCTGCCGAGGTCAATGCCTGGTGGGCTGGTCGGGCGGTGAATTTCATCCTTGACAATCCTCTGCATTTTCTCCAGTTGCTGGCCACCAAGGCCTATTTCCTGTTCCATGACTTTCGACGCTTTGATCTCCCGGTCGCCTACCTTTACGATGCGGCGTTGCAACAGAAGCTCGTCCCGTTTTTCCCTTTTGCTTTGGTTTCAGCCATGGCTCTGGTCGGACTCGCAGCGGCATGGCGGCAGAGACGTCATTATTTTCTCTGTTATGCGATTTTTCTCCTTCAGGCGTTCCTCATGCTCGCCATGTACGTTTCTGACCGGCAGCGGGTCGTTCTTCTTCCCTTCTTCGTTTTTTTTGCCTGCGTTGGCGGCCTATGGTTGTGGGAGAGGGCCAGAGGGGGGCTGCTCCTCCTTCCGGCCGTTCTGTTGTTGGCGTTGGGCCTTTATGTGCCGCTCGATATCATGCGGGACGATCTGTATCTGTGGGAGCGCTACGAACTCTCTGATCGCCACTGGATGGAGGCGGTTCGGAAGAGAGACGCCGGTCATCCTCAAGATGCGGCGAACCATGCAGCCCGCTCCTTAGCGGCGGCCCCTTGGCTGATCGATTACTCTCGCCCGGCCTGGCTTACCTACGGCCCAGGCGGGCCAGTTGCCGAAGCTTTGAAGGTAATGGAAAAAGAGCGCAGCCCCTCATTCTCAGCAGCGTTCGATTATGGCGTGATGTTGCTGCACTCCAGCAGGATCGATGAAGCTGAGGGCGTGTTTGATGAATTGGTCAAGGCCGATAGACGTCTCGACCGATCCTTTCTTCAATCCTCTCAGCCGCTCTATTATCTGGCTCGTGTAGCGGCTCTACGCGGCAATCTCTCTCAATCCATTCAATTTCTTGAACAAGCTGCAGTGAAGTCCCCTGGGGACCCCTTTGTTTTGGCCCAACTTGCGGCAATCTCCGGGATCGATGACTATGAGAGGCTCATTTCACGCTATTTCGGAGAAATTGACGCCGCTTTTCTCGTTGGGCGCGCATGTGTGGAAAACGGTCGGTGGGATAAGGCGGTCGAAAAGTTAAGTTTAGTGTCCAAACACATTCCTGAATTGCGAAGAACCCGTATCTATCTGGCGGCATCTCTTGGCGCGGTGGGGGATTACGAACGAGCCGCAGAAATCTATCTCGCGGCAACGCAAGGCCGTTCTGATCCGGTTCTGCTCGAGCGAGAGATTCTGACCGTATTTGACGAGTTCGTGACAAAAAACCCAGGAAATGCTGCGGCTCGACATGTTTACGGTGTGGCATTGGCGCATTTCGGGTATTTCTCGCGCGCCCTTGAAGAGCAGAAAGTTGCGTATGCGTTGATGCCTGGTCCTAAAATTTTCAGCGAAATTCAGTGGCTGATGAAGGCTTTGCAAAAGCAGTCCTAGTACAGATTCCGAAGGAATAGCGCGAAGGAATAGCGGTGCCTGGCTTGCAATTTGAGAATTAAGAGCTATTCTCAGCCTATGCCCCGAAAGCCCCGCATCCATTACCCCGGCGCGTTCTATCACGTCATCCTGCGTGGCAACGATCGTCAAACAATCTTCTTCGACGTCAATGATCGCTGCCGCTTCTATCTGTTGCTGCAGGAAATGACCGAGCGGCACCGGTGCCGTGTCCATGCCTTCTGTCTGATGACCAACCACCTGCATCTGGCGATTCAGGTCAGTGATGTCCCGTTACATCGTATCATGCACGCCTTAACCTTTCGTTACACCCGCTGGATCAATCATCGCCAGGATCGGGTTGGCCATCTTTTTCAAGGACGTTATCGAGCCATCTTGATAGACGCTGATGCTTATCTGCTTGAGCTAGTGCGTTACATCCATCTCAACCCAGTGCGGGCGGGGATGGTTGACGATCCTGCTGATTATCCCTGGAGTGGTCATCGCAGCCTGCTTGGTCAGGAGGTTCTCCACTGGATGACATCTGACTGGCTCTTGGGATTGTTCGGGACAAATGTACCGAAGGCGCGACATGCTTATCATCAGTTTGTCGCAGAAGGCTTGACTGAGGGCTATCGCAAGGAATTCCACGAGGGTGGGGAAGTAAACCGAGGATTGCTCGGTAACGAGCGGTTCGTTGATCAAGTGCTGCAAGCGGACATTGTCTGCCGACGTCAAGTGAATCTGACCGTTGCCGATATTGTTGCCGCGGTCAGTCACAGCTACGGCGTGGAGGCACACCAACTTGCTACCCCAGGGAAGTCACGGCAAATGGCTGAGGCGCGTGCCATTGCCGCCTGTTTGGTACAGGAACTAGCCGGACTGACCTTAGTTGAATTGGGTCATTTTCTGCAGCGTGACGTCTCCAGCCTCAGTTCCGCAGCGCAACGCTTGTCGGCAAAAGTTCATTCAGAGGAGACGTTAAAACAAAGGCTGGTGGAAGTGCGTCAATCTCTGGGCTGACAAACTTCAAATCCACAAATTCACAAATTCCATGCCTGGCACCGATTAAATCTGAAACAGGCCTTGGCGCTTTCAGCAACCCGCCTGCAGTGAGGCTTCGGAATCCACCGGTGCTTGGGCAATTACAGCTTCCCTCACTCCAACTGCTTAGCCATATCGGGGTAGTAAATCGCTGACCAGGACTGCTTGCGCAGGTCGGCCAGCAGTTTCTCGGCCATCTCGGCATGGCCGCTGGCCTTGAGGAAGCCGGCCATGCGCAGCTGCATGAAGACGTTGCCCGGAAACGCCTCGTTGGCCAGTGTCAGCATGCGCTGCACCTGAGCGGGGAGATTCTGCTCTTTTGCAACGTCCGCCAGCGCCAGGTATTCCAGGGCATAGACCTTGTCGAGCTTGACCGCCTCTTGCAGCTTGACCAGCGCCTTGTCCCCCTCCTTGAACTGACGCAGCACCTGGTAGAGGGCGTACTTGACCGACGCGTCCTTCGGCAGCCTCTGCTCCATCTCCTCGTAGAGTACCCGCACCTCCTCCTTCTTGAAGAAATTCTCCAGATAGAGCGCCCGCGCCCGGGTATCCCAGTCGGGAGGCATCGCACCATCCAGCACACCCGGTTCGCGATAGATGAGGGCGGCATCGGCGGCGACGAAGCGCGATGCCAGCGGGATGACGCCGTTCAGGTTGGAGGCCGAGAGGGTGACGGCAACCGCCTGCCACTGCTTGTCGCGCAGTGCCAGGTGAGTTTTGGCCAGCAGCGGGTAGAGCGGGGTCTTGATCTCCCCCTGGTAAAGGGGGAGGAAGTAGCTCAGGTCGAGGTGCAGGACAATCGGAGCCTCGATGGCCGGCAGGGCATCAAGATGTACAGCTTGGAACGGCACGCCGCGGACGGTACCGGCAAAGGTGCCGGGAACGGTCTGGGTGAAGGAGGCGGCTTCGGCCTGGTCGACCGCCCCGAGCCCCAGCAGCTGTTCCTGGAAGGTCTTGAGCTGCAGTTCGTCAATGCCCCCTTTGCTCGGCAGAACCCAGACGACGCGCGAGAAGAACCCGGCCTCGAGGGCGGCGCTCAGCGCCATGGAGGGGAGCAGCAGCGGATCGGCGGCCGGCGTGGCGACGCGTGTGAGCATCTCCTGTTTGGTGCCGTCCTGCACCAGATTGAGGGCTTCGGCACGCACTTGCTCAGGGATTGGCGCCAGGAAGGGATCCTGGGAGAGGAACACCAGGGCTGGCTTGTTGCCGCGCGCCTCGCGCCACACCGGCAGCGCCGCGGTCGGCAGTTCGACCAGGGTCGGCTGGATTGGGTTCCGCAAAAGTGCGGTGGTATTGAGTGCTGCAGCAGGCTGCGGTGAGGTCGCCTTTGCCGGCGGGATCTGGCGCTGAGGTGGGGGTGTTGCCGGGCTGCCCTCCTCACTTTTCTGACAGCCGCAAACAAAAATGAGCCCCAAGATTAGGCCGAGGAATATTTGTTTCATTGCCGGACCTCACAGGAAGAACTGTGGGAAATCATATAGGATTGTTCGGCAGATTGTCACGATCTGAATAATGTTTGTAGAGAATGAACAAATCTCTTGGACCTTGACTGGAGCCTGGCTGCAATGTGGAAAATACTTGCGTAATCATTCGGGGATAGACTCGGGCGGGGGAGTAAGTGCGGTCCGGCTTCATAGATTCGCTGCCCAGCACTTACTTCTTTATGTTTGAAAATTCGAATTGACGCTCCGAGTTTTCAAGGATAACTTTATTGTTACAATTTAATCAATTTTGATCACAAGGTGCCCGCCATCGCAAGGAGGTTCGGTGAAACTCTCGATCATCATCCCCATCTATAACGAAGTCGCCACCCTGCGCACCATCGTCGACCGGGTGCTGGCCGTGCCGTGTCCGGGACTCGACAAACAGCTGGTGCTGGTCGACGACGCCTCCACCGACGGCACCCGCGAGATTCTCAACGAGTGGCTGGAGATTCCGCCCGCCGGAGCAGAATTTCGCATCGTGCTGCAGCCGGTGAACGGCGGCAAAGGCTCGGCCCTGCGCCGCGGTTTTGCCGAGGCCGACGGTGACATCGTGTTGATTCAGGATGCCGACCTCGAATACGACCCCGCCGATTATCCCCGCCTGCTGGCGCCAATCCTGGAAGGAAAGGCTGATGTCGTCTACGGCTCGCGCTTTGCCGGCGGCGAGGCCCACCGGGTCCTGTACTTCTGGCACTCGCTGGGCAACCGGGTATTGACCCTTATGAGCAACGCCCTGACCAACCTCAACCTGACCGACATGGAGTGCTGCTACAAGGTGTTTCGCCGCGAGGTGGCGCAGCGGTTGAGCATCGAGGAGAACCGTTTCGGCGTCGAGCCGGAGCTGACCGCCAAGGTGGCCCGCCTGCGCTGCCGGATCTTCGAGGTGGGGGTGAGCTATGCCGGCCGCACCTACGCGGAAGGGAAGAAGATCGGCTGGAGGGACGGCATCCGCGCCCTGTGGTGCATTATCAAGTATAATTTGCGCGGCTGACGCCGCGCGTTTTTACCCGCCGACGGCACGTCCCGTACCACCGACCATTCCGCTCGCCTGACTCTCGATTTCCATCGCCTTGCGCAGCAGATTTTCTCCGTCCGTGCTGCGTCCGGCGCGCAGGTAGCCTTCGCCAAGGTCGCGCAGGGCCGAGGCGACCTCGAAGGGGGAGCTGCCGAGGTTGACCAGAGGGAGGTAGATCTTGCCGGCGCTCTGGGCATCAAGCAGCAAGCGCATGTTCGCCATCTGGAATTCGCCGAGGGTATGCTCGCCGAGGTTGAAGCGTGCGGCGAATTCAAGGATCGGCCGGTCATCGGTGTTGATCTCGGCATGCTCGGTCAGGGAGAGCAGCGGCTGTTCGGAAAAGAGATAGTGGCCGGCGAGGACGTCGCCCGGCGAGCGAAGAGCGACAGTTTCGAGCGCCGCGGCGATGGCGGGCTGCTGCAGTCGTTGCCGCAGGTTCTGGTAGTCGAAGGCCAGCTCATGATGGGCGCCGACCAGGATCAGGTCGGTGCCGGCCTTGAAGACCATGGTCTTGGGGAATTCCTTCAGAAAGGTGTTGAACAGGGTGCGCAGGTTCTCCGGCGTGATGTCGTACAGGCCGATCCACTGGCAGAAAATCCCCTTCGGCTTGAGGTGGGAACTGGCGAGTTCATAGAAGTCGCTGGTAAAGAGGTTGGCGTTGCCGGCCTGCCAGGGGTTGGACGGTTCCGAGATGATCACGTCGTACTGCTGCGGGTTGACCAGCAGCATGTTGCGGCCGTCGTTGACGTAAAGGCGCTGCTTCGGGTGCTTGAGCGCACCGCCGTTGGCCTCCTCGAACCATTTGGCGGCATCGACCACTTCCTGGGAGATCTCCACGCAGTCGATGCGTTCCACCGGGTGCTCGGCCAGCCCGCGCAGGGTGATACCGGTCCCCAGACCGATAACCATGACCTCCTGCGGCTGCGGGTGCAGCAGCATCGGCAGGTGGCCGACCAGGAGCTGGGTGGCCATGTCGCTCCCGGTGCCGCCGTCGGTCTTACCGTTGACCGTGAAGAAGCGGCTGGTGCCGTTAAGGTTTTCGTGGACGGCGACCGTGGTGTCGCGCCCTTCGATAACCTCGAGAACCTTCTCGTCGGCCAGGACCTTGTCGATCCCCCCTGCCTGCCGATACTTCGAGGCATACACGTAAATCCCGCTGTTCATCAACTTTTCGTCCCAATCGGCCGGGTAGTAGGAAATGGCGATGCCGAGGGCGGCAAGGGCAGGAATCCGCCAGGCGGCACGGATACTGTTCTGGAACAGGTAGCACAGGAAGATGCCGATGGAGATGTTGGCGATGGCCAGCAGACGGAAACTGTCGAGAATGCCGAGAATCGGTACCAGGATCACGCCGGCCAGCAAACTGCCGATGACCGCCCCCACCGTATTGTGCAGCACGACCAGGCCGACGCCTTCCCCGGTGTGTCCTTTCCCCGGATCGATGATGGCCACGGCGGCCGGCAGCAATGTGCCGGAGAGGACCGTGGGGATCAGCATGGTCGCCAGGACGATGCCGAAGGAGAGCCCGGAAAGGAGCCACCAGTTCTCCCCGGAGAGGTCGTGGGCCCATTGGAAGAGGTAGGCGAATTTGTCGTAGAAGGGGACGGTGGCCAAAACCGAGACCCCCATCAGGGTAGCGAGGATCACGAACAACTGCTTTTCGTTGAGGTTGGGCCGGACGATCAGGGAGTAGAGGGCGCCGCCGAGGGAAATACCGACCAGGTAGGCACTGAGCATCAGGGCGAAGGCGTAGGTGGTGTTGCCGAGGAAAAGGAGCAGCACCCGGGTCCAGAGCATTTCGTAGCTCAAGGAGAAGGCGCCGACCAGGCCGATGGCGATCAGGATCGGCCGGTGTTCGCGGGCGCGCATCGGCTCCTCGGGGCGGCTGGCCTGGGAAACGTCGCGAGCCATGGTCTCGCCGTAGCGGCTGGCGAGCCAGAAGGTGCCGGCAGCGATGAGCAGGTTGCCGCCGATGGCCAGAAAGCCGGTGGTCGAGAGACCGAGGCTGGGGATCAGCAGGAAACCTGCGGCAAAAGCCCCCAGCGTTGCCCCGACGGTGTTGAGGGCGTAGAGCCGGCCGATCTGCCCGCCGGATTTCTTGCGGGCGAAGTAGCGGCACATCAGCGGGAAGGTGCCGCCCATGCAGATTGTCGGCGGCAGCAGGAGCAGGGCCGAGAACAGCAGGCGCAGCAGATCGGAGAAACCGGCAAGGCCGGGGCTGGCATGGTGCAGCCAGACATAGACCTTTTCGATAAGATTCAGGGTCGGTGCAAAGAGCAGGGCGGTGACGGCGATCCCCAACTCCAGCCAGGCATAGACGCGCAGCAGATTGGTCTCATGATCGGCGTAGCGACCGAGCAGAAAGCTCCCCAGCGCCAGCCCGCCCATGAAGGTGGCGGCGACGATACTGACCGCGACCATGGTGGTGCCGAAGGTCAGCGACAGGTACTTGGTCCAGAGCACCTCGTAGATGAGTGCGCAGGCCCCGGAGAGGGCGAAGAGCGGGTAGATGGCGCGTTTGATCAGGACGGTTTTTTCCATGGACGGCCTTTGTGTGTCCGGATGTGGCAATGAAAATCAACCAGCAGGATTATATTATAAAATGATTTAATTTCAAATCACTAATTTAGCTGTGCGGGTCCGGGCAGGGGAGGAGTGTGGCACGCGCTTCATGGAGCGCATGCCCATTACAGATGAAAAAAGCCCCCGGCGCCGGAGGGGTGGGCCGGGGGCAAAGCCAGGCATACTTTGGAGGGATGCGTGGCGTCAGGTTGTGGTTGCCGCTATGCCGTTGAAGGGAGCGAGGCGGTCGCTCCGGAGAGAAAACCCTGAATGGTTGCGATGAAATCCGCCGACTTGAAGGGCTTGGTGATGTAGCAGTCGGCCCCGACCTCCTCGGCCTTCGCCATGTCCTCACGGCTGTTCTTGGCGGTCACCATGACCACCGGGATATTCCGGGTTGCTGCGTCGCCCTTGATCTGCTGGCAGACTTCGTACCCGTTCAGTTCCGGGAGCATGATGTCGAGCACGACGAGGTCGGGCTTGTGGCTCTGCAAACAGTCGAGCGCCATCCTGCCGTCAACGGCACCACGGACGGTGTAGCCGCGCGAGGTCAGCAGGAGGGTCTCCAGTTTGAGCAGTTCGACCTGGTCTTCTACGATCAGGATATCTTTCTTGCGAGCCATATGCGCCTCCCCGAAAAGGGGTTGGTGGAAAATACGGATAACGATAAGGTTAAAATTAAATCATGTCAATGGGATAATTTTTACCATTTCTGTTCACCGTATCCTCCCGTCGCCCCCTGCTTCGAGCATCGGCTTTGGCAGGAAACTCTTGCCAGCCGACCGGAACTGCTCTATGATTGTCAGATATTTGTTAGATATTTTTGGGCAAGAATTATGGTGCGTTGCGACAGGTCGACAGGCTGCGCTTTTTTTGCGAAAGGGATGACCGTCCTCTCGCCGAGGCAGTACGATTTTCTCGTTGCCACCTATTGTGAAGGCAGTCTCCAGGCGCGGTGCCGGCGGTGGAAATGGCAAGAGGAGAAGAACGAGGCCCCTCCCGAAGACCTCCTGCCGAACGGCTATTATGCCAGCGCGTCTACTCTCCACGACTAATCGGCTCTGCGCGTCCTCCTGAGGACAACGCCCTTGTCTCCCCCTGCAAACTTTGCGCGGACAGTGCCACTCTATCGACAGGAATGGACCGCATGTTTTTGCAACGGCCCGAAGGGCCGTGGTTTGTCCGGCGGCATGCTGATTGCTCGCAAGGAAAGTCGGGTTTTCAGATAATCTTTTTGAGGGCATCCCCATGAGAAGTTCTTTGAGCCAGAAGCAGCATGATGTCATGGTCCACCGGCTTTTTCTGGATCTTTGTGCCAAGGGCTACGAGGACGTCATCCCGGCGCATGGCAAGATGCAGGCTGCAGCGCAAGGCGAAAAACTCTACAGTGAGCAGGCGGAAATGTTTTTCTGCCCGGACATCTGCGCGAAAAAGGCCGGGAGCGCGGTTTATTTCGAGGTTGAGACCGAGGACTCGATTGATGCCCCGATCACCAGGGCTGAGTTGGAGTGTTTCCTCTCCCATGCCAGGAAGATGCGGGGTTATTTCTACCTGGTCGTCCCCTGTGCCATCAGGGACAAGGCGACGGCGCTGCTGCGGGAAATTGACGACAAGGATATTCGCAGGGCATTCGTCCTGCCGGTTTAATCCGCTTGCTCCGGGTATGCCAAGCTGATCGCTCATGCTGTGTTTCGAAAGGAGGAATTAATGCGCCTGGTAACCAGAGGGGACCTCGATGGGCTGTCGGCAGCGGTTCTGATCTGCGAAATGGAGCAGATCGACGAGATTCTGCTGGTTCATCCCCAAGAGATCACTGACCGCAAAGTAGCCATCACCTCCCGCGACATCCTGGCGAATCTCCCCTATCACCCCCATGCAGGGATGTGGTTCGATCACCATGCCCACACGTTAATGCCCGAAGGGACGTTTCGCGGGGCCTATGCGACTGCACCCAGCGCTGCCCGGGTCATCTACAACCACTACGCCTCCGACCGTTTAAAGCGCTTCGCCGAACTCATCGATGAAACGGACCGTTTCGATTCCGCCAACCTGACGGTAGAGGACATCACCCATCCAAAGGGAGTGATCCTGTTGGGCTTTCTGGTGGACCCGCGGACCGGGATGGGAGGGGATTTCCGGGCGCTGTTCACCAGTCTGGTGGAGCGGATAAGAAGTAAAGGGGTGGACGCGATTCTTTTCGAGCCAGACATTCGCGAACGCGCCGCCACCTTGCAGAAACAGGACCATGCCTTTCGTGACTTTCTCGTGCGGAATTCAACGGTTCACGACAACGTCGTCATCACCGATTACCGGAAGGTGGAAAATCCTCCGGTCGGCAATCGTTTCCTGGTCTACGCCGTTTTCCCGGAATGCAATGTTTCGCTGCGTGTACAATGGGGGCCTGAGCGGAAATTTGTCGCGGTGAACATCGGGCACAGCATTTTGAACCGCACCTGCGGAGTCAATGTCGGCGAGCTTTGCCGCGATTACGGGGGCGGCGGTCACGTTGGCGCCGGGGCTTGTGTCCTCGGGGTCATGTCCGCGGAACTGGCCATCAAGGTGATGACGAGAAAGCTGCAAAAGGGGTGCTGAGAGAGGCGAGGATCGACGCGAAGAAGTAATGGTGCGGCAAGGCGGTCAGTGCAAGGTAGCGACGACCGGGGCGAAAAAGTAAATGGACGATTCCCTGAATGGGAATCGTCCATGATTTTTGGTGAGTCATGTCTAGCTGGGGAAAGCTGTTGACGGGCGAACACCAGCTTGCTTTGTCGTGGTTAATGTCTCGAATTATCGTAGTTATTTGGTCTGTGCTATGATGAAGCTGACAGGGGTTTGGGTTGTCAACTAGCAAACCTACCCCAGAGAGGAGACCGTCATGAAAGTCCTGAACTTTGCACAAGCGATTGATGAAAGCGCCCGGCTTTTTTATGAAGAAATGGCCGCTCGCTCGGATAGTGTCGGCGTCAGGGGAATCTTCCATAAACTGGCAGAAGACGAAGTGGCGTTGCTGAACCGTCACCGGGTGCTTGCCATTCACGGTGACATTCCTGACGCAGAGGCTCTTGATGAGAGTGCTAATTTGTTTGAGCCTCTAAGACGCCAAGAAGAATATTTGCAGGTAGGTGACGACGTCTCAGCCTATCGCCTAGCATTGGACGTTGAACGAAACTTGACGAAAATGTACTGGCGAGCGGCGAGCACCGAAGCAAACCCTGACGCCAGGGCGTTGATCGTCAGGGTCGCCCAGGACGAGCAACGGCATATGGAGGAAGTGGAATCCCTCTATGAATTTGCCAATGCCCCGAATACTTACCTGGCGTGGGGGGAGTTCAGTAATTTAGGTGAGTTCCATAACTTCGGGCGCGACATGGTCTGAAAAGAAGAGCGTGTCAGGGGGGGGGGTCTAGGGG
>Ga0129297_10000050_pt1 | contig 53147 bp, 46 predicted proteins | sample I18A1metaG_FD_94708 | JGI IMG/M metagenome (GOLD analysis project Ga0129297, IMG submission 94708) | Lake sediment bacterial and archeal communities from Gulf of Boni, Indonesia to study Microbial Dark Matter (Phase II) - ​I18A1 metaG | ecosystem: Environmental > Aquatic > Freshwater > Lake >... | reverse complement strand
TAATCAAGACAGCACGGAACGTAAACCCGACGGTACAGATTCTCTACCATAGCGATGGCTACATCGAGCCGATACTTCGGGACCTAATCGAGATCGGCGTGAACGCGATCAATCCCGTTCAACCCGATGTCATGGATCCGGCGTGGTTAAAGGAGGAATATGGTAGCAAGCTCGCTTTCTGGGGAACTGTCGGAACTGCCTCAAAATGGGCTTACGGGTCACCTGACGCTATCGAGTCAGAAGTGAAGGAACGTATCGAGACAGTCGGCAAGGGAGGCGGCCTTGTGATAGCTCCAGCCTACGACCTCGAACCTCGAGTCAGATGGGAAAATGTTCTGGCTTTCATTAGAGCCGTGAGGAAGTATGGCTAGAAGATCGTTACTGGATCCTAATCGTCGGAGGCTGGCAGTAGTAGAGCTGACCAGGAGGCTGGTAGTAGTACAACTGAGGCGGGGGCTGATACAAGTAACCGACCGGCGGCGGCTGGTAGACACATGCCTGCAGAGGCGGTTGATAGTAGACCTCGGGAGGCTGAGGAACTAGACACTGCGTTGGGACTAGGCACATGTAGGCGAGCGGGGCCTTCGGGACGTAGAAGTAGGACATTCTCCATTCCCCTGCCAAAAAGACCGACCAAAGCGAATAAACCTTGCGTCGAACTTGCTGATACATTCCACTGATTATGACAAACTCCGATTTCAAAGCGCTTAGATCTTGCAGGAGGCTGTTCACGCCCGCCTATGTCAGCTATTATACTGTGCCCAGGCCGTCCCTCTAGAAGATCTTCCTCGCCGATGGTTAGGGGATTATTTCGCAACCGTTGTATTTCGTGTATCGAAAGTCTTCTGGCCGAATCCTTCCTTTGGCTGCGAGCAGCCTAACCTCAGGCAGTGCCTCATACAAGGCATCGAGCATATTCCTGACTGTGCCGCAGACTTGAGCGAAACCTACGTCACCCCACAGCTTGGTGGCGTTCGCGTAGAGGCATCGTCCCCCGCAGACTGGGTAGATGTCGCATCTGGTGCATGGATCGGATACGAAAATGGCATCTCTCAGGCTCTCAGGATTCGTTTCGTGAATGTTGCCCAAGTAGAAGTCCTTCATGCCGGCCATGACAGGGCACGGAGTTATGTTGCCATCGGTCTGAATGTTGAACATGAACCAGCCCGCGCCGCAACGGAGCTTGCTCGGTTCGCCATCTAGAAGGGACCGCATGACACCGACAAACGGGTATAGTTTTAGCACCTCTCCGTGGGTTTTCATATGTTCCACCCAAGCATGGATGAGATTCCTTAGACGAGGATTGTAGCTCTGCGCAACCCAATCAGCGAACCGTCGCTTTGGGAGGTCGTTTTCCCAAAACAGCGCATCGAGCTGCCAGTGAACTGAAGAGAACGGCAGATCCTTGCTTTGAGCCAAAGTCAGGACCTGACGGTCGATCGCGGTCTCTTCTCCTACCGTCATCCGTGCGATAGTCTCGCCTCTGAAGCCGTGTTCGCGGATTCTCCGGACATTATTCACGACTTTGGCGTAGGTACCTTTGCCTCTGTAGTAGTCTGTCAACGCCTCGTCACCGTCGACCGAGACGAGAATCGTCTCAAACCTGTTGACATACTTGGGTTCCAGCTCGTCCAGAAAGAGTCCGTTCGTTTGAATCATGAATCTGCGGGCCTTGACCTCGTCCATGATTTCCCTTAGCTTGTCAGTCTTAAGTAAGGGCTCACCTCCGTAGAATATGAGGACCGGATCTTGATCCTTCTCCAAGAACCTGCGCAATTCTTCTGTACCGTAAGCTACGGAGCTTGGCAAGGAATAGTCGATAGCTAGACCATGAAAATCGCTGCCGAAATCTTCGCAGGATTTCCCATAACAGTATCTGCACTTCAGGTTGCAGTTGCTAGTTAGCGTCACATAGAAGTGCACCATGAACGTCTCCCAGAATCTTCATACGGACACCTTCCTCCATGAGCAGCGCAAAAGGCGACCACATAAGGAACGGATTGTCTTAAACCGTGTTTCCAATGCTGTACCGATGTTGTTCCAGGATCACTGATCAAGATTCTCGCGGCCACTAAGGCAACCCAAAAGCCTGGAGGCTTCCCTCACGACGCTGACTCGCCTGGTGTCGTCTCTATTCTCTGAGGCTCTGCTGCATAGGCGCTCCATGGCTACCGAGGTTGATCTCTGGAGCCTCCTTCGCCGTGTCAAATACCATACATGTGACCGTCTTTTCGATTCCTCTGACAGTTCTGAGCTTGTCAATCACGAACCTGCCAACGGCGTCGATGTCTGTCGTCTTCACTTTGATAAGTAGATCCCAGTCGCCGCTGATTACATGGACCTCCTGAACCTCGGGAAAACGTGCTACCTCCTTGGCCACTTCTCTCTGCGAAAGCATGGCCTCGGTTCCTCCTGAGGACCGGTATGAAAAGGTCGCGAGCACGAACGCAGTTGCCGTAAATCCCAACATGGGCCCGTCCAGTATGGCCGTATACTTTCGAATGACGTGGAGGTCCTCCATTCTCTTGATCTTCGCGTAGACTGTTGTGACAGGCATATCGAGGACGCCTCCCAACTCTTTGGCCGTCTTCTTCGAGTCCCGCTGTACCAGATTCAGTAACTTGATATCCGACTGATCGAGCTTCATACCGACTTCTGTACTTTTTACAGGAAAGCTCCCTAAAATAGATGTGTTTTTGTGAGAAACACGAGGAAAACTGGACAAAACCTATGAACGCAGTCCTAGGACGCTTCAGAGCTAGGTACCAGCTTTGGTTGTCGAAGAGCCCGAATCCCTGGAGAGCCTGCCAAAATCGTTTCTTACTATCAGGCATCCTAGAATGAAAACAGTCCTAACCCTCCAGGCAACTATCTGTAATGCGCTTAGAGAATTTCTAGCCGAGCAGGGTTTTGTGGAGGTTCTTGCTCCGATTATTGGCCCTTGTACGGATCCCGGAATAAGGGGAGCGAGACAGGCGACTATTGACTACTTTGGGCGAACCTACAAGGTGATGAGCAGTGCTATACTCTACAAGCAGATGGCTGCTGCGTCTCTGAAGAAAGTGTACTTCTTCTCGCCGAACATCAGATTGGAACCGCTTGAGACGGTGAAGACGGGGAGGCACCTCTGTGAATTCTTCCAGGTCGACACCGAAGAGGCTGGCGCCTCATACCTTGATGCCATGTCCACCGCGGAGAGACTGCTACGGCACGTTTGCGAGAGAACTCTCGCGCGTCATGGGAAAGACCTTGCCAGCCTCGGAAGGGAACTCGCAGTTCCTGATGTACCATACGAAAGGATGACGCATCGTGAAGCTATCGAGCTACTGAGGTCAAAAGGCTATGACGCTAGCTATTCGGATGAACTGAGCTGGGCTGCGGAGGAAGCGATATCGGGCATGTTCGACTCTCCGTTCTTCATATACGATTATCCGAAGGGATCTAGAGGATTCTATGATCGCGAGGATCCTAGGCGTCCTGGCATCCTCAGGGATTTCGACATGATCTATCCCGAGGGGTTCGGGGAGGCGGCCTCTGGAGCCGAGAGGGAAAATGATTACGAAATCATCGCGAGCAGAATGAGATCAAGCGACGAGAACCCGGAATCCTATGAATGGTACATGGAGATGCTGAAGTCCGGCGTACCGCCGACAGCGGGCTTTGGAATAGGGGTCGAAAGGCTCACAAGGTACTTATGCGGACTGAAATCGATCTGGGCCGCCAGACCGTTTCCGAAAGTCGCGGGAATCTGCTCGCCATAGTGCAAACTTGCACTAGTACCCGATGCCGTTCTCAGAGACGTATTGGCCAGACTACTTTGGTTTGGCAGCGGCGAACAGGATCAAGAGTCCAACAAGGGTTCTGAGGCCGTAGGTCCTGATGAGGTTTGCTAGGAAGCTTAGGAAGCCGGGCGCCAGCAGCACGCCGAAGAAAGTAGCCGCGGTCATGTATGGTAGTACATCTCAACGCCCGGATAGAGCGTCCGCCTGAACATGCCGTCTCTCCAAGTGAAACCGGTCGAGAAGGCCATGCCGACACGACCGATGGTCCGCAACCAGAACTGCAGGTTGCGAAGTCTCTCGCTCTTCAAGCCCGTGCCGGTGAATGAATGGTCAAGTATTAGAAGAGTTTGATGAGATCGGTGCTGCACCTTCACACGCAAGCATGTTATGCCCCAGACCGCGCACAGATGATGAGTGACTGGGATAGGAATGAGATGAGAAAGAAACTTGCTGTCCGTGGCTACTCAATGCTGACAACGATAGACAGATAGCCCCAACGTTTGTACCTTCGAATGTTTGTCAAAACTGTCGAGGCGAAGATGATGGACAAAAGCCCGATGGAAATGCTGGAGGAAGAGCATCACTTCATCCAGAAAGTGGTGGGTGCAATGGCAGGGCTGGCTGAAAGACTCGAAATGGGCCGGGAGGTGGAGCCTGAAACGCTTAAGAACATAGTGGAGTTCATGCGTACCTTCGCCGACAAATGCCATCACGGAAAGGAAGAGACCTACCTATTTCCTCTCCTAGAGAGGAAAGGTGTGCCGGTCCATGGTTGTCCCTTGGGGGTGCTCGCTGCAGAACATCAGAGGGGTAGGGCGCTTGTGACAGGACTGGCAAATGCGGCTGAGACATATGTAATAGAGGACCCCTCGGCCAAGAAGGGTCTCCTAGAAAGTCTGCGGAGTCTGATGGAACTCTATCCCAACCATATCTGGAAGGAAGACTACCTTCTGTTCCCTATGACCAACAAGATACTGAATGAGGAAGAACAGAAAGAACTACATGAGAAATTCGAAATGGTGGAAAAGGCGATTGGAATGGATGTGCACCACCGATTCCAACAACTAGCTGAACAGCTAGAGAAGAAAACGCAAGATGCCTGAGCAGGACTCCACTACATCGATTCCCTTTATGAGACAATAATGGACCTTGCTGGAGCCTATGAAGTTTGTTCCTGATACTACGGCTCGGTGATTTTTATGGCTTGAACAGGGCATTGGATTTCACATGCCCTGCAGAATATGCAGTCCTTCTCTCTTATCGGGTCTGACTTGTCGGTGCGATATTTTTCCTGAAGTTCGCCAGCAAGGGGCCACAGGTCCATGCCGGTACCTTTCTCGCCTGGTTTGAGATGCCATTGGAAGACATCCACAGGGCAGACATCCATGCATATCCCATCAGCTATACACGTCTCCCAGTCCACCGCAACCTCGGTTCCATGTATTCCCAATTTAGTCGGGTAGGGCTTCCCTTCGACGTCAAATCTCTGCTTCCCCTCAGCCCTGACCTTGTGCCCCTGATGCTCACCAGTGATTGGGTATTCGTCAGGTTTGCTGAGGAAATCACCATCTATAGGCTTCGGCTTATAATCCACTGGCCGAACCAATGCTAACCCCTCCCATCACTACGTCAATGCCTTCATGCCAAAATCCCTAACGTTCTGAACGTGAAGGTCAACGAGGAGCCAGCTGTGGGTTGAACCCTGTGCCGAGCAGGGGTTTCGGTACTACAGCTGTTTTCGAGTTGTCCGTCGATGAAATTGAGTACTCTCTTCGAACTCCCCTTAGCCCATCATCTCATTGCGTTCCGTAGAGTTGAATCATTGGCTGGGTCAACGTGAATTACACAGTACTGGCAACCTGTCTCTCGAGCGATCTTCTCGTGAACTTCTTCGGCTATTCTGTCTGCCTCTTCTACCGGTGTTCCTCGCGCCACCTCTATGTGAAAGCCCGCATGGACGGTGTTTGGTCCTACATACTCGGCTTTCAGGTCATGGACGCCCAATACACCCTTAACGGACATCGCTTTTGACTCGAGTTTTTCCATGAACTGACTACCGGGCGTTTTCCCTATTAGGTAATGTACGTTGTCCTTGAGGAGGTATATCCCGCCCAACGCGATGACTACGGCTACGAACACCGAAGCTAATGCGTCAGCCAAGTAGTATCCTTGCCAAACCAAAACTACAGCGACTAACGCCGCTGCGTATGAAACCTCGTCTTTGAGAAGCGCAACGAGCTGCGCTCTTACTGAAGCGCCCCTTCCTCTTACCCTCGAAATGTCTACCACCGGAATGGCCACCACAAAAATACCCACTATTATTACTATCAGGGCCAGACACACGTTCTGGAATTCCGCGGCCCCCGAGACTCCGAACAATTTTGGAACAGCCTCTCTGAACGCTTCGACGCTCATGAAAAAGATCAAGACTGTAGCTGAGACCATGGCCGCAACGTTCTGGGCTCTTCCATGCTCAAACATGTGAATTTCATCCGCTGGTTTCTGAGACCAATATGCAGACAACAAAAGAAACCAGAGATTAGAACATCGCTCAACATTTCCAGCGCTTGCGCCAATAGTACAAGAACATTAGTGAAGAAGTACGTTGCTAGTTGCAGAATAACTAGTATTGAGTAGCCTGCTAAGGCGATTTTTATAGCACGTGTTCCGGTGGCGTGTTCTGTCATCTAGATCGCTTTAGCCCTGAGACTAAAGGATCCTGCGGGGTGGGCGTGTCTTCCCAAGCTTCATGCTTTACAGTGTTCTGCTGTAGTGGGTAAGTTCTTCGTGTCCCTTCTCGGTGATCCCGACCGTATCCTCTATCCTCACTCCAAAGTCTCGGAGGTATAGGCCGCAGTTGCCGATCGATATGACCATTCCCGGCTTCAATTCGTCTTTCGGTTCCTCACCGTGAAAGAAAGCATGCCCAGCCGGGAGAGGCGGCTCCTCGAACTCTAACCCCACGCCGTGTATTGGAGGACCGAAGAAGTATTCTTCGTATCCTTCCTTTTCGAATGTTTCGTGCATGATATTCTCTAGCTGTGTCATCGTCGCATTCGGGCTGGCAGCTTGCATTGCTGCTCTTTGCGCTCTCAGGTATATCTCGAAGGCCTTCCGCTGTTTCTCAGATGGTTTTCCAACACTTATTGTTCGGCAGAGATCTGCGTGATACTCGTCAACGGTCGGGTGAAGATCGATCATGACCATATCTCCTTTCCTTACCTTTCTGTGGCCTACCACTCCATGAGCTATCGAGGATCTCGGGCCCGAAGCTACGTAGGTCCTGAAGAACTCCTCCGCGCCGTTCTTCCTCATCACATACTCTGCTTCGCCAGCGATCTCTGTCTCGGTCACACGAGGCGTGGCGGCCTTGACTGCGGCGGCCATTGCCTTGTCAGCCAACCTTGCCGCTCTTCTAATCTTCTCAATCTCTTCACTAGATTTTATGATTCTCAGATCGGTCATTATCTGGGTCGCATCAGCAAACTCGAGCGCCTCTGGCTTTGCGTGCGGATGCTTGAACATCTCAAGCATCGAGACTTTCAACCAAGTGTTCTCCGCTCCGACCTTCCCCTTCTCTAACCCAAGCTCCTTCCAGATGTGCATCAAGGAGTGGAGCATCCCGACCTCGTCTTCGAATCCGAGGATGTGCTCAGACGCACAGGCTTTCTTTGTGTCCTCGATGTCGGTCTTTGGGACCCCCACGTAGCTGGCGCCGCTTCTGGCTACTATTGCAAAAGCACATAGTCTGCCGTCTCCTACAAGGTAACTCATATTCTGAGGCTTCGTCAGTAGGATCGCGTTAAGCCTAGCTTTCTCCATCAACTCGCCGGCGCGCTGGATCCTCTGTTTGAATACAACGCTGTCTGCGAGATTGCCCCTCTGATAGGTCTCCTTCTCCATGCCCGCTCACCTGCAACTGCCCGCAGTCTATGCCGGCTTGATGAACTTCTCGGGATTCCTGTCAAACTTCTGCTTGCACATAGGGGAGCAGAAGTAGTAGGTCTTCGACTTGTAGTCGGACTTCCACTTCGCGGTCTTTTCATCTATTCCCATCTGGCATACAACATCTAAAACCATGCAAAAACCGCCTCCTCAGGTTGTTCGTTGAAGAAACTAATCTGGCTTTCTCAACGTCTGATGCATGCACCACACGAAGATGACTCATGAAAAAGTCAGAGTATGAAGAGCACATTGATCAGACTTGCGAGTTTACGGGAAGCCATCGAAGGAAGACGGCTTCAGAGTACTAATCGAACGGCTTTGGCCACGTGCTCTCACAAAGGAGCGCGCGGCCCTAGACTTCTGGCTCAGGGAAATCGCGCCGAGGAGTCATAGCATCTCAGCCCTTAGACTGCGTACATCTCTGCGATCTGTTTCGATGCATCGTATAGTCTTAGCTCGGAGAGTGTGCTGATCGTTGGCAGACCATCGCTTGTCCATCCTCGCAGCTTGTAGTACTCGTTGAGCATTGGATCCAAAGCGACCGTGACACTCTTTGAATGTCCTTCAGGGAGGGGTGTCTCCAGCAATCTCTTTGGAAGTGAATCATCCCTTCGGGTGAACCCTTCCCTCGCATTGAAAGCACGCTCGAGATTGTAGATTCTCTCGCCAATGTTGATGAGGTCTCTTGCCGTGAAAGCCTCGTTCGTAACTGCCCGAACCAGGCGAGCGTACTGGTCGGGGTTCATGGCGAACTGGGAGAATCGGCAGAGAACCATGGAGTCCATTGCCGCTGAGATATTCTGCAACAGTATTGCAAGACTAGCTTTTCCGTCTGTCTTGAAACGGTCAATCAGGACTGGGTTCCCGAGGACTTCTGGTGAGGTCATGTAAGCACGGAGATGGCATGCTCCGCGGTTTGATGTTGCATATGCCAATCCCATTCCTTGGATTCCTCGGGGATCATATGCTGGGATCTCAAGCCCTTTCACGCTCATCGAGAACTCAGGGTGCCCGTGTCTTTGAGCGAACCTGAGTGAGCCCTCGGCAAGCTGGTTCCCGAGATTGGTCCGCTCGCCAATCAGTCTAACGAGGTCGACTATCGCTTCAGGGTCTCCGAACTTGGGGCCTGAGGAAAGATAGCCCGCGCTGGAGAGCTCCATCGCACATGCTATCGTGCTTCCGGTCGAGATCGTGTCGAGGCCATACTCATTGCAAAGATAGTTTGCTTCCGCGATGGCCTCTAGGTCTCGTACTCCACAAGCTGCACCGAGAGACCCCACTGTCTCATATTCAGGGCCCTCCCCTTGTCTCTCTTTTCCTGGAATCTTCGTCTCTCTTCCGCAAGCTATCGTGCATGCATCACATGCGACCCTCTTCTCGAGTATTCGCTCCCTGATGGTTTCTCCGGAAATCGCGTCGGCGTCCTCAAAGTAGCCTCTTTGAAAGTTGAACGTTGGTAACGCTCCTATCTCGTTGATGACGTTGACGAGAACAGCCGTTCCGTAGTTAGGCAGCGAGTCCTTTGTGACGGGGTTCTTGGAGATCGCCTCAAGCGTCAGGCGAGCTGCTGCTGTGAATTCCTCCTTGTCTGCAATCGATGGTTCGTGGCTTCCAAGGACGGCAATTGCTTTCAGGTTCTTTGAGCCCATAACGGCTCCGACACCGCCTCTGCCGGCGGCCCTATGCTTGTCGTTGATTATGGAACTGATCAGAACCTGACGTTCGCCCGCAGGCCCGATGCAAGCTACCTTCGCTTCTTTCTCTGTCTCCGACCGGACCGTATCCTCGGTTGCGTGAGTATTGGAGCCCCAAATATGATCGGCGTTACGAATCTCCACCCTGTCGTCGCGAATCCACAGATAGCTGGGTCTTTCTGCTCTACCCTCAACAACCATCGCGTCCCAGCCGCTGCGTTTCAGCTGAACTCCGAAATGCCCACCCGAGTTCGAGTCGAAGATAGTTCGAGTTAGGGGCGACCTCGTTATGACCGAGTAGCGTCCGGAGGTCGGCGCGCCTGTTCCCGTGAGCGGACCTGTTGCAAAAACCAGCTTGTTCTCCGGCGAGAACGGATCGGTCCCGGGGGGAATTTCGCGGAAGAGTATCTCGACGCCTAAACCTCTACCGCCCAGGAAAAGCTCGGCCTGCTCGTTCGTCAGGGCATGCGACGCAGCCTTGTTTCTCCCTAGGTCTATTCTGAGGATCTTTCCCATCCATCCATGCAAGATCCCATCGTCCTCCTCTAGAAGTCCTTGAATTTCCTGTACGCGTTGTCGGGGCACGTGCGACATTTTCTGACGTATACGGTTTGGATTTCGAGAGGCTGTTTGGACACGTAGTTGCTGGGGCAGATCTTGCAGGGAACTTCTTCCACGAACCAAGAGTCATCATACTTTGCCCAGTTCAGAGAGTTCACAATGTTGATTCCGTTGCTTGTTCCGATCCGGAACTTGTCCGGCCTGAGGAGACTCGGTGAGTTTGCTGCTGCGTATATGCATCTGATTGCCTCGAGGAAATTGGTGACACCTCCTGCGGCTTTGACGCCAAGTCTGTCGCCGACCGTCTCGCGCATCAACTTCAAGTGGGCTGGGTATGCGCCCATCGGCCCGAATCCGGTGGATGTCTTGACGAAAGCCGCGCCCCCTTCTTCAGAGATTCGACATGCCTCAACAATCTCCTGATCCGTAAGGTAGCCGGTCTCGAGGATCACCTTGACCGGCGCTCCATCCGCTTCCTTCACCACCGAACCAATATCGCCACGAATGAACTCACGCATCTTCTGACCATCTTCACCGGAAGAAGCGGTCATCTCCCGAACGCTTCCTACGTTGATGACCATGTCAATCTCGGTCGCTCCTTTCGCAATTGCGTCTGAGGCCTCAAACGCTTTCGATTCGGTCGATGTCTGTCCAAGCGGAAATCCGACAACGCTCGCCACGCCGACTCGACTTGATTTGGACTTTAGGTAATGCGACGCTTCGCGCACCCAACAGGAGTTGACGCAAACAGTTGCGAAGCCGTGAGTATCAGCCTCATCGCAGAGCGATCGAATCTTCCTTCTGAGGACGTGAGACTTCAGCTCCGTGTGATCGATCAGGTTCGCTAGCTGCCCCTCCTCCAGCGCATCAGCCACTTGACGAAGCGATTGGCTGGCGATTCTCATGATCTCTTCCCGGTGATGAAGGACACGCGTTTGGATGGGATGAACCTTCCGACTGCCGTGATGATCTTTATAGAATCTCTTCTGATCGTTCGATGTGATGACGACGACAGACAGCTTGCAAGAGAAGCACACCGCCACGTTCCAACGAACGTTGTGAAGGTCCGGAAACAGGGGGGTGCTTGAACCTTCGATCAACAAAGCGGAGAACATAGATGTCTAGGAGTGACTACATTGATCCCTCGACTTGTTGCTGATTTACAACATATATTTCGGTCTCCGGAGCATTTGCTGGATGTGAAGAAATTGAGCAAGATCAAGTTCGGAGCCGTCCTGAACGAGACCCTAGATGTCCGTCTCCCCGGATTACCGGGAGCTCGCAAAACTGCTTCGAGTCTGTGAGGATGCCGACTTCGACTCGGCCTAGCTGATGGCCCACCTCACATGGGGACGGAACTCCGCGGTGTTCGAATGCTGGACAACACTGTCGGCGCTATCGCGTGAAACTTCAGGAATCCATCTCGGGCCCTTCTTCCTTTGCAACAGCTACCGAAAACCGCCCTCGTTGCCAAGATGCCCGCCACCCTAGATGCAATATCCGGAGGCCGCCTTGAGCTAGGGATGGGAGCCGGATGGAAAGAGGATGAATACAGAGCCTACGGCTACCCCTTCGGCTCGGCAGCGGAGACGATATGGCGTCTAGGTGAGCCGGCTGCGACAATCCGGCTGATGTGGAGCGGGAAACCAGCGACCTTCCGGGGAAAATACTACCATACTACCTTGGAGGCTGTGTGCATGGTAATCATAGCGCGCTTTCGGTCAGCTTCGCTTTCTCTCGGCTCCCTCAAGAGACTCACTCAAGACAGCGATCGCCTGATCAAGTTGTTCAGTAGATGTGACCAACGGAGGTTGGAGCCGTACCACATTTCCTTTGACTCCGCCGTGTCCTACCAACACCCTTCTCTTCCTGCATGCGTCCCTGATGCTGGCGGCCTCCTCCGCTGCCGGCTCTTTCGTGTCTCGGTTTCGAACCAGCTCGATGCCGATCATGAGACCTCTGCCTCGAACCTCGCCAATCAGAGGAGTACTTCTCTTCATTTCTTCGAGCTTTTGCATGACATACCGTCCTTTCTTTTCAGCCTCTTCTGGTATTCTCTCTTCGACGAGAAAGTCTATGTTGGCAATTGCAGCCGCGCAAGAAACCGGGTTGCCACCGAAAGTAGACAGATGATCGCCCGGCTCAAACGCATTCCCTATGTCTTCTGTGGTTGTGCATGCGCCCAGCGGGAGCCCGTCCGCGATTCCTTTGGCCATAGTGACAATGTCAGGTCTCACACCATAATGCTCTAGACCGAACATTCTTCCAGTCCGGCCGAAGCCAGTCTGAACCTCATCGTCGACGAACAGTATCCCGTACCGGTCCAGCACCTTCTTGACCTCGTTAAAGTACTCCAGTGGCGGCACGATTATGCCGCCCTCACCTAGGATAGGCTCCGCGATGAAAGTAGCAACACAAGCGGAAGTAGAGTAGTTGATGATGTCCTCAACCATCTTTGCACACTGTATTCCGCACTTCGGGTATTCCAGTCCTAGTTGACATCGATAGCAGTATGGCGCTGGGGCGAAGGAGACGTCGCCTAGGTATGGACCCATCGAGTAACCTCTACGCCCCGACTGCCCGGTGATTGAAAGGCTTGCTAACGTCCTACCGTGGAAAGAGCACATCAAGGCAATGAATTCGTGCTTCTTCGAGAATTTGCGAGCGACTTTGAGAGCGCATTCCACAGCCTCAGCTCCACTGTTTCCGAAGAACGTCTTGTGTAAGCCCCACGGATTGACTTGTGAGAGGCGCTCGGCCAACTCGGCGACTACTGGAATGTAATAGACGTAACCACAGCCATGTATGAGTTGGTCGAGTTGGTGTTTGGCCGCTTCCACCACTCTCGGGTTGCAGTGACCGGCATTCACTACTGATATGCCGGAAAAACAGTCGATATACTCATTCCCATCAGCATCCTTCACCCGAGCACCTACGCCACTTTGTAGCGCCAATGGCTCGAGCCTTTTCACGCAACTCGTGATCATGTATCTGCCGTACTTTTCTACGATTGCGGCCGTTTCAGTCATCCTGGTCACTTTCGCACCTTGTCTAGCCGCTAGCGTTAATAGTTGGACAATATTTGGCTTTGGCCCTGTCGGCTGAGCGTTTCTTGTCTCGAGAAATGAGTGAGCTCTTAGAGGTTCAGAAGGACTATGGTAGGCTGAAGCTCTTCATAGAAGGAAAATGGATCGATTCCCAATCTAACCACATCCAACCTGTGATGAATCCCGCAACGGATGAGATAATTGCTGAAGTCCCCTTCTCGACCGGAGAGGAAGTAGACAAAGCTGTCGAATCGGCGCAGACAGCGTTCTCAAGATGGAGTGAGTTCCCGGTCACGACTAGGGCAGGATACCTATTCCGGCTGAAGCAGAAACTGGACGAATACTTTGAGCACATCTCAAGGATCACTACTCAGAACCACGGCAAAATAATAGATGAAGCCAGAGGTGAAACGAGAAGGCTCGTGGAAAACCTTGAAGTCGGATGTGCTGTGGCATACACGCTGTCAAAGGGCGAGCAGCTTGATCAGGTCGCTTCTGGTGTAGATGAGACTCTTGTACGAGAGCCACTAGGCTCGTTCGCGGTGGTCGGGCCCTTCAACTTTCCTTCCCTGGCGCCTTTCTGGTTCATTCCGATAGCCATCGCTGTTGGCTGTACAGTGGTCGTAAAGCCAAGTGAGATAACGCCTCTGCCGATGCAGTGGTGCGCTAAGGCGATCGAGGATGTCGGCATTCCTCCAGGAGTGGTAAACGTGATACACGGCGGCAGGGAGGTCAACGAAGCACTCATAGCACATCCTGACACCAAGGGTGTCGCATTCGTGGGCTCAACCCCTGTAGCCAAGTCAATCTACCGTCTGGCCGGCGAGCATAGCAAGAGAGCGCTCTGTCAGGCAGGCGCCAAGAACTACGTAGTGGTAATGCCTGATGCAGACCTAGGGACGACGATTACTTCCCTCATACCGTCATTCTTCGGGAATACGGGACAACGCTGCCTGTCTGGAGCTAACCTGGTCGCCGTGGGCGGCGCTTACGAGCCTCTGAAGAGAGGGTTCGTAGAAGCGGCATCAAAGCTGAGGCTAGGATACGGACTAGATGAATCTGTCGAAATGGGGCCGCTCGTCAGCCGGAGAGCGAGGGAACGGGTATTGGGCTACATACAGAAGGGATTGGAAGAAGGCGCCGAGTTGATACTCGATGGAAGGCAGGTCAGGATCGAACGGTACCCGAACGGATACTTCCTAGGCCCGACCATCTTCGATCAAGTAACACCGGACATGACAATTGCGAAAGACGAGATATTCGGTCCAGTTGCCTGTATAATCAGAACTGAAAAACTTGAGGACGCTATCGAGATGATCAACACGAAAACAGACTATGGGAATGAAGCATGCATATTCACAGGCAGCGGCAAGAATGCACGCGAATTTAGGCGGAGAGTCCAGGCTGGAAACGTTGGGATAAACATAGGCATAGCCGCACCGATGGGATTCTTCCCGTTTGCGGGCTTCAGAGATTCCTTCTTCGGCGTGCTCCATGGACAAATAGATTGTGTGGACTTCTTCACAGACAAGAAGGTCGTAGTGTCAAGGTGGTAGGTGGCTTGAGCGATGATGAGGAGCGGTACACCTTCAGCTCCCTTATGACATTGCTGATCGAAAGCGAGACCAAGCTTGAAGAACTCTACGAGACAACAGCGCAGGCAACCAAGCAGCCGGAGCTGAAGTCCCTACTTTCCGACTTCGGCAAGAGCAGCCTGAAGAGGATGGAGATGATGCGGAGAGCCCGCGTCGAGAGCGTTGTAGAGATAGCGCTTGAACCAATAACAGGCTTAAAGCTCACCGAACTATTGGCAATGATTAACACTAGTGTCCAGAATCGACGCGTAGCCAACATCGACAAGCTGATGACTGTTGAGAGAACGATATCTGACCTCTATGCCGGAGCGTCATCGAAGATTGTGCGGATATCAGCTGACGCAGGTGAACTGTTGAGGACGCTATCTCGTGAAAGCATTCAGCGGCTCCGTCAGTTGGAGGGATATGTGTAGACGGCGGGAATTTCAGAAAACCTTGAGGCCTTTCTAAGAGGCCGATTATGCTAGAGCACAGCAAGAACTCGACCCAAGCTTGGGCGTAGATTGTGCTCTTGTCTAGAGGTTCTCAAAACTCAGATCACTAACATTCTTCATCGTTCGCAGCCGCCTTGCGCAGTCATCGCATACCCGTCTCTCGAATTCCATCTTGGCAATGCGTTCCTCAACGAGGAGTGGGCTAGGATCCGCCTGAAGGAAATGTGCCACGAATCTTGCTCTCCGGGTAGCCGGCTTTGTCTGGCATAACTCACACAGGTCTTCTCGATCACGCCTTCTCAGCATCGAATCGATCATCACTCGCCAACTCAGACGGCCAGAAGTCGGATACTCTGAGTGGCTGTTAGAGCTCAAAATGGTTGTGGACAAATGATGGACCAGTAAAGCGTCGACGTCGGCAACTGAGATATCTCTCCCTCGCCAAGGTGAAGACCATCTCCTTTGAGGCCCTCTCTCACGAGACCGAAGTCATAGTTCATCAGATACTGTAGGCCGCCGTGGATCAGTCGGTTGAGCGGCCTCTCGTCCCATAACAGAAATCCTCTTTCTCGAACAGCACAGTCGAGGCCCCTTATTCTGACGCCCCGCGCAATACCTGCCCCGATCATCCCGCCTGCAATGATGGCAAGATAGACGCTTGGCTATCAGCAAGAATCTAGAACCGTCGTTGGAATCCCACGCTCTGTTAGTCGAGGTCGGACATCAGCGGCCAGCCGGAAAATGATCTAGGCCCGAAGGAAGCTCACTTCCGAAGCCCTGAAATGTGCAAATACGCTGGTCCCAACCGCAAGGTTGAGTTCATCCACTGTGTCCGAGCTCATTTCGACGTTCAGCGGAAATCCAACGTCGATTGATACCTGTGTAAGAGATCCCATCTTGCGCATGCCCTTTACGGAACCCTGAAAGACATTGCATTCGCAGTGGCGCCAGTGCGGTTTCCCATTGTTCCGTCCAAGTGAGAGCGATATCGCCTCAGGTCTCACAACGATAATGACAGGCTCACCAACCCTCAACTCACTCGCGACCCCACGAATGGTCCGGCCATCGGCTTGGGCAACGGCATAACCGTCGTCCGTCGATGTCAACGTACCCTGCAAGGTATTGAAGCCCATGAAATCGGCAACAAATGTGGAACTAGGGGTTTGGAGAACGCGCTCCCAAGAGCCGACCTGTTCGATCCGCCCGTTGTTCATGATTGCTACTTCGCTGGTCATCAGCTGCGCCTCTGCGAGGTCATGTGTCACATAAACGGACGCAAGACCAAGTGTACGACTGACTTCATCGAGGCTCTTCCGCATCTCTCCGAGCAGCTTTCTCCTTGAGACTCTGTCAACACTGGAGAACGGCTCGTCGAGGAGCAGAACCCTTGGGCGCGTTATCAAGGCCCTAGTGAGCGCTACCTTCTGCTTTTCTCCCCAGCTCAGACTCTTAGTATGACGGCCACCCAGATGCGAGATCCCTAGCCATTCCATCATCTCTTTCGCCCGATCCTTGCCGTTCCCGCTTGGACGCCGTTGGCCGAACGCGATGTTCTGGTCAACCGTCAGATGTGGAAATAGCAGACAGTCTTGGGGCACATAGCCGACTTGTCTCTTCTCGGGAACCAGGTGCGTAACGTCGACACCATTCAACTGTATCCTGCCAGATTCGATTTGACGAACTCCTGCGATACACTCCAGCAGTGTGGTCTTTCCAGAGCCGTTTGGCCCTACAAGAGCGAGGCACTCGCTGTCAGCAACATCAAAGCTGATCCCCTCTAGCGCAAATCTGCCGATTTTCACTGAGAGATCTGAGACGCTTAGGATGAAATACCACCCCTATATGCAATCTTTCGAGAAACCAAGAGCACGGAGACAGTCAATCCCAGAAGTATTAGGATAATAGCCATCGCGTTCTCTAGGTTCGCCAATGACAGATTGAGAAACATGGCAATCGGCAACGTTTCGGTCTTGAATCTTGTTGCACCTGCCAGCGTCACCGTGGCCCCGAACTCGCCCATCGCTCTAGCCCATGCAAGCATAGCAGCCCCGAACACTCCATCCTTCGCCATCGGCAGGGTAACGCGCATGAAAGAATCCAGTTCACTGTGCCCGAGAGTTCGTGCAACCTTTTCGTAACGGGGATCAATTCCATCAAAGACTGGCTTCATCAGTCTGACCGCAAGCACGCTAATCACACTGAACTGAGCCAGAATTATGCCCGGAGGTTCGAAGACGAGCTTGATGAATGAGCTGTTGATGAAAACGCCTAGGGGAGTATTTGTGAAGAAGATGAGAAGAGCTGTACCCAGTGCGACTGGTGGCAAGGCAATTGGGATATTGATTAAAGCATCCACCAAATCTCTTCCAGGAAATCTTGCCCGCGATAGGACGTAGGCAGCAGGTATGCTCACGATCAATGCCAGTGCAGTAGCTATAGTTGCCGTGACCAGGGTCAGGACTATGGCAAACTGCAACTCGTCAGAGAAAAAGGCCGACATCAAGGTAGAAGGACCTAGGAATATGGATCCTGCGAATATGACGAGCAAGATGAATAGAGCAAGGAATGTTAGACAAGCACCTGATAGCACTTTGAACGTACCTATCTCTTTCAGCCAACTCATACGAAGCCCCCCAAAGGCGGTATCTCTGCATCAGGCGCGTGTATCCTTGCATCCCGCTCTGTGGCAAAGTATCCGTACTTGGCCCAGATAGCTTGACCGTCTCTTGAAGCAAGGAAGTCGAGAAACCACTCGGCGGAAGGTCTGTGCTTAGCGAATGTTGATACGGCTCCGGCTATGTACGCGATCTTAGGTATCTTGCTTGGACTTATCCAGATTATATCTGATTTATCAGGGGTCCAATCCCGAAAGACATGCCAGCCTATAATTGCGTCGACCGCTCCCGCCGGAATCAGCCCTGCAGTTGCGTCGCAACTCTGAGCATAGACAACGATGTTTCTGCTGACGTTCTCCCAGAGACCAGCTCTTTCCAAGAGATCTTTGGCATAGAGGCCGACACAGACAGATTTTGGGTCTCCGATCCCTACTCGTATTCCCGGTCGAGCCAGATCTTCGATAGATATTATTTTCTTGGGGTTCCCTTTCTGGACGATAATCGCCGGCACAAGGTAGGCAAACACCCGCACGTGCCCCGTGGTAATGTTCACCACGCCAAAACTGGCCGCCTGTACGAGATATTCAGGCGACCCTGGGATGAAGAGGTCGCCCATCTTTGAGATTCTCATCGCAGAGAGGACGCTGCCAGAACCGCCGAGGCGAAGTTCCACCCTGACTCCGTACCTTGCTTCAAAGATCCGACGAGCGTCTTCCAAGACCGGGGCACTCGCTGCTCCGGCGAAGACAACTACCGTCTCTTGACTCGATGAGAAGAGCGGAGCGAGCCTCATGACCATGAGCGTGCCCACCGCAACGCCAAGCACCAACGTCACAAACAAGACTCTGTGGAACTTGCTGACCTGCGGCACCACGGACCCTCCTAGGGCAGCTGAAAGGCATAGATTACATAAAGGCTCAGTGTAAGCGCAATCGCTTACGGCCCTCCTACCCGAGCTACATCTGCTAGCCATCAGTCCACAGACACCGACTTCCGATTGTTAGCCGACGCCTGATCGAAGGTCAGACGGTTATGTGAATTGGGATCGACGACTTCATAGCTTGATAATGTTCCCTTTAACGTCCACATAGAAAGTCACGAACACTTTCGTGAGACGAGTAGGACTGTTGTAGCGAGACCGATACGCGATTTGAAATTGGAATTCACCGACCCTCAAACTTCAGCGATAGAATAACTTGTCTAACGCTATATTCAGTACAGTCGAAAAAAGTCCATCCTCATCACTACGATTACACGTCGGATGAGGAATTCTAGAGTTCCTCAGCAAATGAGCGGATTGTGAGTACAGAATATGGTCACGAACCCACGGAAGAAAAAAAGGAGCGAAGGTGTTCTTGGAGCTTGGATTTCAGCAAAGCTAGGCTTGCATTTGAGGCTGGGCTTTCGGTCTGCCCGGGGGTCTCCCCCTCGGCCTGCCTCTGGGTCTTCCTCTTGGTCTGCCTGGCGGCCTTCCTCTTGGTCTGCCCCTGGGTCTACCTCTACGTCGCCTGCGTCGCCTTCCAGGAGCACGCGTGACGATGGCCAGGGCGAGATCCTTAGTTCTCTCCCTTATTTCGGCAGGGAGCGCGTTGATTTGGTTCCTAATACCTTCCGCGATACTGAGCACATGGGCAATAGAGTCGGAAGTCTTCCTTCGGGGCATGATATTTCCACGATTTCACATAACATCACCAGATAAATGAACCTTTCCTTATGAACATGAATTTGTCCAATCGATTGCAGAGTCGGCCACAATGACCTATCGGGCTCTCTTGATGACACAATTGCCTTTCCAATTGGTTTCTGACCACCGCGTATCTCAATAGCTTCATGATTCACTCGAATGGTGACAATGTTCCTATCGCTTCTGTCCTTGTTTTCCATTGGCTTTCTGGCGACGTCGGATGTCAGGAAAGCTCCCATTCTGTAGCCACACAGCCGTGTCGACCAATATTGTCGGGATCCCGTTAGAAGCAAGATGTCTACATGACTTTCTGAAAATATCTCCTAGGACCATGGTAAACATCAAACCATTGCTTATGTATCTGAGTAGGTGTTTTGAAACCAATCCCTAGAACAGTGCGAACAGTACCTTACTGCATGATGCAGCAATAGCTGATTTGTGCACCGAATGTCGCAACCCGGCAAGATCCTTGCTCAGAGTATCATTTGGGATGGTGTGGGAGGGGGGATTCGAACCCTCGAGACGCAACAGGAGACACGTCAGATTTCTCCCCTTGCATGTCCCCGTTTTTCTCAGCATCTGATAAGAACAAGGTTCCTAGGATACAGTGCTGGGTCGGCTCCCGATAAGAGATGTAGGTCTTCTCGAACTTGAGGCACAATTCGCATGAGAAGGGAGACTCTTGTGACCTAGTTGGCGCTCGCCGTCTTTCCTCCATTGTCACGGGTTGTGAGAAAGAAAAGGGTCAGGAGATCCGCCTATTGCAAGATCCTAGGCAAAGATCGCTGCGATGATGCTGCTTACACCTTGTGAAACGATTGTTCCTATCGCGATGACTATAGCTGCCATGACTATGCCGACGGCGATGTTGCCCTTCTTGAGTTCTGCCCACTCATCGTAACCCCTAGTCAGTCTACCCATGAATGATAGCCCAACGTACTGCATCACGACCGCCAGCGCTAGTGCCAGAACCAGTTGTACGAACCCAACTATTATGCCGACTAGGTCGAAGGTTCTGAATAGTCCGATGACGCCAGGTCCCACGATTATGGCTACCGAGATGAATATCCCGGCGACGTAAATCGCTACAGCGTTGTTACCCTTGCCTATCTCTTCCCATTCATCGAGTCCCTTAGTCAGTTTGCCAAGAACCCAAGAGGCAATGTATAGACCTGCGACTGCAAAGACAATCGCCAGCACAAGCCTGAGTATTGCGAGACCCACCAGAACTAGATCGACCAATACCGCCATAGAGATCTCCAGACTTTGATAAGCATGAGACGACATAAAAGCCTTCAAAATGGATCGGACGTCACTGAGTTGTGCGTCGACTACTGGAACCTACAACCACTCTGAAGAAATGCGTTGACTGCCGTGTCCAGCATGGCTTCGTGACCTGTCTGCATAGCACCTGGTTTCTTTGGTTGAAGATGAGTGAACTACAGTTGGTCTGTCTGGTGCGGGAGGGGGGATTCGAACCCCCGAAGGCCTACGCCATAGGCTCCTGAAGCCAGGGCAGCGGTGGACGCCTCTACCCCTTAGACCTGGTTCCCGCCAACTCGAAAGTTGGCCTCGGGTACTCCCGCTGCAAGTTCGCTACTTCGGCCACACCTAGTTAATCGTTGTGCGAAAACTTCGACAGAGTCAGACCGATGAAAATACCTATGAGATGCCCTGAGAATGGCCGACCGCTGTGGGGATCGTCCGAGTGCAGGTTTCCCTGAGGTATGGGAACGGGTCGGTCAAGCTCCAGATTCCCGGAGAGCGCTTACTGGAGACCATGAGACCCAAGTCTTCCATTCGGTTGGGTCAGAACGTTCCGGAGGCGCTCGCCGCACCTGTTGGGGCCGAACCCTTACCGAAACTCCTCGACCGAAAAGACAAGGTCGCCATAATCGTGAGTGACATCACGAGACCCTGCCCGACCCAAAGGATTCTCCCGCACGTGGTGCGACTACTCAAGAATTCGGGCATTACTCGCGACCACATGCGGATCCTCATTGCGACGGGAACACATAGGTGTCACACTCTTGCGGAAAAAGCTAGACTTCTTGGTAGATATGCAAGTTCGATTCCGCAAGTTATCGATCACACAATGGATTCAGTGCAATACGTCGGGACAACGAGACGCGGGACAAGAGTGTCTGTGAACCGTGCCCTTCTTGATGCTGATTTCGGCCTTGCCATCGGTAACGTGGATGTTCACTATTTTGCCGGCTACACAGGTGGTTACAAAGCTGTAATACCTGGAGTTGCGGGGAAGGAGACGATTGAAAGAAACCATAGCCTCATGACCCTTCCGAACGCGGAACCAGGGGTCGTAGACTCGAATCCGGTTCGTGAGGACATTGAAGAGGCGGCACAATTCACGGAGCTAAGGTACATCGTCAACGTCGTCCTAAATGAGGTAAATCGGATCGCCGCCGTCTTTGTGGGAGACGCTATCGCCGCACATCGATCTGCTACCAGGATCGTGGACGACTTCGTAAAAGCCCCTATCAAGGAACCTGCGGATATCGTGCTTGCGAGCGCGGGCGGTTACCCCACGGACATCAACCTCTACCAGACCCACAAGGCGATTGAGAACGCCTCCCACGCCGTCAAGGACGGAGGCACCATAATAGTCGTCGCTGAATGCCGCGACAAGTGGGGCAACACTGCCTTCGAGAGCTGGAGCACTAACGCCTCGAACCTGGAGGAACTAGGCGCGAAACTCAGCAGCGGCTTCATTCTAGGGCCTCACAAGGCCTTCATGCTCAGCAAGATTGCAAAGCGAGCTGAGATCATCGTAGTATCCGACAAGCTGATGGCGAGCACGATCCTCTTCAAGACCTTCAAGAAACCACAAGACGCACTTGATCATGCCTGGCGTTCACATGGAAGGGATGCCTCAATCCTACTCATGCCTTACGCAATGAACACTTTACCTACAATGCCTTCCTAAGCCGGCACGATTGGCAAGACCCTGCTAGTGACCATTCCAATCCTTGACCGACAGACAAGTTGAGCCTTGCACTAGACCGGAATAGCAACGCTTACTTGAAATACCTTTACCGCACTTGCGACGCTGCAACACGCTGTCGAGCCAGTAGGCCGGAAGAAGACCGAACTGAAATGGCTGTGGACGAGGATGAAACTGATACCGCGACTCTACTACTTGTATCGACGCACATGGAAACGGCTGGCCATCTTCTCCGCAATCGCGGGACCTGGCATCATAGTGATGGTTGCTGACAATGACGCCGGTGGCATTACGACTTACGCCGTCACGGGATCGCGGTACGGATTCAATCTCGTCTGGCTGGTAGTGCTGTTCTCAGTGCTTGCGTACTTCGTCCAAGAGATGACGGTTCGCCTTGGAGCGGTGACAAAGAGAGGACATGCGGAAGCGATCTTCGACGGATTCGGCCCGTTCTGGGGTTGGTTCTCATTGATAGACCTGACACTCGTCAACTTTCTTACACTGGTGACCGAGTTCATAGGCATGGTTGCTGCCGCACGCATTTTCGGAATACCACCACTGTGGACGATCGTCGCGGCCGTCACTTTTCTGATCATACTCGTCGGCACAGGAACCTACTGGACCTTCGAGAGAATAACGCTCGTCTTCTGCCTGCTCAACTTAGTGTACATTCCGGCCGCGATCCTCGCGAACCCTGACTGGAACACAGTAGCTAGCAGCGTTGTCTCTCCGGAGTTTCCGAACGGCCTGACAACCGGCCTGCTTACGTTGATCATGGCGAATATTGGAACCACTATTGCTCCATGGATGCTGTTCTTTCAGCAAAGTGCGGTCGTCGACAAGGAACTTGACGAGAAAGATATTCCATATTCCAAGATCGACACGGCGGTCGGCTCATTGCTAACCGGTTTGGGGGCGGCGTTCATAATGATCGCAACCGGATCGACACTTCACAAGATCGGCCTGAACATCACCGACGCATCCGAGGCTGCCCTTGCATTAGTGCCGTTGGCTGGTCAACACGCTGGAGCGCTGTTTGCCATAGGCCTGTTTGATGCAGGTCTCTTGGGCGCGATCTGCATCTCCCTCGCGTCCTCATGGGCATTTGGAGAAGTCTTCGGTTGGGCGCATACATTGAATGTGAACGTCAAGAGCGCTCCTTGGTTCTACATGTTCTATTTTCTCAACATCGCCCTAGCTGGAGCAATCGTGCTCATTCCTAGCGCACCCTTTGTGCTGATCACACTGTTCGTTCAGGTGATAGCTGTTACACTCCTGCCTGCCGCGTTGGTCTTCTTAATCCTGCTTCTGAACGACAAGCCGCTCATGGGCCCGTATGTGAACACCAAGCTGCAGAATGTGATAGACTGGTCAATTGTTGGAGCCGTAATTTTCGTCTCATCTCTCTATGGCTTCTCGACAATCTTCCCGAGTTTATTAGGAGGATAAAGCCGACAAGTAACAGACAACGCGACCTGTAAACAGACAGGGAGCCGATCGCGAATGTCAGTAAGATCAAACCAGATCCGAGAGTACGTTCAGAAAGCCGCTCTCGGCGAGAACAAGAGCATGCGATACCTCTTCCTGAGCGAGATCATCAACAAGAAAGTACAGACAAAGGACGGCGTGACGCTCGGCAAATTGAGGGACTTGGTGATCAAGGATGAGGCACACTACCCGGAAGTGATAGGTGCCATCGTTGAGCGTTCGCTTGGTCGCCCTCCCTGGAATGTCCCTTGGAACCATGTTGTCAGCATGACTAAAGAAAAGACGATCATAGAGGCACCCCCCGAAGGCAAGTATCCTGAGCTCAAGCATAGCGAAGACCAGCTCCTCCTGCGGGACAAAGTGCTCGACAAGAGAATCCTCGACATCGAAGGATTCGATGTCGAGGTAGTCTATGACATTCAGCTTCTGCTAGTCGAAAACAAACTGTTTGTCGTCGGCGCTGATGTCGGGCGACATGCGCTAATGCGGAGGCTCGGGTTTGGGAGAATTGCCAAGTCAGCGCTCGAGAATCGTTCCAAGGAGGACATCATACCATGGCGATATGTTCAGCCTCTACCAGCGGACCTCACGGGGACCAAGGGAGACGTGAAACTCAACATTACCAGGGAAGGCCTCAAGGACATCCATCCTGCAGACTTGGCTGACATACTTGAAGAACTCAGCCATGAAGAGAGAATCCACATCTTCAATGCGTTAGACGGCGAGGTTGCCGCAGACGCTCTTGAGGTAACTGAACCAAGAGTTCAAAGAGAAATCCTAGCCTCAACAAGTGTTGACCGAGCAGCCGAGATCCTTGGCCACTTGTCTCCAGTGCAGATTGCTGATATCTTGTCTATTCTTCCAAGGGGTGATTCTGAGGCGTTTCTGAAGACACTGAGGGGAAATGTCGCTTCGAAGGTTCAGCTCCTCTTGAGTAAGCACGATGTCCCCGCCTCTGCCCTCGCCATGCCCTGTTTCCTCGGATTTCCAGGCAGCCTCACAGTCGAAGAAGCCTTCTCACGATTCCGAGAAGAGGCGCGCCACTGCGATGTAACGATGTACATCTACGTCGTCGACGAAGAGCAGCACCTGAAGGGCGTGATAGACATTAACGAACTCCTACAGGCCGATCCAAAGAACACATTGGAAGAGATCATGACAAAGAATGTCGTGGCCGTGGCTCCCACTACTATGCGGGGAGAGATCGAGGCACTGTTTCTAAAGTATCACTTCAGGGCAGTACCCATCGTTGACGAATCGAGAAAGATCGTCGGTGTCATCAGGGAAAAAGACGTATTCTTACCGGAGGAATGACTTCGAAGACTCAACAAGCGAGGAAGGGACATGCCAAGAGTGCAAACTACCAGAACCGTTAAGGCAACACTCCTTTTTCTCAGACTTTACCTCATCTTCCTTGTCGCTCTTATCATCTACAAGTTCCTCACTCAGATCCGACTCACGTAATTCAATGATCTGTTTCATCGAACGAATCGTCTTGGGATTTCCAATCTAGCTTGTTACAGCAACCGTGTGAGCTGCGTCGACCATATTCCTGAGCTTCTTTAGAACAATCCCGTATGCGCCTGCGACGCCCTGCATGCCACCGAATCCGCAGTCCGGCTTCGCCATGATGCGGGCACCCAGTATGCTGAGGGCATTCCGTAGCGAGCCTGAGATCTCTTCAACTGTCTCCACTCTAAGGCTGACTGAGGAGACGCACCCGTACGCAAGGAACTTATCTGCCCCTTCTAGGTCGTCCCTGCTGTACGCTTGAAGGTTGCCGGGAGATCCCGCGAACTCGTGATCGACGATATCGGCTTCACTTCCTAGTAGAACCGTCTTGACAAGGGGGGTTATTGTGCCGCACACGTGGATCGCGGAAAGACAGGATATCTCGCTGACCAGCATGTTCAGGGTCTCAATGACGAACTTTTCGTCGTATCTGAAGAGGACACCACGCCCAAGCATGACGGACAGGAATGGTTCATCTATGTTGACCAAGTCGAACCCGAGATCGCTCAGCCGCTTACATGATCTGCTGAGCATCTGCGCGAGCGCTGCGACAACTTTGGGCTTCGAGGCACCACATGACAATAGGCTTTTCCTGTCCAGATAGCTGGCCAGCGTGAACGGGCCTGTAATACAGGCCTTGGTTCCTCTCACTTTATGCATCAGGCCCTGTTCCTGAAGGAACTTCTGGTAGTATTCTGCTCGTTCAACTCCGACCACGGCTGATGTCTCTTTGATCTCATCTGAAAGGAGGCGGACGTCTTCGCCTCTGATCTGAATGTTTGGTTCCACTTTGGATAGTGGGATGAGAAACTGCAAGGCCATGTTCATTGGCTTTGACGATGAGCCGGCAAGCTGTGGGTAGCAAGGATAATCCAAGCCCAAGGAAACTTTGTCAATTATCGCTTGGTCTACGTTCCTCCTGGCTTCGTCAAAATCATCCTGAATCGGCAAACTACCAACGTCCGCCGTCGCGAGTAACAATTCGTCGAGCTGCTTCTTCACCGCCATTTCACCTGTCCACACAAAACTCGAGCAAAGCATTTAACCAGGCATCTGAAGGTAGCGGCTTGATCTCGAATCGCGATGCACAAGGACCGGCGTGATGTTCTCTCTGATTGGCTAGCCGTACAGTCTCGCCGCGGCCTCGGTCAATCCGAGCTCGTTGAGTTTCTCCCTCGTGGGCCTCCCCTCGTCGTCCCAACCTCGCTTCCGGTAGTACGTGTGAAGCATGTTTGTGAATCTCTCCCTCTCTAGTTTCATGCCTGCGGTCTTGCCGGATGGAATGGGGTCGATGAAATCTCTCTCAGGTAGCTGGTCGTCCTTTGCGGAGATTCCCTTCCTGAGGACCGCCATCGCTCGTGTTAGGTTCCAGACCCTTTCTGACCGTTTCAGCAATTCGTCGAGTGTGAACTCTTTTCCGGTCACTGCTGAGTAGGCCTCGGCGTACAGGTTGGGATCCATGCCAAGCTCTACCCAGTGGAACCTGCAGACGCCAAGCATGTCAAAGAGTGGCCGTAGGTGCTGCAGGTAGATGACCTGGTCGACCTTGTCCTCCCCGTAGCTGTCTCGGCCGACTTTCAGATCGTACGTGATCGCCCAAGATCGGTTATGGTGAGCCCCGATGTCTGTTGTTGCGTAGGATAACGCCATGGCCGGAGCCGCTCGGTGGTCGTATCCTGAGATCTCCAAGCCTTTCACCTCCATGGCGAACCGGGAAGATCCCTTTCCGATCTTCTGAGCCAGCGCTCTCACACCATTCGCCATTGCATCGCCGAAGCCTTTCCTCTGAGCGATCATTGTAAGAAGTTTCAGCACCGACTTCAAGTCTCCGAACTTCGGCTCAAAGCCAAGTTGACGTCTTGACACTAGCCCCCGCTGGTAGGCTTCCATGACGAACGCGATGACGCCGCCGGCACTGATTGTATCCAGCCCCAGATCATCTGCTACGTAGTTCGCTCGAACCAGGTATGTGAAATTTGATAGGCCCACATTCGCTCCCAGCAGAGCTGCGTTTTCATATTCCACCCCGATCTCGACCGGGCGACCTTCTTCATCCTTAACTCGACTCACATGTTCGCAGGGAACCGGACAGTTCGAGCACGGCCTACTCTTGATCTTGGTCTCTTTCTCCATAACGTCGCCTCCGATATCGCGGGCGTTCTCGAACTGCGTCTTCTGGAAGTTCAGCGTTGGTAGCGCTTCGACTTCGTTTGCCCATTCTATGACACTCATCGTCCCTTGGCGCATCCACGTCTTGTAGGTTGGGTTGTGAGTCACTATGTCGAGGGATTTTCTGTAGATATCGGAGAGTCGTTCAGGCTGCGCGATTCGGACATCTCTGGAGCCCTTTGTCACGATGGCCTTCAACCGCTTGGTTCCCATGACTGCGCCGACACCCGTCCTCCCAGCCTGTCCATGTCGGGTCTTGCTACGCTCCCAGTCAACGTTCACACACGCAAAGCTGACGAGGTTCTCTCCGGCGACACCTATGCTGGCGACGGAAGAGTCTTCCCCGTGCTTGTCCCTCAGAATACGGTCTACCTCAGAGGAGCCCCTCCCCCAAAGATCGCCTGCATCATTTATCGCGATGCCACCATCGATGACTGACAAGTACGCCGGATTCTTTGAAGCGCCCGATATGATGAGCGCATCAAAGCCTGCCTTTCTAAGCCTATGCCCGAAGAATCCGCCGACGTTACTGTCGCCGTAGATGCCTGTCTGTGGACTTATCGAAGCAAAGGTCGTCTTGGATCCTCCAGGAAAGTTCGGCACCGTCAGTGGGCCCGCGGCCACGACGAGCAGGTTCTTTGGATCGAGCGGTTTCGTCTTGAGCGACACTCTTTCGAAGATGATCTCGGCGGCCCAGCCCCTGCTTCCTACGTAATCATACGCTAGCTTCTCATCGACATCTTTCGTCGCGATTTTTCGAGCGGCAAGGTCGACTTCCGCAACCTTCGTGTAACCCATGAGCGGCATATGCAAACCTCATTTTGGACTTGGTCATCTAGTGGAGACGCTAATCGCGGCCGTGGGCGATTTAAGCCGCTTGCTTATACTTTTCAAGCAATCAGAAATCTGGTCCGAAAGAACGTGGCCGCGTAAGACTTCAAGGACAAGTTCGGTGCCCCCTTCTTCGAGAGAGCAAAGATTCGAACTGGTTCATTCCTCACTGCATGGTCGCTCATTTCGAGCCGCTGAGTGGAATCACAACACTTAAGATTCGACCCGCACAGTCCGTAGTCCAACCCGAGTTTGAAAATGATGTCATCAGGAGAAGGGCAGCCAACCGCCGCTGCAGGCGTCAAGGTCGAGAGCCTTGACCCAGAGTCTAGGCAGGTGAACATTACTGTCAAGGTCGTCTCAAAGGGCCAAGCTCGTGAGACTGTTTCTCGAAGGGATGGCTCGACGCATCGCGTGGTCGATGCTCTCGTTGGAGACGAAACCGGCTCGGTCTACCTTACTTTGTGGGATGACAACATCGACAAGGTCAACGAGGGCGATACCGTAAGCATCAAGAACGGCTACATCTCGCTCTTCCGGGGATCGATGCGGCTGAACATCGGCCGCTACGGTTCGATGGAACCGAGTGAGCAACCCATCGAGAATGTAAACGCGGAGAATAACCTTTCGAGCAAGGAATTCCCGGAGAGGCGCAGGTACCCGAGTTTCAGACCTAGATATCGGGACGAGGGCTACGGCGGCAGAGGACGAGGCAGAGGATACGGCCGGGGCCGCAGAGGAAGATACTAGGAACGAGCCACTCCAGGTTCTAGTAGAAGAACTTGAAGTTGCTTCGCGAGTCAGTGTAAACTCCACAACGACGACCCAGGCAATGCGTTCTGGGCTGCCGACTCTAGCTCGTTAGCCTTAAATGAAGTCATTCTCTGCTCAAGGACCGATTCGCGCAATGGAAGAACTAGTTCGCTATGCGATTGATTCTGCCTCTTCGAAGGGCGTTGAATATGCCGAGGCTAGGCTTCACATCGACACTGGAACCGGAGTCACTCTCAACAATGGAATGCCAGAGCCGGTTCAGCTTGCAAGAGCGAAAGGCATCGCGGTCAGAATACTTGTCGACGGCGCGATAGGGTTTGCGTCCACAAACGACCTTTCTAGAGAATCTTTGAGTGAAGTAGTTGAGGTAGCGTACAGGACTGCAAAGGCGTCAAAGAGGCTCGTTCCAAGACCGATACGCCTGTCAAGCGAGAAGGCGGAGCAAGCGCGCTGGGAGTCGAAACCTCGAAAGACCCTCCTCGATGTTACGACCGAGGAGAAGTTTGAACTCCTCGAGGATATCGAGAAGAACCTTGCGCGGGGTGTTGTGAAGGTCGATCTTCCCTCGCGAACACTTGTTTTGGCCGACGACATTACTGACCGATACTTCGCCAACACTGAAGGAGCAAGAATACACGGGATCGTTTCTAGGATCAGCCTGCTATTCGTGCTCACCGCAAACGAGCCTGGGAAGGGCACAATTCAGAGAATCGAGCATCATGGCGAGACGGGGGGATGGGAACAACTCCAACAGTGGAACCCTCCAAAGTTGGTCTCTGAAGAAGCAGCAACTCTAGGGAGAATACTTCGTGAGGGTAAGGAGGCCCCACGAGAAGAATTGGATCTAGTTCTCGGGCCGCAGGTTACGGGAATAGTCTGCCATGAGTCATGTGGTCACCCGCAGGAAGCAGACAGAATCCTAGGTAGAGAGGCTGCACAGGCCGGAGAATCCTACCTTAAACCCGACATGATCGGCTACCGAGTCGGAACTGAAGCCGTTACTGTTGTTGATGACCCGACTGTCCCGAACTCGTACGGATTCTACTTGTATGACGAGGAGGGCGTGAAAGCAAGAAGGAGGACACTGATCAAGAAGGGAATGATCAACGAGTTTCTTCACAATCGTGAGACCGGCGCAGAGCTTGGAGTCAACAGCAACGGGGCAGCTAGAGCTGTCAGCTACGACAGCGAGCCAATTATCAGAATGGCGAACACATTCATGCTTCCGGGGAGCTATACCGATGAAGAGCTCTTTCGTGACATAAGGAAGGGAGTGTTCGTAAAGAGCTTCATGGAATGGAATATCGACGACAGACGGTACAACCAAAGGTACGTAGGGCTCGAGGCGTATCTCATTGAGAACGGAGAGATCACGAACCCAGTAAGGAACCCAATTCTGGAGATTACCACACCGGGACTCTACGGCAGCGTCGACGCCGTTGGAAGAGAGGTAAGGTTCGAGGCGGCCATATGTGGCAAAGGGGAACCCGACCAGGGTGCTCCAGTGTGGCATGGAGGGCCCGCGATACGTTTGAGGAAGGTCAGACTGGGAGGCTAGGGCACTGAGTCCGGAAGAGATCTTGGACGAAGCCGTTGAGTACGGACGCGAGCTTGGAGTGGGCGAGGTAGCGGCCGCTGTAACCCGCGAGAGACGCAAGATGCTCAGGTTCGCGAACAACTTCGCGACCGTCGTGCAATCGTGGGATGAAACCGTTCCGACCGTCTACATGACGTCGAAGCGAAAACGGGCCGGGGCTCGTGTGGAGGAACCGAGCATCGATGCGTTGAAGCAGGTTATGAAGACTCTGAAGGCTGCGATGGATATCACTAAGCCGGGGGAGATCGAACCTGCACTTCCGAAGGGACCATTCGTTTACGAACATGTCCTAGGCACATACGATCGTAGAATCCCAGAGATCACCTACGAGCTTGCCGACATTGCCGAAGAAGCAATAAACGCAGCTCTCGCCGAAGGAGCGCGTCGATGCTCGGGCACAGTCCTCGCGAGTGAATGGGAGAGATTTGTGAAGACATCTGCGGGAGCAGAAGGTGGAGACAAGGGAACGAATGTTGAACTCTCGATACGAGCCTTCGTCACCGACGATTCCAGCGGTCAGAGCAACAGCTGCGCTACTAATCTCGATGATTTCAATCCCAAATCCGCAGGAACCGAAGCAGGCAAGGTTGCAAGCCAGGCTAGGAACCCAGTCTTCGGAGAGGAAGGCAAGTACAAGGTATTGTTCGGCCCTGCCATAATGGCGGAATTTCTCAGTCGAACGGCAGATTTTGCCTCCGCCTACTCTGTCGACCAGGGCCTGTCCTTCCTCGCTGGAAAGATCGGCCAGAAGGTCGCTTCTGAAAGACTCACGCTTCTGGACGACCCGCGTATGCCCGGCGGCATAAACTCTTGTTCGCTGGATGAGGAGGGCTATCCGACTCAGCGGACAATGATCATCGAGCGAGGCATCCTCAAGACGTACCTGCACAGCTCGTATAGCGTCGCAAAGTATGGTGGAGCGCTCACGGGCAACGCATTCTACGTCGGCGGAACTTGGGGAATCGCTCCCGTCTCCCTAAACGTCATTGTTGAGCCCGGAGAATATCGCGAGGAGGAACTCTTTGAGCAAGTAGATGATGGGCTCTATCTCACGAACAGCTGGTACACGCGATTTCAGAACTATCAGACAGGTGACTTCTCATCCATCTGTAGAGACGGCGCGTTCGAGATAAAGAAAGGCAGAATTGACCGATCTCTCAAAGGGCTAAGAATCAGCGACAACATGCCCCATATCCTACAATCGATCACTGCACTCTCTAGGGAAAGAAGATGGATCAAGTGGTGGGAGGTACCCACCCCTGTCTATCTACCTCCCATAGTCGTCGAGAATGTTGCTATTACTAGAGCGACCAAGTAGTCCCATCTCACTGGCACTTGAAGTGCCCGAAGCCATCATCCGTTCCACTCAAAACTAGACGACGATGAACTCATGTAGCCATCGCAAAAGCGACATGTGGCTCCTGTAAGACCTCCTCGAAGATGGCTGGACTCAGCGTGGAAAGAGTAACGACCTCGCCAACGGGTGACTACTCACGGGTCATGCTCGTCATTCCAACCTTGAACGAGGAAGAGGCATTAGGATCACTCCTAGAGGAAGCATCCTCGGTTTTCCCTTGGATTGTGGTTGTCGACGGCTACAGCTCTGACCGTACTCAAGATATCGCGCGGTCGCTTGGAGCGACGGTGATACTTCAAGAGTCCGGGCCGGGCAAGGGCTGCGGAGTTAGAACTGGCATGAAGTTCTTCCTATCCGAAGAGGCCCAGGTTCTCTGCATGATCGATGGTGACGGCACCAACATTCCAAGGGACCTAGTTCCCTTGGTTGACCTTGTGAGAAGTAATGAGTCAGACATTGCACTCGGATCTAGGATCAAGGGAAGGAGAGATCCGAAATCCATGAACTCTATTACAATCGCCTCAAACCGTGTCGTCTCATACCTGCTCTCGGCTAGGTATGGGGGGAGACTTCACCGATATCCAGACGGGGTATTGGGCTTTCAGCAGAAGCGCTGTCGAGCAGCTACTTCCGCACTTGCATTCTGCACGGTTTGAGATTGAACTGGAGATTTTCTCCAAGGCAAAATCACATGGACTGGTACTCAAAGAAGCGCCTGTCGGTTTCCGCAGAAGAGCCGGCCGGACAAAGTTCAGTTTCTCCTCGAGGATGAGAAACTTGTATTTTGCCTTCAAGTACATTCTGTCCTTGGGACCTCCCACCTGATGCGATGTCTCCCAGTTGAGATTCAGGCATGAAACGTCTCTATCGTGCCAGTGTCCCGTTGAATCCTCTCGCGAGGTCTTTCTATGAGAGAGACACAGTTCGCGTCGCGAAGGAGCTTCTCAGCAAGGTTCTCGTGAGAAGAATTGGGAGTACCGTATTGGAGGGAATCATCGTTGAGACTGAGGCTTACGGAGGAGAAAACGACCCGGCCAGCCATGCCTACAGGGGCCCAACCAGACGAAATCGAGTCATGTATGGCCCGCCTGGACATGCATACGTTTACTTCACCTACGGTATGCACTATTGTCTCAATGTTAAGACAGAACCTACGGGCCAACCTGGAGCGGTTCTGATGCGCGCAGCCCAACCGATCAGGGGCATCGAGAGGATGAAGAAAGAACGCCGGACAGAACGAATCAAGGATCTCGCGAACGGCCCAGCGAAACTTGCGCAAGCGTTCATCGTGACCAAGGCCTTGAATGGTCATGACCTTACACTCGGAAGAAAGCTGTTCATAGTGGAGACCACCAATCCCGAACCCCTTGACATTGCCTCAACAAGCAGAATTGGGATCAGGGTCGGTCTAGAGAAAACCTGGCGCTTCTTCATCAAGGGCAACCGTTTCGTGTCGAAGCAGTAACGCAGAGAAATGAATAGCCGCCCGGCATTTGCATGGAGGAATTCTCAAACAACGATTGGTGAAAAACGGCCATGTGTAGAAGAAGTCAGTACTTCTCGACCTCTCCGTGGACGTGGCCTACCTTAAGCAGGGCTAGGTGGTGGACGTTCGTCGGCACACGAAGTTTCCCAGTATTGTGTATTCTTTCGATGCGGTGGAAAGCCTCCTTGTCGACATCCTTGTCAAGGGTCAGTAGGCCACTGTTCTCCAGCTGGAAGGGACCGAGCTCTTCGTGAAGGCCGAATATGTCAGCCTTGGACAGGTTGACAGAACCCGTGAAGACGAGCTTCTTCGTGTCAAAGACGTTCGGAGGTGTCACGCTACCCTCGTTCAGATAGGCTCGCATCGCCTCATTCATGAGATCACCTACGTTCTTGCCTCGCTCCTTGGACCGTGCGACCACTTTGTTGTAGAGCAGCCTGTCCAGCCCGCGTATCAGGACAGCATTGTTAGCCAAGTGAGACAGCTCGCAAGAGTTATCGTGTATATCTTGATTACTTGCTTACTTTGTTAAGCAAGCTTGCTTATAAATCTTGTTAAACCTCTTAAGATGCCTAACATGGTCACACTAGTCGAGGCGAATACAGTCGCAATCGGTCAAGAGGGAGGGCACCGGAGTGATGAACGACGAGACAACTAGATTCTTGATCGAAGAGCTGCAAGAACTCAGGGAGAGTCCAATCAAGAAGTGTGAGTGGTGCCATCAGCCCCTACCCAATGAGCGATATCACCTTCGAATCTGTCCGAAATGCAGGAAGGCAACCATCGAAGCCTTCTTGAAAGGCGAACTCTAGGCCAGAGACCCGAGGACGCTACACCTCCTCACGGACTTGTCCGCAAAGGTACCCTATCGATTGACGCTGAAAATCTCACGCAGAAACTTGGAACGTATCTTTCTTCACTCGAAAGAATCTTGCCCGGTCGAGGCCTGCGGAATCCTAATCGGAACCGTGGCCGGCGATCTGCGAACAGTTGTGGAAGCACGGCGCGCGAAGAACCAGCTCTCTTCTGAATCCTCGTACGAGATCGACCCGGAGAGTCTGTTTGGCGCCTTCACCTATGCAGAACAGAACGAGCTCGAAGTGGTTGGGTTCTATCATAGCCATCCATTCTGGTCAGCCGACGCGTCTGAAACTGATGACGCACGGGCGAATTACCCGGGTCTCTCGTACTTGATCTACTCGCTCGCGAAGAACGAAGCGAAATCCTACTACTTCGATGGAACACGACTAATGAACGAACCTGTGAAAATCACCTCCACGAGAAAACAAGCCCTTGGGCTTCTAGGTGCCCCGGCTCGCCTGAGCAGAGACTCATCTGATCTCCATGATCGTCAGAACAATTTTAGATCCAGTTCAGAGAATTCTGGCCAATCCGGTTCGGAAAGCTCTCTGTTGCCTACGGCTTAGAGACAAGAACCGCGCTCTCCTTGAATGCTTCAATCTTGCAGGTCATCAAGACGGGTCTAGGCCCCTTTGAGTCCAGTTCAGCAACTTCATTGGAACTGCAGGAATGCGGATCCGATTTAGAGCTCGAGGGTTCTTACCAGATTGAAAGGCGTGTTCCGGGGCTTAAACTATCAAGGGAGGGTCTGAGAACCTTCGAGCAGAACATGAGTTTTGACTAGCTCAGTTGAAGACCATGCAACAATGCCGCTCGTTAACGGAGAGTTCCGACGCGTTGACAGTGCTTCATCCTGACGATGCGGCTGGGTTTGACCGCCGATTAGTGGTTAGGGCAATCGTCAGGAACCTTGCAAGCGATGCGGTTCGATCGGCTGCTGCGCGGATGAGTGCTAGCCATAAAAGTCTTTTCAGAAAGCCTCCATGGAAACGAGCACTTTTCAAGGAGGCCGCAGCGGAAATGCTGGCCGGCCCGTTGACGTAGATGAATGGGATCACGCCCAGGGCAGTACACGATTATATACACAATTGTCGAAAAGTATTAAAGTCGTACAGCGCGCGACTACTCTCGCTTCACATTTCTGGAGCAAGATGTCCTTGGTAGAGGAAAGCAGTGCCCCAGCCACGACCACGAAGGACCACCCATCGACCACGATAAGGCAGATTCGAAAGCGCGATGGGCGAGTGGTCGCCTTCGACCAGAACAAGATAACGTCTGCTCTGTCTAGAGCGATCACGCAAACCATTGGAAAGGATGCAGCCCTTGCTAAGCGTCTATCTGACCAAGTGGTCAAGATTCTCGAAGACAAGTTCGATGGACACACTATTCCTACCGTAGAAGAAGCCCAGGACATCGTGGAAAAGGTACTGCTCGACAACGACCAGGCCAAGACAGCTAAGGCCTACATCCTGTACCGCCAGAAGAGGGCAGAGATAAGGAGAGAGAAGCAGCGCATCCTCGAGAAAGAGGAGGTCGATGAAGTCGATAAGCGCTTAGATCTGAACGCACTTCGGGTCCTGAAGGCGAGGTACCTCAGAAAGGACATCGACGGGAAACTGATTGAGACTCCCAAGGAACTGTTTGTCAGAGTTGCTGTACACGCATGTTTGCCTAGTCTTCTCTACGATGAGCTGATTTACGATCGATCGGGGAAGACGCCCGAACATCCGGCAGAGGATTTCGATCCCGTTGCAAACGAAGGCAAGCTATCGATCGGAAAGTATGCGCTCAACAGATTCCACCTCGAAGCCTTGAAGCGAATGTATGACCGCTTCAATACCGAGGGACGGGCAAGGGTTCGTTGGAGCGAGTTCCTCGTCCTACTGCGCGAAGGGAGGCTGAACAATCATGAAGCTGAAGTGGAAGCTTTCTATGACCTGATGGTTTCCAAGCGCTTCCTGCCGAACACGCCTGCACTTGCGAACTTCGGAAATGTGCTGGGAATGGGATCGGCGTGCTTTGTATTGGATGTTGAGGACTCCATCGAGAGCATTATGGACGCGCTCAAGAAGACGGCAATCGTCTTCAAAGCAGGAGGAGGAATGGGATACAACTTCTCGAAGCTGAGGCCTGAGGGCGACTTCGTCAGCTCTACTTCAGGCATTGCATCCGGCCCCATAAGTTTCATGACGCTGTTCGATACGATGACGGAAGTCATCAAGCAGGGGGGGATAAGACGCGGCGCTAACATGGGAATACTCAACAGCAATCATCCTGACATTGAGAAGTTTATCACCGCAAAGAAGGGGAACCGCGCCCTCAGAAACTTCAACATATCCGTTCTGATCATGCCGGATTTCTGGGAATACTACGACAAAGACAAGCCGTACCCATTGGTGAATCCTCGCACCAAGGAGGTGGTGCGCACAACCAACGCGAGAAGGCTCTTCGACATGATCGTCTATCAGGCTTGGGAGAGCGCTGAGCCGGGCGTGATATTCTATGATCACGTGAACAAGTATAACCCGTTCCTGAAATCGCTTGGACCGATAGTTACAACGAATCCTTGTGGCGAAGTGCTTCTCTACCCAAACGAGTCATGCAATCTAGGAAGCATCAACGTGTGGGCCTTTGTGACGGAGGAGGGCGAGGGACGAGTTCAGCTTGATTGGGATGCGCTAAGACAGACCGTAGAATTGGCGACACGGTTCCTTGACAACGTCATCGATGTGAACAAGTTTCCGTTGAAAGAGATCGAGGAGACGACGCTTGCTACCAGAAAGATAGGCCTAGGCGTGATGGGCCTTGGTGACCTCCTCTACGAGCTTAAGCTCCCCTACAACAGCGAGGATTCTCGAAAATTCATGGAAAAGTTGATTGAGTTCATCAACTACCACTCCAAGCTAGCGTCGATACAACTCGCAAAGCAGAGAGGACCGTTCCCGTACTATGACAGGAGCTTCTACCCTGAAGGAAGACTTCCATTCAGCGGATTCGAGCAGAAAGGCAGTTGGACGCTTTCGTGGGACAAGGTGGCACAGGAGATCAAGAGATCGGCGCTCAGGAACAGCTACACGACGGTGATCGCTCCGACTGGAAGCATCTCCATGATCGCCGGCTGCAGTAGCGGAATCGAACCCCTCTACAGTCTTGTGTACGAGAAGAACGTCAAGGTAGGGAGCTTCTACTATGTTGATCCCGTCTTTGAGAAGGTGATGACTTCGCATGGACTCTATGATGAGGAGCTGATCAGAGAAGTAAGCGCCATGGGCGGTACAGTCCAGGCCATCCACTATATCCCGAGCGATATCAAACGTGTCTTCCTCACAGCCATGGACATTACCCCGGAAGCTCACATTCGAGCGTTAGCCAGCTTCCAGAAGTGGGTGGACTCCTCTATATCGAAGACGAACAACTTCCCGGCCGACGCCACCGTCGACGATATGAGAGAAAGCTACCTTCTTGCCTACAAGCTTGGATGCAAAGACGTAACCGTCTTCAGAGACACGTCGATCAAAGGACAAGTGCTAGTTGCGCCCGGAAAGGCCGAGAAGATTGAAACCACTGAAAGTATGGGAAACACAGCGAAGCGACTGGGCGGAACACAAACCTACACAGCAAGAACCAGACAGCGCATGCAGGTTCTGGCGATTGGCGCACCGATATCGAGCCCCGATCTTGAGAACTACTACTTGGGAAGAAATCAGAACGTAGGGCAGACGCCTGTATGCCCACAGTGCTACGGTTTCGTTGTATTCCAAGAGGGATGCTATATCTGCTCGGAATGCGGCTGGGGCGCCTGTAGCTAGGCTGCTCCATAGATCACTTGGCGCGAAGGACTTCCAGTCCGTTCATGTAGGGTCTGAGAATCTCAGGGACGACTATCGAAGCGTCAGCGCGTTGAAAGTTCTCCATGATTGCCAGCAGTGTCCTCTCGGTCGCAACGAAAGTGCTGTTGAGTGTGTGTACGTACCTAGTCGGCTCACTCGTCTTGTCTCTGTACCTGACGTTCGACCTGACCGCCTGATACGAGGTACAGTTGCTGCAGGATACTGCTTCTCTGTACTTTTGTTGCCCGGGTAGCCAGACTTCAAGATCATATTTCTTAGCGGCAACTGTTCCCAGATCACCGCTGCAAACATTCACCACTCTGTAGGGCAGATTCAAGGCTTGGAAGATCTCCTCTGCATTTGAGATGAGCTTCTCATGTTCGCTCCATGAGTCCTCGGGTTTGCAGAAAACGAACTGCTCCACCTTCTCGAATTGATGAACACGAAAGATTCCTTTGGTGTCTCGACCGTGGGCTCCTGCTTCTTTTCTGAAGCATGGACTGACTCCGCCGTATCTGAGCGGCAACGTCTTCCCATCGAGAATCTCTCCGAAGTGAAGTGCATTCAGCGCATGCTCGGATGTTGCGAGAAGGTAGAGATCCTCCCCCTCAATCTTGTAGATGGTCTCCTCAAAATCTGAGAGCGCAACCGCGCCCGAGAGTACATCTCTTCTCAGAAGATAAGGCGGCTGCACTAGTGTGTAGCCTTTCCGCTTTATGAAATCGAGCGCGAAACTGATCAACGCATAATTAAGCCTCACGAGCTCGTTCTTGAGATAGTAGAATCTGGCGCCGGCTACCCTTGCAGCTCTCTCCAAGTCGATCAGGTCAAGCTTGAGTCCAAGATCGATGTGGTCAAGAGGCTTGAACGTGAATTGCGGTGGCTTGCCCCACCTTCGAACCTCTAAGTTGTCATTCTCGTCCTTTCCTGTGGGGACACTGTCATGCATGATGTTAGGAAGCTGCATTAGGATCTGGTTGATTGCCTCATGCAACGCCTCTGCTTGTTGCTGGCAGTCTCGGATCCTATCAGGGATGGCCTCGGCCTCGTGCACTATCTCCGAGGCGTCTCGTCCTTCCTTTCGGAGTTTCGCGACCTGCTCCGTCAGCTTGTTTCGCTGTTGTCTCAAGGCGTTTTCTTCGCCCTGTAGCGACCTCCATTTCTTGTCTTTCTCTAGCAGGTCATCGATCCAAACAAGTCTCTCTTCGCTTCCACGCCTCTTCAGGTCTGCCTTCATGATCTCGGGGTGTTCGCGTACGAACCTCATCTCAAGCATGCCGTAACGCACTCCTAACGATCTGTTCGCATCGTCACCATACAGGTAGGCTTGAAAGAAGCTCCCGGACTCTTCTATGAAAGTCTTGCATCATGGACCATCTGTTCTACGCTGATTTCTGACTCGATCTCTGGGCAATCCTGACTGCTCTTCTTACAAGACTCGATGATTTTGAAACTAGCTGCCTCAGTCTATTGGGCGAGCGCCCCTCGCAATAGACTCTGATCTTGGGCTCCGTTCCAGACTTCCTAATCAGTACCCAGCTGTGGTCATTAAAGTCCACTCTGACTCCATCGAGCATCGAGATCTCTCTGACGTGTCTTTCAGTTTGCATAGTTTGCGAGATCTTGCTCATTGCAGTATTCTTCAACCCGTCTGGGCAGGGGAAGAAGAACCTCTCTTGAGGATAATCGGGTATTCCGTGAAATAGAGCGCTTGCTCTGCTTTCGGACCGGTCCAGAGCCTGAGCGACCAAACATGCTCCGTAGGTGGCGTCGCCCCAGAACCCCCAAGCGGGGTCTATGATCTTCCAGGGTTCGCAGCACAATCTGATGCTTTCCCGATCCGCTTGATTGAGTAGCACATGCGTCTTCCCAAGCCTTGTCCGCTGCAGTGTACCACCAGATGAGATTACAATCTTGTCGATCCGAGACGAGGTATCCACTGTTGTGACAACCCTGCCGGGTCCTTTTTCTGAGAGCAGTAGGCGAGCGAAGAACGCGAGCACCGTGTCGTTGTTGATGTATTTGCCTTTCTCGTCGATCACAGCTAGGCGATCACCATCGCCATCGTGAGCTATTCCTAGGTCTGCTTTCACACTGCGTACGAAGTGACACATCGTGACAAGATTTGTAGGGTTCGGCTCAGCAGGCCTTCCTGGAAAACGGCCGTCAGGCTGAGCATTCAATGAGATTACCTCGCAGCCCATCTGTGACAGGATGATGGGTGTGAGATTATACGCGGTGCCGTTTGCGCAGTCGACGACCACCTTTAGTCTTCGCCGAAACGGTTCCAGCCGATCCAGAAGGCGCTCAAGATAGACATTGGTTATGTTGGGGGCTCTTGCTAGTGCCCCCATTTTGTTCCATGGAACAGTCGCGAACTGGCCCTGACTAATGAGCCGCTCAAGGATTTCTTCCTCCTCGGGGACATATTCTCTGCCCTCGTGTGTGTAGCATTTCATTCCATTGTCCTCCGGAGGATTGTGGGACGCCGTAACCATGATACCCGCTTCTGCTCCCAGATTTCGCGTCCCGAATGCTAGGACAGGAGTTGACAGGAAGCCAGCGTCGAGTACGTCGACACCTCCTCCCAACAGGCCCCCCAGCAGGGTCGCTCTTAACTCGGCTGACGTGGTTCTGTAGTCTGACCCTACGATGATGTGCCCCTCGTTCGCGAGCATGGTACTCATTGCTCGCGCCAGATCAAGCGCCAGTCGTTCAGTCACCTTCTCTCTAACGTTTCCCCGTATTCCAGCCGTACCAAAGAGCTTTGGGCTCTCCGATCCCTGCAATCCTGTCATCCCGGATCAAGCACCATCGAAGGTTGCTACTGGTTGATCGTTCAAGAGTTGGATTCCTACTCAAGCTTCTTTCGGAACACAACGACCGCCAACAAGATCATGATCACCGTGTAACCTGATAGGAAGAGCAGGTCGTTTGTTACGAGATCGAGCCCGGCCCCTTTCACAATCACCGCCCGCAATGCATGAATCATATACGTGAGCGGAAGTACATACGAAATCGGCTGCACCAGAGGCGACATAGCCTCGATGGGATAGAACGTCCCCGACAGGAATATCATGATGTAGATCATAGGCATAATGGTCTGTACAGCCTGCATCTGAGTCCTCGATCCTGCTGAGACGAGCGTCCCTAGGCCCAGGGAAGCCGTCAGAAATACCGCTAGGAACATCCCAATCAACAGAACGTTCCCACGAACCACAAGGTCGAAAGCGTAAACGGCAACGATAAGCATTGAGGTCGCGCTGAGGAGTCCGAACGCCATGTACACGAACAGCTTCCCGAGCAATATTTCAAAGCCACTCAGTGGAGTCGCAATTAGTTGCTCTATCGTTCCCCTCTCTCGCTCGCCGGCGATGGCCATCGAAATCAAGATCATGGGAAATATTTGCAGGAAGATCCCGACGATGGCGGGCGCTATGAAGTCGATATACCTCAATGAGGGATTATACAAGACCAAACGCTCGACCTGAACACGCAGCTTCGAGGTGAAGCCGAGCGCGATCTCCTGGACGACTGGAACCACCGCGCCTGCAGAGACAGGATCCGATCCATCCACCATGACGTATACGACCGCGCCGGATAACTTGACATCGTCCTCGAAGGTTGCAGGAATCACGATGGCGACCTTTGCCAACCCGTTCTGAATCAGCGCTTCCGCCTGTGGCTCTTCCTCGGAGTAGAATCTTATCCGAAGCACATCGCTGGCTCTCAGTGCGTCAACCAAGACCTGACTAAGCGGCCGTCCGTCTTTGTTAACGATGACGGTCGTTATGTGTTTGACTTCGCCGGTGAAGGCGAGCCCGACGATTGTCATCAAGAGGAGGGGCATGAAGAGAGTGAGTGCGAAGACACGGCGGTTCCTGATGAGATGGGTGACCTCTTTCCTCGTCATCAGGAGAATTCTGTCTAAAGCCGTGATTTCTCACCAGCTTCTCGGATAAGGTTGATGAAAACGTCTTCTAGACTAGTTTGCAGCTGCCTCACTTGGATGACCTCAATTCCGCGTTCCCTGAGGAAGGATGCGAGTTTCGGGATCGCTGTAGCGGCCTCATCAACGATCAGTTGGATGCCGCCATCAGAAACGGTGATCTCTCGTACGAATCCCGAATCTTTGAGTATCGCTTGCGTCTTTGACAAGTCGCCTGTGAGCAGTTCGATCCTTTCGCCGCCGATCGCCTTCCTCTTCAGCTCCACTGGAGTGCCGACAGCCACTATCCGCCCGTAGTTGATCAGAGCGAGCCTATCGCAGAGCTCTGCCTCATCCATGTAGTGTGTGTTAATGAAGAACGTCACACCGAGCCTGTTCAGCTTTCTGAAGTATTCCCAAAAGATCCTCCGAAGAGGCGGATCGATTCCGGCAGTAGGTTCGTCGAGGATGAGCAGTTCCGGATTGTGGACCAAGGAGACAGCAAGTGATAGTCTGCGTTTCATGCCACCAGAGAGTTGTCCAGCGAATTGCTTGCGAAATTCGTCCAGTCGGACTAGCTGCAAGATGTCCTGAGCGCGCTTGCGTCTTTCGTTCGGTGGAACTCGGTAGACGCTCCCGAAGAAGTCCAGGTTCTCCTCGACAGTTAGATCATCGTAAAGCCCGTATGATTGCGGCATGTATCCTATTCGCTGCTTGACCTCTTCAGGTTCCCGGACAACGTCATGGCCCACAACGAACGCGCCACCTGACGTGGGTGCCATCAGGCCGCACAGGATCCTGACAGTTGTTGTCTTTCCTGCGCCGTTCGGGCCGAGGAAGCCAAAGATCTCACCTCCCCTGACAGAGAGGTCCACGTGATCCACAGCAACCAAAGTGCCGAACTGCTTCGTCAGTCCAGAAGTCTGCACGATGTTGCCTGTCATGCGGCATAGCCGACCCGCGGGAGGCAATGTCTCGTTCGTTCCTGGGTGAAATAGATAAGAATACGGGCTGTACTCTGAGAGCGACTTGCCTTTCGGAGGCCATTAGCAGAAGTGTCTCGTCAACTTGCTTCGGGTAAATGAGGATGCTGTAGGATGACCCTGATTGAGTTCCGCGGGATCAGGCCGAAAGTCAGTACAAGTGCGTATGTCTCCCCAAGGGCGATTCTGATAGGAGAAGTTGAGGTCGCCGAAGGGAGCAGCATCTGGGAGAATGCCGTGCTGCGTGGAGACATGGGAAAGATAAGAGTGGGAAGGCAGAGCAGCATCCAAGACAATTGCACTCTACATTGCGATGTCGGCGGGCAGAGCGTCGTTGGAGACTACGTCACGGTTGGTCATAACGCGGTGATTCACGGGTCGACGATCCATGACTACGTAATTGTGGGGATGAACTCCACTATTCTAGAGGGCGCTGAGGTTGGGCCCAACTCTATAGTGGCTGCCGGTTCTGTGGTCTTAGAGGGCGAGAAAACGCTGCCGGCGGTTCTCTTGGCAGGTGTACCGGCGAAAATCGTTAGAAAGCTGGATGATTCAGAACTTGCTGTTATCAGATACGCGGCTCAAGCATACGCTGAACTGGTCAAGCTCTACAAGGAAAGACCTTGAAAAATCGTGCCTATGGCCCGTGGCTGATCCAATTCTACGTCAGTCAGGCTCGCCCCAACGCGGAAAAAGGCTGTGAGGCACATTAAGCAGGTCCAAGATTCTACCCACGATGAAGTTTACCATGTCATCGACGGACTTTGGCCTTGCGTAGAACGCCGGCATTGCGGGAAGTACAATGGCGCCTGCCTCCGCGACCCGCAGGAGGTTCCTCAAATGGACTATGCTTAGCGGAGTCTCTCGTGGGACCAGGATCAACACTCTACGTTCCTTCAGTGTTACGTCCGCCGCCCGCGTTATTGCGTTGTCAGCCAGACCATGAGCAATGCAGGAGACGGTCTTCATGCTACAGGGAACGACTACCATTCCAGCGGTCCTTGCTGAACCGCTTGAAGCAGGCGAGTTGAAGTCGTGTTCCGAGAACGTCTGAGCAGCCAGTTCCATGAACCTCTGGACATTCTCGTTCTCCTGCTCGATAACGTTCTTCGCTTCATCACTTATCAGCAGAAGTATATCGTGCCCTGCACGTTTCAGTTCTTCAAGCAACCGTCTCGCATAGATAGATCCGCTGGCTCCCGTGACAGCGACGACGAATAGCATAAAGATACTTCCGTCGGATCCAATACTCTTCTAGGAGATGCCTCGCGCTATATGGCTTGACTTCGGCGCCACGAATTCCACTATGGTGATTTCGGGAGTTCAAAAAAGTGGAGGAGAGGGGAGAGCTAGTTTAGAACTCTTCCCCGCCAGGAGGAGGCATCGGAGGCTTGCCCGGAGGGCCAGCCTCTTTCAGGCCCTTCGCTGAGACAACATCGTCGATTCGCAGGATCATACAGGCGGCTTCGGTCGCTGACCGAATGACCTGCTGCTTCGTCCGCAGAGGCTCAACTACGTTCTGTTTGAGCATGTCTTCAACCTTGCCAGATGTCGCATCGATACCTGCCCAGATGTTCTCCGGCGATTCGTGCTTCGACCTCAATTGGACCATGATGTCGATCGGGTCGAGTCCGGCGTTGCCTGCAAGCGTCATAGGGATCGATTCAAGCGCGTCTGCGAATGCCTCAATGGCAAGCTGTTCCCTTCCGCCGACCGTCGTGGCATAGCTCTTGAGATCTTTCGCAGCTTCGGCTTCAGGAGCTCCGCCGCCGGCGACTATCTTTCCATCTTCTACAGCATTTCTCACAACGCATAGGCCATCATGCAAAGAACGCTCAGCTTCGTCGACCACATGCTCCGACCCCCCACGAAGAACTATCGTGACAGCTCTTGGATCCTTGCATTCTCTCACGTAGATCAGTTTGTCATCGCCGATCTTGACCTCTTCGACCAGCTTCGCTTCGCCGAGTACCTCAGGCGACAGATCCTTGGTGCTCGCGAGAATCTTCGCCCCAGTGGCCTTCGCGAGCTTCTCCATGTCACCGCTGCTCAGGTTCTTAGCTGTCAGAATACCTCGCTTTGCTAGGAAGTGCAGCGCGATGTCATCTACGCCCTTCTCGCATAGAACTAAATTGGCTCCCGAGTTGGAAATCTGGTCTACCATTTCCTTGAGCATTCGTTCCTCCTCGTCTAGGAACATGTGCATTTGCTCCGGGTTCTCGATGTTGATCTTCGCGTCAAACTCGGTCTTCTCGATCTCCAGCTTCTGGTTGAGCAGCGCGATCTTCGCGTTGCGAACTTGCTTTGGCATTTGGCTGTGGGCAACTTCCTTGTCGATTACGACCCCCTCGACCAGCTCGGTCTCTTCGGCGCTCTTCCCGTGTTTCTTTACGATCTTGACTAGGTCGATGTCGGCTTTGGTCTTGCCGTCTCTCTCTTCTTTGATCTGTTGCACCGCCTTGACTGCAAGCTTTGCAAAGTACTCCTTCTCGGCCGATATGTCCTTGGTTCCCATCGCGGTGGCAGCAACTTGACGTAGGCGTTCTTCATCCTTAGCGTCTACCGTGATTGCAATCTTGCCGAGGAAAGCTGCGGCTCTGTCGGCAGCCTTCTTGTATCCGTCTACTATGACGGTGGGATGCACCTCTAGGTCCAAGAGTTTCTCAGCCTTGGACAGAAGCTGACCCGCTAGGACAACGGCTGTGGTTGTTCCGTCGCCGACCTCGTTGTCTTGGGTCTTCGCTACCTCGACTAGCATCTTAGCAGCCGGGTGTTGCACATCCAGCTCTTTCATCACAGTGGCGCCATCGTTGGTGATCACTACGTCGCCTATTCCGCTGACGAGCATCTTGTCCATGCCGCGCGGTCCGAGCGAGGTAGACACGGTTTCCGCGACGATCCTGGCTGCCATTATGTTGTTTCGCTGGGCGTCTCTGCCCGTTGATCTGCCGGTTCCTTCCTTGAGGATAAGTATGGGAACTGTTCCGCCTGCTTGTGCCATTTCATTCACCTGTGAATCTAGTGAGGCAAAACCGCCTGTGAATCGGGGTAATAAGTTTTATGAAGACTGAATCAGGTCGGGTTCGCGATCTTCGCTGGAAGTAACCAAATCAACTTTGAGATTAAGGAAGGCGAATTCTTGGGCCTACTTGGGCCGAACGGAGCAGGCAAGACCACCACAATCAGAGTTTTCTGCACGTTGCTGGTCCCGGAGGATGGACCCGGTATCGTCAACGGCTTCGACATCGTCAAATAACCGAGAAAGTCCGCAGGTGACGTGTGACGCTATCTCACAATCAAGGTTGGGCACTTTGCGTGGTGACTGACCTTGTCGGAGACGCTTCCCAGCAGAAAAGCCTTGACCTGAGAAAGCCCGCGGCTTCCGAGAACTATCAGATCCGCCTTTTCTTCTACAGCAGCCCGTAGCAGCTCCTCAGCCGGCACGCCTTCTCTCAACCGAGGCACCACGGGGACTCCTTGAGCCTTCACGGTCTCCTCTCCCTTTGCAAGAATCACTTTTCCTTCCGCCTCAAGTTCGCGAACAATTGCTGTCCCGGCCAGAACTCCGGCCTCGGGAGGATTGATCGCGTATATCTGCCGCATGACGACGTGAACTAAAACCAGTTGACTCTGGTACTTCTTTGCAAGATCGATCGCGAATTCCAGCGCTTTCAGGGAATAGTCTGAGCCGTCGAGGCCTACTAGGATTCTAGAAAGCAACGCTCTCCGAGGTCAACTGCTGTCCGACAGCCAAGATAAGAATTACTCCGTCTGTTCCCTCGCAAGAAAGGCATAGGCGTCGCCGTCAAGGCGGCGCACGAGTCCCGGGACCTCTAGGAAAGACCTGACGATGAAGTCTGGCTGCTCATCCAGGAGGCGTGACGCGGGGAAGGGCCCTGTGGGTACAGCCACACTCCTCACGGACGCTGCTCTGGCCGCCTTTATGTCGATGGTCGAGTCTCCAACCAAGATAGCCTGGTCAGCGTTGACTCTGGCGAGGCTCAATGCTTTCATCACGATTCCGGGGTCTGGTTTCAGCTGGTCAGCATCGTCTCTTGTAACCACGCCGTCGAAGATCCCAACCAAACCCAGTCTCTCGAGGATTCGGTCGGTCGCAAGCCTTCCATTATTCGTGACTATGACTATTCTCTTCTTCATCTGCTTCAGCTCGTCGAGCGCCTCTTTCACTCCTGACATCAACTGAACCTGCTCAGCCGCTTTGATTTCGATCGCCTCTACCTTCTGATAGATGCGTTTCCTGATATCATCGAACCTGCCCGTGTCGATTGTGCCACGTAGCTCCTTCAGCATAACGTAGACGCTCATTTGGTCGCTAAAGCCGGGCCGCCACAGACCGTCTTGCGCCAGTAGTTGCAAGGCCGCTCTACGCATGCCCATGTAGTCAAGGTTGAACTTGGTGAACGTCCCGTCCATGTCAGTGAGTATGGCTTTCACCGCCAACCTTGACACCTTTGCTCGTCCGGTAAACTTCGTTTAGGGCTTGGTCAGGGAATTGTTCTTGGCTATTAGAGCATCGACGAGGCCCATCAGGAAACTAGCGGGACCCGTAGCTGGTTGTTAGGCAGTCTTCCGGGATGAGGGCGAGCGACTTGGAGGGAAGCGGTGTATTCGGCTGTGTAAATGCCCACATCGGCGTGGATTCGCGTTTGACCCAGTCTAGAGAGCGTGTGGAACGTGTTTAGATATCCTTAACTTTCGCGAAGATGGCCTAGCTGAGTGGTTGATTGGAATGTTCTACTATTCGCCCGGCCCGCTACTCTGGGTGACTCCGCTTTCGGCATTTCCGACCCCCGTTCCTCCAGCGGCAACATATTACACTGTTCCTGCCTACTATGTTCCCCCGGCCGCGCCTGCCGCGCCAGTGGTTTACGGTGCGCCTCTCGCCTATGCTGGCCCTGCTGTGTATGAACCGTCCTACCCCGTCCCTACGGTCTCCCTTCCACGCGGCGAGTATCGCCTTGGACGCTGCCTCATGATCTGCCAATAGCTCAACGTCTTGCTTCTGAAGTGACATTTCCCTGAATTACGAGCGACTAGTATTCTGTTTCGTAGTACCGTTTGTGCTACATGTACGTCTCAGCGAGCATTTTTCTGAAGATTCTTGGCAATTCTTCAAATGACAGCTCGCCATCTTCGGTGATCAGTTTTGAGACGAACCTGCTTGGCGTTCTGTCAAAGTATGGGTTTCTGACCGTCAAGAGAGCCTGAGGCAGGTAAGGCAGTACCTCGGACGGATCCATCTCTTCTGTTTCGTGCTGAGCCTGGAGCATGGATCTCAAGTTGAACTTGGATTTCTTGCAGAGAACACAGAATGACTTACCGTGCTCTCGTGCGCTCATGGCCAGCGGAAAGGTTCCAATCTTGTTCACCACGGTTCCGTCCGAAAGGACGCTGTCTGCACCAACGATGCACAGATCCGCTCCGCCCATCAGATGGCCTGTCGCGGCGTCCACGGCCAAGGTGACTGGAATACCCAGTCCGGACAGTTCTTGAGCGGTGGCCCTGCCCTCAAAGAGTGGTCGCGATTCGGTGACGATGACGCGGATCCTTGCTCCCGCATTCACGGCGACTTTGAACGCCTCGTATACTGTCGCGCTCCGGCTATGGGTGAAGACCGTCATGCCATCCTGTATCAAATTGGATGCGCGCAGGGCGATCTCGTGCACGGCTTTCTCGGATTCTTCGAAGAGTTCCTGACATCTGCTGACGACCATTTGCTTTAGCTCCTCAACGTTAGACCCGTTCTTCGTCTTCGCTTCGATGAGATACAAGAGTCTGCCAACGAGGTTTGTCAACGGTGCCATGCTCGGACGCGAATTCATCAGGTCGCGTCCAAAGACCCTCAGCTCTGCGAGGAGACCTTCGGAGTTAGTTGCGCTCGTCAGCTCAGCCAATAGTCTCATGGCGTTCAAGGACTGACGGGAGAGTTCACTGGCGCCGTGGACTCTGTCCTCCCTGATTTCAGCGGACTTCGCCGCGACAACTGGATGAAGGGAGTGAAGTATTGAAGTGTCCCCGAGCACTCTGTCCAGTGCCTCTTCAAGTTTCGGAACCGTCTCAAATCTGCGCAAGTCTTTGCTTCTGATCCAGCGAAAAGCGTCGTGCTCCCGGTCCAAGTTGATCTTCGGGTCCTTAGTCGAGAAGAGGAACGGGTGGACGACGAACAGCGTGACGATATCCTCGTCCAAGGCAGGAAGAGGCTGTCCTATCTTCGTGAGGGAGACCGCATTGCTGTCCAGATTCGTTTCCTCGGCGATTTCCTTCAATGCACGCTCAAGCGGAGCTTCATTCCGCTCAATGTAGCCGCTGATACCTGCCCATCTTCCGCGGTAGCTTCCGACACGATTACTCCTCCTGAGCACCAAGATTCGCCCATGATAGGAAAGAAAAACGGTCACCACGTTCTTGACGGTGAGTGACTTGCTGTCCGTTATGGGCGTAATCCCGGTCTCCTTTGACGGTTGTTCCAAGGTCGATTTGCTTATCCGTGGATGCTGATCGTGAAGATAGCATATGACAATATTGCCGAACAGCTCGAAGCAGCGCCGGCAAGAGACAGACTCGGGGCCACGGTAACATCTAATCTTGCATCACCTGTCAGGGGTTGCATGGAGCCGGTAAACTTCTTCTAGAGGGGAGTATGTCGGCGCTCCAGATTAGGATCAACCAGTGGACGTGAGGGCGTTGGTCGATCTTTCTGGACGAGACTTGATAACAACTCAGGATTGGAGTGTTGAGGAGGTTGAGCATACGTTACGTGTAGCAGATAGGTTTCGCGAGAAACGTCGGAAGGATCGCGTCATCCCATTGCTGCGGGACAAGACGTTCTTTGCGCTCTTCTATGCCTCCTCGACGCGTACCCGAGCAGCGTTCGAGGCTGGAATGACGTACCTGGGTGGTCACGCTCAGTACATCGACGCCTCAACCACTCGTCTGGGAGCGGGAGAGGCGGTTAGAGACGTGGCGAAGATGTACGAGCGATATGGTCACGGATTAGGCGTTAGGATCCTTGACGAGATCATCGACTATGTCTACGGTAGAGGGATCGCTGTCGTAAGAGAGTACGCGAAGCACGCGAACATCCCAGTCATCAACATGGCCTGTTGTACGTACCACCCAACCCAGGGCCTCGCCGACTTGATGACTCTACGGGATGAATTTGGAACGAAGAAACGTAAAAAGTACGTCATAATGTGGGCATATTCAAAGGGCTTCCGCGGAAGATGTAGTGTACAGGAAGATGCACTCATCGCCTCCCGATTCGGATATGATGTCGTGTTAGCTCATCCTGAGGAATTCGAAATCGACCCCAAGATCATTGCGAGATCTTCGGAGAACGCAGCCGCGTCTGGCGGAACCTTCACAGTCTCACATGACCTCAAGACAGCACTCGAAGGCGCAAGCGCAGTCTTCCCTAGGAACTGGGCGAGCAAAGGACTCGTCGAAATCGGTGCGAGCAGTTTCGGGAAAGAACGAGAAACAGAGCTGCATGAGAAGTATAGGCACTGGTCACTCACAGAGGCGACTCTTGACCTAGCCGACAAGAGAGCGATAGTCATGCATGTTCTTCCGGTGCTGAGGGGAGAAGAAGCAAGTGACGAAGTCATGGATGGAAGGCAATCTCGAATCTATCCGCAAGCCGAGAATGGCCTCTACACGAAAATGGCTGTGTTGGCCCTGACAATGAGTGGAAAGAAGAGGTCACGCTAGATGAATGAATGACAGTTGGGGACCTCTACTTCTTCAAACTAAGAACTTTCTGCAGGTCATCGATGTTTGGATCGATCAACGGCGCCTCTCCGGTTCCGATCACGTCTAAGTCCTTCAAGCCACTTCCCGTGATCTCAACCACGATGCAGTCATCGCTCGCAATTTTGCCTTGATTCCTCAGTTTGATCAAACCTGCCAAGGCTGTGACTCCTGAGGGCTCGGCGAATATCCCTTCCTTCTTTGCGAGGATTCTCTGCGCCTCTAGGATCTCTTCGTTTGAGACTTTCACGGCGGTTCCCGAGGATTCGTGCAGCGCTTTCAGCGCCGCGTCTCCGTCCCATGGGAACGGATCCATCAGACCAGTTGCAACCGAGTCTGGATGTTCCCAGGGAACTATTCTCTGCGGATCCATCTTCTCTTCGAAAGCTCGTACAAGCGGCGCGCATCCAGTGGACTGAACAGCACCCATCCGAGGAAGACCCTCAGCAAGACCAAGACGTTTGAGTTCTCGGTAGCCTTTCCAATTCCCGGCAAGTAGCCCACCACCGCCGACGCCCGCGAAGACCCAGTCCGGCGCAGTCCAGCCGAGCTGTTCAACGATTTCGTAGGACATGGTCTTTGGCCCTTCGGCCTGGTACGGATTGAAAGGCCCCATGCTAGGGCATGGATACCAACCGAAACGCTTGCAGACGAGCTTCAACATTGTTACCGTCGGATCGACGCCGGTCTCAAGACCTCTGAGTCTGAGTACGTGTGCGCCGAACATATTCAGCTGAGCAATCTTTCCTGGGCTAGCCATCTCCGGAACAAACGTATAGCACGTGAGTCCGGCTCTCGCCGAGTAGGCTGCGAGCGCTGCCCCCGCGTTCCCACTAGAGGCAGAGACGACCGTCTCGAATCCGAGCTCAACAGCCTTTGACACCCCCACCGTCATCGGTCGGTCTTTGAACGAGGCTGTAGGGTTCTTCGTCTCATCCTTGACGTACAGATTGCTCAATCCAAGGGTCTTGCTGAGGTTTTCGCACCGTAGAAGTGGGGTCTGAACTTCTCCAAGGGTGACGATGTTCTTTTCATTCTCGATTGGAAGAAGTTCACGGTATTTCCAGAGGCCGCCTTGGCGAACCTCGAAGAACCCCCTACTGAGCTTGTTCTTAAGCGCCCCGTAGTCGTACTCTATGTCTAGGCGGCCCTCATCTTCCTCGCATGTCAGCACGCGATCCTGTGGTGTGTACGTCTGTCCACACTTCGCGCAGCGCAGCCGAGCAACGTAGGCCATCTCGTCCACCCGGATTAGCCCCATGGCCGACTAGGAATTTCAGACCTTTCTAAACTGCTCGATGATACTTTCGGGCTTATGACCACTAACGTCATAACTGGAATGAGCCAGACAAGGAACCCGGTTGTAGTTTGCTTGGCTGAGAACTTCTTCCGCGACAAATTCAGGCGTGCCATGATCGCCACAACGTTCCGCGACGTGATCCTATCCCTCGGCAGGTCGGAGGTTGAACCTCAAGACGTGAACGTGCAGACAAGGGTCACGAAGGAACGGGAGATGAAGATCCCCTTCATCTCCTCCCCAATGGACACCGTCACTGAGAGCGAGATGGCAATAGCGCTCGCTCGACACGGCGGCGTGGGCGTATTGCACAGAAACTGCGCTGTCGAAGAGCAATGCGAGATGGCGAAGCGCGTCAAGAAAGCCGAAGCCCTAGTCATCAGGGACGTTGTGACTGTAACACCCTCGACGACCATAGCAGAAGCCCTCTCGCTCATGCAGAAACACGAGATCTCAGGACTGCCTGTCGTAGACAAAGATCGGCTGGTTGGAATCCTGACTGGGAGAGATGTGCGATTCGCTGATCCGTCGCTGAAAGTGGACAACCTGATGACTCGAAAAGTCATTACGGCAAGAGAGGGCATATCGATAGACGACGCTAAGGAGCTTCTTCACCAACACAGAATTGAGAAACTCCCGATCGTTGATGCCGACGGAAAGCTCAGCGGACTCATCACAATAAAGGACATCATCCTTCGGGGAAGATTCCCCGACGCAACTCGAGACGATCAAGGTAGGCTGCTCTGCGCTGCGGCCACATCCCCATTCGACTTGAACAGAGCGAAGGAGCTGGACAAGCACGTCGATATCTTGGCAATCGATGTGGCTCACTTTCACAATGTGAGAGTCTTCGAAGCAACGAAGAAGATCATGAAGGATGTCAACGCTGAAGTTGTAGTCGGAAACATTGGGACCTACAAGGCCGCGGAAGAAGCAATCACGAAG
>Ga0129297_10000048_pt1 | contig 55318 bp, 51 predicted proteins | sample I18A1metaG_FD_94708 | JGI IMG/M metagenome (GOLD analysis project Ga0129297, IMG submission 94708) | Lake sediment bacterial and archeal communities from Gulf of Boni, Indonesia to study Microbial Dark Matter (Phase II) - ​I18A1 metaG | ecosystem: Environmental > Aquatic > Freshwater > Lake >... | reverse complement strand
TCAAACTCGAAACAGAATTCGAGAGGTTTTATTAACCAAGCCGTGAAGCTAGCTTCGACACGAATGTCAAAGTATTACAGGAAAGAAGAGAAAACCACGATTCCGAAGCACAGGCATTGTGGGGTCTGTTCAACCCCGACCCCAATCGATAAAGAGTTCTGTGGACCAAATTGTGAAGACAAATTCAAGCGAATGGAAAGAAGAAGAAAGTACACATTTATCGTGATCCTCTTGACGTTTCCTCTTCTCTTCTTGGTTTTGACATTGTTCCGCCGCTAAAGGGCTAAAATGGGTTATACATTTAACGCGCATATTGGTTGAGAACGCCTTTGTCCTGATCTATCTTGGCGGCCTCTTCGTGGATCGTCGGATCGGGAAGGTAACTGGGCTTCTGGATCTTCTTTTCATATTCGGGAAGAGAAGGCGCTTGTCATTGAAGATCTTTCTATGTCTCCCAAGCGCTCCAGTCAGCATTAGTGAGATGTGCCGTCCGTATCCCAAGTGATGAATAGTTACTTTGCGGATGGGCGAAACTCGCTGTAAGTGATGAAATTCATGTCGCGTTTTGGTATACGTTTGAGTCGTTCGTACAAAAAGGAGCATTTTCTTAATACATCCGAATCGCTTCGCCGCCCATGATACTAAGAGGATCTTCAGTTGGTCGGCAACCGAGACAATGCGACGGACTTCGCTGGTGAATTCGTCGAAAGTAGCAAACTCAACCAACCAATAACTCGACCTAGTGACGATTTTGTGATTGATGGATTCGATTTGTGTTTTCGCAGACCGACCTGAGGATTATTATTGTTCGCTATCAAGTTCATCTGCAGGCTGCAACGAACCCAAACTTGCCCGGAAAGCAAGGAACAGTCGTCTCTCGGTGCTCAGTTTTGTTAACATCCAACTGTAAATCATATCCTTGGAACCTAATCTTCACTGAACGATTCACGGTTGTATTGCGGATTTGAATCAGCGGAGGCTGTCTATTTTCAAGGTAAATCTCCGAAAGAAATGTTTCGAATCTTAATTTGACAGTTAGCATGACACCTAGTTGTTTACCGCTTCCTGAGGTCACGCGCAAGTGTCTGTTGAGAAGCAGAAGGCTCTGACACTATGTTTGACCGGTAGGATTGTATCAGGGAGAAAGTATGCCAACTACCTCTGGGTCATTCCACTTGCGGTTGGCTTCGCAGCTTGGGAACTTGTCACAAGATTCAATCTCATTCCAAGGTCGGATATGCCAACATTCTCAAACGTATTAGTCGTCTTCTTCCACTCAATTCAGGATCCACTCTTTCTGCTTCGCATTGTTCAGAGTTTTCTCAATGTCGCATCCGGCATCATACTGGCCTTCTCCGTTGCTCTGCCACTCGCCTTCGTTGCAGGCAGCAAGAATAGATTTGACCTGACGCTTACCCCGATAGTGATGCTGTTTGGAGCGCTTCCGGATCTTTCATTTCTACCTCTTCTGGTCCTATGGTTTGGACCGGGAAACATCGCAGCGATAGTAATGGCGTCGGTAGCCGCCTTCTTCCCAATCTTCTTCACTGTGAGAGAGGGGACAAAGAATATCCCGCGAGAGCTATACGACGTTACCGCTATTTTCAAGTCTGACCGGGTTTCCACATTCACGAAGATGGTTCTACCGGCGATTTCGCCTCACATGTTCAGCGGATTAAGGCTGGCCTATGATTTTGATTGGGAAATTATAATCGCCATTGAGATAGCCACTCATGTCGCGGGTATTGGCAGTTTTATTGAGGGTTCAGTGAGTACGGGCTCGCTAGCAACCGGATTCGCCGCGATCCTTGCGATAGCCACAGTGGCCATAGTTATTGACAGGTTGTTCTTCGGAACGCTTGAGTCTTGGGCTAGGAAGTGGGCCTGACGGATCCTCACGTTCAGCTGGACAGCATAACGAAATTCTACGATGCGCAGGAAAAGCAGCTTCATGCTCTCAATGATGTCAGTTTTGGCATAGAACAAGGCGAATTCGTCTGCATAGTTGGCCCAAGCGGTTGTGGGAAGTCTACTTTGCTCAAAATCATGGCAGGCTTGGATCGTCCGAGCTCAGGACAAATTCGTTTCCAAGGTGATCCTCTGTTTGGGCCTCACCCAAAGATCAGCATGATATTCCAGTCCTTTGGCCTCTTCCCTTGGAGAACTGTTCTCGAAAATGTTGAGTACGGATTGGAAATGAGAAAAGTCCCCCGGAATGAGCGTCGGGGTTTCTCAAGACAATACCTCGAGGTAGTCGGTCTCGCGGGTTACGAGCACATGTACCCGAAGCAACTCTCGGGTGGAATGAAGCAGAGAGTGGGGATCGCACGTGCACTCGTAGTCGAGCCGGAAGTTGTGCTGATGGATGAGGCTTTCAGTGCTATAGACGAAGTAACCGCCGATATTCTTCGAGAAGAAGTGGCTGAGATCCATAGGGAGACCGAAAAGACCTTCGTCCTCGTCACGCACAACCTATCGGAAGCCATCGAACTGGCAGACAAGGTCGTAGTTCTATCATCACGCCCAGCAAAGGTGAAGAAAATCTTCCCGGTGAAACTCGAGCGCCCTAGGGATCGGACTCATTCCTCCTTCCTGCACATTCATAAGGACATCTTACACCTTCTGAAAGAAGAGCTCGAAAACACAATCATTCGACATAAGTTAAGGGGGATTAAGGAACTTCAGAAGCTTCACGATATGGAAATTTCGGGGGAACCTGGCAAAGCGAAGTCTCAGTTTGTTACTTGAGTGATTTCCCGCACTTCGGACAGAACTTGGCGTGGCTTGGCGCGCTTGCTCCACAATTGGGGCAGATCAGTACAGCTTGGACAGTCGGCGGACCTCCTAGTGATGGGATAGTAGGTTGAGGAGCTAATGTTGACAGGTCCACTTCCTTCTTCAGCAGGACGACGTCCTCGACGGAGACGACATCGTCCCAGCTGAGGTCGATTTCCGCTTTCGTTTTGGTGCTAACACGAAAGGCCAGGCCTTTGTTTTGGAAGTCAACTGAAACGTCCTTAACGTTCCCTATCATGGAGCCCTTGCTATCGATTACTTGCATGCCGACAAACCGCTGAGTTGTCACATACTTTGGGCTATCTTTAGGCACCGAGTACACCCCAAGAGCGAAAAAGCACGTTCAAGTAAATTTGATTTTTGGTGAGGCCTATTCTTGGACGTAACAGCGTTCCATAACCACATAACGATGCTCGATCTCATTTTCTTAGCGATTGCAGAATGGTACTCTTGAAAACGAGTCTCTCCGGCGCCGCCTTGGTAATACTGGGGGTCCTCGTAGCAGCGGTTATTGGTCAATACGTAACTCTAGAAATTCAAGACGTTCAGCGGCATGAAGTTGAGCCGCATGCAGAGTTCTTGGTTGGGGACGTTGTAAATAGACCATACACTATTCCGTCAGGCGTTGCGGTCTTTGGCTCAGTCGATGTAACTCAGGCGCCTTCAAATAAGTCGGATGATATTCACCTCATAATCTTAGATGCTGAGAACTATCAAAGATGGAGTTCTGGAGGACAAGCAGATTCGGTCTACTTAGCTCAAAACCAAGGGAAGTTTAACTTCACATTTACAGCCGAGAAAGGCGGCATCTACTACTTGGTGTTTGATAACAGGGCCTCGCTTTACAAGAAATATGTCTCTCTGATGTTGGCATATGATGAGGTAACCAAGAGCCGAGTCCCAGACACGCGATTACCATACGCCGGCTGGGCAGTTTTCCTGCTAGGGGGACTTATACTGGCGTACGGACTGATCAGAAAACCGCCTACTCCTTGGGCCTGAAACCATTTAATAGCATGCAAGGACAAGCGATGTTCAGATCGAGATGAGCGGTCTTACCAAGAAGCAGATATACGTCGACAAAAATCTCTCCACAGTACTGGGTATTTCTGAGGGAGAACTCGTTAGTTACTCAGATATTCAGAAGCTCCTGCACAAGTACATCAAGGACAACGATTTGAGAAAACTAGGAAGCGAGCGTCGTCCCTCAACCCAGCCGGTCCCCCCCGAGACTAGGCCGGCAGGTGAGGCTGGCTTGAAACCATGCAGAGATTGCGGGGCAAACATACCGGCTGAGGCCATTTTCTGCGATCTCTGCGGAGTACGTCAGTGATCGGGCCAGAATCAACGTCGCACTCAAGTTGAACGTTCGTGGCTTCATTTTAAATATCGTCACTGAGCGCGTACCATACTTCTAGCCCTTGCAACCAGAGGAGGCCTTTATGGCACCTGACAAAGTGGGTATCATCGGCTACGGCGTGTACATCCCTCTACAGCGAATTAAGACTGAGCTAATCGTTAAGGCCCGGGAAAAGAAACGCAAGGACCTCTCTCAGTTTCTCCATAAGGTTCGCAACGGTTTACTCCTGCAGTATAAGTCGATAGCCAGCTTGACCGAAGACTCGACTACGATCGCCACGGAAGCGGCCTTAAATGCAGTGGAGATGGCCGGGATTGATCCCGTTAATATAGAAACGGTAGCGGTTGGATCTGAATCTAAGCCTTACGCTGTTGGAACCATCGCGCGACACGTAGCTTCCTTCTTGGGCCTAGGAAACCAAGTGTATGTTGCCGATCTGGAGGGAGCCTGCAATGCTGGTATGCAGTCCTTGGCCTTTGTTGAGAGTCAGATCCTGAGCGGCAGGATCGAGTATGGTTTGGCGATCGGAACAGATGTGGCTCAGGCCCCGATTGGAGACGCACTGGAGTACGCGTGCGGGGCAGGTGCCGGCGCCTTCGTCTTGGGGAGAGACGATCCGGTGGCCACCATTCAAGATACCGCTGCCTATTCAAGTCTGACCCTCGACTTTTGGAGAAGAGATGGTGCTCCAGTCCCAAGTCACTTCGGCAGAACGACTGTGGAGGCTTACATCAAACACGTGATTGGAGCTATTGAGGGTATGCTGCTTAAACACCCTGAAATCTCATTGATGGATTTTGATCACCTGACCTTCCATCAACCGTCAGGCTACATGCCAATAAAGACGTGCAAGACGCTCGCTCAAGACGAAATTCCTATTCTCGACAACCCTGAGATCGAAGACAGAATACGGCTAACGCCTGAGTTCATCGAGCAACGTGTAAAACCATGGTTGTGCGTCCTAGAGACCGGAAACACCTATGCGGCTGCAACACCCATAGCTACGAGCGATATCCTAGATCATGCTAAGCCGGGTGAGAATATTCTGGCTGTCTCATACGGTTCAGGTGCGTATACGATAGCGACGTGGCTACGCGTCGAAGAGGGAATTGTAGAGCGAAGAAGGACAGTCCCAACAGTTCGAGACTACATCGACAGAAGAAGGGAAATCAGACTGGACACATATGCGACTCTTATGAAATACAAGTTGGGTTCAGTGAGAACTAGGATTGCTGCACCCAGAATCGTGGGGAAAATCGAACCCTACAACGGTGTCATGATTACTTTTACACTCTGCAATGGATGCGAGCGAGTATTCTATCCTGCTCGTGACAGATGCCTAGAATTCGATTGCAAAGGCCCTGTAGAACAGCGCGCGCTACCGGCAAACGCTCGTCTACTGTCTGCCAAGAAACTAACTCTCCGAGATCGCCTTACCTCCAACTTCGAGATCCTAAAGCAAGGCAAAGTCCTGATTGTTGATGCGACAATTCAGGAGCTTGCCCCCGGGATGGAGCTCGAGAGTTTGATCAGGCGGATCGACGACGAAGGCAAACACGGCTTGATAATATATGGGCCCACCTACCGACCGGCTTTCAGAACGAAGGTACAAACCAAGAAATCTCAGGCGGCTGCAGTTCTAGCTGGCTGAAAAACTAACCCGCACTGCCCCACAGTTTCTACAGTAACGGGCATCATCGACTTCGTAGAAGTCCCCATCTTCCCGAATTACGACCGTAGCCTGGTACCTGTGGCCCAGTAGTCGGCAGACCATGCTCAATTCAATCACTAGGCTGATACGGGTTTCCGGAGTATATGAATGTTCCGCCAGTGAAACAGTAATGCCCCACAAAGCTATGTGCGGATACTCATAAGCCCGTATGTCTCTACGACGCACATATCCTGACGAGGGGGTTCCCGAATTCTGCGGCATAGCCGGCTACTCCGGCCACAACGACGAACAACTCCTACGACGAATGATTGATGTGGTGAGGCATCGGGGCCCAGATGACACAGGCTACTTTGCGGACGAGGGCATTGGACTGGCGAATGCTCGTCTGAGCATCATCGATATCGAAGGCGGACACCAACCCATACGAAATGAGGATGGCACGGTTCACGTCACGTATAACGGCGAAATCTACAATTTCCGCGAGCTACGCAAACAGCTAGAATCTGAAGGACATCAGTTCTACACAAAATCAGACACTGAGGTCATAGTCCATAGCTATGAGCAATACGGCGAAGGATTCGTAACGAGACTAAACGGCATGTTCGCCATTGCACTCTGGAATTCAAGGCAGAAGAAACTGATCCTTGCTCGCGACAGGATGGGGATCAAACCTCTCTATTACACAATCCAGAACAACGCCCTATTTTTCGCTTCGGAAATCAAGGCATTGCTCCAAGCCTCTCTTAGAAGAGCCTTGGACGAACAAGCATTATACATGAGTCTCAATTTGGGCTACATTCCAGGACACCAGACTCTGTTTGAAGGCGTACACAAACTCCAACCCTCAAGTCTGCTCCGCTTTTCGAGGGGTACTGTAAGAATCGCAAGCTACTGGCAAACTCCTAGTGTTCACTCGGATCTTGGCGAGGGATTGATAGTCGAACAACTTCGCTCACGGCTTGATCACTCGGTGCGAGATCACCTTGTCGCGGACGTACCCGTCGGATGTTTTCTCTCGGGCGGTCTGGATACAAGCACCATCGTCGCGTACGCTTCGAGAGTGGTCACGCAACCTGTGAAGACCTTTTGTATGGGCTTCGGCGAGCAGACTGATGAGTTTCGAGATGCTCGCCTTATAGCGGAACGTTTCGGAACGGATCACCATGAACTGGTCGTTGACAGCTCGCAAGGAGTGAAGCTATATCCGAAGATGATCTGGCACATGGAGGCTCCTAAGTACAATCTCTATCCTTGGTTTGTCTGCGAACTCGTACGTAGGCATGTGAAAGTGTGCTTAAGTGGAAACGGCGGGGACGAACTATTCGGGGGATATTACGCTAGGTATCAGAATGCCTTGCGTATCCAGCGGCTCTCCAACACGGTCTTCCGACCGCTACTTCAAGGAGCTGGAACGTTTCTTGAGCCCATCGTGAGCGACATTAGGATCAGGAATCGGATGCGTGCTCTTCGCTCCTTGGGAGATCACGTCACCGAGTACCTGATTCTATCAGGTGTACTTCCCGATTCGTTTAATCGCAAGCTCTTCAGGAATGGCCGCTTTTTGTTGGCCCAGCTGAAGGAGCACTATTCACCATTCTTTGAGAATGTCGACTTCCTTCAGGGTCTGATCTATGCCGAGCTTAGAACGAAACTTGTTGATGATTTGCTCTCTGTAGATGACTCCATGAGCATGGCGCATTCGCTGGAACTGAGAGTCCCGCTCCTAGACAACAGGTTGGTAGACTCGATGGTTTCTGTTCCGTGGGAGTTGAAGTACCGACCTGGGACACATGGCAAGCTTCTGCTCAGGAAGGCGGTTCAAGAGATCTTACCGGAGAAGAGCCTGTGCAAGCCGAAGTGGGGATTCAGCGTGAACGTTAACGCTTGGTATAAGGGGGAACTCGGTGAGCTCGTCAAGCAGGTACTTCCAGACTCCGAGGTAATTCGAAGGTACTTCTCTCAGGATTTCGTCGACAACCTAATTGCTCGCTCATTCTCCTCCCGAAACAGGAGATATCAACTCCTCCTCTGGCAATTACTTGGTTTCCACTTCTGGCACAGGATATTTGTGGACGGTGACCGAGTGGATGGTTCACGACTTGAGGTTGACGCCTTGGTGGCGTGATGTTTGAGTTATTGGGTTGCCGTGGTCGCAAGAAACGCCGCGCAACATTTACGTTGGACAATTGATTCTCTACTCAGCCAAACACTTCAGCCGCAGCGAATCATCGTGGTAGACGACGGCTCCACGGATGGAACGGGACGAATCCTATCTGATTATGCGGCGCGGCATCCCGCGCTAATCGAAGTGCTAACCCTGCCCAACCGTGGATATGACATAAGGCGGGTTCCATCAAACATTAACATGGCATGGAGGGTATTGGCGGGCACTGATTCGGGTAGCGACTATTTCATGATTAGTGGAGATGACTGCGGCTATCCTTCTGAGTACACCCGTCTACTTATCAAGAGAATGAGAGCCGAGCCGAGCGTTGTCGTCGCCAGTGGGAAGCCGTCTTCTGCAAGAATTGTTTCAGCTGAGCATTCGCCGTCCGGAAGCGGGCGAATGATCAGTTGCTCCTTCTGGCGTTCGGTAGGTTCAAGATATCCAGAGAAGGCCGGATGGGAGACCTGGGTTCTCTATAAGGCGCTAGAGAAAGGGTACATGATTAAGCTATACGAGGACCTCTGCTTCGAACATGTTCGGCCGCGGGGCGCTGGGCATCAGTTCGCGTACTGGGGGGCGGCCATGTACGGGCTGGGATATCATTCACTGTACGCGATTGGTAGAATCGGCAAGAATATGATGCACGTAACCCCCAAGGCTGCGCTGAATATGTTCCGAGGATACGTGCAAGCTCGCTTGGGCTCGGGGGATTCGTTCATATCACCCTTCGAACCCGCATTGCGACGATTCGTCCGAAGAGAACAATCCCGAAGGATCGGGAAAGTCGTCCGCGCGCTACTTTGAGGTTGATATGGTTATTCAATGAACTTGTTGACGATTGGCATCTTCCAACCCAAGCCGAATGCTTTCTTCGTAATCTTGATTGCGGGAGGAGCCTGCCGGCGCTTGTACTCAGCCCTTCTTATGCGTTGAACGGTGTCTTGCACGATGCGTTCATCGTATCCTTTCTGAATGAGTTCATCGGCGGACTGGCGGTTCTCTATTATTTCATCGACTAGCGGTGAGACTACAGGATAGTCGAATGGGTCGTACTGGTTCGGGCGTAATTCTGCCGACGGGATCTTACTGAAGCAGTTTTCAGGGATCACTGATCGTCCGACAATCTCGTTGTAGTATCGCGCGAGTGCGTAGACTTCCATCTTACTAACGTCTCCGATCACTTCAAGCCCGCCGCTCATGTCGCCATAGAGGGTGGCGTAGCCTAGGGCGAGTTCAGTCTTGTTTCCTGTAGCTAGGACTAGATGGCCGAACTTGTTGGATAGCGCCATGAGAACCGTGCCCCGTATTCTGGATTGCAAGTTCTCTTCCGCTACGTCCGCGGGCAGTCCTCTGAAGTGAGGTTCCAATTGCTGTTCTAAAGTCAGAAAGACTTGTTCGATCGGAATGATGAGAAATTGTATTCCCAGGTTCTTAGCCAACGTTTCAGCATCTCTTCTACTATGATCACTTGAATAGCGTGAAGGCATGGATACGCCTGTCACGTTCTCTTTACCCAAAGCCTCAGTTGCAATGGTCGCTACCAGAGACGAGTCGATTCCACCGCTAAGACCGACCAATGCACGTTTGAAACCAGTCTTTCCAAAGTAATCGCGTACGCCGAGAACCAGTGCGTTGAACATTTCTCTTTCGCGGTGGTACGCAGGCTCAGCAACCTCACATCCAAGTCGGGCCGGGAGGTCTACGTCCGCCAACACGAGGTCCTCCTCGAACTTCTTTCCTATTCCGATTAAGCACCCCCGAGCATCCACAGCTAGGCTTTCACCGTCAAAGACCAGCTCATCCTGCCCGCCAACCATGTTCACGTAGAAGATTGCGACTTGGAATCGCTGTGCTTTCCTTCTCAATATCCCGAGTCGGACATCCCGTATCTTATCATGGAAGGGAGACGCATTGACGTTGACTATCAACTGTGACCCGCGCTCGGCGAGCGCGTCAACAACTTTGAGCCCATACCCTATTTCCTCATCCCAGATATCTTCGCATATCGAAGTCCCAAGTTCTATCTGCCTTCCCTGCAGCGCAATCGTGACAGGATTGTTCGTTTGTGCCGGTGCGAAATATCGCTGCTCATCGAATACGTCATAAGTGGGGAGAAGTGTTTTCCAAACAGTTGCTACAATTCTACCGTCTTGAATGACGGCAGCTGCGTTGTATAGGTGAAACTCATCGTAATCAACGAAGCCGATAACAGCCGCAGTCTGGTCAATGTGCTCCGCAAGTTCTAGGACATATTGCTTGTTTAAGCGGACAAATTCTTCTTGGACTGGCCTCCGATTGCCGGCGGGCGGACGCACCTCGCGCGGTGGCAGAAGATCGAGGGGAGGATAGCCGGTCAATGCCATCTCAGGAAATATGACCAAATCGGCTTTCTCTTGGACAGCTCTGTCGACATATTCTCTCACGAGTCTTGCATTCCCTTTCAGATTACCGACGGTGGCATTGATCTGAGCCATCGCGATTCGGACTTTCAATTCAGGTCTGCGCGACTAACGAGCGTGAGGAACAAAAAGGCTTCCTTGCTGCCGCAAACCGATGCTCCATTCGGACATCCGTGTGGCGTTATAGCAGAAACAAATCACATAATAGTTCGACCAAAAATGTAGATGTTCTCGGTAAGAGATGACAAGCAGAATCGGTTACGCGGCGAGGCTCTGGTTCTATTTCAGGATAGGCTATGCTACCTACCTCACGTTCTTGCTAGGAGCAGTGAACACTCTAGTGGTTGTTTGGTATCTCGCTATTCGCGAAGTGCCGGCGATTCAGAGTCTCTTTGGACACTTCCTGCCTTTCGCGATCGTGGTTACATTGTTGGGTGTGCCGACCTCAATAGCGATCGGGTGGGTGCATCTCAAGAGAAGCCCCGCGTATAGCTCCGAGTTAGACATAGGGGTGGAAGCTAACCCATACTACTACAAGCTACCTCCCGGATATAACAGGGAGGTTTTCGCGCCTCTCTATCTAGAGTTGCTGACACAGCTTAAACGGCTTCTCGAAGCGCAAAAGCTTCTGGACAAAGAAGAGAGACTAAGAATTCAAGGTCTGGAGCAGAAGCTTCAGGTCCTGATAGAGGGCGGGTTGGTGGGAAGGCCGAAAAGAAAAATCTAAGGGGCACCAATACGCGGGTCGCATTATCGCTTTACCGCTCATAGTAGGACTTCAAAGCATAGTCTTATGGGAAATTGTAGCACTCACCTGGAGGAACAACATGGCATCGGCGCTTTCTGAGAAGCTGGATGTTTGCATCTGGACGAAGAACAGCGCGCGGCTATTGCCTCAAACGCTGCGTCGCCTTGAGGAGGTTGTTCCGAGTCAGGTAATCAACAATAAGATAATGGTCGATGATCATAGCGAAGATGACACCATAGCTATAGGTAGGAGCTATGGTTGGTCTGTATACACAAATCCGGGACGGGGAGTCGCCAGCGGAGCAAATGAAGCCCTCCGTCACGTCGTCACCAACTATTTCATTTCCGTTGAACATGATGTCTTGCTCGCGCTGAACTGGTGGCCGAGAGTCTTCGAGAATTTGCTACACGACGAACGTACCGCCATTTCACAGGGCGCGCGTGTGTCTTCCAACAAGACTTTGTACGCCTTGTATGAAGACCGTATCGGTCTTGATGACAGTCTAGATAACAACATCTACAGGACGGACGTTATCAAACGGCTCGGAGGATTTCCATCCACCTGCCTTGTCTGCACAGATGTCTGGCTCAGAAAAAAGGTGGAATCTGCGGGATACAAATGGATCATAGACCCATCAGTTGTCTCGGAACATATCAGGTCAGGAATCATGCATCACATCTCACATTCTGCTTATCTTCACCGTTTCTGTACATGCAAGCGAAGGCGTATCCCCATGGGGTACCTGCTGCGGCTGACCTTGACAAGCCCCCTCAGCGGTCTAAAAATGGCATTGAGAAGGAACGCGCCCCAGGCGGCCGTTACGTATCCATATCTCCGCCTGCGAATATTGCAGGCCTGCCTAACAAGCAAGAAGACCGAGAAAGGAGAGCAGGCGAGCGAGAGATCTTCCTCCTGAATGACTCGTGCATCATGCATTGACGTTCTCAGCGGAGTGTTCTGAGTACTCGCAAGATGTGACACGCGAATAGTTCCGGATCTCTTTCCCTCGGTATGTCTGACACTTCTTTGCCGTTAAAGACAACGGTGAGGCCGCAACGCAGTGCCTCATGCACCATTCTCGGCAGTCCGTCTTCGGTTGTCATTCGAATCAGTCGCTTGTGGCGTTTGTACAGAGACGGCATCTCGAAACGGTCAACATACGGGATAACTTTGACATTCGGCAGGTTTGTCTTATAGTGTGCTGGATGTGCGATGTTTCCTATTATAGTGATCTTCTCGTCCTGATGCATTCGTGCGTACTCAAGTATCCATGATAGGCGGTAGATCTTCTCATTGACTGAACCGCTAGGACAGTAGTACAGAACATCCCGATCCGGAACAATGTCAACTTTCGCTTCGGTGAAGTATTCGCCTGATATAGGAAACGGAAGAATGAATCCTTTGCGGCGAGTCAGCTGCTCAAGATGAGGCGATACATAGAGCACTGCATTTGAAAGCACCAGCACAAGAGACCAGTATGCTTGTCTCCAAAACGACCGTTCCCGCGCAAGCCAATATGCATCGCTTCCAACAAAGTGGAGGAGAGTCTTCCTGCCCAGAAGTCTTGCCACGAGAATGTATCGGCTGCATGTCTGAAGGTAAATGCCGTAGACTACATCAAATCTGCGTATTAGAAATGGATCTGGGAACTTGACGCGATCCGTCCACTCGGCATGAACACCCGTCTCTGCCAAGATCTCGGCAACCAAATCGGCATTCGGAGAACCAACCCCTACGACAAGAACACGCAAAGGTCTTCTCATCAACGACACGCCCCGCAGCCTCAGCCATACATGCGTTCAGCGCTATCTAGACGCATATGTTTATCCTGCCCGTGGAAGGTTTGATTCCTTATGGGAATTCGACAATGAGCATGGGTCCAGGGTCCTACGAAATATTATCCGAACCCAAAGTGAAGACAACGCATGTCTTAGCCAGCCTTAGGTAGCTTCGAGATGTCCTAAATTCCTGGAATGTGTCTGGGCATCGCAGTGAGAGCTCATAGCATCATTCACTTGAAGTCATTCGTTTCTTACGCAAAGGCACCCTTTTCTCGCGAAATTCAGGACGAACGCTTCGTAGCCGCAGTTGAAATAGTCGTTCTCGCTGTGAATCGAAGACCTTACTCCAACCAGTGGCTCTCTCCGGCTACGAGGTATTGAATCCCGATCGATTTCCAGTCGAAGCCTCGCCACACTTCTTCGACGTTATCAATTACCAACTTACAGTTCGCAAGGCTGCTCCTGAGCTGCCTCTCGGAGAGCGCACGATATAGTCTGTGACCGGCCACTATCAGGATGCATTCAAATTCTGAAAGTCCTTTCGGAAAATCGAACCAATCGGTACCCGTCAGGCGTTCGATTTCTTCGCGGGTGTAGTATGGATCATTGATCTTGACCTCAACTCTTCTCTCTTTGAGGCGCTTGGCGATGCGTATCGTTGGACTTAGAACGGGGACTCTCAAGTCCCCCTTGTAGGATAGTCCCAAGATGCCAACTTTATTGAAACCTCGGTCCGCCACACGGTCAGCTACGATGGTTGGCAGATTTGTGTCTGTAGCGATGCTTTCTTTCAGAATTGTGAGATGCTCAGATCGCTCAGCACCCGCCAGCACATACTGCGAACTTAGCGGAATGCAATATCCACCTGCTCCAAAGCTTGGATGATACACGCCAACGTTCCATTTGGTCCCGACCAATCTCAAAACCTCTGTCATGTTGAGCGACGGATAGGCGAGAGTTAACTGGTTGGCGAGGGTTATCTCAACATGTCTGTACGCATTCTCGATGCTCTTCACAATCTCCGCGTGCCTGTGGTCTGGAGCCGGAATCAATCTATCGCAGACAATGCTCAGTACTTCAATCATAATTTCAGTCGTCTCAGGAGTTGTTCCACCTACGATCCTTGGCAACGATCTCAAGTTCTTCTCTGGACTTATGAACCAGTCTCGTCGGGGAGCTACACCCACAAGCACGTCCTGCCCAACCCGTAAGCCATTTTCCTCAAAGATCGGGATTACTAGATTATCGGTCTTCCTCGGCGTCATGGTGGACTCAATAATCACTAGAGGAGATCCTTGTGGTTTCCTCCAATTGGTAGCAATCTTTGTGATGGCATCTTCAAGTGCTCCATCCCAAGGTTTGTCCTCCTTTTCTGTTGGAATCGCAATCATGTGGATAGCGAAGTCCGACGACAGAATTTTTCGCCAATCGGTCGTCGCGCTCATCATTCCTGATTCTACCAGATATTTCGTGTCAAACCCGAGCCAATACTCCATGTTCGGTACTGGGATCCCGCCCGTGTTGATGGCCGAGACAATCCGTTCAGAGACGTCAGTTCCAACGCAAGTCACACCTTGCGCCGCAAAATTGGCCATAGTCGAGAATCCAATGTAACCCGTTCCCCACACAGCTACTTTCTTTTCACCCTGGAGGAGCTGTTTTCGAAACTCATGCATCAGCTCGCACCTTCGATGCTGCATCAGCAGAACTGTTGCGGAATTAATTCTTTCTAGAATCAGTCGTTACTGAGCCGTTAATGATTCGATTAGCAGCCTCAGTCCGTGCTTCAGCTCCATTTTCGATTGAAAACCCAATTCGATGCGGGCCTTCGTTATGTCGGCACAGCTGTACTTGATGTCCGCTCTTCTTTGCGGCACATAGATAGGAGCGACTTTCTTTCTCATCAACTCAGCCATGAGTTGAGCGAGTCTGTTGATCGTCACTGCACGACCAGTACCTATGTTGTATGCTTCGCCTTTACCTCTTTTTGCAAGTGCTAACATGTTAGCCGTCACAACATCGGAGATGTGAATGAAATCTCGTGTCTGAGTTCCGGTCCCGTAGATTGTCGGTCTACGGTCGCTCAAGAGTTGCCGAGCAAATATCGCTATTACTCCGCTGTATGGATTGTATCTCTGTCTCTCTCCGTATACGTTGAAGTATCGCAGCGATATCGTGCTTAGACCGTATATTCTTTGGTAGACTGCACAATATCGTTCCGCTGCAAGTTTTGATACCCCGTATGGAGTAATAGGGTCAAGTGGCGCATTCTCAGGCGTAGGGATAGTTCTTGGGCGGCCGTAGAGAGAAGAGGATGATGCGAGTACAACTCGTTTCACCTGCTTTCGGACGGCTGCGCGCAAAACATTGAGGGTTCCGATTACATTGACTTTATTCGTAATCTCGGGCCTTCGAATGGAGACTGAGGGGCTTACGATCGCGCCAAGATGAACGACTGCATCCACCTTGCCGGTCAGTAGATATACAGCTTTGCAGTGAGTTACGCTTCCTGTTTTGATGTGGAGGTTTTGGTGATTCTTCCATCTCCGCAGATTGCTAATCAGTCCGTTTGATAAATCATCGAGAACCCAGACTTTAGCACCGTTCTCCAATAGCGCCTCCACTGTGTGGCTCCCGATAAAACCGGCTCCTCCGGTGACGAGGACCCTGTCCGTGCTCAACTTCATATGAAGTACTCTCCACTTTTGTTGACAGTAGCTCTATGGGATTCATGAATGAACATTTGCATTTCGAAAGTTACTAATGGCTGTTCAGCGAAGGTGCCTCTCATGTTACCAGGCATCAGGGTCCGGGAATTGAAGCGACTTCCGGACGAGCGAGGTATGTTCTGCGAGCTCTTCAGAGATGACTGGGGAGACCTTTTGGAGGGCGATACCATAGTTCAATCGAATCTTTCCCTAAGCTATCCTGGAATCATTCGCGCATGGCACAGGCATACGAGAGGCCAAGTCGATTACTTTGTTGTCCTGCAGGGCCTCATGAAGATATGTGCATATGACGATAGACCCGACTCTCACAGTCGGGGCCAGTTGACCGAGTTAGTGAGCAGGGGAGAGAGGCTGCAGGTTGTTCGTGTGCCCGGGTTGTACTGGCATGGGATAAAGGCCTTGGGAAACGAGCCTTCGGTCTTGTTGTACTTCGTCAACCGCCGCTATGATTATGAGAACCCCGATGAAGAGAGAAGACCATGGAATGATCCCAAGATAATCGATCCTCGCACAGCTGAACCCTTTGATTGGAACAAGCCGCCATTTCAGTAGGTTGTTCAGGCAATTAGAGTTGGAGCCTACTCCTCTCACCTAGGACGAAACGATAACCTTTGGGTAGAGCTTCCTCATGACCCACGATCTCGCTTTCTGGGCCGATGAGGCTATCGATGATCCTCTGCTTAGCCTCTATCTGACAACCATCCATAACTATGCTGTTCTCTATTTCGCAGAAGGACAATCGACAGCGGTTTCCAATGCTCGTATAAGGACCGATGTACGTTCCTCCTTCGATGACGCTTTCTCTTCCGATGTGGGCAGGACCTCGAATTGTTGTGCCCTTCTTGATCGATGCCCCATCCTGAATTCTCACTCTTCCTTGGATCAATACCCCATCCTCCACCCAGCCCTTAATGTCTGAGTCTGCGAGCTTCTCGTCGAGGACCAGCCGATTGGCTTCAAGAATATCCTCAGGAGTCCCGGTGTCCTTCCACCATCCCTCCACAAACCTATGCTCAACAAAATGACCTGAGTTGAGTAGCGACTGAATGGCGTCAGTTATTTCCAGCTCTCCCCTCCAGCTAGGTTTCAATTTCACAATTGCGTCGAAAATCAAAGATGTAAAGAAGTAGACACCGACAAGGGCATAGGGACTCGGTGGATGCTTAGGTTTCTCGATCAAAGCCTCAAGCCTTCCAGCGGCATCAAACTTGGCCACCCCAAACCGCTCTGGTTCTGAAACTTTGCTGAGCAAGACCATCGCGTCCAATTTGCCGGATTCAAACTTGGATGCATGTTCTGTCACACCACCTCTAAGGAGGTTGTCGCCCAAGCATACAACGAACTTGTCGTTTCTAACGAAGTCCCTAGCAAGTGCTACTGCGTGGGCGAGGCCCTTCGGGTCTCCCTGATAGATATACTGCAGCCTCATTCCGAGCGCGGAACCGTCCCCATAGTATTCGCGAACCTTCTCAGGCCAGACAGATCCTAAGATTATCGCGACATCCTTGACGCCGGCCTCGCGTAAATCCTCAAGCGAATACTGGCTGATCGGCTTGCCAGCGACAGGTATCAGCTGCTTTGGACCAGTGTGTGTAAGCGGGCGCAGTCGGGTTCCATAACCGCCGTGAAGTAGAACTCCTTTCATTTCGAACGACTCGCACGGAATTTGTCCAGCGCTTGGATTAGCTTAAGCGGTTTTCTATCAAGGACGCCTATCGCCTTATGTACATTGAGTGAAGAGTTTGCAGGTCTCTTCGCTACCCATTCAATTTCTGACGATGTCACGGGCTCTACCAAGATGGAGTCAAGATCGAAAGTCTTCGCGATTTGCAATGCAAAATTGTAGCGATCGATGGGAGTCGCACCTGCCAGATGCAGGATTCCTTCGTACCGCTTCCCAGCCAAATCTATGAGCATTTCAGCTAGGTTATTATTCAGCGTTGGGGAGGCGCATTGATCTGTCGCAGCCTTCAAAGGTTGACCAGACCGCAGTCTGTGGAGAACCAAGGTTGCGAAGTTTGGTCTGTGTTCTCTTCCCCAACCGAATAATACGCTAGTCCTTGCAACGCAATATCTCGCGCTGCTCTCTTTGATCAATTGCTCTCCAAGGAATTTCGATTCGGCGTAGCAATTGATGGGATGGGGTTGGTCCTCTTCTTTGTACTCACCTCTCTTGCCATCGAACACATAGTCTGTTGAGAGATAGATCACATAGGCTCCCAGTTGACTTGCTTTCTCCGCGATTTTTCCTGTCGCTTCGCCGTTAACGAGTTTCGCAAGGTGCGGATTTCTTTCGCACATGTCCACGTCGGTCATGGCAGCGGCGTGAAATATGAGCTCAGGTCTCGCCTTCTCTATCACGGCTTGGAGATGGCTCAGATTAGCAAGATCCAACCGGATCGGATTACCGGCGAGCGGTTTGTGTGTTCCGTATCCCGAGTGAACTTCGTGGCCCGATTCCGACAATAAATGAACTAGTTCCGCGCCCAATAATCCGCTGCTGCCCGTCACTAAGATTCGCAATTTGTGTTACCGTACGCGTGTTCTACCATTTTTCTTTCCAAGGTGTAGCCGAAAGTATTCTATCAGTTATGAGCGGTTTCCACCACCACTCGTTTTTGACATACCAGACTATGGTTTCGCGAAGTGCTTCATGGAAGGTGTGGCTAGGGGTCCATCCGAGGTCCCTCCTAATTCGACTTGAGTCGAGACTGTAACGATAGTCATGTCCAGGTCTCTCTTCTACAAATTCGATCAAATCTGGGGACTTATCCAAGGCTCTGAGTATCAACCTTGCAACATCAATGTTCGCGATCTCATTTCCGCCCGATACATTATATAGAGTTCCGCTCTCAGCCTTTTCGATTGCAAGCATGATAGCCTCACAGAAATCTTCCACGTAGATCCAGTCGCGGATTTGTCTTCCGTCACCATATATCGGGACTTTTCTCCTGAGGAGAGCGCTCACTATGCTTTTTGGGATGAACTTCTCGGGGAACTGACGTGGCCCAAAATTGTTTGTGCATCTTAGGATTACTGTTTCCAAGCCGTAAGTTCTCCGATAGGCTTGAACGAAGATGTCAGCTGCGCCCTTAGATGCGGCGTATGGACTCGAAGCCAGTAGTCTATCGTCTTCAGTGAAGCTTGTGACGTCCGGAGTGGGCCCATAGACTTCGTCGGTGGAGATGTGAATGAATTTTCTGAGTTTGTGTTTTCTTGCACTCTCGAGAAGAGTAAAAGTTCCAAGGACATTACTATGTAGAAAATCTGCGGGACTTGAGATGCTTCTGTCAACATGTGTTTCTGCGGCAAAGTGAATCACGACATCGCAGTCGCTGATAAGTTTCTCAACGGTTTTTGAATCGGTGATGTCTGCTTTCTGGAAGTGATACCTTTCGGTGCTCTCCACATTAGCAAGATTATGGGGATTAGCTCCATATGATATCGAGTCCAAGTTGACGACTCTGGCAGTGTCCCAAGTTCTGAGAACATAGTGGATAAAATTGCTGCCAATGAAACCCAAACCTCCGGTAATCAGTAGTTTTTCCAATCCAATGCTCCTGCCATCGCCAGTTCCAATGACTAAGTCACAAATCCCATTTAGCTTTGCTCAGGCTATCTAGGGGCGAGGCTTCTTGAATCTGGAATGGGAAGCTGGTTCACCGAACACATTAGCACTTCTGATTTTGGTAGAGTCGAGCTGTTTCGCAATGCTCCATCCTTGCCTGTAGTAGTCCGAGGAAGATGCTGAGACAATAGATGGTGAATCCGAAATGACATATGGAATCACCACAAACGTGAAGCCTCTGTAAAGAGACAGGTTCATGAGGTCGTCCGGGCGAGGAAGACGACTCTATCTGATCTTCAAGCTCTTGAATCGCCTTAAGTATGAGAAAGCTTTGTGGGTTTTTCGTTACGAGGCTGCTCAAGTCCAGAGAATCTGAATTTGGATGGTTGTCAACGCAAACTTGGAAAGCCCATTCTCCGTCGCAAGAGGCGCAACATCTCTCTACATAGCTAATGTGGTTGTGCTTCTTGCTAACACCCTCTATTTTCTTGTCCTGACGAACATTCTCCGATCGACCTTGGATGTGGGAATCGTTACTGCCCTGAACATAATGATTTGGCTCCTCGTGACGATCTGCATTCTTGCGCAACCTATCACTGTTCAGTCCCCAATACCTGCGCCCTTGGCAGTGTTGAAATTCATCCCGGAGATGCTGGCCAAAAATTCGCGAACAGCGAGCGTCAAGATCTTCAAGATCTCATTGGCCTTCGCGGGCATCGTAAGTGGAGGGCTTGCAGTGATTCTGGTTGTATCGCCAAATGTTGCTATTCTGTTGATGGGAGGAGAGGTCTTGCCCGAATTCGTCAGACTTTCCGCAGTGGATGTGTTTCTACTTTCACTGGGGCAGATTTGTCTCGGAACTCTCATCGCGTTAGGCGATATGAAGAGGGCGACTTCGTACATCATTCTTTGGAGTATTGCCCGCTACGCTTTGGCCTCTTTGCTGCTGGTTCCGTATTCCATCGTTGGCGTCCTATTGGGATGGATACTGGGAGACGCGCTCTTTCTAATCGCTGCTCTCCTGACATCGATCCGCGACATTCACGCATCATCTGACAATTCAGGGTTTTCTCTTTACCAGCTTTCGCGCTATTCGTTCTACACGCTCTTCAGCGCCTTGATGGGCTTCGGCATCAATCAGGCCGACAAGATCTTCGCGCTGGCACAGCGGGGACTACAGGAGCTCGCGATCTACAATGTGGCAATCGTTGCTGCTAGTTTCGTTGGCTTCGCACCATACGCCCTCTTAACAATTCTCTTACCTACTCTTTCAGCTCTGTGTGCATCAAGGAAAACCAAGGATATGCGTGAAATGATTCGCTCCTACACTCGCTATGTGTCGATTGTCGTGATTCCGATCGCTGTTGGATTCGCTTCAGTAACTGAGGTTGCATTGAGGATTTTCGGACCGGAATACACCAGTGGCTTCGTTCCGTCAGTCATAGTTTCGCTAGCTACGGGCTTGACTGCAATAAGCGCGATCTACGCTGCGGTACTTCTTGCGATAGGCGAGCTGAGATGGTACACCGCCGCCAACTTGCTCGGCCTCGCCGGACTATTCGCATTGTCAGCCTTACTGACTCCTGTCTTGGGACTACGCGGGCCTGCTATAGGAAGAGCTGGTCTTATGGTCCTCACGACCGCGGTGTACGGGATGGCAACAAAGAGGCATGACCTTCTTGAACTCGACTCGAGAGCGCTACTAAGTGCTGCAGGTAGTGCGGCGTTGATGGGTTTTGTCGTTTTCGAGGGTTTGTCCTTGATTCATTCTTTTTATCTGAAATTCCTCACTCTGCCCGTCTGGGTCACAGTCGGCGTCTTTGTCTACGTCGGTTTCCTGCGCGGCTTCCGACTATTGACGACTGGCGATCTTGAATTTGTACGCGGCATACTGCCAAACCGCTTTCGTCGACTCTTGCCAGTTATCGCAAAGCTAGCCGGTATCGATCTCTAGAACCAATGACTTTGACAAAAGGTCCGAATTTTGTGGAGAGAAAGTGTACATGTCACTCAGTCGAGAGCGGGAGTCCTCTGCATCCCACCTTGCCACGAATTCTGTGGTTGAAGTTGGGACATGTGAAACACTCCACGAATGAGACAACTTTGAGTTTGACGGGGCAGTCAACTGCTTCCTTCTTCATGCGGCCGAGCAGTTTGCCCTTGACGGCACGTTTGATGGCTTCGAGAGATTCTTTTGCGGCAGGGATTGTTTTCGTGGGCATCAAGATATCAACTAGGTACTTGTCATCTGGGCCCATTCGGACGGGCTTCGAGTCCTCAACCGATGGAGAAACTTCGCTCATAACGCATACAAGCTCTGAGATGGGGGCACATGCAACTCAATAAATGCCTTTCGAAGATGTATGCGAGGAGTAGAGCAAATGTCCGACGATAGGGTTGAGAAGCGAACACTGCAGCCTACAGGATTTTCCTAAATAGGTCCATTCGTCTTCCGAGAAGAAGTCCTCTCGACAAGCCACGTTCTTGACTGTGTCTGATTCGGGTGAGACCTCTGACTATTGCTACGGGTATCTGTTCTCTACCCTGCCCCATTACTAGCTCCGCAGCGGCGGCCACTTCATCCGCTAGCCCTACCAATTTGTACCTCAATTTGTAGCCGAAGATGTCCTCAGACCCTCTGTAGTCAAAGAGAGGTTCAAATCCTGAGATCCCGATCGCAAATTCAACCTGTCCGAAACGGAGCGGCCGACTGTAGGTATCAGCTACAATTACACCCAGTCTTCTTCCCGAAAGCTGTTCTAAACGAACTCTGATGTTATTCGCCGATAGGTCAGAATCATCAGGAAGCCTACAATAGATTAGCCGCCCATCTACATTCGACTTGTCGACGCCAGCATTCAAACATAGGAAGCCATCCTTTCGTCGAACCACCAATGCCTGTGGGCTTGCGCGCAAAACTTCGTTCGAATCGCGCAAAATCAGTTCAACAAGTCGTGGGTCTTTCCTAGTGCGTCTAGAAATTGATCGCGCTCTTTGACCGGGCGTCACGCAAGAGATGTCTACTAGAAGGCCCTCGGCCTTGGAAATGATCTTGTGTGAGACGACGACTACATCGCCGTCAGCTGGCTTGATTTTCTGAGACCTTGCAGCGTCGAAAATGAGCTGAGCAATGTCATCGCCTGGCTTGACGAGTGGGATTCTTTCCAAACCGAAGATTTCGACCTTACTTACCAAATTCCACCGGTCTCCTTAGTCGAATCTCAATGCTCGAGATCAAACGCTTCCGTGGCTTCCAACAGCGACTCATGTCCTTATCGATTAAAGAGTGTTGACGAAAAGTGCGGCCAGTATTCGTAAACCCAGCGGAGCGTGAGTGCAGCTCGATCCGGTAAATAGTAACATGGACAAACTATAGACTTCCCTTAAATAACAATCCCCAGTCGTTTGGCAAACCGTCATATCGATCTTCGAGAAGAAGGTTCAAGCTGAACTTTGATTAGTGGCACGCCCTTCGAGATTATGGCGATCTGGAGTATTCTTGGGATCGCCTTTCTAGGGCTGGCCTACGCGCTCTTTCTTCGCGCCCAGATACTGCGCAAGGACAAAGGCAATCCAAAGATGGTGGAGGTCTGGGATGCCATTCGCGTGGGTGCCGACACCTACCTTAACCGCCAGTTGCGTACTATAAGTCCGCTAATCGTTGCTCTGACCGTTGTTTTGTTCTTCTCCGTTTACATCGTTCCACCCAGCGAGGAGGCGGTGCAGACATTCTCGTGGGTGAGTTCCGAACAAGTGCGACTGATCGTGGGGGTCGGACGGTCCTTAGCGTTCATCATGGGCGCAATGTTCTCCGTTATGGTTGGACAATTCGGCATGCGTATGGCTGTGCAAGGAAATGTGCGGGTGGCCGCCGCCTCCCGGAAGAGTTTCTCCGAAGCATTGATGATCGCCTATCGTGCTGGCACAATTACAGGAATGCTTACGGACGGTCTTGGACTGCTAGGCGGAATCATTATCTTCATCATTTTTGGACTCGCTGCACCTGACGCTTTGCTGGGTTTCGGTTTCGGTGGTACACTGGTCGCTCTGTTTATGCGCGTTGGCGGCGGCATCTACACGAAAGCGGCTGATGTCGGCGCCGATTTGGTGGGAAAAGTTGAGGCTGGCATTCCCGAAGACGATCCACGTAATGCAGCTGTCGTTGCTGATTTGGTCGGAGATAACGTGGGTGACTGCGCTGGCATGGCGGCAGACATTTTCGAGTCATATGAGGTGACCATAGTTTCTGCGCTCATCCTAGGGCTGGCAGTCTACGGTATGACACAGGAGTTGAAGTGGATCATCTTCCCCCTTCTAGTCCGAGGCATAGGGGTGCTATCATCAATCGCCGGCACCTACCTTGTAAAAGGGCGTAAAGAAGAGAAGCGCGGTAATGCAATGGCCTATATTAATCGAGGTTTCTATACATCGGCTGCCATCTCAATTCTCTCATTCCTTGCGATTGCGCTTCTCTACATGAACGAGCTACGTGCTTTTCTTTCGGTGAGTGCCGGGATTGTCTTGGCTATCGTGATTGATGAGCTGACGAAGCTCTCTACGGATACACACTACAGACCCGTCAAAGATATCGCGTCGGCATCAAGGACCGGGTCCGCTACGTTGATTCTTCGTGGGCTTGCAGTGGGCTTTGAGGCCTCGACTTGGCAGATAATAGTGATAGCGGCTACAATTCTTGCCGCTGTATTGATTTATTGGGGGCAACCGGTTGCGTTCGTCCTCTATGGAGTTGCGATGACCGGTATCGGAATGCTCACCTTGACTGGAAACAATGTGGCTATGGACTCATACGGGCCGATCTCAGACAACGCAAATGGAATCGGTGAGATGGCAGATCTCGAACCGGAGGCTCGGCAGGTCATGGCTGATTTGGACGCGGTAGGCAACACGACGAAAGCTATCACAAAAGGCGTTGCCATAGGCTCCGCCGTAATAGCTGCGCTCTCGCTCTTTGGCTCATACTTAACTGATGTCACGAAGGTGCAGGCTCAGATGGGCATCCCCGAAGGCGTACGTCTTTTTTCGACAGGGATCCGAATCTCGGATCCCAGCGTCTTCATCGGTTTGCTGGTTGGCGGGTCAGTGCCGTGGCTCTTCTCTTCCTTGACCATCAACTCGGTGGCCAAAGCGGCATCGCTTATCGTCGAGGAGGTTAGACGTCAGTTCCGCATACCCGGCATAATGGAGGGAAAGGTGCAGCCCGAGTACAAGGAGGCGGTGGCCATTTGCACAATCGCCGCGCAAAAGGAGCTGATCGGGTTAGCGCTGATCGCGATCCTCACGCCATTGATCGTGGGAATGCTACTGGGGGTCGAGGCCTTGGGAGGTTTCCTAGGCGGTGCAATCTTGTCGGGACAGCTTCTGGCTGTCTTCATGGCCACGTCGGGCGGCGCTTGGGATAACGCGAAGAAGACTATTGAAGATGGCCTCTATGGGGGTAAAGGCTCAGAAGCCCACAAAGCCTCGGTGGTTGGTGACACCGTGGGCGATCCGCTTAAGGACACAGCTGGGCCTGCCTTGAATCCAATGATTAAGGTCATCAATCTAGTTTCCCTGATAGCTGCTCCCATTCTCATTCAATATCTTCTCCCTGACCCTAGAGTCGTCGTAACTGCGATAATCTTCATCCTAATAGTGGCCGGCGCTATCATCCAATACCACTACTACTACCCGCTGTCATCAATTATCCACTCAAAACTTCTCGGTCTCCGCGGGAAAGTGAACGAAGCCGAGATAAATCGAGAGAACTGAGTTACGATTCGAATGCTGAGCGCCCGCTGAACTTAAATCGCGGTTACCTAACGCCGTGCGGGAAGTCTCTTCACTCATTGGCGAGCAGGCATTGCTGATCGAATACGTGTTTGCAGTGAGTCTATTCTCCCTCGCCGCCGCGGCCTGCATCGTCCAGTGGATCGTCAAGCAGGATTCGGGGACCGAGCGGATGCGCGAACTTTCCAACACGATTAAGGATGGTGCCGAAGCCTATCTGAGGCGCCAGTACAAAACGATAAGCATAATCGCCATTGTCTTCACCGTCATTCTGGCTATCTCAATTCGTGATCCGAAGAATATCTGGCTTGGAGTCGATACAGCCGGGGGCTTCTTGTTCGGAGCTCTGTGTTCAAACCTTGCGGGCTATATTGCAATGTACATCTCGGTGCGATCAAACGTCCGAACGGCAAGGGGCGTGATGACTAGCCTCGACCGCGCGCTCAAGATAGCCTTCCGCGGGGGGGTCGTCTTCGGGCTCGCTGTCGTCTCCCTAAGCCTACTGGGCATAGCGACCCTATTCCTACTCTTCAACGGAGATCCTCGACTGACTGTCGGTTTTGCTTTTGGCGCGAGCTTCGCGGCGCTGTTTGCGCAGCTTGGCGGCGGCATCTACACGAAAGCGGCCGACATGAGCGCGGATTTGGTTGGGAAAGTGGAAGCAGGAATCCCGGAGGATGACGCCCGGAATCCAGCCGTTGTGGCGGACCTTGTTGGCGACAATGTCGGGGACATCGCAGGTCGCGGAGCTGACCTATTCGAATCAATCACCGGCGAGAATATCGGTGCGATGATCTTGGGTCTCGCGCCTGCGGTGTATGCCATATTCGGAATTAACGGACTCTTGTTTCCGCTCTTAGCGAGAGGGTTTGGCCTCATAGGGACTCTTATTGGCACATTCTTCGTCTACTCGCGCAAGAACGAGGATCCCTTCAAGTCCTTAACGCGGGGGCTCGTCGTGACAGGAGCCGTTTGCGCAATGGGATTCTATGTACTGACCGAGTTACTGTTGAACGGTGAATTGAACTTCTTTTTCGCAGCTCTTGTGGGTATCATAGGAGCTATCCTTGTTGCTTGGATCACAGACTATTACACGTCATATCGAAGGAGACCAACACTGGAGATCGCGAACGCCTCTGAGAGTGGACCCGCACCCAGCATCGCAACTGGACTTGCAGTCGGCATGGAGTCAACAGGTTTGTTCATCATAGTCATTGGAGCGGCTATATTGCTGGCTTTCGGCTTAGGTAACGATTTCAAATCTCTTGGAGCGCATCTAAGTGTTGCAGACCCAGCATTTCAGCTGGGCGTGTACGGGACCGCGGTCGCAACTATGGGCATGTTATCCGTCACACCAATGATCCTTGCGATGGATGGGTTCGGTCCCATAACCGATAACGCCGGGGGTATTATTGAAATGTCGGGCATCCCTGAGCAGGTCCGCGACATCTCTGACCGACTTGACTCGGTTGGAAATACGACCAAGGCTCTAACGAAAGGTTACGGTGTGGCATCCGCAGCGCTTTCTGCCTTCTTGCTTTTCAGCGCATTCTTGGAGGTTGCAGGACTCGACGGTGTAGATTTGGAAAAGCCGGGCGTTTTCATAGGAGCCCTGATAGGCGCCATGTTGATTTTCATGTTCAGTTCACTTGCAATAAGAGCGGTCGGAAAGACAGCAGCTGTGATGATACTTGAAATCAGGAGACAGTTCAAGGAGATCCCTGGTATACTTGAAGGAAGGACGAAACCCGACTACTCACGGTGCATCGACATTAGCACTAAGGCAGCTCTTAGGAACATGGTTCTGCCAAGTCTTCTGGTCGTCACAGGCCCAATTGCCGTCGGACTGGTTCTCGGCGCAGAGGCTGTGGGTGGCTTACTAATGGTGGGAACGGTAGTGGGAATATTGATGGCACTTTTCATGAATAATGTAGGGGCAGCTCTAGACAATGCCAAGAAGTACATAGAAGCGGGTTTCTTGGGTGGGAAGGGCTCGCAGGCTCATGCTGCAACCGTGATAGGAGACACTTTGGGCGATCCCCTCAAGGATACTGCAGGTCCCAGTTTGCATGTGGTGGTAAAGCTCCTGAACACCATAACTCTGGCTATGGCACCGCTCTTCATCATAGCGCTCCTAGTCTAGGGCTAGATAAGACACGCGCTCGGTCGTAGGTCAGAGAGTCTCTGAATCTGCAATTTCCTAGATTTCTGGACATCTACGTCTGCTAATATCACAGACTCACTCTTGGCGTGTGCAACGACTTTTGACGCAACATTGTCCTAGCTATGTCAGGTGCGAGGTAAGCTGAGAAGATGCTAGTAACCCCTAACACAACTTTCTTTCCAGCCAACACGCTTCCTTTGGTTCCCGTAATGTCGTTCAGAAGTTCGATCGATGAATCATTCCCTATGACATGCAAGGTTCGCGGTGTTAAGACTTCGTTTCATGGCAAGGGCAAGAACACTATTAAACACGCCTGCTCTATGGCGCGCCGGGTTGTCTGAGATGAATGTCCAAGCATCAAGGAGGGCGCATGAAGTCGAATACGCGATCCGTGATGTCATATTGAAAGCAGAAGAGCTGAGACGTAAAGGGAGGAAGGTCCTGTATCTGAACATTGGTGACCCCGTCAGATATGGGTTTGACACCCCACCCCATATCAAGCAGGCGGTTCTGAAAGCGATTGAGAGCGGGTCAAACTACTATTCACCGTCAGAAGGGCTGAAGGAGCTGAGGGAAGCAGTGGCTGAAAAGGAGAAGAAAGTCAACGGAGCTCACATTGAAGCGGACAATGTCGTAATCACCGCAGGAATCTCCGAAGCAATCCTACTGCTGATGGGCGCAATCGTGAACCCTGGTGACGAGGTTTTGATGCCGGGCCCTTGCTACCAGCCTTATCTGACTTACACGAAATTCTTTGAGGGAAAGCCAGTAACATATCGAACTCTGGAGGAGAGAGGCTGGTCTCCGGACATTGCTGATATACAAAATAAGATAACCGACCGAACTCGACTGATTGTGATAATCAATCCCAACAACCCAACCGGTTCTGTGTATTCCCGAAGTGAATTGGAGAAGATTATCGAGTTGGCGGCCTCCCACGACATCCCAATCGCCGCAGACGAGATTTACGACCGAATAATATTCGAGGGCGAGTTCACAGGAGTAGCCTCGATGGCCAGAGACGTACCGATGATCGGCTTGAATGGTTTCTCGAAGGCATATCTGATGACTGGTTGGCGCTTGGGTTACCTGTATCTTCAGGATCCGACTGGGAGCCTGGCATCTGTGTGGGACGGGATTCAAAGACTTTCGCGTGTAAGACTCTGTGCCAGTACACCTAGCCAAGTCGCCGCTGTCGAAGCACTACGAGGACCACAGGATCATATTATGCACATGGTTGCGAAACTGAAGGAGCGACGAGATTTCTCTTGGAAGCGAGTAAACGAGATATCAGGTCTCACAGCTTCGAAACCAGCGGGCGCGTTCTACGTCTTCCCAAAGATCAGGCTGATGGGCGCGATGTGGAAAAATGATGAGGAGTTCGTTAGCGAACTGTTGAAGGAAACGGGAGTACTCGTCGTCCACGGATCCGGCTTCGATCCAAACTACGGTTTGGATCATTTCAGGATGGTCTTCCTTCCTGATGAGAGCGTGCTACAACAAGCCTTTGATGCGATTCAAGATTTCATGAAGAGGCACACGTGAGTCTGCGAGGCTGCAAAGTTTAATTGTAGTGCGCCTCACTCGACCGCTGGTCCAGTCCATGTCTGAAGAGTCCGAACAGCGTCCCGCGGGCATAATGTATGAATGCATTAGCTGCGGGCAACGTCTAACAGCAGATCAATTGGCCATGACCCCTGAAATTAAGTGCCCTTTCTGTGGATATAGAGTCCTGCGGAAGGCGCGTCCTCCAATAGTGAAAAGGATCAAAGCACGCTAAACCTGGGATTTGCCGCACCTAGAGCAGAAACTTGAAGAGGGATCTAAGAGTCCTGCGCAGAACCTGCATTTCGAATGGAGAGGCTTGACATCTTGGGGAGTGTACGAGGTCGAACGGGTCTTCTCGTATCGTCTTCCAAAAAGAACTGCTAATTCAAGCAGTGCAACCATGGGAACGAATAGAGCTAGATCTGCAAGCGGACCCCCGTCCGGGGTGATCACGGCTGTGATGACATACATGGCGGCGTAGATGTATCGCCGTCTATCGGTTACGTAGCTGGTTTTGAGGACTCCGAATTTGACTAGAAGGACGAAGAAGACGGGTAATGTGAACGAGAAACCCGTCACTGCGGTCGTTACGAAGACGAGATTGTAGAAATCAATCACATAGATTATGGGTGTGGCGTTTGCAATTCTGAAGAAGGGAATCATAGCCCAGAGCATGAACGGCGCGAGTATCTTGTAGCCGAACACTGCTCCCATCATGAATAGCATTGTAAAGGATGTGACGAACGGATAGACTGCACTTCGTTCGTGTGGGTAGAGAGCTGGATCGATGTACCTATACACTTCGTAGGCAATGATCGGAGTGCTGACGCCAACCCCTAGGATGACCGATGCTATCAGGTAGATTTCAAGCGGTGCGGTGAATTCGCCAGCGATCAGTTGAATTTCGGGAGGCAGTACGTCGTTGACAACCTGTTTCAGCACCAACGCAACGGCAGGGTCATAGAAAGCCAGAGGATCTCGTATGAATGAGGCGTTAGCAGGAAAGACCATGAAGAAGATGGTTGCCACGATGACTGAGTAGAATACGAGCTTGAACCTAACTCTCAGCTCATTGATATGATCCCAAAATGTGCCAACTTTCTCTGTTATGCTGTTCAGCAATCGCGCGTTCACCAGGGACGCGGCTTGAATCGGCTGGAGACTGACTTTTCAGGCTCGTTGATTTGAGTTGTCCTTCCAGCATTGGTTTGCGGTTTTTCCAATTGTGGCTTAGTCGAGAGCGGAGGAAAGTTCACGCCTATGATTACCGTTGGTGTAATCCCCGAGCCAAGAAAGCCTTTCCTGCCGGCGAGTGAATTACTGCTTCTTGACGGATCTTTCGGCGATCTCCTTTGCTATCTCTTCCTTCGTCTTCCCTTCGGTACTTATCCCTAAGCTCTTCGCGGCTGTAATTAACGGATCGGGGGCTGGCTGAGTGCTCGTGGTAGAAGACACAGAAGCAGCAGATGAGGCTTCTTTGGCGGCTTTCTCGAATTCTTTCTTGGCAAGACCTATCGATCTAGCTAGTTCCGGAAGTTTCTGAGGGCCCCAAAGGAAAATGACGACGAGGATGGCCACTATGATAAGCCACTCGTAACCAACTACGGCCAACGATTTTTCACATCGAAAACCATGCATGGCGTTTAATATAAGGATTGAAATCGAACTCTGAGCTTAGCGCGCTTGCACAGTAACTTTCCTCTCCAAGCTACCGAATATGTCACATGTCTTCTCTACGTAGATGTCTCTCCCGTCACAATCTTGCTCCCCTTCTCAGCCGCCTTGAGCGATCAGACGGGTGGCGACCGTTTACTTAGAAGCTTGTACCCGTAATGGTACGCTGCAATGCCTGTTATAGGGAGATCTAGCCACGAGGTAACTATTCTGGAAAGGAGTGCTGCAGATGCAGCAACGGCTACGGGAACTGCAAATAGAGACAGAGATGTTGTTATTGCCGCCTCGTAGATTCCAAGCATACCGGGAACCGCGATTGGCGTCATTTGGATCATCTTTCCAATCGCCACAGTGATTACCACCACCCATGGAGAAACGCTGTACCCTAAGGCGAGAAGGACAACCACTAGAATCAAGACAGAACACGCCCAATCCCCTAGACTTGCAATAAATGATATCAGAACATGACTTCTAGCCGATAACATCCGACGGAAACCCGTTTGATAGTCACCTAGGAATTGATCGGCCTTTCCATTCATGTTCGTCTCTTTCCGAATGAGTCTGACAAGGGGTTGTGCAACCTTGAGAGCTCGATCCAAGAGGGGCTGCAATCTTTTCGGATCCGTAGACAGATAGAACAGAACGATGAGACCGCCGATCGCGATTAATGGCATGACCGCTAGTTCTAGGATTGTAGATGTTGTCATCTCGTCGCTCAGAATTAGGGCGAGCATTGCTATCGCGGTGCTCGCGAGGAAGCCTATGACGTATAGGATTCGGTGCAGGATTACAGTTGCCGTTGATTCGCCTAGTTTCATGCTCGCTTCTTTCGATCCTAAAACACACCTCATAGCCTCTAAGAAAACGCCGCTGGGCATAATGTAACTCGCGAATATGCTGGCGAAAGTGATGCCTTGACATGTGATGAAGGGCAACCTGTGACCTGCTGCTCGTATTAGCAGATACCACGCCGAAGCGTAGAACGTAAAGCCGAGGAGTTGAATACCCACCATTACGAGAACGATAGCAGGATTAACCTGAAGTAGGGTCTTCCCAATCGCGTCAATTCCAATGACATAGATGAAGCCGATAAGAACCGCTACCCCGAATAGTAGGCTACCGATTCGCGTTAGGTTCGTTTTGCTGATACGCAGTTCCTCCACTTGACTACGGTGCGTTTGAGAGAGGCGTCACCAATTTGCCAGTTGCCAATATCCCTTCGGTGCATGTTCATCCTTATATTCATGGGATGTCGCCGATGCGAAGGCAATCGTCAATCTCAAAGTGAGCCTGCATGACTGAAGTGCTGACGTACGATGTAGCTGTCGTCGGCTCCGGAATAGCTGGTCTCCGCGCTGCTATCGAGGCCGCGCGCGTATCGAAGGGTAAGTCCAGCATCGCGGTCATCACCAAGGTTCAGGCAATGCGTTCACACTCAGTCTCCGCTGAAGGCGGCACGGCAGCAGTCCTATATCCAGACAAGGGGGACAGCTTTGAGTCGCATATTTACGACACAATCAAAGGCAGTGATTTCCTAGCGGATCAGGACGCCGTGGAGTTCTTCGTTGAAGCGATGCCTTCTGAGATCTATCTTCTTGAGCATTGGGGAATGCCTTGGTCAAGGACGGAGGATGGGCGCATAGCGCAACGTAACTTTGGTGGCTACAGCTTCCCGAGAGCGACTTTTGCGGCTGACAGAGTAGGCTTCTTTGAGATGCAGACTCTCTACGACACGAGTCGCAAGTTTGATGACATTCACTTTTTCCAGGAATGGTATGTAACCTCACTCATCGTTGAACATGGGGTCTTCCGGGGCTTGACAGCGATCGACATCAAGACCGGAGGCTTCCATCTCTTCAAAGCAAGAGCCGGCGTGATGGCAACTGGAGGAGCAGGTAGACTCTATAGGTTCGCGACATACGGGTACTCGTCAACTCCCGATGGCCTCTCACTTGCGTACCGAGCGGGTGCTCCGATTGAGGATATGGAATTTGTGCAGTTTCATCCCACAGGCTTAATCCCGTCTGGAGTCCTCATTACGGAGGGAGCGCGGGGAGACGGTGCAGTTCTGGTCAACAGCAAAGGAGAGCGATTCATGAAGAAATACGCGCCTGAGAAATTGGACTTGGCATCTCGTGATGTTGTTTCTCGTGCGATGATCACGGAGATTCAAGAGGGGCGTGGGTTCAAAGATCCAGTCAGCGAAATGGAACATTTGCTCCTCGACCTTCGCCATCTTGGCGCAGAGAAGATCAAGGAGCGGCTCTCCGGAATCCGGGAGATTGCAATCAAATTCAAGGGTATCGACCCTATACACGAACCGTTGCCGGTACGCCCTGTGTGTCACTACACTATGGGCGGCATCAGGACGAACATGAAAGCTGAGACACCCATCATAGGGCTGTGGGCCGCGGGTGAAGCTGCCTGTCTAAGTATTAATGGAGCCAACCGCCTTGGTGCAAACTCAACGGGCGAATGCCTAGTCTTCGGTGCTCAAGCTGGAGCTGGCGCAGCTCAATATGCCCTTGAACAACTAGCACACAACATGAACATGCAGGCGGTTCATCAAGAGGAGAAAAGGCTCTTCGACGAGGTCTTCCATGGAAAGGGAACGGAAAACCCCTATGAAGTTCACACGCAAATTCAGGAAATAATGGACAAGTGCGCGTATGTCTATCGAACGGGCGAAGGTTTGGAAGCTGGTCTGAGGGAGCTTCGCGGATTACGCAATAGGGCCTACCGTCATGTGGACGATCAAGCCAAGGAATACAACACTAACTTCGTAAATGTCTTGGAACTGGAAGCGATGTTTCACGTAGCCGAAATCGTCCTAGCAGGCGGTTTTGCTAGAACAGAATCGAGAGGTGCCCACTCTAGGCTGGACTATCCGAGAAGGGATGATGAGAACTGGCTCAGACATACGTTGGCATATTACTCACCTGATGGGCCGCGCTTCGATTACGCGCCCGTAACGATTACTAGGTACACACCGACTGAACGTCGTTACTGAATCGGTGGAGAGAAACGCAGACCATTCAAGAAACAGGGCTTTCCACGAAAACGGTGACTGTCAAGGTTCTGCGGGTCAACCCAGCGCGAAATGTTCCCCGTCACTACCAAACGTTTCAGATTCCATTCGAACCGGGCATGACTGTACTGAGTAGCCTGCTGTACGCCAAAGAGAGATTTGATCACTCAATTGCGATCAGGTTCTCTTGCAGGATGGCAGCATGCGGTTCCTGCGGAATGAAGATCAATGGTGTGCCTAAGTTGGCCTGCTATACGCAGGTTACCGAATTTGATGAGAAACCGATAACTGTCGAGCCCTTGGACCATTACCCGATTGTACGTGACCTAGTTACTGATTTTGATGATTTCTTTTCGAAGCATGGATCGATACATCCATACATGATCAGACGGGACGAAACCGAGCAGGAAACCTCGGCGTCAGAATATGTTCAGAGCCCCCGTGAACTCGAGGACTTCCTGCAATTCTCTTATTGTATAAAGTGCGGGCTCTGCAATGCGGCCTGCCCGACGTTTACGAATGACCGGAACTTCATCGGACCACAAGCTCTTGGACAAGCCTATAGATACGTTGCGGATTCACGCGATGAAGGAGCCTTGCAGAGAATTCGGGTCATCGATAGTGAACATGGGATCTGGCGATGCCATTTCGCAGGGTCATGTACTTTTGTATGTCCGAAGGGTGTCGACCCGGCTCTCGCCATTCAGAAACTCAGAAGACTTACAATTTTCCCCTCATTCATGAAGAAGAAAGGCGCACCGCTCTTAGTCAAGCACACAGCCTGAGTCTGGATGCGCCATTTTATGGCAGAGAGATCGATAACGTATCCTCAGGGGGAGAGATCTGGTCCTTCTGTGAACAATGCGGTGCTTATGTTAACGTAGCTTTCTGGGGTGATTGATTCGAACGTGAATCACAGAACCTCTGCCACTTCAAACGTTGGCCGTCTCTATGCACTTTCAAGTAGAGAGACATAGCGCTTCTGATCCATTCGTCTGGTCTGTAGACTACAGCTGTGATGCGACATTTTTCGCAGCGCCACTTTACTTTATCGGGATACAATGAGGAGCTAGCCAAGAAGAAGTTATCATGCTGACATTTTGTGCAAATCCAACGCAGAACTCTCCCATCGGATGAAATGACAAAATTTTCCATAAAGTCACCTGTAAAAAACTGAGTATCTTTAAGGAAGAGTCGAGCAAGATGTGGGGACCGTTCTGAAAGTAATACTCAAAAGCTCGCTGGAATCCATGGAGCAGGTCGTTATATCATCTGGGCTCACTGACTCTTTCAATCCTTCTCTAGCTATTGACACTGAGGACAATGTGCATGTCGTTTGGGACAAAGGTGAAGCGAACCGCACTCAAATCTATTACGCAGTATACGGCAATGGGGTCTGGTCGCAGCAGACTCCACTGACCTCGGGTGAGACGGCTGCGGAAAATCCATCCGTAACTGTAGCCAGCGTGGGAACGGTTTACGTTCTATATGACAAGAATGATGGGCAGATCTACATGATCGAATATTCTAATGGCTGGTCACGAGAGAAGAAACTAACGGCGTCAGGTGAGAACACCTATCCCAGTGTCCGCTGGAGCTTCAGCAACAATCCGCTAAATGGACTTGGCGGACGGATCGACTATCTTTGGACATCGAGAGAGCGAGATCAGATTAGTGTGCGATACGGCAATATCCTAATACATCGTGGTCATGTCGAGAAAGCTGGGAGTCCTTTGACCTTGCTTGGTCTCGCAATCGCCGGGGTCGCCGTAGCGGCAGCATTATCTTTGATACTCTTACATCGTAAGCGCTCGACATGAACGAAACGTCGGAGTTCATCAAGTTTGGCGGGAATCGACAAATACGAGCTTCTATCGGACCTAGCTAAGCGTCGAGGTTTCTTTTGGCCCTCTTTTGAGATCTATGGTGGGGTTAGCGGGTACATAGATCTCGGGCCCTTAGGTTCAAAGCTGAAGCGTAACTTGGAGGAGCGATGGCTGAAGTTCTTCGTACATAGGCACGGGTTCGTGACGATAACAAGCCCCGTCATAAACCCGGAGAAGATATTCATCGCCTCGGGACATATTGAGCACTTCAAGGATCTGATTGTGAGTTGCAGGAACTGCAACAGGCACTTTAGAGCAGACCAAGTCATCACTGAAGCAATGCCTGGACGTGCTGACATTGCCACCGAGGCCATGACTGCGAAGGAGATTGACCAATTCGTAGAGGAGAATCATATTCGCTGTCCCGAATGTGGCGGCTCCCTAACTCAATCAGAGCACTTCTCGACCATGTTCAGAACAAACATCGGCCCATATGGCGATTTGCTTGGGTATGGAAGACCAGAAGCGGCTCAGGGGATCTTTGTCGACTTCAAGCGTGTTTATGAGGTCTGTCGAGAGAGATTACCAATCGGCATTGCTCAGATTGGCACGGTAATGCGGAATGAAATTTCGCCGAGGCAGGGTCCAATCCGACTCCGAGAATTCACCATAATGGAGTTGGAGTTCTTCTTCGATCCCGACGAGCCGGGATGCGAATTCATGGAACGAGTCGGGAATGTCGAATTGCCGCTACTACTGGGAGAGGAGCGAGAGCGAGGTAGTTCAAAGATAATCCGACTGTTGGCACCGGAGGCAGCAGCGCGAGGCTATGTTCGGAATGAATGGTCGGCCTATTTCATGGCCGTGTCAGTCGAATTCGCCAACTCTCTTGGAATCCCGTTTGAGAAACAGCGTTTTGAGGAAAAACTGGTAACTGAGCGTTCACACTATTCAACCCAAACTTTTGACCATCAAGTCTGGTTGGACCGATGGGGCTGGGTAGAGATTGCTGGACATGCCTATCGAACGAATTTCGATCTCTCCGCCCACATCAAATATTCTGGTGTTGACCTATCCATTTTCAAACCATACCCCACCCCTGTAGAGAAGAAAGTCACAGTCGTCATACCCAATGAAACAGCATTGGGCCCGCTCCTCCGCGAAAAGACTCAGAGCGTCGTCGAGTCCTTGGTTTCTGCCAAGCCAGAAGAGATAAGGAAGGCCTTCGCTGAGTCTGGGTACTTTGAGGTCCAAGGCTTCAGGGTCCTTCCGTCACACGTTCGCTTCGAGGAACGTCATGTGCGTGAGACAGGCAAACGAGTTGTTCCTCATGTCGTTGAGCCGAGTTTCGGAGCTGAGCGAATAGCATATGCGACGTTGGAACATGCCTACACACGGGTCAGTGATAGAGTTGTCCTTAGACTGCCGATTGATCTAGCCCCCGTACAAATGATGGTATTTCCTCTCATGACCAAGGATGGTCTAGCGGAAGTTGCGTCAGATGTGGCAAGTTTCCTTTTGGAACAAGATTTCGATGTCGAATACGATGCCTCGGGGACCATTGGGAGGCGGTATGCACGTGCCGACGAGATTGGTGTGCCCATATCGATTACCGTGGACTACCAGAGCCTCAAGGACGGAACAGTCACGCTGAGGGACAGGGATACATGGAGGCAGGTCAGGAATGAATGGAGAAACATTCCTGACTTGATGCGAGGATTTCTGCGGGGTAAACTAGCTTTCTCCGAGCTTGGCAAATCTGTGGAAGTAGCCTACGAATAGTACAAACGAAGCGATTGTCCGTTTTGCGTAAACTGGGCTATGATTTAAGTTCGGAATCATGCTAACTAGGGGCTTGCAAGCATGGGGGCAGGGCTGCTGACCTTCCCGATCGAAACGGAAGCCAACATACGGCGTAGAATGTTGGACCTCTGCCAAGTCCATGCGAGGAACGTCGTAGAGATAACGCGCCAAGTGGTAGTCCTCTTGGACAATGTTGCTGAGAGAAAGCCGAAATTCGCGAAGGAGAACTACGCCAATATCTTGAAAGCACTTGAGGAAAACGAGAAGAACAAGGCTACTTTCCTTAGCGAAGTGGCTTCCGTAGGCAGTCTCCTGATCAGCCGAGAGGATTTCCTTCGCCTCCTCTTTCGGCTTGGCGAAGTTGCAGAATATTGTGAAGCCATGGGATACAGACTCATGGGAGTCATCGAACTGAAATGGAAGCTAGATACTAAGAAACTCCAAGCCATATCCCACTTGATGAGCTCGGTTCTAAGAGAAATCTCAAAAGTCAGGGAGACGCTGCATTCGCTATCTTTCGATGCCGACAAAGCGATTGAAACCGCCAGAGCCGTGGAAGATCTGGAACGCCAAATAGATTCCGAGTCGAGGAAGCTTGATATGGAGCTGATCTCGAGCAAGATGCCTCTTCAAACCTTATTGTTTCTCCGAGACCTCGTTGAGAGAGCAGAGAGGATTGCGGACATTGGCGTAGATGTCGCCGACCACATCCGTGTGCTTGCTCTGACTTCTTAGAGAGGTATGAGATTGAAGAAACGCTCTACCGCTGAACTAATCGGAACTAGGCTCATCGTATGGGACTATCAAGACGGAATGAGCCTGTATAGACTGGGGTTCTTTGGAAAACCAGTCGGGATCCCCAAACCAAAACCCGATCAGGAGTTCAAGGCCCCACTGATGCTCGATCTTATGGAGGGACTATATCTCCTTGACAGGAATCTCATCAAAGTCATCGATTCCCAGACTTCAAAGCGTGTGTGCCGCTCAAAGCTGCTCCGTCTAGCTAACAGAAGCTACAAGGAGTTTGACCTCGGTTATCAGGCGTATGAGAACCTAAGGAACAAAGGACTGATCGTTACACCGGGGATCAGGTTTGGTTCCGATTTTGCGATATATGAACATGGCCCGGGTATCGATCACGCGCCCTTTATCGTTACCGTAAAGCAAGAGAAGGAGACGATGGGCCCCTTCGACGTGGTCTTAGCGGGCCGACTCGCGACAACAGTACGGAAGCAGTTCACGATCGCGGTACCTAGAGGGAAGAAGGTGGATTATTTGGTCTTCAGATGGTTCAAGGCATAGGCAGAGAAGACCGCCCATCTTGTCGAATTCGTGTGACCATTCGAGTCGGATTTCCTGTCCTGAATAAGACCTAAGCGCCTCTTCGCGATCTCATTGCTCTCACTCAAACTAACTGCGATTCCTTACGATCTAGTAGAGCGAAAAAGCCCATATTTCTGGTATTCAATGTTTTTCTGATCCGAATGTACAGAGGTTTGGTTGTTTCAGGTGCAATCTTGGGAATCTTTGGAGTCTTCCTAGTATTCACAGACCTCTACGTGCCAATTGGAGTCTCAGTGTTCGGTCTCCCCATCACTGTTGCCGGCAACATCATGTTCCTGCTAGGTTTCTTGCGGGGCGAACCGATGCCAGTCGAAACCTCGCCTAGCTTGAAGTTCTGCTGGTACTGCACGGAAAAAATTCCCGAAGACTTGGCCGAGTGCCCCAGCTGCAGCCTTCCTCAACATGACCGATTAGGAGAGTACTTGCTGGACAATACGGCACCCACTTGGAAGCGGGTTAACGTATTTCTCTCTCTTTGGCGCCATACTGCTGTCGAGATTGCGTTTCGTTCGATTGTTGCGGCAGTTGCATGTGGGCGTGTCCCTCCATTATCTTCGGGTTCCGGCCTGCTCACCCACAGCCCCTCCTCAAACATTAATCACACTCCCCCTGTAAAAGCGTCCATTGAACATAGTTCTGGTCACAAGTAAGGATGGATGAAAGTTACGAACGAAGATAGACGACACACTCTGCCTCATAGACACTGAAGCGTTAGGAGAGCAGGGTGTGGTAGCGGCCTACTTGGCGATCGGGAAAGAGAAAGCCCTGATTGACATGGGTTATCGTTCTTCTGCCCAGACTATCATCAGGGATCTATCTGATGAAGGAATCGGGCCAGATGATTTGGATTATCTGTTGCCAACTCATGTTCATCTAGATCACTGCGGATCATGCGGAACACTAGCATCAAATTTCCCTCGCGCCGCGGTTCTAGTGCATCCGTTAGGTGAACCGCACCTCGTTGATCCCTCGAGGCTATGGAAAACGGCAGGAGAGCTCTTTGGCGATGACCTAATGCAGAAGTACGGTTCCCCGGATCCGATCTCACCGCGGCGGGTTCGTGCCTTGCTTGATGGTGAGGTCGTTGATTTGGGTCGAGAAACGGTCTTGAGGGCTTTGTGGACACCGGGCCACGCCGCCCATCATCTGAGCTATCTTCTGGAGGGAAAAGGAATAGTGTTCACGGGGGACGCTTTTGGCCTTCATCATCCCAGTTTCCCGGTACTAGTACCCACAACGCCGCCAACGAGTTTCAACTTTGAGAAAGCCGTCAAGAGTCTTGAACAAATACGAAGTCTATCGCCTTCAGGATTCTTGACACCGCATTTTGGGGTCTTGAAGCTGACGGACGACTGGATTGCTCGCAACATAGGAGTCTTGCTGGATTGGAAAACTGCTCTTGAGGCAATGACCGCTAAGGGGCATTCTGTAGACGAAATGACACGAATCTTTGTCGAGGAAATTTGTCGGCGTACAGATCGATTCATTACCGACATGCCAGCCTATTTCAGAGCCTCGATCAGAGTCAGCGTGTTAGGTTTCCTTAGATACTTGAAGGATCGGCCACGAGGAATCCAAATGTTGTGAAAGAATCGACTTTTTGGCTATCGAAAAGTCTCAATTCGTTTCAGCAGAAACAGTCGCCGCAGTACCGGTCACTTTTCATACAAATAACACGATTCGCAGAGCATGAAATTGCGACGAACAAGTTGGGCTGTTCCATCCATGCACGGAAAGGAAAAAATCAGCTGTTAAATAGTCAACGTGGACTAAATGAACTCAAGTCTTAAGTAATGAACGGGTGGCTAAGCTAGTTGGCGGCCTGAAAAGCTGCAAATGCTCAATTATGAATCGAAACCGAGGCACTCGAATATGAATAGATTCCATCGCGTCATTGTATGCCTCGTTTTGATCCTGTTCCTATTATCACCCTTCTTGGATCTGGCATCGGCGCTGCCACCACTTCAGGCTGGAACTTTTCCAACAGGAACGATAGTAGTTCCGATGGATGGAAAACAGGCTGACAGAATACGTGTCTACGGATTCATTCACGAATTTCTCCGCGCTCGAACAGATGCTGAAGTCGCCAGAATAATTGAACCGCCCGACGTTACCATGCAAACTTCCTTGACGCCAACCGGCGCCACGTATCAGGGCGGGCCATTTCTTATCGATCAGAGATTCCTCGCAACGGTAAACAACCTTCTTTCAACGTCGGACTTCAATACGGTTACCATCACCCGCCTAACCGCGTCCTTTACTTCGAATCGCATTTTCTTCGTTAGACAACCGACCACTATTCTAGTCATCAGGGGGATCTGGGGTAGGACTGATTACACACTGGCGAGAATGCGTATCAACTACACGCTGGTTGATCCCTCGTATGTGGAGGATGATCCATCAATAATCAACAAGTACTCACTCGTAGTCTTTGACTGTCCTGGCTGGTTTGGAATACCGACGTCGTATTCCCCTGATCGAAGGGCGAAGGTTCAGGCGATCTACAACACGATTCGGACACACGTTCAGGCAGGAAACGAGGTCATCTTCACAGATATCGCACTGAGGGACCTGAACGCTACTTTCCCAGGATATGTCAATATCGCATCGGGAGGTGCGGGTACATGGGATGCGACCGTTTACAATCCACCAAACCCTTCAGGCAGATTCTCTCCGGAATTTCCCAGCCAATACTACAATCCAGCGCCCAACCCTAACAACGTCAAGGTAGTGACCGAGGGCGGCGGGTGGGTTGTTTCAAGCATAGAGCCCGCACACGCAAACGATGTGAGAATACTCATAGACAGCAACAAGTTCGGAGTCCCATTCCGCTACGCCATCCTAGGCTTCTATTTTGAATTTGGTTCTGGTATTGTGGAAGGACTGGCATTCCATCCCCAACAGCAAATCCCAGCCGCGGTGGGAGAGAAGGGGTTCTACGCCGTCCATGAGATTTACGGTAACAAGTTCGTTCACGGTCCACAAGTTGATTTCTTCGTATCAGCAACGCCGCCTACTGTTACGGTTTCGCAAGGTCAGGTGGCAAACTATACCGTTACGGTAACTTCCATCGGGAGTTTTAGCGCTCCGGTCAACCTGCAAGTTTCCGGTGTCCCTTCGAATGCGACATCCAGTATGCTTCAGAATATTGTGACCCCGGCCGCCGGAAGCTCCGTTTCGACAACACTAAGGATAGCTACAACCTATTCCACCAGAAATGGAACCTACTCGCTCACTATTACCGGCAGATCTACTCTCCCGGAAATCATACGTAGCACTAATGTTACGCTTATTGTTATTCTGACAGCACCGGATTTTGTCATAGATGCTAGTCCGAAGCTACTGATAATCAACGTTACCACGTGCAGAAACGCATCAGTATCAGTTCGGTCCGTAGGGACATTCAATTCACCTGTCAATCTCACTCTTTCGGGTCTTCCTGAGCGTACAACCTACGAGTACATACCGAACCCAGTGACTCCGCAAATCGGGGGCACGGTTTTCTCAACTCTGAAGATCTGCGCAGAAAGCGACGCGACGCCCGGAAACTACACCCTCACTGTGAAAGGAACGGCTGTAATTCCAACTGGCCAACAGCTTGTCCACACAGTCAACATCACGCTGAGAATACTAAGGCCCGTTGTGCCCTTTCTGATCTACCTGCTGGTCATACTTCTCCTCCTTCTTGCCCTATGCCTAGCCTTACTCGCGCTATATCTATCAAGAGAGCGAGCGCGTAGGCCTCCAACAGTTGTCGCGCCAATAAGACCCATGAGAGCACGACCGCGCGTCCAGTACGTGCTCCCGCTTCCCACTGTGCGCTGCAGAAATTGTGGCAGAATTATTCCTTTGCATGCAGTTTACTGCCCCTACTGTGGAAGGGCGCAAATTGCCTTTGCACGACCACCACCGAAAGTAGCTGCTCAACCACGGCCTCATCTCACGAGGAAAGGCCTTCTAGGATTTGTTCTGTCGCTACTGGCGGGAATTCTCGTTATCCTAAACAGCGCAGCACTCTTGGCACCGAGCTTCTATGGTCCACCTGTGAACTGGTCGACAATATTCTGGTGGTTACCAAGCATTGGGCAGAACTACGCGTTTGCCTTGGGTTTCATAATCGGCTTAGTGCTAATCATGGGATCCCTCATCTCCATTCTTGGCCACGGCGTCTTGGCAGACGTGATCATATTTCCCTTCGCTGTGTTCAGCTTGATAGTCGGCGGCGGCTTCATCGCTGGAATGATCCTAGGGATTGTCGGTGGGATCATTCTTGCGCTGAAACGTTAACGAAATATTTCGAGATCTTCCATTACGTTTCTAGTGCGTAAGCGCGTGCCGACACTTTCGGTAATGGGAATGTCTCTCTAGAACGAACCATTCCACAGAATTTACTGAAACGCCTCAAGGAATCTCCGCCGAATGAAATGTTTGAGTCTCCATTTTTAGCTTGGCACATCAAATCAAAACGATTTTCGGTCGCGGTATTGCAGAGAACGTGCAGTTCGCACTTACGATTTTGGAGGGTTGAGAACAGGGGAAGTCGCTTTCGTCATGATGAAATTCCTAAGTTGTCTGAGTCGCGCATATCCGTGGTAAGGTGCGGAAACAAATGGAAGTTATGGACTACTATCGTGATTCAAGCGGATTCTGGCGGATCAAGAATTTCCGCCGGCGACGGCGAGCCAGAATTTAAATACGAATAAGAACTGCGAAAGCAACTCGTCCTAGTGCCTACTCAGCATGGATTTCTACGATATCTCCGTCGCCCAGAACATGGTCTGGGCCCACACGCTCTCCAGCAAACTTGCTCGTAGGTCCCCAAATCCGCGAGTAGCGGTACTTGTTAGCGAGGTGACTGTGGATGTTGCGTGCGAGTTCTCTAACGGTTGTCCCCGCACGTACGACAAATGGGCGCTCTGAAGGTTTGGGTTCATTTGGTTCCTTCGTGTAAACGCGAATTATTCCAAGGCAGCCAAAAAGAGCACATGCAATCTTAGAGAGCCCTTCTCCTGTGAAACACGAGGTGAGAGTGATCGGAACAGACTGCAGGATCTGTGGTTTCATTTCCAGACCCGTTTGGCGCGCGCCCGGTAAGTCGATCTTGTTTGCCACCACCATAGTGGGTTTATAGAGCGCTACGTTTTCCAGAATAGCATCCTCAATGTCGTCGATAGTTGCATTACCGTATATCCTTACTAGTACATTCTTCATGTCGTAATTACGCAATAGTTGTCTGATCTGCTCGGGAGTGCACGAGATTTGCACTCCTGATGCCGCTATGCGAATTTCGCCGGAGCCCTTCTCTTTGACTATCTCGACTCTTGATGAAGGTCTTTGTATTGATACGCGAGCTTGTTCAAGGGCGGCTGTTAGGGAATAGTATTGTTGTACCGGGTTCGAAGACAGATCTAACACCAACATCAAACCGTCAGATATGCGGATCAGCTCTATCGCTTCTGGCTGGATTTCATACGTGTTGTCTTCACTCCTCTGAGGGGCTGGTAACTCCACGAGCTGGAACTGAATATCTTCATATGGGAGCATTCCTGGGATGGGCCTTTGGGTTGTATAGTCATAAGACGCCACAGTTGGCTGCGCGTTCGTAAGTGACTTGAGTAAACTACTACGGCCGGCGTTCGTTGGGCCCAGCATTACGATCTGAGCCGCTCCCTCTCGTTCGATAGACCAAGATGAGCGTGCTCCCGTCCGCTTGCCCCGTTCGGCTGCCATTTCTTCTTTCAGAGAAGCAATCTTGGTTTTGATCTGAGCTCTTAGGCGTTCGTTCCCTTTATGCTTCGGAATCGCCGACAAGAACTCTTGCAAGGCATGGAACTTTTCCTTGGGATTCTTCGCTGCTAAAGCAGCCTTCCATTTCACCTTGGCCTCTGGCGTTAGATTTGCGGGCATTCTCCTCTCACAGATCTACATCAATGGAGCAGGGAGCCGGAGGCGAGTTTATGTCCTTTTCTGGTGCGTGCGATACAACGGTTCCTGCAAATCTATCCCCGATTCGCTGCCTGTGAGGGGACTTGAGTGCCGAGATCGCGGCAAGAACATAAAGGAAAGGCAGCCAATCAACTGGTCGTAACAGGTTTCGTTTGAAGGATGCTGTGAGTGAACACAGGTTTCCATCCGTGTCAACAACTTGAACAGGTACTTTCCAATGGTTGCCCCAAAAAACCTTCGAGCGCAAAATAGTAACCAAAGCTGACAAATGCGAAAAAGAATAGTAGCCTCATATCGGACGACATCGCATACGCGTAGCCTATGGCTGTCGAATCAAGGGTGGCGAAGTTCTTCCACCTCTCTGCAAGGTGGAGCGCCGTAAGAAGAAGAACAAGAATAAGAGAGTCCACAAAGCCCGCTGCGATCCGGCTGAATTGAGGTGCTGGTCTGACGTGGATCGGAATGCTTGACAGTGTTTCTACTGTGATTTCCTTATCGCGGTGGTCGTGAAGGGCTTCACGAACTCGATCGTTCATTGTTCAAAGTGCCACTATATCCAAGTGGTCTTTTCTATTTGCCGAATCTTTTTGCCGGAGGAAAACCTTTGCATTCAGACATACGCTTAAATACTGTTCGGGCCGATATCCCGAATGCTAAACAGGAGTAATCGAACGACATAATGGCGGAAGTATGTCCCACCTGCGGGCTTCCAAAAGATCTCTGTGTCTGCGGAACTATCAGCATGGAACAACAACTTGTAAAGGTCCGCCTAGAGACTCGAAAATGGGGCAAACCAACCACAATCATTGAAGGCATCAACTCGAAGAGCGTCAACCTATCGGACTTGGGTGCTAAACTGAAGTCCTATTGTGCCTGTGGCGGGACCGCAAAAGGGGGGTTGATAATGCTACAAGGCGACCATCGTGACAAAGTCAAAAAGCTCCTAGTCCAGTTTGGCTTCCCCGAGAGTTCAATTGAGATACACTGATTCCTCAGGCACGGGATGTTGACACGAACCGCTTCTTGGAGACCGTCAAGAACCTGAAGAGGTCGAGTCCGGCTCCTCAGGTTTGCCCTTATTGTAGAAGTCTGAATATTCGTCCAAAAGGTTCGTTGACTGGTTGGCTGCTGCCGCCCATATATGCGTGCGAGGACTGTGGGTATGTTGGTACTCTCGTCTTGGAAATTGAGAAATTGAGCGGCAAAGATCGTTGAAACATCAGTGTTCCAACCAAGGAACATTAATATAATGGACCCCGAGAGAGCCACAGGACTCCCGGAGCGGCGAAGTAACTGTATCGCACATGCCGATGCCTGAGGCAGACAACATGGCTTGCGTTATTGGCCATTGTGATTCTCGCAATCAATGCCGAATCGGCAGCGTTTGCTGATCAATCTATTATCCGCAAACAAAGCATTCAATTGAGCGTAGGCGATTCACTCATTGTCCAGAGTGACCGAAGCAATCTTCAACGAGTCTTCTTGGAAGGAAATCTATCATCCGCTAACCTGACAAGACCTGTACAATATCCTACAAACAAGTTCGCCCTCACCGTCTTCAATCCCGGAACCTACGAAATCAGATTCCTCTTCGATGATTCAAACGACTACAAGGTAAACCTGCATGTGCAAACTGTGGACGGGGGTGTGACGAATTCCACGACGTACTATCTTTCAGGTGGGCCCTTCGAACTTGACGTAAACGCGGCATTTGTCTATCGTCCTAGTAGCCATCCGTCTATCGCATCATCTCTATCGCCATGGGACAATTTTGTCAACTGGGTGGGAAAATTCGGCCAAGCTTTCCCTTTCTGGGTCAAGCTACTCTACTTGGCATTGGCGGTTCAGTTCTTTGGAGTTGGAGGACTGTGGATTAGGCGGCAGACTTCGCGCAGGGAATCAAGCGCACAACGACTTGACCTGGGCGATAAGATCTTCCTCTGGCTAGATGTCACCTACAAGTATCTTCTGGTCTCCTTTCTAGCGATCATTATGATCATGGGAGGAGAATTACTGATTCTCTTCTTGCTTCGTTTTATGTTCTTAGCCTCAATAGAGCTTCTTTCACTCTGGGACCTTTTCGTCGCGGGTTTCGCTGTGGGAGTTGTCATAATCACGTATCTGGTGCGGTTCACATTGGAGAAGGTTTTCGATCTAAAGCCGATCGAGGACGACTAGAGTTGTCAGATCGACTTGATGATATTGAGCACTACATTCCAGAAGAGGCTGAGTCAAGTTGGAATACAGTCTGGTGGCGCAAATCAAGCACCCTACGGTGGATCAACTACATCCCTCTGCGCATTGTTGATAGGGACTTCGCGAAATGGCGCAGGTCTAGGATCTCGCCGAGGAAGTTCCGCAAGATACAACAAAGACTGGACAGACTCTATCCGCCAAACAAATTCTCAGCAGACAAGCTGATCGGGCGTGAAAGGGAATTCAACTTACTCCTCGATTCGTTTCGGCTGCATGTTTTGAAACATCCGATGCTAAGAAAATGGTTCGATAGGGATGAGCTACCCAAGGCAATTTGCCTGACTGGCGAGAGCGGTACGGGCAAGACTTTCCTCACAATGATTTCACTTAAGCAGATGTTGCTCGAAGCGCACAGGAACGGTGTGCTGGTCTCACCGATAATAATCAAGGGATCCGATGTATTCTCCGAATACTATGGAAGGAGCACCAAACAGATAGGGCGGCTTCTGGAAAGGGCTTCGTCAACTCCTTCTGTTGTGTACATTGACGAGTTCCAAAGTTTCGCCCGGAAGGTCAGAGGAGAAACTGGCACGGAACTCGAAGATACGCGCGTTCAGGATGAGATAAACCGCTGGTTGGATAAGATAGTTAGCAGTGACACAAGGACTCTTGTCATAGTGGCGACCAATTCTTACGAAAACACCCGCGAAGACATCCGGAGACGTCTTGCCCGCGTCGATTTAGATTCCGGTGTAACGACGGACATGCTCTTGGCCATCGTCAAGGACAGGCTAGCTAGTGAGCGATGGCATGGAATATCTCCCACGCAAATCCTAGAAGTTCTGGAACGAGAAGCAACGATGCGTCGTCACAGCTCAATTACGCCAAACGATATCCTGAGCGTTTTCAGAGAGGTAAAACGCTCGAAAGAAGTCCCACTCTTGGAAACGATCAGGAGATCAATGCCAGGACCACTGTCGAAATTGACTAAGCCAATCTACAAAGTCAGTCTGGAGGATTTCGCTCAGTCCGCTCGTTCGATGAAATTCTACGCCGAGAGGGAGAAGTCACGTGAGATCATGGACGCGGTCTACATCGTGACGCCTAAAGTCTCTAGGGACGATATAGGCGGCTTGAACGATGTCAAAGACAAAATACTAAATCATATTTCTCTGGCATTCAATCGCAAGATGTCTGAGCTTGGTTACGCATCGAACTGCCGATTCTTGCTCTTCGGTCCCCCAGGTACAGGCAAGACGCTTCTTGCGCTGGTTGCAGCAGCCGAGAACAAGGTCGCTTTCATTAAGGTTAGAGGCGGAGAACTAATGAGCGGCGCCACTTACATTGGAGAGCCAGAGAAACGGGTCAAAGATCTCTTCGCGCTCGCGAGACAGCGGAGCCCCTGCATACTATTCTTGGACGAAGCTGATGCGATCTTTTGGGGGGCCGACCCGACTGGCAACAAGATACTTGCTCAGGTAAAGGCCGAACTGAGTGAAATCAAATCAGACGAAGGCATCGTGGTCATTGCCGCCTCAAACAAAGAACATCTAATAGATCAGGCAACTAGGGATCGATTTGAACCAAATGTGTTCTGCATCCACCCTCCGTTGAATGACCGAGAATGGAACGAAGTCGTGGAGATACACTTACGTAAGTTCCGAAGGTTCCTTCACCCGGAAATAGACGGCGCCAAAATCACCCGCCTATTCAGAATGCAAAGGGTATTGAGTCCTCGAGCTGCAGCTGAGACGATTTCAGAGGCGCATCGGCTGTGGGCCTCGGAGTTGAGTGCGCTTTACGAGTTGCGTTTGGCAAAGAGTTCGTCCGAGAGCTCTTCAGTAGGACGGCGTCACGAGGCGGATCTGCGCAGGCTGGAAGATGTTCTTGAAATAAACCGATCTGAAGGACATCCGCTCACCGTCGAGTCAGTTGACGAAATCTGTTATCCGATTCGCATGTACCACTTTGAGAAGGCGATCCAGGCGCTCGAATCAACCCAAGAGAGACATCGAAGAGAACTCGAAGAAGCACTCATTCCAACCACGCCGACAGTTGGAGCCTCATTTGGGTTGTACGCTGCACAGGATGGTACAGGCGGCATAATAACCGTGCAATGCTCCGTAAGACCCCTAATTCCCGGAGAAAGACAAGTCTCGGTCACGGGAAATTCAACCTCAGCAATAATGGGTCAATCTGTGGTTTCCGATGAATCAGTCCTCCAAAGCGCAGAGAACGCAGGAGAAGCCATTAGATCTTGGCTTTGGCGCGTCTGCTGCTTAGATCTCAGCCGCTTACATATTCACTTCCAGATAAGGAGCATCTTGGAAGGTGGTCCAGGTCAAGGTGTTTCAGGACCAAGCGCTGGCTTGGCTATGCTTCTGTCCCTCCTCTCCGAGCTCTCAGGTCTTTCGGTCTCTCCATCAGTAGTAGCCACAGGAACAATTGGGGTGAAACTTGATATCGGCCCTGTTGGCGGATTAGGTGGATATGGGGCTCAGGCAGGGAAGATAGTCGGTATTCTGAAGTCGCGTCGAATTCGCGTCACAGATTTTGTCTTACCTGCCGCAAACTTTGAAAGTGCACCAGATGAGATGCGTATCTTGGCAGAGGAGGGAGTGAGAATTCATCCCGTCCGCGACACCCAAGACTGTCACAGAATAGTCTTTGGTGTAGAAGAGCAACCCATAATCAACAAAATAAGAGAAAGATTTGAGCTAGCCCTCAAGTCGGCTCTGACATCTTAGATGTCGAGCTTGAGGGCTTCCTTAAGACCTTTGTATCTGTTCCGGACAGTGACTTCAGTAACGTTGGCCACTTCAGCTATCTCTTTCTGGGTTTTCTTTTCGCCTTCCAAGACACACGCAACGTAGAGTGCTGCGGCCGCGAGTCCCATCGGGTCTTTGCCGGCCACGATGCCCTTTCTCTTTGCTTCGTTGATGATCTTGATGGCTCGTTGTTGGGTCGGCATCGATATCTGAACCTTCGTCGCTATTTTCGAGATGCATTTAACCGGGTCTTCAACGGGCATCCGAAGGTCCAGTTCGCGCACAAGTAACCTGTAGCATCTTGCGACGTCTTTCTTTCGTATTCTGCTGGCTGCCGAAACATCTTTCAAGGTCCTCGGAGTTTCGGACACCCTGCATGCAGCGTATAGGGATGCAGCGGCAATCGCCGCTATGGATCGACCTCTAACCAAACCATTGTCTAGGGCTTTACGGTAGATCACTGCGGCTCGTTCTTTTATCGATGCAGGAATGTGGAGCATGTCGGTCAGCCGATCTAGCTCTGCCATTGCCTGTGCGAGGTTCCTGTCAGCTGAGGAGTGGACTCTTGTTCGAATCTGCCATTTCCTCAGTCTCAGCATTTCGAGCCTAGTGGCCAGAGGAAGCTGGCGACCGTAAGCATCTCTATTAACCCGATCAATTACGGTCGAGAGGCCTTTATCGTGTATCGAGAAGGAAGTCGGGATACCCACCCTTCCACGTTCATCTTTCTCTTCCTTCGTAAACGCTCTCCACTCAGGTCCCTGATTGAGGGCATGCTCGCTGATCACCAAGCCGCAATTCTGACATATTATCTCGCCCTGGTCGTAATCCTCAACAAGATTCGAACTACCGCATTCGGGGCAGTGCGTAAGCTTTCCAATCTTCTTCGTTGCTGCGCTCGTGCTCAATTTCTATCAACCTACTCCATGCTTTACGCTCGGACCCTCACTCCTCAAGTAGAACTACGGCGTTCTGCTGGGGAAACCAGTCATCCGGGCCGAAAGCTATAAGAACCTGAAGGCGACTCTATTTAAGCCTTGCGTTGAATTTTAGCATTTCCCCAGCAAGAACCGAGATCTTCCTTCTTCTCTTGTGATTCGATGGCATTAGTGGAAGATAAAGCCTTTTGCGCCTAGATTTGACACCAAACGGTAAGATCAGGAGCGATTAGAGTCCTTCAGGGACTATGATTCGATGGACCCCCCTAGAGGACGGTTTCTTTTCGGAAGTAGATGGTTCCTGCCTCTCGGCGAACAAACCTCGAATACCGTGCACACTCAGAAACCAGCATGGGCTGCTGGTCGTCTGGAGAGGTAATTACCTCGATATTGAGCACTCGGCATTTATCTGGATCAGGGTCTCTTCCGAACAGTTGTCTGAAGTCTTCGAGAGTGAGTTCTGGGGCCAACGGATCTGTTGTGTTAATTACTACAGGGATTCTCCGTATCGGAACTCTGATCACCGATTCAACTGGCAAGTGGTTCATCTCCGTCTCTTCCACGCCTAGAAAGAACATCAAGCCAGGGGTTGCTCTTGAAGAATGAGGGAAGGTTAACTCCGTTCCTGAGGAGGACTTGTTGCATAGGCGGTTCGGTTGTTTCCATGTGAGAACGTGAGACAAGGACGCGATTCTGTTGCAGAGTCTTCAATTGCTCCCGAAGTTCACTGATGTTGCGATCCATTTCCATGTACATCGACTTGATCGACGCTAGCTCGGAAAGAACTCGAGGGTCTGCACTGGTTGACATCAAAGGCGTGTCAAATGCTTGGAGGGCTTGAGGTCTGACCGTCTCATCGATTCGGCGCTCATCAAATAAGACTAGACCGATACCGTAACACCGGAAGACTTCAGAGTCCATGAGTGTCCCAAGCAACGTCGGGGCTGCTAAGTATACCCGACTAAACGAATTTCTGAGGGAACTCAGTCTCATAATGCAGTGAATGATCTTCGTCCTGTCTGTGAGCGCCTCACTTGGAAGAATAACCACCTGAACTCTCTGGCCATCGAGCTCTAATGATAATTCTTCCTGCTTCGCCTGATTCGTTTCGGTTTCACGCGCTCCCATGGCGAGGAAGTAGTGTAACAGCCGTTTCTCGATCGTTAAGCTAGCCACGAAGCTTCATCCATCCCTCAAGCCGCTGCCAATCCCATTCGTACTCATCGGGCACGGCGAAACCGTAGATTATGCAACCATGCCAGACTGAGAATTGTGGCGACTTCGTCATCTTGACTGAAACGTTCCTGATTCCCTTGTCGCGAAGAAGCATCTTGATTTTCGCGGGAGCATCAACTGCAATTCCCTCCAACCGTCCGGGAGGGGTCCAACTGAAGTTTCCTCCAGACAACAAGATTTCACTGTAAAGCATCGGTTGAAGTTCTACCGGGCATCTCTCGACAGAGGCGATGATGGCGTCGCCGAAGTCCAGCATTCCTTGGAATACCGCATCTCCCATCCTCACGTCCTTGGGTCTCGGCATGCCTCGGGCGAAATAGCTCTCGAAGATCTCATGATTTGGATTAAATACGTATTCGCCGATAAGGAATCGAGTCCACGAATCTTTCTCGAGCTCTATCTCGACGCGAGTTCGAGGGACCTTGTACCTTGCTCGAAACTTTTTGGGCAGTTTTCTCGCTTCAGCCACAGCGGAATCGAGATCGGCGGGAACTAGTCCAATGGCTTCCTTGACGTTGCGCACGAGAGCTTCCTCGCGAGCTAGATCGCCGTACCCCGCGTCCTTCAGAATCTCAGAGGTTATGGCGTTGGCGTCGCCGCCTCCGCGGTTCAGTGCAACTTGAGCTGAGCGTATGGGGTATTTAGAAATGGGGCAGACTTGGCTGTTACCGTGTCCAGACTCGATGACGACGCAGCTAGTCACGCCATGACCTATTGCAACGGCGAACGGTTGTGGAATGACCGTAACGGCTCTGACAAAGCCTTCGTTGTTGTTTTGTTCGAAGATCTGTAGTAGTCGTTCGTACATATAGCGAGGAGATACCGATGATAGGGAGGTAACGACATAGTAACCATTGAATCCGTTCGCGGATTGTGGCTTGAATGAGCTAAGGCCGAATTGGCAAAGGGCTCCAACTACTCTCCAAGCGTTTTCGTCTGCCTTGTCGATGATGCCGTTACGCATCGGGTAGACTAGACGAGCCGATAGATCCCCCGCTGATTGCAGGTACAGCGGCACTTCTTGACCGACAATGACGTCAGAGGTCGTTTGGAATGCTCGGTACATGACTGATTTCTTGTCTGGGAAGTAACCTCGATTGTTAACTACTCGCGGCGTTTCGCCACAAGCTATCGCTCCAAACTTGAAGTCGCTCGTTCCAAAGTCCATTCCGAAGGTGTATTGGCTTCTGTAACTGTCGAGAGCCATTATGCCCTTGCTCCTTCAACGACTAAGCGCTTTCCATCTATTCGAATGAGCACTTCTTGGTCGGGCCGAAATGGGAATGATGAGTCCTTCACGATGTCTGCGGGGATGTACAGAACGCCCGTCTTGCTTCGATCGCCTCGCGTTGGCAGAATTATCTTGGCAAATCCTTCAAGCATCCGCCATTTCACCATGCAAAGAGCAATGCAAAACAACTGACGGACCTTCGCGATTTAACGAAAACAGGGTTCACTCTCCTAGGTGAGCCGGGTGAAAGTGTAGGTTTCTATCACACCCGGAGCTCATCTACTCGATCGGACCATGCCTGGCCAGCTAGTTTCCGCGCAGTCTTCGTTTGATCAGGTAGACGAGACTATGAAAGTCGACAGATATTCGGTTAAATATGCCACGACGTATGGCATAGCCGTTACATGCGGAACAATTCGATGCCTAAACAAGTCGAAAGCAAAGACGCATTGGCGGAACCTTACACACCTTCATCGACTGGAGAGAAGAGGAGACAGCTCAGATCCACGCCTTAAGTGAGGCTCTCAAAGAGTGGATTCGACGAGAAGCCCTGAGACCCAACATTGGCTAACATGGATACTCTGAGGGAAAGAGCTATTTTCGGCTCTATGCGAATGATACTTGCGTGATGAAAATGATCTTCATCACCTTGGCTAGATGGAAGAGAAAGCCAACAAAGGAATCGGTTGCTGAGTCGTGGAAGCTGTTCGAGCAGATGGTCAAAGAGGGCGCAAGGATCGTTGGCATCTATTGGACGCTGGGCAGGTACGATGCTGTTGTGATAACGGAGGGACCGGATGAGAAGACTGCCATGAAAGCTCTCTTGCGATGGGGCGACCTAGTCTCAACGGAAACCCTTGTCGCAGTGACCAGAGAAGAGGCTGTCAAGCTTATCGAGTAACCGTCAAAGTCAAAGAAGACGCAACATGTCCTATGAGCCCAGAGGGTTGGGCTCCCCTCTCTTTTTTCTAAAGTGAAAGTGTGGGTTCTTCGGCATCCATCGGTTAACGATCATCAGATTGGATAAGGATCAAAGCTTTGGAGGCCCCTTAGGCTTTGCGATTTCAATCGTCAACAGATAGCGGTCGAAAGGAATGGTATACCTCACAGAACTGGGTGGTAGCCGGCGGGTTATCGTTCCCAGATTGTAATTTGTACCGCCCCCTCTTTTTTCCCGCATGTGGTGACAGAACGTTCGATGCTCTTGGATCTGCACCGAGGAGAAGACATCTGAATGAGGTTCTTGGGGACCGGGTGGTGCTTGCCCCCAACTGGGGGCAGATACCGTCTTCCTGGAAGCATCCTGACGAACATATCAAGCCATTTTGGGGTCAGAATACGGCTTCGGATCCCTACGGATCGCGACCTCCTCTATGATTGTGCTCATACCGTTTGGCTCCGCAGTTCTCGCAGCGGAAGAGAGGCAGATCCAGCTCTCCCTCAGAGGTTGCGACCGTCTCAGGAAACTCGAAGATCTTACCCTTCTCTCCGCAGGAGTGGCAGAAGAGTCCGGGGCGAGCGATCTTCTGAGGCTCACCGATTGGCTCGCTGCTCATTCGAACCGCCTACTCTGTCGCCCTGAATCACGGGTCTGAAACTTGCATAGGGCCCAGAAGTCAGGTTCCTACTCCCCTACTGTCTATCGGCTGAGGTCTGTGGGTAGGGCATCGTAGGGCGAAGCGCATAGTAAGTATGATGTAGTTGCAACCCGCCATATGGTCCTGTCTCGTTTGGCGGTTTGGTTCGGATTATGCGGTCTGCTAGGTTGCTTGCGGTCGTGGTCCTAGCTGTTGTATTGGCGTTGTCTTCGGCGCAGAACGCGTTCGCCTCCGTCAAGTTGTACTATGATAGTGGGGTCCAGGGTGGGTATGGCGGGAGTTTCTCGTATGCTGGTGTTCGGTTCTCGCTCCCGAGTGGGGTGAACTCAGCCCACTTGCTGGACATCCAATATGGGTGGGGGACCCTTACAGACACAAATGCCTTGACGATTTACATAACGGGGTCGGATCACACCACCCCCCTTGCTGCACCCATACCAGTTGCGACGAGTACGTGGTTATGGAACACTGTGGATGTTTCTGGTTCAGGTGTAGTTGTGAGCGGAGACTTCTATGTTGTCGTTCAGAGAACAACGACGGTCATTGGTTCTAGTCTGGCATTTGACAACGCAGCCAATGTCGGCCGATCGTACTTTGGTAGTTCGTTGGCATCCTTGATCTACACGTATGGGCAGAATTGGATGATTCGGGTTGACATAGACCCGATAAGCGCACTTCCTGTCGGCGGCGTCGTGATACCCGCGAACATGTTCGCCGTGCTTTCGCCTTGGCTTGCAGTCATCGGCCTAGTCGGCTGCATCGGCACCGCGGTCGTGGTCGCTAAGAAGCTGCGCGCCTAGATATGTGGACGGCCGGCAAGTGTACCAGCGTTGAAGCACGGCTAGGTGCTTCTACTGGCTCTCTTTCCGTTCTTGCTGTCCTACGAGTTCATCTAACCCATCGTATCCTCGCTAGGCTAACTTGGTACAGAAGCTACCTGTCGAAGATGAATCATCAACTGAAGAGGTCTTGGACGACTAGGGGCGGAGCCATGCGGCCAGCGGCATCCGC